>ERZ772952.148-NODE-148-length-15538-cov-25.357_pt1 | contig 15538 bp, 11 predicted proteins | sample MGYA00580686_ERZ772952 | MGnify/ENA primary metagenome ERZ772952 (study PRJEB29015, sample SAMEA2738074) | human oral metagenome | biome: human oral; feature: human-associated habitat; material: saliva | place: China | collected 2213 ... | reverse complement strand
GTAAGACCCCCTCCGAGGCTGCAAACCTGATGCGCGAAATCTTCGCAGCGAAGTAAACAGCATAAAACGCGGCAGATGCCGGTAGTCCCCGAGGCTACCGGCATCTGCGCTTTAACAATGACCTAAACAAGGACAGCCCGCCGGAAAATACTGAAGGCACCGGGGGAATGTGCTGGGGGGGGGGAGAGAGAGAGAGGAAAGAGCGCAGTTAGAGCCGCTCCACCTGTCGAATAGCAGAGCATTGTGAGGGTGCTTTTGAGGTGTTTGCACCCGGACAATAGAACTTGCAGTAGAAAGTAAGATTATGCACATTTGCCCTACTAACATGCAGATATAACCTTAACCTTTGTATACTGGAGTGCATTGAGCCTAGTCAGAATTATTTTCAGCGGCTCCAAGAAACACCAAACACTCACAGGAGATCACCACACTCATGACCCAGCCCATCTCTCGCCGCACCATCGCCAAGGCAGGCGTCTGGTCCGCACCCGTCGTCGCAGCCTCCGCAGCAGTACCCGCCTACGCCGCATCCAAGGAAACCCCCGGCGTACAGTACGGCGTGTACGTCAGCGTGCAGAACAACGGCGGCTACGTCGGCTACGCATCCTCCAACAACACCGGCACCATCAACCCGGCAACCCCCGAGGCGCACTTCACCGCCTCCACCAACCCCGACTCCGACATCAACTGGGACGACGCAACCTCCAAGCCCAAGAGCGCAACCTACGTCAACGGCGAAGGTAAGTTCACCCCCGTCACCAACTCCCAGACCGGCGCAAACGGCGCGTACATGTCCTCCAGCGGCTTCTGGTGGTCCGTACCGACCAAGGACACCGCAACCGGCACCGGCTACATCCCCGGTAGCAGCGTCACCCTCGCAGCGGGCGCAACCTTCGTGACCGAGGTCGAATACACCGTCTCCGCCAGCGCCCAGTCGCTCCTTAAGCTCGGTAAGATCAACGGCCAGTCCTGGAGCCCCACCGGCCGCAAGCTGACCGGTAAGACCACCGAGCTGGTCGCCTCCGCAGGCCAGGCAAAGTACCTGTCCGTCGCACAGACCGCCGGCACCTGGACCGCAGAAGTACCGACCGTCACCAAAAACTCCGACGGCACCTACACCTTCAAGGGTCGTATCGTCTACACCACCAGCAAGGCGTACACCATGAAGCAGACCGGCACCAAGTACTACAGCCAGACCAACTTCATGCCGGCGCAGCTGCGCTTCCCGGCAAACGACGGCTGGGTTTCGTACAAGCAGACGTCCAGCGTGCAGGTCGCTAACCTGACCTACTCCGGCAACGGCGCAACCGGCTCGGAGAGCGTTTCCGGTCAGGCCACCACCGCACAGATTAACCCGTAATAGGGCTCAACCCGTAGATAGGGTAACCCCCTCATGTAGGGTAAGAGCGTATAGAAAACCCCCGGCGGATGATTCACCCGCCGGGGGTTTCTTTGCGCTCAGGCTGTGGTGCTTACAGAGAATGCGGCACATGCTTGAGCGGCTATATACACTTGGGAGGGCTTATTGGGGGTGTTGCGACTAGCCGACCGTCGTGCCGAACGCCAGACCCAGCAGGTAGGTCACAAACGCCGCACCGAAACCAATCAGAATCTGGCGGATACCGCGCTTGAGCGGGGATGCACCCGACAGCAGACCCACCACGCCGCCGGTGAAGCCCAGAGCCGCACCCACAAACAGCAGGGACAGCACCATCGCGAACACGCCCGAGAAGCCGAAAATATAGGGCAAAATCGGAACCAACGCACCCGAAGCGAAGAACGCAAACGACGCAGCGGCGGCACCAATATCGGTACCCAAAGCCACGTTCTCCTCACGGTCCTCATCCTCGCGGTGAGACAGCGAGGGGTCGCAATCGCAATCCAGGTAGCCGAAACGCTCCATCGCACGGTGATGCGCCGCCTCCGGCTCCATGCCGCGGGCACGGTAAATCAGCTCCAGCTCGTTCGAATCCAAATCCAAATCGTGCGCAACGCGCAGGGTCACCTGGGTCGGCTGGGAGGCATCCAACAGCTCACGCTGAGAACGCACCGACACGAACTCACCCGCCGCCATCGACAGCGCACCCGCCAGCAGACCCGCAACACCCGACAGTAGAACCATCGAGCTGGACGCGCCCGAGGCGGTAATACCCATAGTCAGCGCCAGATTCGAGACCAAACCGTCGTTAGCGCCAAAGACCGCCGCACGGAAATTGCCCGAAAGCTTCTCGCGACCATTAGTCGCCAGGGCACGAATAATTTCCTCGTGAATCGCCTCGTCAGCCGCCATTTCCTCGGTGGCGTCCGGATCCTCAGCGTAGGGGGAGCGGGACTCGGCGCGCTGAGCCATCGCCAGAATAAACACCGAACCGAAGTTCTTCGCCAAAAACTGCAGTAGCTGCGATTGCAGGGAGGGGCGCACGTGCACATTCGCATGCTCGCCGAGCATGTCACGCCAATGCTGCTGGTGACGCTTCTCCGCCTCAGCAACCTGCAGCAAAATCTCACGGTCGGTACCCTCGGCACGGCGAGCCAGGTAGCGGTAGATGCGCGCCTCCGACTCCTCATCGGCAAGGTAGCGGCGCCAACGCTTAATCTGCGCGGGGGAGGGGGAGGCGACGGCGCTATGGCGGGTGGCCTGCGGAGCCTCAGTCGCGGCGTTTTCCGGCTGAAGTTTCTCAGTTTCTTCGCCGTGCTCGTGCTGGGTGCTCTTGTGCTGGGGGTGCTCGTGCTGGGCGTGCGTGCTCATAGTTCCCTTTCCACGGGTGCCGTGCGTGCAGGGCTGGGTCCCTGCGCCTGATGATGCGTTCATGTCTGTGCGCTCTGTCATGAACAGTGAACCACTCTAGAGCACTCTGAACAGAAAATCTAGGACGGCCTAACCCGATAATAATGTTCGCCTCAACGTACTCTAGAGTACCCCGCGGGCGAGGCGAAACGTCGGGAAAAAGCACCGAAACAGCACAGAAACCGGGCGGGTGCACCCTCCATAATGGAGGGCGCACCCGCCCGGTTCGTGACTCTAAAAAGTCGTGTCTTTAGACTACTGGCTTAGATGTTGCCTTCGCCGTTTTCCAGGAATGCGCGGATGAACCACTGGAACTTCTCCAGCTCAGCGGTCTGACCGATCAGCAGGTCCTCGGTGACGGGGTCGGACTCACCGGCGAATGCAATCGCCTTGCGGTGAGCCTCAATCACGCGAGTGTAGACGTCGTTCAGAGCGCGCAGGTGGTCAGCAACGCGTGCGCGGCCGACGGGGTAGTCCTCAACGGTGCGCTGTGCGACCAGTGCGCCAGCCAGACCGTTGGGGGTTGCGCCCAGGGTTGCCATACGCTCTGCGATAGCGTCAACGAAATCGCGGACGGTGTCGACCTGGGGGTCAATCATTTCGTGAACGGCGATGAAGCCGGGGCCGGTCACGTTCCAGTGAGCGTGCTTCAGCAACAGGTGCAGGTCGTTCAGGTCGTGCAGACGTGCCTGGAGAACCTCGGAAATGCCCTTGCCTTCTTCGATAGTCAGGCCGGGTGCGGTGTAGTTTGCGAATGCCATGATGGTCTCCTTCATGATGCTGTAATGCTTGTGGTTCAGTGGGGTTTGTATCCCCACCGAATCGTTATTATGAGTAAATCATTTTAAGAAACCAGTGTCAAGTTTATTTTGAGTAATTCGTAATAAATCGTCATCTGCGTGTTGCGCCAACCTCAAACCCTCACCGCCCATGCATACGTAAAGGGCGGGACGCGCGGTATCTCGTATCGCGCATCCCACCCTTTACGGTGAAGCGTATTCAGTTTTCTACAGAACTTTCTCTGTAGGGCATCCAGCGTGCGAATCGGGCGGCTACGCCAGCGCGCGAACCGCCTCCAGGGTCAGCTCCTCATGCTTGAGGCGCACGGTGCCCAGCTCCGCCGGAACCTCCAGCTCGCCCGGCACAACAATGACGCGCATACCCGCCGCGGTCGCACTGCGCACACCCGAAGGGGAATCCTCAAGAGCCACGCACTGAGTCGGATCAACGCCCAGGCGCTCCGCCGCCAAAAGATAAGGCTGCGGGTCCGGCTTGGGGTGGGTAGTCTCATCGTTACCAATAACCACCGAGAACGTGCCCTCGGGCGCCGCATTCGCGGTGCGGCGAGCCACGGAGGTGGTCGCATTCGTGACGACTGCCGCCGGAATCTGCGCCTCGCGAACCTCCGAGAGGAAACGCTCAATACCGGGCAGGAACTCGACCGGCTGCTGCGCCAGAGTCTCGTGCACCTTCGCCACTAGCAGGTTGTTAATCTCCTCGTCCGGCAGGTTCACGCCGCGCTCGCGCAAGCGATCCAGGGTGAACTGCATTGACAGGCCCAGGCAGTCGAGGGTGTCCTGCTCGGTCCAGGTGCCGCCAAATTCTGCGGCGAGAGCCACCTTTGCGGCAGCCCATACGGGCTCGGTATCGACGAGGGTTCCGTCGTGGTCGAAGAGAATGGCGGCGGGGAAGGTATTCGTAGTCGTCATGCCTTAAGCCTACCGGTTTATTTCTGGGGCGAGCGTAGGACGACGTTCCCAATCGTCACCAAAAAATCCGTGCCCGCGTTCTGGGGGTTCGTGGCGATAGTGAGCAGCGCATCGGCGACGTCCTCACGGGCAATCGTCGGGATGCCTGCAGTTCGCTCAACTTTCGCCATGTCATATATCTTCACTCCGCCCCTGCCGGGCTTATCGGTCAGCCTGCCCGGATGCGCACGCGAAATATACGGCTGATACTCGGTGACCAGGGCGTCCGCCTTAACCTTGTCGGTGAAAATGCCGCGCATGATGACCTTGCACACCAGGCGCATGGGGAGTGAGGCGGTCCGTACCGTATCGCCCACGCCGTAGGCGCTCATCAGAATGCAGTGCTTCACGCCTGCGCCCGTGACCGCCTGCATGATGAGAGGCAGACGCTCCTGCATGAACGTGGAGGAGAGAAATTCCCGCACCGTGGCTTTCTGCCCCAGGATGCTGACCATCACGTCCTGCCCGGAGGATGCTGCGGCAAGCCGCTCGGCATCGTCCAGGGTTCCCGGAATAATGGTGAGATTTTGATGCGCCCCCAAAAGAGACAGTGCCTTATCGGGGTTGCGCACGTAGGCGGTGACCGCGTACCCCTCCTCTAGGGCTTTGCGGGTAAAGAGATAACCGGTGCGGCCGGTTGCGCCTAGAACCAGTATTTTCATGTGGGGTCCCCATTCGTATTGTGGTCGTTGCGGGAGCCCGCAAGCGCCCAGTCCGGTCACTATAACAATAGGGCTTTGGACGGGGTTTATGGCTGTGGTTTTTAGCAGAGATTTTGGTTTGAGCTTGTGTTTCCGCCGCTTTATTCGTGTGAAGAGCCTCTTGGTCGTTGTCGAAAATTTATTCTTAAAAATCATGGTTAACCCCTTGCGCAAAATAATTGAGTGTAGTAGACTCAAGTTATGTAATGCAGGGGCACATAGGATAAGCCCCCTCGAAACACGAAAGGAACGTCATGGAGAACAAGTTCACGACCAAGAGTCAAGAAGTCATCTCGGCGGCAAATACCAATGCTCAAACCGCCGGTAACCCCACTATTGAAACCGCGCACATCCTCAAGGCCCTCATGGACCAGCGCGAAGGCGTCGCCGTAGCAGTTCTCAAGGCTGCAGGCCTGGATGTAGACGCAATCTCCGAGGCGGCATCCGCCGAAATCAAGAAGCTGCCGAAGGCATCCGGCGCTTCCGTGCAGAATGCCTCCCTCAGCCGTGCCGCACTCTCCGCTCTGCAGGCGGCACAGACCCGCGCCCAGGGTTTCGGAGACACCTACGTCTCCACCGAAATGATCCTGCTCGGCATTGCCAGCGGAACCGATAGCACCGCTGAAGCAATGCACAAGCTCGGCGCTACCGCAGAGCTCATCGCACAGACCATCCCCACCGTCCGAGGAGACCGCACCGTGGATACCCCCGACCCCGAAGGCACCTTCCAGGCGCTCGAAAAGTACGGCACCGACCTGACCGCCATTGCCCGCGCGGGTAAGCTTGACCCGGTCATCGGCCGCGACTCTGAGATTCGCCGCGTCGTGCAGGTGCTCTCCCGCCGCACCAAGAACAACCCCGTTCTAATCGGTGAGCCCGGCGTCGGTAAGACCGCCGTCGTGGAAGGCCTGGCACAGCGCATGGTTTCCGGCGACGTGCCCGAATCCCTGCGCGGCAAGACCCTCATCAGCCTGGACCTGGGCTCCATGGTCGCGGGTGCAAAGTACCGCGGTGAATTCGAGGAGCGCCTGAAGGCAGTCCTCGAAGAAATCAAGAAGTCTGAGGGTCAGATTGTGACCTTCATCGACGAAATTCACACCGTTGTCGGTGCTGGCGCATCCGAAGGCTCCATGGACGCAGGCAATATGCTCAAGCCCATGCTGGCTCGTGGTGAGTTGCGCCTGATTGGTGCCACCACCCTGGATGAGTACCGCGAGAACATCGAGAAGGACCCCGCCCTGGAGCGCCGCTTCCAGCAGGTGTACGTGGGTGAGCCTAGCGTAGATGACACCATCGGTATTCTGCGCGGTCTGAAGGAACGCTACGAGGCACACCACAAGGTGCAGATCGCTGACTCCGCACTGGTTGCCGCAGCAACCCTGTCTAACCGCTACATCCCCTCCCGTCAGCTGCCGGACAAGGCAATTGACCTGATTGATGAGGCAGCATCCCGCCTGCGCATGGAAATTGACTCCGCACCGGAGGAAATCGACCAGCTGCGCCGCGCCGTGGACCGCCTCACTATGGAGGAACTGGCACTTGCCGGCGAAACCGACCCCGCATCCGTGGAGCGTCTGGAAGCGCTGCGCAAGGACATGGCAGACAAGAAGGAACAGCTTGACGCCCTCAACGCCCGTTGGGAAGCCGAGAAGGCAAACCTGAACCGCGTGGGTGACATCAAGACCCAGATTGACGAGCTGCGTTCCCGCGCAGAGGTCGCACAGCGTGAAGGTAACCTCGCTGAGGCATCCCGCCTGCTCTACGGCGAAATTCCCGCAAAGCAGGCTGAGCTGGAAGAAGCACAGCGCGCCGAGGACAACGCCAAGAACGAGTCCATGGTCTCCGAAGAGGTCACCGCGGACGATATCGCCGAGGTTATCTCCTCCTGGACCGGCATCCCGGCAGGCCGCATGATGCAGGGCGAATCCGAGAAGCTGCTCGAAATGGAGAAGCGCATCGGTGCCCGCCTGATTGGCCAGGAAGCTGCCGTCGTGGCTGTCTCTGACGCTGTGCGTCGCGCTCGCGCCGGCATCTCCGACCCGAACCGTCCGATTGGTTCCTTCCTGTTCCTTGGCCCGACCGGTGTTGGTAAGACCGAGCTGGCTAAGGCCCTGGCTGAGTTCCAGTTCGATGACGAGCGTGCCCTGGTACGCATCGACATGAGTGAGTACTCCGAGAAGCACACCGTTTCTCGCCTGGTTGGTGCCCCTCCCGGATACGTTGGCCACGAAGAGGGCGGTCAGCTGACCGAGGCTGTACGCCGTCGCCCCTACTCGGTGGTCCTGCTCGACGAGGTTGAGAAGGCACACCCCGAGGTCTTCGACATCCTGTTGCAGGTACTCGATGATGGCCGCCTGACCGACGGTCAGGGCCGCACCGTGGACTTCCGCAACGTCATTCTGATCCTGACCTCGAACCTCGGTTCGCAGTACCTGGTCAACCAGGACCTGCCCTTCGAGGAGCGCTCCGAGAAGGCTATGGAGGTTGTGCACCAGGCATTCCGCCCCGAGTTCCTGAACCGACTGGACGACATCATCATGTTCGAGCCCCTGTCGGCTGAGAACCTGGGTCAGATTGTGGGCCTGCAGGTCAAGAGCATGGCTAAGCGTCTGGAAGGCCGCCGCCTCACCCTGAACGTCACCCCCGCCGCCCTGGAGTGGCTGGGTAAGACCGGCTACGACCCGGCGTTCGGTGCCCGCCCGCTGCGCCGCCTGGTTCAGCGCGAGATTGGTGACCGTCTGGCTCGCGGTATCCTCTCCGGCGCTATTCACGACGGTGACACCGTGACCGTGGATGTGAACCCGGATGTTGCCAGCGACGGTCTGTCGGTGACCTCTGAGCGTGAGCAGAAGGCTGAGAACTAAACCGGCTAGATTGGAAAACCCGGTCAGCTGGGTAGTTCCGACGAGCTGGGCAGACTTAGCCTGTGGCTGAGTTTGCACGTTCGAAACCATAAGAAATAGGCTGTGGGGTACCCTCGAAAGGGGGTGCCCCACAGCCGTTTAACGCGTTAGAGTCGCGCTGAACCGCGCTAATACACAGAGCACTAATACACAGAGCATTGAGGAGAAGAATGGACCGCTGGACTGACCACCAGAACTTCGCCGCAGCCGGTGAGCAGCGCGAAGAAATTGCCTCCGTGCACCGTGCCGCCATTCGCTCGATTCAGCGCGTTGTCTCTGAGAATGCCACCCCGCACGATGAAGAATACGCCTCCGCGGGTATTGCTGAGCTACTCAAGGCGGGTAAGGTTCTCGTGCTCACCGGTGCGGGAGTGAGTACCGAATCCGGCATCCCCGACTACCGCGGACCCGGCGGCTCCCTGCACGACCACCGCCCCATGACCTACCAGGAATTCCGCTACGATGACGCCGCCCGCCAACGCTACTGGGCGCGCTCCTACGTGGGTTGGCGCCGCATGCGCCGCGCCGAACCGAACCGCGCCCACTATGCGCTCGCCGAGCTGGAGCAGCTGGGTGCCGTGAGCGGCGTGATTACGCAGAACGTGGATGGGCTGCACGCCCGCGCTGGAAGCTCCCGCCTGCTGGCGCTGCACGGCGACCTCTCCCGTATTGTGTGCCTGGACTGCGGGCAGGACGAGAGCCGCGAAAGCCTGGATACGCGCCTGGACGCGGCGAACCCCGGCTACCTGGCGCGCCTAGAAGACGAAGAGCTGCGCGTGAACCCTGACGGTGACGTGGAGCTGGACGAGCACTATATCCGCGATTTTCAGATGGTGCCCTGCCTCGGTTGCGGTTCGACCCGCCTCAAACCGGATGTGGTGTACTTTGGCGAGTCTGTTCCCGCCGAACGTAAGGCGCTCAAGGACGCCATGCTCGCCGAGTGTTCGGCGCTGCTGGTGGTGGGCTCCTCGGTGGCGGTTATGAGCAGTTACAAGATTGTGCTGGAGGCTCTGCGCGCCGGCAAACCGGTTGCCGTCATTAACGGCGGCCCGGGCCGTGCGGATGCGAAAGCAACCTACCTGTGGCGCACCGGCGTGGGTGAGGCGCTGGAGCTCATGCTCGACGCCGTTGACGTTTAAGGTTGCCGAGGCCGTTACACAGGTCTAGGCGGCGGTGTTTCTCCGGTGAACGCTATTTCTCCGGTGAACGCTATTTCTTCTGCGCATGCTGTTTCTCTGGTGAATTTTACCGCGCGTACACCGACCCAAGATTAAGTGCACGAAAGTGCTATTTTGTGTTGCAAGTCATTGCAAATAGCCCCTGGACAGGCGGCTACACCCACCAGGCGGGGATAAAATGATGGGATGGACATTCGACACACTATCACTCGCTTCGGTGCCACCGCCCTGATCGGTTGCGGTCTGGCGGTCACCGCAATCCCCGCGACCTTCGCTCAGAACGGTGAAGAGTCCGTCACCCACGTCTACTCCGACAAGGCGGCCTCCCACATTTCTGAGGTCTGGTACAAGGGCGAAACCCTGAAGATTACCGGCGAAGGCTTCCTGACCCAGGACGGCACCTCCGGCTCCATCATTGCTATCAAGCTGAACAAGGGATCCGTCAAGATTGACGGCAAGGACTACCTGGAAGTTCAGGCTGACGAGAAGGGCAACTTCTCCGTTTCCATCCCCTGGCAGAACGACCTGGATGAACGTGTCTCCGTGGACGTCTACCTGCTCTCCGGCTCCCTGAAGGACAACGACACCGCTCGCGGCGGCAAGGCAGCCACCGTGAAGATTGAGGCTCGTTCCGTTCAGGAAGCAACCCCCTCCGCAACTGCATCTGCTTCTGTGAGCGCTTCCGCTTCGGCAACCGCTTCTGTGGTGGCTACCCCCTCCGCTACTGCTACCTCCTCTGCTTCTGTGGCGCCTTCCGCATCTGCTACCGCCTCGGCTTCTGCGACTGCTTCGGCTACTGCCGCTGATGAGGCTGTTGCCTCCGTGGATGCAAAGATTAAGAACCGCGCCGATGAGAAGGCTTCCGCAACCGCTTCGGTGAGCCCCTCGGCTACCGCATCGGCTTCCGCTTCTGTGGTGGCTACCCCCTCCGCTTCGGCAACTGCTTCTGCGAGCGCTTCTGCTTCGACTGCTGCTGATCAGAACGCATCCGTTGCGAACGATGCGAAGGATCAGCTGGGTGATTCCACCTCCGCTACCGAGCAGGTGACCGCTTCGGCTGAGAGCACTCGCTTCGCGAACTGTGCAGAGGTTGCGGCCGCTGGTCTGGCACCCATGCCCTCGAGTCACCCGGATTTCCGCAAGAAGTTCGACAACGATGGTAACGGCCTGGGCTGCGAGGTCATCAATAGCGAGGTGACCGACGGTTCCTCCTCCAGCATTTCTTCGGGTTCTTCTTCCCGCAACTCTGGCGGTCTGGACAACCTGGGTTCTTCCTCCTCTTCGAGCAGCTACACTTCGAGCCGTGCTCAGCGCTCTTCCTTGGCTAACACCGGTGCTTCTAACGCCTTCACCATTGCCGGTATGGGTCTGGTAGCTCTGGGCCTGGGTGTTGCTGGCGTGTCTGCTGTGCGCAACCGCAAGAACTCCTAAAACTATTGCCGCCGCCGGGTGCGGTGGTACGTGAGGGTCCCCTCCTCTGAACGCTTTTGAGCGTTCGGGAGGAGGGGATTTTCGCGTTTAACGGGGTGGTTTTTGCTGTTGGGTTGTGCTGATGGGATGGGGTATGTACTTGCTAGTTTCTTCAACGTGGGGTTGAGAGTTTGGGTGTGCACGGCAGTGTAAAAGGCTTATATAGTTCAACCATGCCTTCAAGAAACCTTCAAGAAAAATATGTTTTGTGAGTTAGGTCATAATAAATTGACGTCTTGGGTGCCGGTATCCTAAGCTTCGCTCGTTAGAATGGGGGGCATGAACATTCGAAACAATATTGCACGCATCGGCGCCACCGCACTCATCGGCTGTGGCCTCGTTGCTACTTCCGTCCCCGCAACCTTCGCTGTTGAAGGCGCACCTCAGGTTGTCCACACCTACGCAGACTCTGCACAGTTCATCGCCCCCGACGTATGGGTTGAGGGCCAGGATCTGAACATTGGCGGCGAAGGCTTCAAGACCGCTGATGGCACCTCCGGTTCCGTTCTGGCGCTGAAGCTGAACAAGGGTGCAGTTAAGATTAACGGCCAGGACTACCTGGAAATCCACGCTGACGAGGCCGGCAACTTCTCCGTTGCCATCCCCTGGCAGGAAGAGCTGCACGGCAGCGTTTCCGTTGACATTTACCTGCTGTCCGGCTCCCTAAAGGACGGCGACGTTCCCCGTGGCGGTAAGGCAGCTACCGTGACCATTAAGGTTGCAGAGCAGCCCGCTCCCGAGCCCACCCAGGCCCCGACTCCGGAACCCACTCAGGATCCGACCCCGGCTCCCTCCGAGGACTCGACCCCGGCTCCCACCCAGGATCCGACCACCGAGGCTCCCAAGCCTGCTGACGAGACCTCCGCACCCGCAGTTGAGGACGCTAAGGAAACCAAGCCTGCCGAGGACCAGAAGCCTGCCGAAGAGCAGAAGTCCGATGAGCAGAAGTCTGACGAGCAGTCCGCCCCCGCGGCTGACCGCGTCGAGGGTGATTCCAAGGATTCTAATGGCTCCAAGGGTTCCGATAGCCTCGTGCTGGGTTCCTCTGACAATGACAACCTGGGTTCCGGTTCTAACGGTGGTCTGGGCTCCGGCTCCGGCGACAACATGGGCTCCGGTTCCTCGAACGCATCCTCCAAGAGCTCTTCTTCCCTGGCTAAGACCGGTGCATCCGGTGCGATGACCGCTGCTGGCCTGGGTCTGATTGCTCTGGGTGCCGGTGGCGCGACCATCGTGGTAACCCGCATGCGCAAGAAGGCATAATAACGCCTAGTCGCTAAGTTTTTAGCTGCTTTTATGGGCTCCCTCCATCTCGGAGGGAGCCCATTTTTTATGCCGTGGCAGGCTGTAGAGGGTAGGTGGAGCAGTGTACGAAAAAGGAAAAAATTACCTGCACGTAAGACCTTGACAAGTTGTTTTATGTGAGATGGTGAATACTTAACTCTAAGTTAAGACTGACACAGGGCAAACACAGCTTCAACCGGGAATCTAGATACCAAGCAGAAAACGAAAAACGCATAGCACCGAGCTGAAGAACAGACAGCGAAGAGCACAGCGGATATCACGACACGAAGCTGGAGAACCCAATGAACACCCTCATCATGGCGCTTGCCGATGCGATAGCCATCGCAGCCCTCTGCACCCTCTACATGGTGCGGCACCGCAACCGCGAACTCATGATTTCCTACGCGGTCATCAACGCCGGCATCTTCACCGTCTCGGTGGCGCTGGTATCCGCCGGATCGAACGCATCCGCCATGGGCATGGGTCTCTTCGGTGTCCTGTCGATTATCCGATTGCGTTCCACCGCCCTGAGCCAGCGCGAAGTCGGCTACTACTTCGTGGCTCTCTCGGTTGGCATGATCGCGGGTGTGAATATCAGCCCGGCGTACATCGCCTTCGGCCTCATGGCTACCCTGGTCGCCCTGATCGCGATCCTCGACTCGCGTAGCGCCCCGACCTCTAAGGAACTGACTCAGACCGTTACCGCCGATCGCGCCATCAGCGACGAGGAAGAACTCAAGAGCTACCTGAGCAAGCACCTGGGCTACACCGTCACCTCGGTGAAGATCACCGAGCTGGACATGGTGAACAACCTGACCCGCGCCACCGTCACCTACCAGCCCAAGGAAACCCCCGAGGGTGGCACCCCCGCGGCAGTGGAGGCGGCAGCGTCACAGATTAGCGCAACCCGCCAGCCGGTAGCACCTACCGCCGAGGCGCACGCCACGCTGGACACCCGGATGGTTCCGCTCCAGCGCACCCCGGTAGGCAAATAAGACTAGCCGGTATCTAAGCCTCCGATTCACTCCAACCGCACAAACATCTCCGATACCCACGACACGCCGCCCCCAGCGCACAGCCCAATACGCGCCGGGCGGCACCCCAGAAGGACAAAGACCCATGACTAACGCAGCCGCAAACATCATCCCCGCAGAGTGGAAGAGCATCAGCCTCGAAGCCATGAACGAGAAGGCAGCCATGCAGACCCGCGTGGATCGCAAGTACATTGTCGACGCAGAAACCGCCGCCAAGGTACTCGCCACCCTCGACGCAGACGCCTCCGTCATGGAAATCAAGGGCCAGCGCGACTTCGCCTACGACTCGGTCTACTTCGACACCCCGCAGATGCAGAGCTACCACTCGGCGGCCTACAGTCGCGACGATACCTTCAAGATTCGTACCCGTAGCTACCTGGACTCGGAACTGACCTTCCTGGAGGTCAAGACCGACGGCGAGCAGGATATGACCGTCAAGAAGCGTATCCCGTACACCTTCGAGAAGCGCGATCAGCTGACCGTGGAAGGCCACGAGTACATCACCGCGGCACTCGGCGATATCCTCGCGGGCCCGGTCGAGAAGCTGGAGGCGGTTCTGACCACTGGCTACCGCCGTACCACGGTCTTCCTGCCGCAGAACGAGAAGAACCCGGTCGCATCCCGCATGACGGTAGACACCAACCTGACCTGGACCCCCATGTCCGAGAACATCCTCATGGCGGGCGTGAACTACCGCAACTTCCACGGCAACCTGGTCGGCACCACCTACGGCCTGCCGAACGCGGTCATCATCGAAACCAAGTCCGGCGTGGAGCCCTCCGTAGCAGACCAGCACCTCTGGGATGCGGGCATCACCCCCGCGAAGATCTCCAAGTTTGCAACCGGTATGGCGGCGCTGAACCCGCAGCTGGCAAGCAACAAGTGGGCAGAAACCCTGAAGAACTGGATGCACCTGGAACCGGTCAACGGCACCCGCCTCAACGTGGATGACATGACCGAAGAGGACTACCAGAAGCTGCTGACCGAGCGTTTTGCAGCCGCCTAAAACGGCAACCCGGGATGTGCGGGTAGGGTAGCGCACCTACCTTACCCGCACCTCCAGAACAATGACCCAGAGCCCTGACACAGAACTGACGCCAGGGCTCAACCCAAAGACTACTTACAAGAAACCCGCAGCGGCACTACATAGTGCTGTGATACACGAAGAAGGAATACCGTGAAAAAGAACAGCATCATCAAGAGTGCAACTTCCGTAACCCTACTGGCAGCCCTCGCCCTGACCGGTTGCTCGGCAAACTCCACCTCGACCACTAGCGCTGTGAGCGCAACCGGCACCTCCACTTCGAGTACTTCGGGCACCACGTCGAAGGTGGCAGACTCCTTCTCCACCGACGTGAAGAACGGCGCGAAGCTCGCAGAGGACACCCACTACTCCGCGAAGGACGTCACCTGGGACTCCTCCAGCGAAGTTACCATTGACCTCTCCAACCCGACCGCAACCGACGGTGTGACCGTCAGCGATGGCGTCATCACCATCACCAAGGCGGGTAACTACAAGCTCACCGGCACCTACGAGGGCCAGATCAAGGTTGAGGCTGCCGACAGCGACATGGTTCGCCTGATCCTGAACAACGCGACCATCACCAACTCCACCGGTGCGGCAATCAACGTTGTTGAGGCGGATGGGGTCGTTATCTACACCGCCTCGGGTACCACCAATACCGTCTCTGACGGCTCCTCCTACTCGGATACCGCCAGCGGTAGCCCCGACGCGGCTATCTACTCCAAGAGTGACCTGACCCTGGCGGGCGAAGGCACCCTGAAGGTTGAGGGTAAGTACGAAGAGGGTATCCACACCTCTGACGGCCTGGTCATTGCCTCCGGCACCCTGGACGTGAGCGCGGCAAACACCGGCATCAAGGGTAAGGACTACGTCGATATCCTGGACGGCACCATCACCGTGACCGCAACCAAGGACGGCATCAAGGCAACCAATGACACCGACGGAAACCGCGGCTGGGTACGCTTGAGTGGCGGTACCGTGAACATCTCCGCGGGTGACGACGGTTTCAAGGCTGAGCGTGTTCTGGAAATCTCCGGCGGTACCCTGAACATTACCCAGGCGAACGAGGGTATTGAGGCGCAGTACATCAACATCCTGGACGGTACCGTGAACGTGACCAGCTCGGATGACGGTATCAACGCCTCGTACAGCACCACCTCTACCAGCACCGAGTCGGCTTCAACCTCCACCACGCAGACCACCCAGAACAACCAGGGCAATCAATCTGCACAGGGTAACCAGGCTGCACTCCAGGCACCCAGCGGTAGCGCAGGTCAGGCACCTGCAGGCGGCCAGGCTCCCTCCGGTAGCATGGGCCAGCCCCCGGCTGGCGGTGGCGCAGGTGGCGGCGGTATGGGCGGTGGCGGCGGCACCTTCGAGGTCGTCGACGCAACCATCAACATCACCG
>ERZ772952.145-NODE-145-length-15658-cov-4.44876_pt1 | contig 15658 bp, 11 predicted proteins | sample MGYA00580686_ERZ772952 | MGnify/ENA primary metagenome ERZ772952 (study PRJEB29015, sample SAMEA2738074) | human oral metagenome | biome: human oral; feature: human-associated habitat; material: saliva | place: China | collected 2213 ... | reverse complement strand
ACATCACAGCCCAACGGTGCGGGAACGGCTTGGTGCGGTTGGAGTACTGGCGAGCACCCAGCTGCATGAAGCCCCACGCCTCAACGGTCAGGAAGGTCAGCGGAATAACCTCTGCTGCTGAGAAGAACGCACCGAATGCCATCTGCTCAGACGGGGTACCCGCAAAGTAGGTGTGGTGCATGGTGCCGACCACACCACCGGCGGAGTAGAGCACAGCGTCCATCATGATGATGGAGATTGCGATACGTTCACGCACCACGCCCAACAGCACGAAGATGTAGGCGACCATCACAGTGGTGAAGAGCTCAAGGAAGTCCTCAACCCACAGGTGCACCACCCAGAAACGCCAGAACTCGGCGACCGAGAAATGGGTGCGCTGACCAGCGAGCATACCCACAGCGTAGAACATGGGGATTGCCAGGCCTGAGAAGAGGAACAGCCACGGCATGGAGGTCTTCTTCCCGGTCTTCAAACGCGAGCTGAGGGTACGCCACACGATCACAATCCAGATGAACATGCCTGCGGTGAGCAGAATCTGGAAGAAGCGCGGCAAATCAAGGTATTCCCACTGCTGCGAGAAGATCGAATTCTCAGGTACCCAGCCCTTTTGCGAAAGCCACTCGTTCAGCAGCGAGCCGAGCACCACGAACACCACTGCCACGAACAGGATAACGGTCAGCAGCCCCTGTTTCTTCGGCTCTTTGCGGGTAATGAGCGGGGCGATGAAGATACCGCCTGCCAAGAACGCCGCAGCAGTCCAGAAGAGGGAGAGCTGCACGTGCCATGTTCGGGAGACGGTGTAGGGGATAAGCTGCCCCATATCAATCCCGAAGAAGCCTGTGAGCTCCACACGGTAGTGCTCGGTAAGAGCACCCACAAGAGCCTGCAGCAGGAACAGCACCAAAATAGTGATGAAGAACAGCCCGGCCGCCTTCTGTGAGGGGGTCAGGCGCACCTCGTCGGGCTGGCGGAAGTCCAGCACGGGTGCCTCCTCGCCATGCCAGCCGATGGTGCGGGACCAGCGGCCATAGATGGCGAACATTAGACCGGTACCGCCCACCAGTGCGATCAGCGACAGCGCCGACCAGACCATCAGGTCTGCGGTGGGTTTGTTATCTACATTGGCTTCTGCGGGCCAGTTATTGGTGTAAGTGTAATCCTGGTTGGGACGCTCAGCGGCTGAAGCCCACGCAGTCCAGCCAAAGAACGCTACAAGGTCGTGCAGTTCTTCTTCGCTCTTAATGGCGTTGGGGAACAAGCCCTGAGAGGTATTATCCTTGGTGAGCGTATCCCTATAGTGGTTGACCATCTGGTCAAACCCCTTGGTCTGCCCCGCCGTCCAGTTCAGAGTCTTGCTGGACTCGTCGTACTTATTTTCCTTGCGCCACTCGTTCTTAACGAGTTCACGGGGCTCTTGCTTACCCTCTTCCCTGTATTGTTTGACGGCAGCGTCCGTAGTCAGGCGCAGGTATTCCGCCGTGAAGTCCGGGCCGATGTATGCACCGTGGCCGAGAACCGATCCGTACTGCTGCAGGCCGCGGCTCTGGTAGAGCTCCTGACCGTGCTGAATCTGTTCTGCGGTGGCGATTACCTTGCCGTCGTTGCCGATGATTTTATCGGGCAACGGCATGGAGAGCGCATAGGTGCGCATCGCCAGGATTGCCATAATGGTAAAGCCCAGGAGCATCACAAATGCAACGGCCTGTACCCAGCCTTTACCGGCGTAGGCACCGACCGCGTCCGTGCGGCGGGTGACCTTGGCGATCTCCTCGCGCGTTACGGGTTTCTTAGCCATATTGTATGTCTCCAGTGTGCGTATATTTTTGTGATTCGAGTGGGCTCGTTTGGAGAGGCTCGACAGGCGAGCACAACTAGTCCACCCGTTTTTATTCTTGCATTACAAATACTTATTTAGAAAATTTTAGTGACACTATGTCGGGAATGTGAAGTTAATTGCATAGTAACCTTTAGAGATGCTGTGGGCTAAATTATTACGCTTATTAGACAGCGTTGGACGCCCCTTAAGTACACAGCCTGCAGGGCCCAGCCAACAGCTGACAAAGTTCTGTAGGGAGCCCCCAATATAGCCCCATTTTTCAATATAAACGTATCCGGCACAGGGTCCCCATCGAAAACATGTCACTAAACGTCATAATAACCCCATGAACGTACTGAAAAGCTGCGGCACTGTGGAATAATGAGAAGGCAGGTAGGAGGCATCCCCTAGGAGTCACACATTTATGGTTTTCTACAAACTCAGCCAAAAAACCGTTACCGGGCTATTACGCTCGGTTTTTCGTGCACGAGTCACAGGCCTTGACCACTTCCCCAAAACCGGCCCCGTGATTGTTGCCTCCAACCACCTATCGTTCCTAGACTCCATCATTATTTCCGCAATGATGCCCCGCCGCGTGGCTTTCCTCGCCAAAGCCGAGTACGTTAATACCCCCGGTATCCGTGGTAAAGCCATGAAAGCATTCTTTGAGACTGTCGATATTATCCCGGTGAACCGGTCAGACCGTTCAGAATCCCTCAAAGCACTTGATATTGCGCTAGAGAAACTGAACGAAGGCAAAGTTTTCGGCATCTACCCCGAAGGCACACGCTCCCGTGACGGCTACCTCTACAGAGGGAAAATTGGTGTGGCATGGCTGGCCCATATGACGGGTGCGCCCGTAGTCCCGGTAGGGCTGATCGGCACCGACCGGCTTCAGAAACCTGGGTCGAACATGGTGTACCCGCACCGGTTCACGATCCGCGTGGGTGAACCCATGTGGTTCGAAAAAACAGGGGAGCAGATGACCGGTAAACAACGCCGCCAAACCACCAACCAGATTATGGACGAAATCGCCCAACTTTCGGGGCAAGCTCGAAAGGACGAATACAATGTTTCGCCCTCTGCTGAGCGTGACGCCGGGTGAGGTACCCTGCGCCAAAGGCGAGTAAACTTAACCGCGCATCCGCAAAACCCGGCGGATGCGCGGCTTAACTTTTAAGCAACAGGAGGCTATGTGGCAGACCCGCGTTCGTACCGCCCCGCATCGGGTGATATCCCCACCGAGCCGGGAGTGTACCGTTTTCGGGACGAACACGGCCGTGTAGTGTACGTGGGGAAAGCAAAAAATCTGCGTAACCGCCTTAATAGCTATTTCGCTGCCCCTGAACGCTTAGCCCCTAAAACCTACGCCATGGTGCACACCGCCACCAGCGTAGAGTGGACGGTAGTCGGCAGCGAACTGGAATCGCTGCAGCTTGAATACACCTGGATTAAGGAATATAAGCCACGTTTTAATATCGCCTTCCGTGACGATAAATCCTACCCCTACCTTGCGGTCACCATGCGCGATAAGTTCCCGCGTGCGCAAGTAATGCGTGGCGACCGTAAAAAAGGCGTGCGGTACTTCGGACCCTACTCGCAGGTGTGGGCAATCCGTGAGACGCTGGATGCGCTACTGCGGGTGTTCCCGGTGCGTACCTGCTCACCGGGAGTATTTAAACGTGCCGAAGCATCAGGGCGCCCCTGCCTGCTGGGGTATATCGATAAATGCTCCGCGCCCTGCGTAGGGCGCATTAGTCCCGAAGAGCACCGCAACCTAGCGGACGGGTTGTGCCGTTTCATGGCCGGTGGAGCCGAAAAATTTATTGCGGAGCTCACCACGGACATGAAAGATGCTGCAGCCAATATGGACTTTGAACGTGCAGCCGTACTGCGTGATGACATCGTGGCACTTACCAAAGCTTTTGAACGTAACGCGGTGGTTCTGAGCGACTCAACAGACGCGGACCTGTTCGCCTTCGTACAAGACGAACTGGAAGCGGCAGTGCAGGTGTTCTTCGTGCGTGGCGGGCGTATCCGCGGTCAACGCGGCTGGATCGTTGAAAAAGTAAACGACGGCAGCGAAGGTGAACTCATCGAACAGCTTCTCGTCCGGTTATATGGTGAAGCCGCCGCACACGTGGCGAGCGCATCCAGCACCCTGGCCGAAGAGACAGACGCGAACCGCCATGAGATTCCCCGCCAAATCCTGGTGCCGGTACTGCCGGATAACGCCGAGCAGCTGCGTGAGTGGCTTTCTGGTGTGCGCGGGGCGAAGGTAAGTATTGCGGTGCCGCAACGCGGCGATAAGGCCGAGCTGATGAAAACTGTTGCCGAGAACGCCCGCCACTCACTGGCTCTGCATAAGAGCCGCCGGGCTGGGGATATTACCACCCGTTCCGCTTCGCTCGTTGAGCTGCAGGAGGCTCTGGAACTTCCCGAACCTCTGATGCGCATTGAGTGCTACGACATTTCGCACGTGCAAGGAACGAACGTGGTGGCCTCTATGGTGGTGTTTGAGGATGGCCTGCCCGCTAAAAGTGCTTACCGTAAATTCTCGGTTAGTGGGGATGCCGCACGGGATGATACCGCCAGCATGTATGACGTAATAACTCGCCGTTTTAAGAGGTATCTCACCGAGCAGCAGCAGCGTGCGCAAGCAGGCCCGCAGCGTTCGGGGGAGGTAGCTTCAGATGCGCATGCGCAGGAGCCGACGAAGTTCGCGTACCCCCCGAACCTGGTGTTGGTTGATGGCGGCCCGCCGCAGGTGGCGGCCGCCCAGGCTGCGCTGAGCGACTTAGGCGTGGTGGATGTGCACGTTGCCGGTATCGCTAAACGCCTGGAGGAACTGTGGCTGCCGGAAGATGATTTTCCGGTGATTCTGCCGCGTAATTCTCAGGCGCTGTTTTTGGTGCAGCGTATCCGGGATGAGGCGCATCGGTTTGCGATTACGTTCCATCGTTCCAAACGCGGTAAGGCGATGGTTGCCTCCGCATTGGATGCTGTGCCGGGGCTGGGCCCTGCTAAGCGTGAGGCGCTTATTAAACACTTCGGATCGTTAAAGAAGCTGAAGGCGGCCAGCGCCGATGAGCTGACGCAGGTGCAGGGGGTTGGGCCGTCGCTGGCTTCGAAGATTAGGGAGCATTTTGACGCGGAGGCTGCTGCCTCAGGATGATGCGGTGACCGTCTGATGCCTGTCTAGTATTATTGGATTACCAACTTACTCGCATCAAAGGGGAACGTAATATGAGCGTTGAGTTACAAGAGCAGAAACCGCAGATTTTGGTGATTACAGGTATATCTGGGGCGGGGCGCAGCACCGTAGCTAACGTACTTGAGGACGAGGGCTGGTATGTGATTGATAATATTCCGCCGCAGATGCTTGAATCGCTGGCGGAGCTGGTAACTCGTGACGGTGCTCGTGTGCCAAGGGTGGCTTTGGGTATTGATGTTCGCGCCCGCGCCCTGTTTGATGATCTCCCGGCTGCTATCGACACCCTTCGAAAATCCGATGTAGATTTTTCGATGCTTTTTTTGGATGCTAAAGACGAGACGATTGTGGCTCGGTATGAAGCGCAGCGTCGCCCGCACCCGTTGCAGGGGGAGGGGCGCGTCCTTGACGGTATTCGCGCGGAGCGCACCCTGTTCGAGGTGTTGCGAACAGCATCCGATCATACGATTGACACAACCGGGATGAACGTTCACGAGCTGGCTCGTACAGTACGTGAAATGTTTGCTGAAGGCGCTGACAAAAAGCTGAATCTGAGCGTGATGAGTTTCGGATTCAAATACGGCGCACCCGCAGATGCGAACTATATGGCGGATATGCGGTTCATCCCGAACCCGCACTGGATTCCTGAGCTTCGCCCGCTTACCGGCCTAGACGCACCGGTACGTGACTATGTGTTGCAGAACACCGGTACGGAGGAGTTCATTAGCAGCTATCTTGCGGCTTTGCGCCCGGTGTTGGAGGGGTACCGCCGTGAAGGGAAATACTATGCGACTCTTGCGATTGGGTGCACAGGAGGTAAGCATCGGTCGGTTGCCGTGACTGAAGAGATAGCTCGACGGCTCGGGGAACTGCCCGACGTAAACGTTAACGTACAGCATCGTGATAAGGGCCGCGAATAATGTCTGAAGGAACGAATACGCCCAGCCACTCTTCGGGTAGCAGCAAGAACGTTCCGAAACTACCGCCGCTTCCCACCCAGGCGTTGCGTCTGCTGAAGACTACCCGCCGGGTGCCTAAAGTGACGGCGCTTGGTGGTGGGCACGGATTGTACGGGTCGCTTTCTGCACTGCGGCACGTTACAACGGATGTGACAGCTATTGTGACGGTCGCCGATGACGGCGGGTCGTCGGGTCGGCTGCGGAATGAGATGGGTGTACTCCCGCCCGGGGATTTGCGTATGGCTCTTTCGGCACTGTGTGATGACACCGATTGGGGGCGTACGTGGAGCGATGTGCTTCAGCACCGGTTCAGCGCCCCGGAGGGGCACACCGGTGAGTTCCCGTTAGACTATCACGCCCTCGGTAACCTGCTGATTGTTACGCTCTGGGAGTTGCTGGGCGACCCTGTGGCTGGTCTGGACTGGGTGGGCGCGCTTCTGAACGCGCGCGGCAGGGTGCTTCCGATGGCCTTGGAGCCGCTGGTGATTCAAGGTATTGTGCTTCGTGAGCACGGCGGAGCTTTTGAGCGGGTGCAGGTGCGCGGGCAGGTGAACCTGGCCCATGAGCCGCAGGTGCACAATATCGAGCTGGTTCCTGCCCAGGCGCGTGCCTGCCCTGAGGCGTTGGCCTCAATTGAGGAGGCAGACTGGGTGGTTCTTGGCCCCGGCTCGTGGCGTACTTCCGTGTTACCGCACCTGCTGCTGCGCGAACAGCGTGAGGCGTTAAGCACAACAAACGCTAAACGGTGTGTGGTCATGAACCTGGCGTTGGACGATAAAGAATCCAACGGTCTGGACGCAGCCGCTCACCTGAAGCTACTGCAGCAGTACGCCCCCAATCTGCGCCTTGACGTGGTGATCGCTGACCCAAGCAATATGGGTGTGCAAAGCGAATTTGAGGACGCGGCCAGAGAGCTGGGCGCGAAGGTGCTGTGGGCGTCTGTGCGTTCAACCACAAGCCCGAATGTGCACGACCCGCTCAAGCTGGCTTCAGCGTACAATGATATGTTTGCTATGCGTTTATAAAACTTTAAGGACGCAGCTAAGACACACACGAGACACACATGCACACGAACGCGGCTATTTGCCGTGTCCCCCGCTTCGAGCGGGTTAGGGCATCGCCCTAATTCTGTTTTGTAAGGAGAGAACAATGGCTCTGACCGCTCTGGTGAAAGAAGAACTTGCCCAATACGAGGCGAGCAAGGCGTCGGTGCGTAAGGCCGAGGTTTCCACTATTTTGCGGTTCACCGGTGCCCTGCATATTGTGGCAGGCCGCATCGTTATTGAATCTGAGGTGGATACCGAGCAGACCGCGCAGCGTATGCAGCAGACTATTGCCGAGATTTACGGACATGAGTCGGAGCTGACGAGCGTTACCGGTGGGGGATTGCGCCGTGGCGGACGCTATATTGTTCGTGTTGACTCCGGGGGAGAGGCACTGGCTCGGCAGACCGGGCTGCTGGATTTGCGGGGCAGGCCGGTGCGTGGTTTACCCCCCGCTGTGGTGAACGGTTCGCTGCAGGATGCTGAGGCCGTTATGCGCGGCGCATTCTTGGCGCACGGGTCGTTAACGGAGCCTGGCCGTTCATCCGCGATTGAGTTTACCTGCCCCGGCCCGGAGGCGGCGCTCGCGTTGGTGGGTGCGGCCCGGCGTCTTGATGTGATGGCGAAGGCCCGCGAGGTGCGTGGCGTGGACCGGGTGGTGGTGCGTGACGGCGAGACTATCGCCCACCTGCTGGAACGGATGGGTGCCTCGGAGTCGCTGCGTACGTGGCGTGAGCAGCGCACCCGCAAGGAGGTGCGAGCCACGGCGAACCGGCTGGCAAATTTTGATGATGCAAACCTGCGCCGTTCCGCGCAGGCTGCTGTGGCTGCGGGCGCACGGGTGGAACGGGCTCTGCATATTTTGGGTGATGATGTTCCTGAACATCTGAGGTACGCTGGGCAGCTTCGGGTGGCTAATAAGCAGGCGTCGTTGGATGAGTTGGGTCGGTTAGCGGATCCGCCGTTGACGAAAGATGCTATTGCCGGGCGTATTCGCCGTTTGCTGGTGATGGCTGATAAGCGTGCACAGGAACTGGGTATCCCCGGTACGGAGCTAAAAGAAGACATTCAGGGAGCAGAGGCCGCTAGGGGTGTCTCTTCTGCCGCCCCCACCGGATCATAAAACACATGTGCGCACGCCGTGGTGCGCGTTTGTTTCCTGCTGCAATGGTGTTTTACGTGTGGTGTTTTCGTGGGATTGTGCCCTGATAACCCTAATGGTGATGAGGCTGTGCAGACCTCTCACACCCTCATTGTGTTTGTGTTGGAATGCAATTATCCCAACGTGTAGGGCAGGTATAATCCATATAAAACAACAGAAAACAATGGAAAAACAGTCTAAAAGTGACTTGATTCACTAAAAAATCCTACATGAACACACCCAAACACACACGAACTAAGGTATGATTATTACCAACATCAGGCGGTACGCAACCGCGCACCACAGAGCACGGTATGCCTTTGCCATAACCGACCACAAGTCCCGGTGAATGCTGCGGCCGCCGCCCAACGCACTGACAAGGAGAACTTCAGTGACTGTACGTGTAGCAATCAACGGCTTTGGTCGCATCGGCCGCACCTTCTTCCGCGCAGCACGCGAGGAAGGCGTAGGTTTCGAAATCGTCGCCATTAACGACCTTACCAACGTTGATACCCTAGCTCACCTGCTCAAGTACGATTCGATCATGGGTCGCCTGGACGCAGAGGTGGAGGTCAAGGAAAATGCGCTGGTAGTAGATGGCAAGGAAATCAAAATCCTGGCTGAGCGCAACCCTGCTGACCTTCCCTGGAAGGATCTCGGCGTTGACGTAGTACTCGAATCCACCGGCTTCTTCACCGAGGGCTCCAAAGCGCAGGCGCATATTGACGCTGGCGCAAAGAAAGTTATTATTTCCGCCCCCGGTAAGAACATTGACGGCACCTTCGTGATGGGCGTGAACGACGACCAGTACGACCCCGCCACCCAGCATATTGTTTCGAACGCATCCTGCACCACCAACTGCTTGGCTCCGCTGGCGAAAGTCCTCAACGACTCCTTCGGCATTGAGCGTGGCCTGATGACCACCATCCACGCATACACCGCTGATCAGCGCCTGCAGGATGCTCCTCACTCCGACCTGCGCCGCGCCCGCGCAGCAGCCGTGAACATGGTTCCCACCTCCACCGGTGCGGCAGCCGCTGTTGGCATTGTGCTGCCTGAGCTCAAGGGTAAGCTGGACGGTTTCGCGGTGCGTGTTCCCACCATTACCGGTTCCATCACCGACCTGACCTTCACCACTAACCGCGAGGTCACCAAGGAAGAGGTTAATGCGGCTCTGAAGGCAGCAGCCGAGGGTCCGATGAAGGGCATCATTAAGTACAGCGAAGATCCGATCGTCTCGAAGGATATTGAGGGCGAAGGCATCTCCACCATTTTTGATGCACCGCTGACCAAGGTTATCGGCAACCAGGTGAAGGTTATCGCTTGGTACGACAACGAGTACGGCTACGTAGCACGCCTGGTGATGTTCACCAATAAGGTTGTGGCATCACTCTAATGCGTAACCGCGTGTAAACGTATAGAGAGAACCCCGGATTCACCGCGTGATTGAGGCGGAGAACCGGGGTTTTCCCATAACAGCCGCTATTATTAAAAGTATCTAAAACCCATTATTAGGAGGATTATCCTATGGCTAAGGCACTGGCAGAACTGCTCGAAGAAGGCGTCGCAGGCCGCCACGTTCTCGTTCGCTCCGACTTGAACGTTCCCCTTAAAGATGGCGTGGTGACCGACGACGGTCGCGTGCGTGCTTCCCTGCCCGTTATTGAAAAACTTGCTAAGGCCGGCGCTCGCGTGATCGTAACCGCACACCTCGGACGCCCCAAGGGCCAGGTGGACCCGCAGTATTCCATCGCTCCTGCCGCTGCACGTTTAGCCGAGCTGGCTTCCGTACCCGTACAGGTGGCTACCGATCTGGTGGGTGAAGATGCAAAGGCTAAATCAGCAGCCCTGAAAGACGGCGAAGTGCTGGTACTGGAAAATGTGCGTTATGACGCCCGCGAAACCTCGAAGGATGATGCAGAACGCGGCGCATTTGCCGATGAGCTAGTGGCACTGACCGGGCAGAACGGCGCATATGTTGATGATGCGTTCGGGGCGGTACACCGCAAGCACGCCTCCGTGTACGACGTAGCCAAGCGTCTGCCTGCCTACTTGGGCGATCTGGTGAAGAAAGAAGTGGACGTTCTGGCGAAAACTTTGAACAACCCCGAGCGTCCCTTCGTGGTCGTCATGGGCGGTGCGAAGGTATCCGATAAGCTTGCTGTTATCGACAACCTTATCGGCAAGGCCGACGCTATTCTCATTGGCGGCGGCATGGGCTACACCTTCGCTTACGCTCAGGGATACAAGGTCGGTAAGTCGCTGCTGGAGAAAGACCAGGTAGAGACCGTGCGGCGCTACCTTGAGACCGCCCCTGCGCAGGGTACTGAGATCGTAACTGCCGTAGACGTGGTGTGGGCCGATGATTTCTCGGCAGACGCTAAGACCGAGATCCGCCCCATCGAAGACCTTGAAGGTGGCGAGCTGGGCGCCGAGGGTGAGGGCCTGGATATCGGCCCGAAGAGCCGTGAACTGTTCGCAGAGAAGATTAAGGCAGCTAAAACCGTCTTCTGGAACGGCCCGGTGGGCGTATTCGAGATTGCCCCCTTCGCGGGTGGTACTGAGGCTGTTGCGAAGGCTCTTGCTGAATCGGAGGCTTTCTCCATTATTGGTGGCGGGGACTCGGCATCGGCGATCCGCAACCTAGGGTTCGCTGACGAGCAGTTCGGGCACATCTCCACCGGTGGTGGAGCATCCCTCGAATACATTGAGGGTAAGACCCTGCCCGGTCTGGACGCACTAGGTGCCTAACCTTCTGCCCCTTGTCTAATATGCCCCGGCTTATTCGCGCAATAGCGAATGGGCCGGGGTTATCTCTATAGGGCTTAAACCTTCGGCGGTTCACGGCGTGCATCTGGTAATAGGACAGTCCAGTAATGACCGCTAAGTGGTGGGTGGGAAGAAACACCGCAGTGGTATATTCGGCGGTGAAAATTCGCGATAAACCGTGTATTTACGCGCCAGAAGCACTAAAATAGAGAGTGAACTTTTCCGTAGCTATGCCCTCTTTGGGGATTGGAGCGAATATATGTCGCGTAAGCCGCTTATTGCTGGTAACTGGAAGATGAATCTGAACCATATTGAGGCCGTGACCCTAGTTCAGAAACTAGCCTGGACCCTTGACGACGCGAACTTTGACTTTGATAAGACTGAGGTAGCGGTTTTCCCGCCGTTCACCGACATTCGCTCCGTACAGTCTCTCATTGAGGGCGACAAGTTTAGGATCGAGTATGGTGGGCAGGATATTTCGGCTCACGACTCGGGTGCATACACCGGTGAAATCTCCGGGTCGTTCCTCGCCAAGCTCAACGCCGCATACGTGCTAGTGGGCCACTCTGAGCGCCGCACCTACCATGGTGAAACCGACGAGGTATGCGCCGCCAAGGTTCAGGCTGCGTACCGGCACGAAATCACCCCCGTACTGTGCGTGGGAGAGGGACTTGATATCCGCGAAGCCGGGAACCATGTGACCTACACCCTGGAACAGCTGCGTGGCTCAATTTCTGGTCTGACCGCCGAGCAGGCGAAGAGCCTTGTTATTGCCTATGAGCCGGTATGGGCTATCGGTACCGGTAAGGTTGCCACCGCAGAAGATGCACAGGAAATGGCTGCCGCTATCCGCGCGGAGCTGACCAAGCTCTACTCGGCCGATGTTGCCAACCAAGTGCGGGTGCTTTACGGTGGGTCGGTCAAGTCTTCCTCAGCTCCTTCGATTATGGAGCAGGCAGACGTTGACGGTGTGCTTGTTGGCGGGGCGTCGCTACAGGCCGATGAATTTGCGGCTATTGCGCGGTTCGACGCTTAACACCTAAGACAATATCGCCGGTTATCCTCCGCATTCTGCGCGGCGGGGTAACCGGCGATTTTTTATGCCGCACCGGGCAGTGTGGTATAGAAAACACGGGGAAGACCCCGATGATGTCGCGGAAACCTTAAAACGTGGGGTAGAATTCAAATATAAAGATTTCATAAAGAAAAGACTCATACATTCCTTCTTCTCGAAAAATTTAATATCTAAAATCCCTTTAAAATATTATTTCGTATATTTTGAGGCATTTTCGTGCACTTTGATTATCTATAATAATTTGGTTTTACAGATAATTTAGCATTTGTTATACTCTTTCCGGAATGTTTTGAGAAGGTGAGATATGAAGTCGCAAAAATATACGTCTGTTTTTATTGGTTCATTAATTATTTCATTAATATTAGTGGCTCTGGGTTTTGTTCCGGGTTACGAGGCAGTTTCTAAAAACTGGAGGGCGCTGATCGGAACTGACTTCGGTTGGTTTTACCTCCTGCTTGTAACTCTTATCGTATTGGTCTGCGGGTTTTTCGTTTTAAGCCCCATGGGGCAAATTAAACTTGGAGAACCTGACTCAAAACCCGAGTATTCCACCGGTTCATGGATTGCCATGCTTTTCTCGGCTGGTATGGGTATCGGTCTAGTTTTCTATGGCGCTGCCGAGCCGCTTTCACACTTTGCTAACAAAACTCCCCATGCTGCGCCGGGGTCACAACAGGCAATGGCGGATTCCTTCCAATTTACGTTCTTCCACTGGGGTATTCACGCCTGGGCTGTGTACGGTATTGTTGCTATGGCTCTGGCGTATTTCGGCTTCCGTAAAGAAGAAAAATATCTTCTTTCTGTCACCCTTAAGCCGCTTTTCGGTAAAAAAACCGATGGCTGGCTGGGATATATCATAGATATTGTTACTGTGGTAGCAACCGTTATTGGTGTGGCAACCACGCTTGGCTTCGGTGCTATTCAGATTAATGGTGGGCTGAGCTACCTCACTGATAATGCTATTCCCAATAGCATGGAGGTACGCACTGTTATTATCGCAGTAACCACCGGCCTCTTTGTGCTCTCAGCTCTTTCAGGGCTGGGTAAAGGTATTAAAATCCTTTCAAATCTTAATATGATTCTGGCTATCGCACTTCTTGCGATTGCTATTGCGGTTGGCCCCACCGTCAAAATCTTCGACAATATGACGGAATCTATCGGCCTGTACATGCAGAACTTTTTCGAGATGAGCTTCCGAACCGCCGCATTTAACGGTGACGAACGCGCTTGGATTGATAGTTGGACCGTGTTCTACTGGGCATGGTGGATTTCCTGGTCGCCCTTCGTAGGCATCTTTATCGCCCGTATTTCTAAGGGGCGTTCCATCCGCGAATTCTTGACCGTGGTGCTCTTGATTCCAACTGTCCTGAGCTTTATCTGGTTCTCCGCTTTCGGCACGATGGCTAATACGGTACAGCAGAACGGTCTGGAGAATCTGACGAAACTAGAGGATGAGCAGCTGCTGTTCGGCACGTTCAAACACTACCCGCTGGGTATGTTAATGTCGATCATCGCAATCATCCTGATCTTCACCTTCTTCATTACCTCGGCAGACTCAGCAACCTATGTGCTCTCAATGCTTTCCGAAGATGGGCGTCTTATCCCCACTAACGGAAAGAAAGTTGTGTGGGGCGTTATCGTCGCGGGTATTGCAACCGTGCTGCTGTACGCTGGCGGGTTAGACGCTCTGCGGCATACGCTGATTATTATTGCGTTACCCTTCGCCGTTGTGATTGCGTTAATCGTGGTGGCGCTAATAGTTGAGGTGTACCACGAGAAGGTACAGATGGGCTTGTCGATCTCGCCTGACCGCTACCCCGAAAAGGGACAGCCGTTCAAGTCGTACGAATCGTACGAAAGCGAAGACGAAGCTGAGAAGTCTATTGAGGATGAGGCGGATACATCTGCTCAGCAGGTAAAACAGGGGAAGAAAACCTCTGAACCTGCGAAGCAGGAATAACCTGCCTTCGACTGAGACGTAAAAACATAAAGAGCCCCTGTTTGCTCTGTACCCGATAGGATGTCGTGAAGCGTCCCAATGGTTCAGATATCGAGCAGGGGCTCTTAGCGCAGTAGGTGGGTTCTTGAAATAATCCGGTAATCATGATTACCTCCACGAGGACAGCTCCACGGTCAAACCAAATACCATATGCCTAGATAAGGTAGTGCTGTTTCCCTTGCACCCGCTGTTGCGCATCCATCCTATGAGGGAAAGCTGCTCGCGGGTAGCCAAAAACGGGCGCTGCCCTGAATAATGAGCCGAACACTGGGTAGACTTAAGACCATGGATTCCCTTCTCGCGCCCATTATGATCACCCTCCTGTGTGTCATAGTGTTCATGATTATTCGCAACCGCAAAGTCCCCGCTCCCACCATGCCCGGAGAACCCGGTGCGAGCTACGACCCAACCACACACTATTACGACAGTAAACGTGACGATTTTCTTAACTGGCTTCACGCCCGCACCAGCTCCCCAGAAATCCCGGTGCAGGTGAAACTGAGGGATTGGGTAGACCAGGGATTCTACGCCGAAGACAGCGGCAACTACTGGGGTATCGCCCAGCAGTTCACCTATTACCTGCTAGAAGGCGGGTATGTGCGCGCCTACGACACCGAAGGGAAAGAACTGACCGCCCAGCGTGTGCTGATCGACCGGCCGGATACGCTGCAGCTGACCCCCAGCGAATACCAGCGCCGCACCGCCCGCTAAACTTTTTATCCCCGTACTGTTAGCTATGCGCAGCATTAGGGGTGACCAATCCGCTAAGGTGGCGTATAGTTAATACGGTATGCCAAACGGCAGATACGAAAATTATTAGTAACCGCCAATCCCAACAGGAAGGTCCACTGTGGAGACCCTCATGACTGTACTCATGGTAATCATCGCGATTACCAGCGTTATTGCCGTGCTTTTGGTGCTCTTAAACCGCGGCCAGGGCGGCGGCCTCTCAGATATGTTCGGCGGCGGCATGACCAGCTCCCTCAACTCCTCAGGTATGGCATCGAAGAACCTGATCCGTCTGACCGTCACCGTCTCCATCATCTGGGCAGTAGCGATTGTGCTCTACGGATTGGCACTACGCTTTAACGGTCAATTCGTGTTCTAACGCTTCAAAGTTTTTTATCCTTAAGCCCCGGCAGGTGAACCAACCCCGCCGGGGCTTCTCCTATGCCCAACCGCGCTGCCCGTGCCTACAAACGGACAACCCGCCGATTATAAAGAATGACGAAACCCTGCTTAAAATGTCAGGGCGTTCAGGCATAGTAGTATCGTAAAGCTTCTGCACCACCCCTCGGAGGAAACCTCATGGCATACGAACTGGACTACAACTATCTAGGAGCCTCAACGCTACTGGAACGTGACGGACACCCCGAACTGGCCCTAGCAACCAGCGGCGGCAGCACACCGGAAGGCGCAGCGGCACACCCTTACTTCTTCTCAGGATTCATGGAACGCCCCGACGTGATCGCGGCATCACTGCTGGTGGTCGCACGCGTGGCCCGCACCCGCTACTACACCCCGCCCGGCATGGTCGCCGCCATTTTGCGGGCCGCAGACCCGGTAGTGACCAGCACCCGTGAAGGCCTACGGTTTGAATCCTTTAGCGCCTGCTGCGGTGTCTACGCCCGACTTGACGTAGACT
>ERZ772952.144-NODE-144-length-15662-cov-21.7081_pt1 | contig 15662 bp, 12 predicted proteins | sample MGYA00580686_ERZ772952 | MGnify/ENA primary metagenome ERZ772952 (study PRJEB29015, sample SAMEA2738074) | human oral metagenome | biome: human oral; feature: human-associated habitat; material: saliva | place: China | collected 2213 ... | reverse complement strand
GCTTGTCAATGCCGAGCCAGTCGAGCAGTTCTTCGCTGCCTTCTGCCTCCCAGATTGCCGCCTGCACGGTGGAGGTGGTCGGGCGCGTGGGTGCGGAGAGGGCAATGTTCTGCCCGGCGATGGCGTTGAAGAGCGTGGATTTGCCGCTGCCGGTCGCGCCGAAGAAGCCGATGACGGTGTGTTCGGTAGAGAGTTCGCGGCGCTGGCTGAGGCGTTCGAGGGTTTCGGCGGCGTCGAGCAGGACGGTTTCGGGGACTCGTCCCTCACCGTAGCTGATGGCTTCCTTTAGGGATGCGACGGAGCGCGCGAAGAGCGAGGTCGCCACGGCAGGGGTGGCGCCTTTGTTCTCAGGTTTGTTCTCGGGGGTAGTCATAGTGCGTTTTCTTCGTCTGTGGTGCGCGGTGTGGGTTATCTGCTGACAGGCGGTTGAGCGCGCCGCCCTTAACTATGCTGTAGCCGACCAGGGGGTCTGTGCACTCTTTGCCTGTGCAGCTTGGCTCTGCGCACTCATTTCCGCGGCAATTTTCTGCACCTGCTCGGCGGCGCGGTGAATGTCCTCGGCGTCAGCCTGCGGGTCGGTTTCTTCCAACACCTCGGTGAAGGGCTGAGCGTGCTCGGTGAGCAGATCCGCCATACGTTCGAGCAGGTCGGTGCGGGCACGGGTCGCCATGCGGCGCACCGCGTCTTCACCGAAGATGGACTCGAGCAGCTTGGTGCCGACCACGCCGCTACCGCCCGCAATACCCGCCTCAATACCGGTAATGCCGCCGGTGAGGCTGAACGCGGCGACCATGAGCATCACGGCGGCGGCGTTCACGCCCAGGGAGAGGAAGCGGGCGCGTTTGCGCTTGTCGGCACCTTCTTCGCGGATCATTTCGAGGACGGAACCCTGCCAGAGGCGAATCTGCTCGGCAACAGCTGCGGAGAAAATGTCTTCGGCGGACTGCACCTCGCCCTTCACCTCACCGTCTGTGCTCTGTTCGGACGCGGAAGAAACCGCCTGCGGCGCATCCAGGCGCGCCAGCAGGGAGCGTCCGGCGCGGCTGGCACGCCAGCGGGTGCGGGTGTTTTCGGAGGCGCGGGCGGCCGCATCCAGCACGACGGCGTGGATGCCGCTTTCGAGGGCGTCTTCTACCTTCTGGGCGGCGGCGGGCTGACCGCGCAGGGCGGAGCCGACGCGGTCGCGCAGGCGACCGATGGTGCTGTCGAGGGAGCGGAAGAAGTCGCCGGTTCCCACAAAGTCATGCCAGCGCGAGAGCACTTCGCCGCGCAGCAGGGAGCCGTCGGAGAGGGCACCGTCGATGGTAGTCAGCGCGTCCTCGTATTCTTCGGCTACGATGCTGGCGAGCGACTGGTGCGCCGCCTGCTGGCGTGCCTGTTCGGCGGCGAGCACCTGCAGGTTACCGGCGAGGGTTTCGACGGCACCGGCGAGGGTCTGCCGGGCAATGGCGGCGCGGGCGGGTGCGTCGGCGCCGAGTTCGCGGATCCACAGGGTCAGCGGGGCGAGACTGACGGGGGCGAGCATGCCGTTTTCGTCGCGCGGCTGTTCGGTGACGGTGTGAATCAGTACGGCGTGGATTCCGGCCTCGTCGAGCATGCGTCGCAGGTCGTTTTCGATGGCCTCTTCGTCGCCTTCGGGCACGCGGTTGAGCACCACGGCGATGGCGATGGAGCGTGCGGCTGCTTCGTGGAGCAGTTCCCAGGGCACGGCGTCGGCGTAGCGGTTGGCGGTGGTGACGAAGAGCCACAGGTCGGCGGCGGAGAGCAGCTCCTTGGCGAGGGTGCGGTTTTCCTCAGAGACGGAGTCGATATCGGGTGCGTCAATGAGCGCGATGCCCTGCGGTAGCGCAGAGGTAGTAATAGGAATGAGGGCGCGCGCAATCTTCGGGTCAAGGCCGGGTAGTGCCTGCGACCCGGCGTTCATGCCGGAGGTGCGGGTACGCGGCAGGGTGGGCAGGAAGCGTTCGGGGGACAGAGCCGCTTCGTCTTCTGCACGGTGCAGTAGTACGGGGTGGCGGGTGGTGGGTCGAATCGCGCCGGACTGGGTGAGCGGCTCTCCAAGCAGGGTGTTGACGAGGGTGGATTTGCCGGCGCCGGTGGAGCCTCCGACCACGATGGTGAGGGGATTGTCGACGCTGGCGCTGCGCGGCAGGATGTAGTCGTCAAGTTGGCGTGCCATGGCGGCAAGCAGGGTGCGCGCGGTGGCGGTGCCGTGCTCGGTGGTGCCGTCGTGGGTGACGGTGTAGGGGGTGCCGGGGGTTTCGCCGGCTTCTACGTCGAGCGGGAGGGGGATTCGAGTGAGCAGTTCGCGAGCTGCTTTGAGCTGCGCATAGTCGGTGGTAGTCACAGCGCTATTGTCCCATAGGGTGAAGCCGCTTCATGCCATGCGTGGGCGTTGTGGTGGGCACGTTGCGGCTGCGGGGAGTTTGGGGGCTCTTACTGAGGTATTTTTGAGGGATGTTCGAACAACTCTGAGGGGTTGTTTTAGTACCTTTGAGTTGTGGTGCAATAACTCCAATATGAGTTTGATTCGCTCAAGAAAAGATTGAAAAATCCCTAAGTTTCTAGGGGAAACATCAGATTTTAATGCGGTTATCCCAAACACATTGGTACGTTTTATAACCCGCATAAAACGGGCAAATATTAAGATTTGATAACTTTTTACGCTCAGGGGTAGATATGGTCTTTTCGAACCTAAAAGTACGCTTAGAATCGTTGAGCACGACAACCAGGCAGGTCATAACCACACCGATTCCTTCAGGAGGCTTCTGGCCTGCCCTTTCTATTGCATCCGTACTCACCGCGGTATGCCACACATCGGGAACGCTCACCGACCCCTCACGCAACTGCATGCAAAATTTATTGCCGTTGGGGTTCACTGCATCCGAGCTACCCGTTATTGCCTGCCCGTCTTTACTCTTGCGAAAGGTTGCGTATGTTCGGTTCGCTGTCACGTCGCCATCTTCTTGCTCTTTCTTCCGGAGCAGCATTGAGTGCACTCGCAAGCGCCTGTAGCCCCGTCGTTTCTCGCCCTCAACCGCTCACCAAGTCTTCTCCCGCTGATGCCGCACCGGCGCCTCAGAGCACCCAGACCAAAGCTGCAACCACCACGCGCAGTATTACGCAGGCCGAGCCTCTGCCGGCGTCGGCTCTGGATGGTCGCGGACCTGCTCTTCTGCCGGATTGCTTCTTTGAGCGTTCCGGAAATTTCTCGAACGGCACCCTGAGCCATCGAGCTGTCAATGTCCCCCGCCCCATCATGCCCCCGGAAGCTAAAGAGCGCACCGTTGAGGGCCTGCACGCTTTCCTGCAGTACTGGGGTGCGGCGCAGAACTATATGCTTCTCACCGGCGACACCGACCCCTTCATGAACCTGCCCGGCCAAGAGCACTTTAGCAACATGGCGCAGATGTACCGCGATATCTACCGCTACAACATCGGCTGGTTGGTCTCTAAGAACAACCACCCCATGTGCATTAACCTGAGCTCCCCGCAGCCGGTGCCCGCCACCGAGCAGGACGTCTACTGCTGGAAGGCGACCCTGAAGGTGGATGAGAACGCGTTCCTGTTCAACCATGAGACCCGTCAGCGTGAGCAGCTCACCGGTATCTACGGCAGTAATCAGAAGGCGGACGCTTACGTCTACTTTGGCGCAGAGGGCTGGCAGATGCTGGAGGATCCGAAGTCTTCCCCGAGTGCTACCGCCACCCCTGCGGCTAACCCTGAACCGTCCACGAATACTCCGAGCGCGCAGCCGACCCCGAATGCGAGTACCTCTTCTAAGGCGGCTCGTTATATTCGAGGCTCAGCCTAAAGCTTCTTTGCATCCGTGCCTCAAAGAACCCGTCATATTGGGTAATATGTGGCACGGATGAGGGCTTTTATTTGTGTGCCACGCGTGAAGTCTATAGGCTAGGGCTAGATGAGGTCCGCCCATTTTCGCCTCAATATGCCTCTGCCCGCCCCGCGGGTGACTGCTTCGTGCCCTCCGACGGGGGCGTGATGTTAGGCTGAGGATTAGGGTGTGAGCTCTTCACTTATCACCGATACTTCCGCATCACAGCACATTCAAGGGGATCACTATGATTCACAGCCGCCGCCACTTTATTGCGCTCACGGGCACTGCCGCCCTGGGTGCGATGCTTGCCGCTTGCGGTTCCAAAAAGACTGCGGAGGCGACCGCCTCCCCCACTCCTTCCGCTTCGATTGCGGGTGCCTACGATAACCTGTCGGGCGAGCTGAAGTGGACCAAGTACGTTCCCGGTCATGGCGCAGCCCCGATGAGTAGCACCGACCCGGAGACCGGTCAGGTCTACACGATTGAGCCGACCGCCGGCCCGGCAAGCGTGGATTCTAAGGCGAGCGCCGTGCCCATCCCCATTGAGGATGAGAGCATGTACGAGAAGAACGCCCGTAGCCTGCGCGCCACCTTCGCGTATTTTGCGGCGGCGGTGAACTACGCCCGCATGACCGGTGATCCCGGTCCGGCTCTGCAGGTGGTTCAGGCGCAGAACTCGACCGACCGTGCGGCGCTGGAGAAGTTGCGTGCGTTCTATGCAACTGGCACGAACTGGCTGGTGGGTGGCGAGTGGACGTTCCGCCTGACCGATAAGCAGCCGACGACCCGCGGTACTAAGTATTCGTGGGCGTGTTCTGTTACTCAGGCGCACGGCATGCAGGTTGAGAAGGCAACCAATACGACCAAGCCTCTGGAGGACACTGAGGCTGCGGAGATTAAGGCTCTCTACGCTGAGTACGATGAGGAGGCGAAGCGCTGGGTCGTGATTTCGCCTCAGCAGTATGATCCCGCGTTGACTCCGAAGCCGACGCAGACTCCGCGCGCGCATCCTTCGTCGACTTACACTCCGACGGTGACTGATGACAGCACCGTGGCGGCTAATGGCGGCGCGAACACCGGCGCGAATACTTCGGGTAACGGTGCCGCGCAGGGTACCGCAAATAATGGTGCGGCACAGAACGGTGGTACCCAAAACGGCGGCGCACGACAGTACACTGGCTCCCAGAATGGTGGAGCACAGAACGGTGGCGCTCAGAATGGTGGCGCACAGGCTCCTCAGCCTGCCGCTACCCAGGCGCCTGCGGCTACCGCGCAGCCTGTGGCGACTCAGCCTGCCGCTGCGACGGCTCAGCCGAGTGTAGCTCCCGGCGCTCCTGATCCCGGCGCTGCTCAGCCCGGTGCCGCTGGTGGAGAAGCTACTCCTGCCGGGGGTGCCCAGTAGCCCCTCCCCTATAGACAATCCCTATAGACGATGAACGCGTCCTCGCCTTCGCTATATCCCGTGCCCTCTTCGGCGCGCTGTTGCCGCTGGTTGCGGTAAGTTCGCTGATGGGCGGCATATCACGCTCACTTGAGCGGTGGTACACACGGGTGTGAAGGCGGGGGCGCGTTATACTTAGGACTGTCTCTAGAGGGATATCCACGTGTGATATCCGCTCGTCGAGACGCACTCTCACTCGTCTCTCACCTGAGATTCTCACTCGAAAGGTACTCCGTGGCGCTTTTCCCTTTGACCTCTGGGCTTTCTAATGGTTCCGCTACCGGCATCAGCCGCCGTTCTGCTCTGCGTTACGCCGGTGCGGGCGTTGCAGGCGTGTCGTTGAGCGCCCTGCTGGTTGCCTGCGGTGGTTCTTCGTCCACCACCGAGAACGCTGATGCGGATACCCCTCAGATGTCTCCCTCGGCTTCTGCGCGCACTGACTTTAGCGGCGAGGTCACCTTCGATAACTATGAGAAGAAGGGCACTTTCGTTCCGGCGACCGAGTCTGCTCCCGCGCAGAACGTGCCGGTGCCCAAGCGCCCGGCGAGCGCTTCGGAGAACTCGGTGCAGGGTCTGTACGATTCGATTGCGTTCGTGTACGCGGCGATTAACTACCTGGTGTTGACCGGTGATGCGGCTCCGCTGCGTGAGTCGAAGGCTGATGAGAAGTTCATTGCGTCGTTCTCTTCGTTCATGGATGAGTCGAATGAGAGCTCTCAGGCACGTGACTGGTTTGTTTCGCCGAAGGTGACGATGTCTGCGTTCACTGCTGTTCCGACTCTGGTGAAGAAGAGCGTGCAGTGGACTTTCGACCTGGTGATTGATTTGGGTCCGACCGTTGTGGTTGATGGCGCTCCTGCGGAGATGTCTGAGAAGGTTCGCCGCACTGAGCGCGGCCTGGTGGTGACCGGTGTGCGCCACGATAATGATTGGACTTTGACTATTCAGGACGAGTATGAGGCGCAGGCTTCGGCTCAGCCTAAGAATGGTGGCGGTTCCGGTGGTGCCGCTAACGGCGGTAATGCTGGCGATTCCGGCGGTGCTAACGGCGGTAACGCTGGTGATTCCGGTAACTCCGGTAATGGCGGCACTTCTAATGGTGACAACCTTTAAGCCCTCAGATGGATGAGGCATCATGCCCTAACTCGCACTCGGGTTAGGGCATGATCTGTTTTACTCTGGTAGTAACGTACTTTCCCGGATTCAAGGTTTTTGTATGTCTTCTTTTTCTCAGTCTTCTTTCTCTCGCCGCTCCCTGTTGCGCCTGGGCGTGGGCGTTTCTGCTGTTGCCGGTTCTGCGGCGCTGTTGAGCGCGTGCGGTTCGGGTGGCTCTAGCCAGCAGTCTGGTTCTCAGGGCGGTAGCCTGAACGGCGCGAAGTCGAGCGCTAACCCGAATGGGTACAGTGATGATGGCCAGAACTATTCGGGTCTGGTGGAGTACACCCACTATGAGGGCGCGTTGAATTATGAGCAGGGTACGGTGGAGCATCCGCCGCGTAATGCTCCGAAGCCTAAGGTGACTGATGCTCTGTCGGTCAATACGGTGACGGGTTTTCATGAGGCGATCGCTTATTTTGCGGCGGCTATGGATTATCTGGTGAAGACCGGTAGCACGGATGCGTTTTCGACCGGTATTACGTTGTCGTCGAAGACTCGTTCTGAGGTGGACGCCCTGTCGGCTTCTATTCTTGCGGGTGTGCAGAAGGGTTCCTGGTATGTGAATCCCTCGGCTTCTTATGCGCTGTCGAGTGCGTAGCCGTCGATTATGAGTGATGGCAACCTACTGTTTAAGGGCAAGTACACTCTGGATTTCGGTACGGAGGCGGTGGCTGAGGGCAAGATCCAGCCGGTGGTCGCCTCCGCGAGTGCTTCTGCTTCTGCTGAGCCTACTGAGCCTTCTGAGGATGCGCTGGTGTCTGAGTCGGTGTCCCCCAGTGCTTCTGCCACTGCTTCTGCGAGTGCAGCGGGGCCGGCGTCTCGGGTGACGGTTCAGGAGTGCGATTTCCGCGGCCGCTACCATGCCGATTCTAAGATGTGGGAGCTGAGCGTGGCGTACGGTGCGACGCTTCAGGGTGGCGCTACTGGTGGCACTGCTACTCAGGGCGCTGCGAGCGCGGCTGCGTCCGGTTCGGCTTCCGCTTCCTCTTCCGCTGGGGCTTCTGCTGAGGCTTCCGCCACCTCCGCGGCGTCATAGTTCGTCATAACGCTTTGATCTGCGAGGCGCTTCTCACGCTTCGTCCGCTCGACTCTGTATCCTGTTGGGTTTGCGGCTAAACTGGTTGCAATCACCGACTGACTGAAAGGTATCACTATGTCCGAGAACCTGACCCGCCGCGCGGCGCTGGGTGTGCTGGGCGTCAGCTCCATGGCGTTGCTGGCGGCTTGTGGCTCTAAGGCTACTTCTGAGGCGTCTGCTTCCGCTTCTGGCTCTGAGAGCGCTTCTGCTGCTTCTGAGTCTGCTACTGCGTCGCCGAGCGCTTCGGCTTCGGCGTCTGCTTCCCCTTCGGCTTCTGCGTCGGCTTCGGCTTCCGCAGCGAATTCTCCGCTGCCTAACGACAATAAGGATTACAGCGGCGTAGCGAAGCTGGAGAAGATGGAGGAGCACGGCGAGTACCAGCCGGGTAACGCTGAGCACCCGCCGCAGAATGTTCCTTCCCCGATCGTTCCGGAGGCCATGCACCAGAATTCGGTGGCTGGCTTTGCGGCGGCTCTGGCGTACTTCGGTGCGGCGTTTGAGTACCTGCTGCGTACCGGCGATATGCACTACATGAACGAGGTCAGCACCGACCAGGAGACCCTGGCGGCGATGAAGAAGTACGCGGACTCCACCAAGGCCGGTATTGACGAGAAAAAGACCTGGTACGTGAACCCGACCGCTACCTTGACTATCGGCACTAAGCAGCCGGTTCTGGCGCAGGGCGCGTACAACTGGACCGTGACTTTGAACGTGGATCTGGGTGAGAAGCTGTTCAAGGACGGTAAGGAGCAGACCGTGGCGGCTGATAAGCGTCACGTGAAGATGTTCGGTGAGGCTGTTGGCCGCTACTTGAACAACAAGTGGGACCTGCACATGGACATTAACTAGTCCTCTGAGACTGGTTTTCTCCCCTGTTTTTGGGTCTTTTCCATCTCAGGATGCGGTTTTTACTGTTTTTTCCATTGATGGCAATAAAATTTGTGGCTCCAGCTTGCGGTGAACAGAGTTCATCATTACTCTTATATACAGAGGTTGTCTTTTGGGCTACATAATGTTTCTAGAGAGCGCCGCACATTCATCATCCTTTATCGAGAAAGGGTTTGTGCGGCGCTTTTCTGTACCCTCTTCCTGAACCTCGTTCCTTGAGGTTTTTCTCTGGCATTATTACGAACTGTGACCGCAGGTTTAAACCTGCCGCCAGCGAGTAGTAGAGTTGCCACGTAACCGATTATTCATTGCGGAGACCCCGTCACGGCTGGCCTCCCCCAAGCTCATGTAAGGAGCACCCCATGGCAAAGATTCTCAACAGCATTGTTGAAGCAACCGGCCAGACCCCCCTGGTTAAGCTGAACCGACTGGACGAGGGCCTTCCCGGTAACGTTGCGGTCAAGCTTGAGTTCTATAACCCCGCAGGTTCGGTCAAGGACCGTATCGGCCGCGCCATCATTGACGCTGCTGAGAAGTCGGGTGCACTGAAGCCCGGCGGCACCATCGTTGAGGGTACTTCCGGTAACACCGGTATTGCGCTGGCTATGGTGGGTGCTGCTCGCGGTTACCGCGTCATCCTGACCATGCCGGAGACCATGTCTGCTGAGCGTCGCGTGCTGCTGCGCGCTTACGGTGCTCAGATTGTGCTGACCCCCGGTACCGAGGGTATGCGCGGCGCTGTGGAGAAGGCTAAGGAAATCGTTGCGACCACCGAGAACGCTATCTTGGCATCCCAGTTCTCCAACGAGGCAAACCCGACCATTCACTACAACACCACCGGTCCCGAAATTTGGGAAGCAACCGACGGTAAGGTCGACATTTTCGTGGCGGGTATTGGCACCGGCGGCACCATCTCCGGTTCGGGTAAGTATCTGAAGGAACAGAACCCGAACGTGAAGGTTGTTGCGGTTGAGCCTAAGGACTCCCCGCTACTGTCTGAGGGTCGCGTTGGCCCCCACAAGATTCAGGGCCTGGGCGCTAACTTCGTTCCGGAGACTCTGGACCGTGGCGTCTACGATTCGGTGACTCCGGTCAGCGCTGAGGACGCTATGCGCACCTCCCGCCTGCTGGCTACCCAGGAAGGTATTCTGGGCGGTATTTCTTCCGGTGCGGCTGTCTGGGCTGCTCTGGAGGAGGCTAAGAAGTCTGAGAACAAGGACAAGCTGATTGTGGCTATCGTTCCTGACTTCGGTGAGCGTTACATCTCTACCGCTCTGTACGAGGATATCCGCGGCTAATAGCCCATTGTTTCTCCCCTCTGCTCCCTGCCTGAGGTCTTGGACCTAAGGTTTGGATAGCTGATGCCCCGCCTCCGGCTCGTCCCACTGTGGACGGTCCCGAGGCGGGGCTTTTGCGTCTTTTGACCGGCAGAAATATTACGTTCCGCGCGTTTGTGTGACTGAGTTTTTGGTAAGCGTGTCTACTATGACATGTAGCCGGCTGGGAATAGGCGAAAGGGCCCCGTTGTTGGTACCTTTGGAAAGGTCGCATATACAGAGAACGACCGATGAGGGAAAGGGAACCCATGAGTTTTATTGCGCGTCTGCGTGAAGATATTGAGAACGTCCGCCAGCACGACCCTGCTGCGCGCGGCGCTGTCGAGATTGCGCTGAACTATTCAGGTATGCACGCCATTTGGGTTCACCGTCTGACCCATAAGCTCTGGCAGAAGGATGAGACGAAGTCTCTGGCTCGTACTCTCTCGCAGTTTGCTCGTTTTCTGACCGGTGTGGAGATTCACCCCGGCGCGACCATTGGCCGCCGTTTCTTCATCGATCACGGCATGGGCATTGTTATTGGTGAAACCGCTGAGGTCGGTGACGACGTGATGCTGTACCACGGCGTGACCCTGGGCGGTCGCTCCCTGGAGAAGGTGAAGCGCCACCCCACCATTGGTGACCGCGTGACCATTGGTGCCGGCGCTAAGGTGCTGGGTCCGGTGGAGATTGGTTCCGATAGCGCTATTGGCGCGAACGCCGTGGTCGTCAACGATCACCCCGCCGATTCGATTATTACCGGCATTCCGGCGAAGCACCGCCCGCGTACCCCGGAGAAGAAGAAGCCCCTGGTGGACGCTGTGGAGTATATTGACCCCGCCATGTGGATTTAGCGCTTGGCAAGCGTTTTGAGGCGGTAGCGGCGCGCCTGACGGCTCCTGGCGAGGCTCTGCAGGTCTTCTCCCCTGCTATACCCCTGAATACACCTCGGGGGCGCCCCATATAAGACATAACGAAAGCCCGCCTTCGACCGGATTCTCATCCAGCCGAGGCGGGCTTTGGTGTTCAGCTACGGGAGCTTAGTGAACGTGAATGTCCGCTGCGTTCACCTCGGAACGGTCACCGCTCCACATGGTGTGGAAGGCGCCCTCTTCGTCAATACGACCGTAGGTGTGTGCACCGAAGAAGTCACGCTGACCCTGAATCAGGGATGCGGGCAGGCGGTCGCGGCGCAGACCGTCGTAGTAGGACAGTGCGGAAGCGAACACCGGCACGGGGATGCCCAGTGCGGTTGCCTTAGCCACCACGCGACGCCAGGAAGGAACGAGCTCCTCCATGAGGTTCTTGAAAGCGGGTGCCAGAAGCATGTTCGCGGGAGCCTCATCAGCGTAGGCAGCCATGATGTCGCCCAGCAGCTCGGCGCGGATGATGCAGCCTGCACGCCACAGCGATGCGATGGTGTCCAGCTTCAGGTCCCAGCCGTATTCCTTGCCTGCGCGGGTGAGCAGGTCCATGCCCTGTGCGTACGCAACGAGCTTGGAGGCGAAGAGTGCGCGGCGCACATCCTCAACGAACTCGGGGTCGCCTGCACCAACGCCGGTGGTTGCGATCAGGCCTGCGGGCAGTTCGCGCTGTGCCTGCTCGCGCTGCTCACGCTCGGAGGAGGAGAGGGCGCGTGCGAACACGGACTCTGCGATAGCGGAGACGGGGGAACCGAGGTCCAGGCCGGCCTTAGCGGTCCACAGGCCGGTACCCTTCTGGCCCGCTGCGTCGACGATAACGTCGACCAGGGGCTTGCCGGTCTTTGCGTCGACCTGTGCGAGCACCTCAGCGGTGATTTCGATCAGGTAGGAGCTCAGGTCGCCTTCGTTCCAGGTCTTGAAGATTTCTGCCTGCTGTGCCGGCTCAATGCCTGCGATGGAGCGCAGAATGTCGTAGGCTTCGCCGATCACCTGCATGTCGGCGTACTCGATGCCGTTGTGGACCATCTTCACGAAGTGACCCGCACCGTCGGTGGAGATCCATGCGCAGCAGGGTGCGCCGTCCTGAGGTGCCTTCGCTGCGATCTTTTCGAGCAGCGGACCCAGGTGCTTGTAGGACTCTGCGGAGCCGCCGGGCATCATGGAGGGGCCCCAGAGAGCGCCCTCTTCGCCGCCGGAGACGCCAACGCCCACGAAGTGCAGGCCCTTTTCAGCCAGGGCGTGCTCGCGACGGATGGTGTCGGGGAAGTGGGAGTTACCGCCGTCGATAATGATGTCGCCCTCATCGAGCATGGGGGTGAGCTGCTCGATCACTGCGTCGACGGGTGCGCCCGCCTTGACCATAATTAGGATGCGGCGGGGAGACTCGAGGGAGTCAACGAGTTCCTGCAGGGACTCGGTACGGATGAAGTCGCCGTCTCCGCCGTGCTCAGCCAGCAGTGCGTCGGTCTTCTCTACGGAACGGTTGTGCAGTGCCACGGTGTAGCCGTTACGTGCCAGGTTGCGGGCGAGGTTTGCGCCCATGACAGCAAGGCCGGTGACACCAATCTGTGCCTTCTTGTTTTCAGTCATGTATATAAGGATACGCGCTTAGGGCAGGCTATATATAGGTGGAGTGCAGTTTTATGCCCGAAGGAATCGCAGTTCCGACTGGATTATCTTCGCGAGCTTCCCGCTGGGCACCCTCGTGGCAGGTCAATGGGTAAACAAAACCGGTAAACAAAAACCCCCGGTACCTTGCGGTACCGGGGTTAGCGGTGGGTCCTACCGGGATCGAACCGATGACATCCACGGTGTAAACGTGGCGCTCTACCAGCTGAGCTAAAGACCCGTAGTTCTCACTGTTTTTTGTTCCAGTGGCGAACACAAGAGAAAACTATACGGGCTTTTGGTGCGCCACGCAAATCCGAAACATGTGTTCTATGTCTCAATATTTTTTTCTTTTTCGCAACTCACCCCACAGCAAGCCACATCAAGCCATGTTGACCCTCGGCCTTATAGGTAGGTCATACCCCATCATTCCGCGCCATTCCGCCACCCCCACCATTCCGCACTATTTAGATACAAAAAGACCCTAACTAGTACTTTTGATGCGCATATTTTTCGCTCAGAGAGCTAAGCCACGAAACCCACATCACAAAAACCTTCGTTTGATGCCAAGAAGCCCACATTTAGGTCTAAGATAGTAGAGATAAGTAGCGAAGTAGACCCCACGGATCTATAGCGCTTAAACGCAGAGATTGTTCGACAATGCAACATCGCGGCGAACAATCTACACAACCGCACAGAAGAGAGGTTGGATTAGTTTGGCTAACGTACCGAACGAGCACTCCCTGAGCACCCTTCTTGATGGCCTCAAGGACATCGACGTAGAAGAGACCCAGGAATGGGCTGAGTCCCTCGAGGACCTTATCAAGACTCACGGCACCGAGCGTGCAGAGTACATCCTTCGCGCGCTGCTCAAGGAGGCTGGCGCAAAGGGCGTAAAGGTCCCCACTCTGGTCAAGACCGACTACATCAACACCATCCCCGCAGACCAGCAGCCCGAGTACCCCGGCGATGAGGAACTCGAGCGCCAGTACCGCGCATGGATCCGTTGGAACGCAGCAATCATGGTTCAGCGTGCCCAGAAGAAGGGCATCGGCGTTGGCGGTCACATCTCCACCTTCGCAGGTGTCGCTGACCTCTACGAAATGGGCCAGAACCACTTCTTCCGCGGCCGTAACCACCCCGGTGGCGGCGACCAGGTCTTCTTCCAGGGTCACTCCTCCCCCGGTGTCTACTCCCGCGCATTCGTTGAGGGCGTCCTGAGCGAAGAGCAGATGGACGGCTTCCGCCAGGAGAAGACCAAGGGCGCAAACGGTATTCCTTCGTACCCGCACCCCCGTTGCATGCCCGAGTTCTGGCAGTTCCCGACCGTTTCCATGGGTCTGGGCCCCCTGAACGCTATCCACCAGGCATCCTTCAACAAGTACCTGCACAACCACAAGATCAAGGACACCTCCGAGCAGCACGTCTGGGCATTCCTGGGCGACGGCGAGATGGACGAGCCCGAGTCGCGTGGCGCACTGCAGCTGGCTGCAAACGAGCACCTGGACAACCTGACCTTCGTCGTCAACTGCAACCTGCAGCGTCTGGACGGCCCCGTTCGCGGTAACGGCAAGATCGTTCAGGAGCTTGAGGCATTCTTCCGCGGCGCAGGCTGGCACGTCATCAAGGTCCTGTGGGGCTCCGACTACGACGAGCTGCTCAAGAAGGACAAGAGCGGCAAGCTCATCCAGCTGATGAACGAGACCCTCGACGGTGACTACCAGACCTTCCGCGGTGAAGACGGCGGCTACATCCGTGAGCACTTCTTCGGCAAGTACCCCGAGACCAAGGAACTGGTTGCAGACCTGACCGACGAGCAGATTTTCAACCTGCGCCTGGGTGGCCACGACGACAAGAAGCTCTACGCAGCCTACAAGGAAGCTATGGAGACCAAGGGCAAGCCCACCGTCATCCTGGCACAGTCCATTAAGGGTGCGGAGCTCGGCCCCTACTTCGAGGCACGTAACTCCACCCACCAGATCAAGAAGTTCACCATGGAAGCACTGAAGGGCTTCCGTGACCACCTGAACATCCCCATCTCCGACGAGGAGCTGGAGAAGGATCTGTACAACCCGCCGTACTACCTGCCCGAGGCAAACCACCCGGCACTGCAGTACATGCACGCACGCCGTAAGGAGCTCGGCGGTTACATCCCGGGTCGCGCAAACGCACAGCCCGAGATTACCCTGCCCGAGTCCAAGGTCTACGCACAGACCAAGAAGGGCTCCGGCAAGCAGACCGCTGCTACCACCATGGCGTTCGTCCGCCTGATGAAGGACCTCATGCGTGTGAAGGGCTTCGGTCACCGTATCGTTCCCATCACCCCCGATGAGGCACGTACCTTCGGTATGGACTCCTTCTTCCCGTCCGCTAAGCTGTACAACCCCAACGGCCAGAACTACGTGCCCGTTGACCACCAGCTGATGCTGACCTACACCGAGTCCCCCGAGGGCCAGATTGTTCACGTGGGTATTAACGAGGCAGGCGCAACCGCAGCGTTCACCGCTATCGGTACCTCCTACGACACCCACGGCGAGCCGATGATCCCGATCTATATCTTCTACTCGATGTTCGGTTTCCAGCGCACCGGCGACGGCTTCTGGGCAGCATCCGACCAGCTGTGCCGCGGCTTCGTCATTGGTGCAACCGCAGGTCGTACCACCCTGTCCGGTGAGGGTCTGCAGCACAACGACGGTCACTCCCCGATCCTGGCGTCCACCAACCCGGCGTTCAAGATCTACGACCCGGCATACGGCTACGAGATTGCTCACATCGTGGAGCGCGGCATCGAGCAGATGTACGGCACCAAGGACGAAGACCACAACGTCATGTACTACCTGACCGTGTACAACGAGCCGATTCACCAGCCTGCTGAGCCGGCAAATGTTGACGTTGAGGGCATCATCAAGGGTATCCACAAGATCAGCGAGTCCCCGCTGACCTCCGGTCCCAAGGCACAGCTGCTGGCATCCGGCGTTGCTGTTCCGTGGATTGAGAAGGCTCAGAAGCTGCTGGCTGAGGACTGGGGCGTCTCCGCAGACGTCTGGTCCGTCACCTCGTGGACCGAGCTGCGCCGCGACGGCATTGCCGCTGAGGAAGAGGCTCTGCTGAACCCGAACCAGCCCGCTCGCGTTCCTTACGTGACCCAGAAGCTGGCAGGCGCTGCTGGCCCGATCATCGCGACCACCGACTTCTCCTCGGAGGTTCCCGACCAGATCCGCCAGTTCGTTCCGAACGACTTCGCAACCCTGGGTGCTGACGGCTTCGGCTTCGCAGACACCCGCCCGGGTGCACGTCGCTTCTTCCACATCGATGCAGAGTCGGTTGTTGTCCGCACCCTGCAGATGCTGGCAAAGCGCGGCGAGGTTGCAGCAGACGTTCCCGCGAAGGCATTCGCTAAGTACGACCTGCT
>ERZ772952.139-NODE-139-length-16173-cov-31.9543_pt1 | contig 16173 bp, 11 predicted proteins | sample MGYA00580686_ERZ772952 | MGnify/ENA primary metagenome ERZ772952 (study PRJEB29015, sample SAMEA2738074) | human oral metagenome | biome: human oral; feature: human-associated habitat; material: saliva | place: China | collected 2213 ... | reverse complement strand
GGAACACCATCACCACCAGCGACAGGAAAATGAACACCGCGTAGAACAGCGCCGTGTACGTAATGCCCCAATCAACAATGAGGAAGCCAGCCAGCAAAACAGCCAGCGGGGTCAACGCCATGTTCGGGATGCCCTGCACCGAGTGCACACGACCGATCATGTGCTCCGGGGTGGACGCGTTGATGTACGCAATGATGCTCGAATTGAAGGAGGGAAGCACAATACCCGCCAGCACAATCAGCAGGCACACCACCCACAGCATCGAATGAACCACCGGCAGCAACAGGTAGCAGGCCGACATGATAGCCAGGGAGGTGATGCCGAGTGGGCCGAGCGCGAACTTCTCGGTCAGTGGGCCGACCAGGAACGAACCGAGCAGCACGCCCACGCCGAAGGCGCTCGCAAAGATGCCGATGAAGAGCGGGTGTGCGCCCTCCAGGGTGTAGTAGTAGATGAAGGTGAGCGGAATACCGACCGTTCCAAAGTTCGCAAGTGTTGAAACGAACGCAATGGACACCAGTACTTTGTTTTTCAGGATGTACTCGAAACCGGCTTTTGAGTCCTGCCAGAAGCTGGTTTTCTCGCCCTCCTCCTCTTCCGCGGGCTGCCGACTAGCGCCGTAGCTCTTGGGTGCGACGATGAACGCCAGCAGGTTGACGACCGCGTGAACGGCGGTCATGAGCACGGTCGAGAAGCCAATAATGATGCCGGCGACCGGGCCGCCCAGCAGGTTAGCGGTGGACTCGCGCGTCTCACCCATACCAGAGGCGTACCCCAGGTGTTCCTTGGGGACTACGCGGGTGATGATGGCCTGTTCACTCGGGTAGTCGAAGGTGGAAATGATGGCGGCGAGAGAAATCGTGATCACCAAAACGTAAATGTTGGTGACGTTGAAAACGAGGTAGAGAAGAATCGCTATCCAGGACAGTGACTGGCCGATACAGGACAGTGCCAGGCACTTTGAGGGGCCGATTCTGTCGACCCACGTTCCAGATACCGCTCCGGCGCAGGTGGCGAGAACACCCGCGACGAAGAGGGTGATACTCGCAGCTTCGGGGGAGCCGGTCAGCGCCAAAATAATGATGGGCGTGGTGATATAGCTCATCGAGTCTGAGAGCTGGTTGGCTCCAATGGCGAAAAGAGTATTTCTAAAATCTTTATTCTTGAGTAGCTCGGTGTTGACACTCATGGGGGCCTCCACGATGGGGTTTAGGGTGTCGCGCGGCGTGCAATCTGCCGTGTTGTAGTTCGTCGTGCGCAATTGTGTGAGTGAATACCCTGACAGTCGGCTGTGTCTGCCTGTATGTGCCTGTTTCTGCTTGTGCACGCCGGTCATAATGGGTGGTTGAGGATGCACGGAGCGGCTCATCGGGAGCCACCTCCCACACAAAAGTGTGTCGCGCGATACTTTAGATTCTATAAGAGACGTGAATCATATGCGTGAAGGCTAGTTGAAAAACTTTCCTCATTTTGGGTATTGACATTAGGGTTAGTCTGACTATAATTCATTCTTGGTGCTTTCGGTGGCTAAACCTTCGGTGGCTAAACCCTGACTAAACCTCAGCTAAACTCGATTCCGGGCACGCCAAAAACACCTACCACCAGGCAACCCCCGCAACGCAGCGGGGAACTAGTCAGCAGGGCGCTACTCCACCAGGCCCGCAAAGCCCGACAGAGCCAGCACCTCCTCAACATCCTGCGGCACCGAACGCGCCACCCACGGCGAATGCACCAACACCGCCCGCCACTGACCGCGCGAAACCGCCACATTTAGACGATTCGGCGACAGCACAAACCCCGCACCGCGCCCAGAATCAACCCGCGATGACGCCAACGACACCAACACCACCGCAGCCTCCTGACCCTGGAACTTATCCACCGTGCCCACGCGCACGCCAGCACCCGAAGAATCCGCCAGTCCAGCGGCAATCAGCGCCTCACGCACACAATCAACCTGCGCGTTATACGCCGCCACCACAATGCAATCCTCAGCCGCCAACGGGCGCGGCTCAGCGCCAGCCGCCGGAACCCACTCACGACCCAACAGCTCACGCACGCAATCCACCACCGCCTGCGCCTCCTGCACAGAACGCACCGAACAGCCCACATGCTCCACCGGATACGACACCACACCCGGCTCAACACCCTGCAGAGTACGACCAGCCGTCGCCGCGGCGCTCGCCAACGCGCCATCATAAGACAGCCACGAAACCCGCTCACACAACGCCGAATCCATACGCCACGACTCACCCAAGAAATAGCCAAAACGCGGATCCAACGCCGCCGCGCCATCAGACAACCAGCCCAGCGCCGAAACATCCACCGGGTACGGATGCACACCCGTCGACACCTGCGGCAACTGCTGCGGATCACCCAACAGCAGCACCGAACGCGCCGCACGAGCCGCCGCCACCGTATTCGTCAGCGAGAACTGGCCAGCCTCATCAACCACCAGCACGTCCAGCGACCCGGCAGGCACACGACGCTCACTCACGTAATCCCACACCGTGCCGCCAAACAGCAGACCGCCCGCACCAGAAATCAGCTCCACCAGCTCAGAATCAGACACCTCAGACCACGGGGCGTCCGGGGTCACCGACTTGCCGCGCAGACGCACCGCACGCGAAACATCAAAACCATCACGGGCACAGCACGCCAACATAAGATTCTCAATCACCGCATGCGACTGAGCCACCACGCCCACCTTCGCACCCTCCGCCACTAGGCGCGCAATCACGTGCGAGGCGAGGAAGGTTTTGCCCGCACCGGGAGGTCCCTGAACCGCCACATAGGAGTGGTCGAGGGCGCGAACCGCCGCGTGCACGGCATCCACTGTGGGCAGGTCAGAGGCGGGAAAATCAACCTCACGGGGTAGATTTTCTGCATTTTTAGCGTTCGAGGCGCTCTTCTTCAGGCGCGGCGCGCGGCGGAACAGCAAATCCGCGGAGGCGCTCTCCACCCCCGTCAGGGAAGCCGCCGCATCGAGCACGCTCGGCAGGATGCTGGGGGATGCGGGGGCATCAGAGGGCTCGGAATCTTCATCGGTGATAGGGCCGCTAGGCATGAGCGCGCTAGGTATCAGAGCACTGTCGAAAAGCAGCCCGTGCACATCGGCCTGCAGAGCTGCCTCAATCGTCGCCGTAGACACCGGATCGCCAGGACCAATACCCGAAGGCAGGGCACCGTGCGGCTCATCCTTCACGCGGATGCGCTCCTGCAGAAGCACCTCCAAGAACTCATCGGTAGGCTCTGCGCCAGCCTCTGCAACAGTCTCTTCGGGGTCCGCAGAACCCGCGGATCCGGCACCGAAACCGCCCTGCGCCACCGCCAGCACACGCATGCCAAAGAAACCCGTCGCCGCCAACTCGGCGGGTACACGCTCACCCGGATTCGATGCACGGAAATAATTCAGCTGCGACTCCATACGGTCCAGCGCAATCTGCGGGCTCAACCCCGCCTCATACGCACAAAAAACCGCACGGTCAGAGGGTGCAATCACCAACCTCGGGTCAGCCTCAATTCGCGCACGCAACAGGCGCACCTGCGCGCCGCGCACACGATACCAGCCGGGGGCGTCCTCAACCTCGGTGGGCTCCTTCATGGCGGCTGCGAGCGCCTCCAGGTCGGCGGGGGTGTTCAGAAGGGCATGCGCATGCTCCGCCGAAAGCACCTGCACCCGATCAAGGTACGCGTAATCGCGGCTCGCCACCCACGCCGTCGGGCCGTCCTCCAGGCGGCGAATGTGCTCACGCCAGAACGGGGCGCGCTCACGGCGGTGGTAGTTTGTCATGGACAGCAGCATCGCCGCCTCAAGCTCACCGGTGCCCCAGCCGTGCTCCGCCGCGTGCTCTTCGATGGAGGCAAGCTGGGCATCTAGCAGGCACTGCAGGCGGTACTGTTCGCTGTCGTTCTCCACGGCGGCGGGTACCCGGTACATGACCGGATGCTCTTCGGTTTCGGGGTCTTCGGCGGCGTCTCCGGCAGTGTCTTCGGTGACGAGTTCCGGGGCTTCGGTTGCGAGGGAAAGAGATGCCGCTGTGTTCAGGTATGCGTTCAGGCATGCCGGGCACTCGCCGCAGGTCAGAAAATACGGGATGCGCTCGGCAAGGTCCGCCGGTTCTACACCCTCGTTCAGCGCCTGGGTGAGCGAGAGGAGGCGCTGCTCCTGCAGGCGGATGAGCGGCAGAATACGCGCCGAATCAACCCGGTGAGGTTGACCGGCGGGGGAGGGGTGCTCAGTATGCTCCGATTCGGGTTCCGCGCCGCGCTCCAGGCAGAGGTCGAGGCGCACCGCGTTCTTGGCACTTTCGGTGGCGCTCTCAGCGGCACTCTCAACGGCACCGGCGGTCAGCAGGTGAGCCGCCAGGGCACCGCGCAACAGTGCTCGATGCGCCGCCTCACCCAGGTGCGGGGTGCAGACGATTCGCGCGGTGCTGTTTTCCGGTACGTACTCCAGACGGTCAAGCTCCACCGTGTAGGTCAGCCCCGCTGCGGAGGTTGCCACCAGGGGCACCGGGCGTGCTGTACCGTCCGCGTGCTCACCGCCGACCATTCCACTGCTGACCATGCCACCTTCGGTCAGCACTCGCAGGCACTCGCGGTACGCCTCGCGGGCGCGCTCGAACTTCTCGGCGGTCGGGCGTGCAGACTGCTTCTGCGCACGCTCCCGAAGCTCGGTGTAGAGCCGCAGCTCGCAGGTGGAGGTGGCGGTCAGATCAGCGAGGGTGAAGGTAAGGTCCATGGTGACTTTTCTGCTGGAGGAGAGAGAAACAAGGCGGGCATAAAACCCCGCCGCCGGGCGTGAAACCCCGACGTTGGGCGTGGGCGCAAGCCCGGTTGAGGAGCTTATCGGTGCCCCGTGCCGCCCCTTGCTCCGAGAGGTATTGTCCTGAGAGGTTGATTTTCAGGTTTCACGTGAAACACTACATAAAATCAACCTGCACAGGGTGATTTAAGGGGCTTTTGCTGCTTCCGTAGTAGCGTCCACGGAAGCTTCCGGCGCACTAGAAGCACTCGGCGCGGTCGAGCGGTTCGCAATCGCCGCCGCCGCAGCGTCCACGCGTTCCTTCGCGGCGGGCAGCGCATCCGAGCCGCCCAAATCGTTCAGAATAATCGCGAAAATCAGGCGGGTGCCGTCGGGTCGGGTCGCCACACCGCACAGCGAAGACACCGTGTACAGGGTGCCGGTCTTCGCCTGCACAAAAGTGCGCGCGTGCACGGCGTTCGCCGCACCAAAACGGTCGGTCAGGGTGCCGCTCACGCCCGCCACCGGGAACGTGCTCATGAGCTGCTCGGCGTACTCGTCGGCGTTTATGAGCGCAATAACCTGCACGAGGGTTCGGGCGGTCACGCGGTCCGTCAGGGACATACCGCATACGTCCGCCTGCACCAGGTTTTCAATGTTCACGCCGGCATCCACGAGCGCCTGGCGCACGGTCTGCTGTGCCGCTTCGCCGCTACCTTCCTTACCTGCGGCGATGGCGGTGCAACGGCCAAGCACCTCCGCCAGGGCGTTATCGGATTTGAGCATCATGTGCTGCGCCTGCTCCAGCAGGGTTGCCGACTCGACCGCGGCGATTTCGATTGCTTCCGCGGGGGCGGTACGGCGCTCCGCGAGGGTGAAGCTCAGACCGGACTCCTTACCGGCGGTGTTGAGAGCATCCACGAACGCCTGTTGGGCGGCAACCGCCGCATCATCGGGGCGTACCGGGTTGCTTGCGGTCGACTTGCCCGGCACCGTGTGCGATTCGAGCGCAATCGGGTGAATGGGCGTGATCTGGCCGGACGCCACGTCCGCAGCATCCCAGCCGGGGTTCACGCCGGGGCCGCTAAAGAAGGTGCCGTCCAGGTAGACGGGCAGCGCCGCGGTCGGCTTCTCACCCTGAAGAAGCGCCTTCACGGTCAGCTCGGCGAGGGTTCCCAGGCCTGCGCGTCCCACAATCTGCTTCGGGTTGGAGGCGCCCGCACCGAGCAAGGTGTCGCCGCCCGCCATGAGGTACAGTCCGGCGGCGTCGCGGGTGACGCGGGTGCGCAGGCGTGCCTGCAGGTTCGCGTAGTGGTTGAGCGCGAACAGGGTCAGCACCTTAAAGGTGGAGGCGGGCACACGCGCGGTGTCGGCGTTGGCGGCGTACAGGTCGGCGGGCGCGGTGGTCGCCTTGATGCTGGGCAGGTTGCCGTCCATGCCGGTGACGAGCAGGCTGTACTGCGGGTAGGTGCCGTCCGCGAAGAGTGCGGTGAGGGCGTTGCGTAGCTGCTCCTGTTCCGCTTCGGGCAGTGCGGGGGCGAGGGTCGGGCTCGGGGTGGCGCTCGGGGTGGCGGAGGCGGTCGCCTCGGCGGTGCCGGTGGGGCTACCGGTTGCGCTGCCGGTGGGGCTTGCGGAACCTTCGGGGCGTTTCTGTTCGGTTGCGGCGGATCCGCAGGCGGTGAGGAGGAACATGCCGCCGAGGGTGAGGGCGGCGCGGCGGGTGAGGGTGGTGGTCTGGGTGTTGTGCTTGTTGGAAGGCATCTTTTGAGCATAGCGGGCGGATGGGGTGCCTATCGAATTTACGCGCCGGTGCTGTGATGCTCATGCCGTGCTCCTGCCGCGCCTCACGAACCTAATCTGGACTGCCCGACATGGCGGCCGGGGTGTGCTCGCGGGCGCGGGACTAGGCGGAACGGTAACGGTGGTGTGAGCGTGGTAAATTACGCTGGTTTTGGCGCCGAATACGCGGTTTCGGTGCGCGCGAACGGGTTACAATGGGTGAGTTCAACACCTAACTTTCGCACCTTGCGCGCCGAAGTCGCCGCGAAAGTGACTCTAACTCACGAGAAAGAAGGTTCCGATGGAACTCGACGTCACTATTGAAATTCCCCGCGGTTCCCGCGTGAAGTACGAAGTGGACCACGAGACCGGCCGCCTGCGCCTGGACCGTGTGCTGTTCACCTCCATGCAGTACCCCACCGCTTACGGCTACTTCGAGAACACCCTGGGTGAGGACGGCGACCCGCTGGACGCAATGCTGATCCTGGACGTTGACGTTGTTCCCGGCGTGCTGGTTGAGTCCCGCCCGGTTGCAGTGTTCAACATGACCGATGAGGCTGGCGGCGACGCTAAGGTTCTGTGCGTTCCCACCGACAAACGTTACGACCACATCAAGTCCCTGGCTGATGTTCCCGAGCAGCTGAAGGCTGAGATTCAGCACTTCTTCGAGCGTTACAAGGACCTGGAGCCCGGCAAGTGGGTTAAGGGCGAGGGCTGGGAAGACCTGGCTGCTGCTGAGAAGATGGTCCAGGAGGCTATCGACCGTTTCGCAGCTGAGGGTCACTAAGCTGCGGCACCGTTAGGTGCACCCGGTTTTATAGGGGGCGTGTTCCCCGTGTCTGGTTCGTGCGATTTTTCGTGCGTGCTGGAGGCGGTGGGCACGCCCCCTTTTGTTGTGCTCGGAGCCGTTGCCCAGGGCTTTGTAGAGGTCGATTTCAGCAAGTACTTTGCGCGGTGGGGCTTGTAATATTTCTGAAAGTTCAGATTTTTAAAGATATTTCTAAAGTTCTAGTTGCATAAATATTCAAGTTTAAAGTGAGATTTTAATAAACTTCAGGTTTATATTGATATATATTTTTTCACGAGAATGAAATATTTGCTTGTGAATACTCGAAACGGTGAATTTTCAGAGTAGGGTTGAAGGAGTGTGGTGTAAGAACGTCGACGAAGCGTAAACGCCACACACTATTGTCATCACTCAACTCAATTTAAGGACTATCATGTCTGAACTGTCACGCCGGCATGTGTGCCGGCTTTCATCATTTGCCCTGGTAAGTTTCTTCGTAGCACCTCAGAGCACGGCATGGGGTATTCAGGGCTCTGTTGGGTCTCCCCAGCAAATAGATGGATGCACTGTTGCCCCGCTTCGTGAAGCGTGGTTGCCGACTAATGGTGCAGATAATGTCATTCTGTGGTTTCAGCTTCTTCCCTTTTCGGGCCCCTATGCTGGGGTGCATGCGCTTCCGTCGGTAGAACTGATGGGGAATCAAGGAGAGCGATTCTTGCATGAGGTAATTCGCCCCCATATTCGCCGTGATACAGGGCAGTGGCTGTCTAAAATTCCTTCGGGTCAGCAGATTGTGGTTGAGCTTGAACAGCTGAGTGGATCGCAAGAATACATGGTGCAGATGAGCCGTTGGCAGCCGGGTTCTATGGGATTGACAAGCCATTCTCCTGAGGGGTACCCGGCTGCACCATCACTGACAGTGCGTGAGGACTCGGGTCTGAAGGTGGTTCGTGCGCGTGGTGCCTCAATGGAGAGCACTGAGTATTTTTGTGGTGTCTACCAAGGGGAGATGAAGGGAAACGCATCCCTTGGAGAAGATGACGGTGCGTTTATTCAAGCTCAGCGCTGGGAATGGGGTCTTGAGGTTGATAAAGATATTTCTCAGCCGGAAGAGTTGTTTCAACGAGGGTGCTTTGGTGTGTATTTCCCGGGTCGTAGCGAATACGGCGGATCTACTGTGTCGGCTTCCTATCGGATTAGTGTTAGGACGCCGGGAGGCGTGTTGACATGTACCACAATAGCTGCCCCATAAAACAATTATGGGGGTAATCGCAGGGTTGTGGATTCGGGAAATCTTGCTCTGCAAAAAGAGATGATTGATAGGGGGTTGGTACAGATTTAATAGAATTAAACGTCAAATCATCTATATGTATAGATATTCAGGAAAAATTGGTGGGTTGGCATTCAAACTATTTGAATGCGTTTGAACTATATGGCTTAAGAAAGGAATACAATATGGTTGATTATAGTAAATCAAAGCATGTGAATGTTTTGGATTTTGGTGCAGATCCAACCGGTACGAAGGATTCCGCACCAGCAATTCAAAATGCCATTAACTCGGTGGCCGCTGTTCCCGGTGGTGGTTCTGTCGAGATTCCTTCGGGAATCTATCTTGTGAGTAATGATTTTATTAATCTCAGGGATAGGGTAGAGGTGTATGGTCATGGATTCTCAACACAAATTATTGGGTTTAATAAAAACCCGAAGATTTTAAGAGATGTTGATGGTGACGATATGGAGTGTCAGGGGATATTTCATATGGGGTCATACAATACCTTTGTGGGTGATATGGGAACAAATATACCAATGCGTTTTGGGGTACGGGATATGTTTATTCGTGCCGCCAATCTTAATCTTTTGAATCCTAATATTCGTAAAGGATTTTTTGAGTATCAAATTGCTCAGGGTAAGCACGTTGCTGATAATTATATACCGGATAATATTGCGGGCATTATTGTTCATACAAGATATGATATTTTTAATGAACCTGAAGCTGCCCCTATTATTTCAAATGTTGAAATCTGGGATACGGCAATCGGAATTGCCATCCTGGGTGAACATGATCGTGCTATGAAGGTTGATAAGGTCCGCATTCGTAAAACTCGCAGACAAGGGCTCTTGGTGGGAAAGCCGGTGGGTCATGTTCAGCGTAGAACAGAGGGTTTGAACTCTGGAGCTGCGGATAATAAGTTTGTGATGGTTGAGGTCTCTGATGCCAATCTTGGTGGCGGATATCATGGGGCAATTGAGGTGTATGGGGCTCAATGTAAATTTGTGGCATGTACCGCCTGGTTTGCTATTCGCAATAAGCCAAATTCCGACCTTTATCACGATAGAGATCAGTACCGCAGAAAGTCTGGTGCCGGGTGGGCGATTTTTGGCGAACGGAATATGTTCATCGGATGTACCGCTCAGGAGAATGGCGGGCACGGGTGGGTCGTAGGTTTCAAGGATAATCAGTTTATGAATTGTCTAGGTGAGTCTTCGAGTCTCGAGAATTCACTTATTCTTAAGGGAACTGCACGCACTGATGAAGCAGCTAATTGGTATATTGGACGAAATGCTTCTGGAGCACGCCTAGTATCGCCGCGTTCGGCTAATCCGAAAGTTGGCCAGCGTTCCTCGCGTTACGGGTTTTATCTGGAGAATAAGCTGGATGATATTAGTATTGTGGCCGGTTCATCGCGTAATGCCCGTGATGGTAATAAATTGACTTCGAATGATGGTCGGCACCTTTTCTTTAGGAGAGATCGCAGTGTCCCCTGGGGCAATTTCTATATTGATATTAATTTTGTGGTCTATAGGACCTCGCAAGATAATGAGATTAATCGGAATAGTCAAAATGACGTAAAAGTTTAATCATTCTGAAATAATTGCGCGGAGAGTGAATCCTGAGTATCTTCAAAGGGATTCACTCTTCTTCTACTCTCACACCTTTCACCGAGGATAGAAAATGAAGAAAAACCTTTCGACCCGCGGCGCGGCGGCACTGTTGGCACTGGCTATGGGGTGCATGGGTCAGGGCGTAGCCCAGGCGGCATACATTCAGCCGAAATCTGTACAGCCTATTGAAGAGCTGGAATTTGATATTAATTGTTTTGACATGCACTTCTTTTACGGCAAGAACGTTATAACCAGTTTGCACTGGGCGGAGTGTACCGGCCTGATTACGAAGAAGCAGGTTGTAGGGCTGGCTACAACCGATGAAGATAAGTTGCCGAACGGGGTCATGACTATCTCGCGTGGCCGCTTGCTGGAGTACCTGTACCATCTGGCTGGTTCACCCGAGGTGAAGAACCTGCCGGAGAAGTCCCCGTACACCGATCTAACTCCGGGCGATGCACGCTATAAGGTTGCTATTTGGGCGACCCGCGTGGGTTTGACCGCCGGTTGGTCTGATGGTTCCTTCCACTACGATACTCCGGCAAGCCGTGGCGCCTACTTTACCTTCCTCTATCGTGCTGCGGGTAGCCCCAAGGTGACTTTGGAATCCCTGGATGCGGCGAATGCTGTGCGTGCTGAGAAGGGTGCTGCTCCCATTAAGGAGGGTAGTGAGTTGCATCGAGCAATGAGCTGGGTGTACCAGCATGCGCTGGCGAAGGGGGAAGATGTCCGGGCGTATGACACTAGATTCCTCACTGACGGGTACACGCCGGGGGATTTCAATGAAACACCGGATTTCTATTACGTTTCGTACCGCACTATTTTCACTCCTCTCATGGTTCTTGATTACCACGAGGAGTTGGCGCCCATTGTGGCTCGTCTGCAGTCGCGATCCTAGCGGCAGGTGAGCGGGAGGGCTTGCTGGGGGCGTGTTCCCCGTGTCTGGTTCGTGCGAGTTTTCGTGCGTGCTGGAGGCGGTGGGCACGCCCCCTTTTGCTGCATCTTTCGCCTTTGTTGTGTCTTTCGCCGCATCCGCCTGCACGCCGGGTGTAGTTGATTGCGCGAGGTGCAGATTCCGAGTATGTTCAAAGAAATTCACTCTTCTTCCGTTCTCACACCTTTCACCGAGGATAGAAAATGAAGAAAAACCTTTCGACCCGCGGCGCGGCAGCACTGTTGGCACTGACTATGGGCTTCATGGGTCAGGGCGTGGCCCAGGCTGCGCATATTGATCTGAAACCTGCACAGCCTATTGAAGAACCCAAGGCTAATGTCAACTGTTTCGAAATGTACGGCGAATACGGCAGGAACGCTATGAACAGTTGGCAGTGGGCGGAGTGCACCGGCCTGATTACGAAGGAGCAGGCTGTTGAGCTGGACAACATCGATGAGTGGTCCCTGCCGAATGAGGTCATGACCATTTCGCGCGGCCGCTTGCTGGAGTACCTGTACCAGCTGGCTGGCTCACCCGAGGTGAAGAACCTGCCGGAGAAGTCCCCGTACACCGACCTGACTCCGGACGATGCGCGTTATAAGGTTGCTATTTGGGCGACCCGCGTGGGTTTGACCACCGGTTGGTCTGATGGTTCCTTCCACTACGACACTCCGGCGAGCCGTGGCGCCTACTTTACCTTCCTCTATCGTGCCGCGGGTAGCCCCAAGGTAACTCTGGAACCCCTGGGTAAGGCGAATGCTGCACGATATAAGAAGCGTTTTGCCCCCATTAAGCGGGGTAGTGAGTTGCACCGAGCAATGAGCTGGGCGTACCAGCATGCAATGGCGAAGCGGGAGGATTATGACCTGCCCATGAACTTCAACTACCCCAGCGCCGATTACGTGACATGGGACGCCTACAGGGTGCCGGACTACTACTTCGCTTCGCACCGCACTATTTTTATTCCTCTTATGATTCTGGACAGTCACGAGGAGTTGGCACCGATTGTGGCTCGTCTGCAGTCGCTGTCCTAGCGGCAGGTGAGCGGAGGGCTTGCTGGGGGCGTGTTTCCTGCGTCTGGTTCGTGCGATTTTTCGTGCGTGCTGGAGGCGGTGGGCACGCCCCCTTTTGCTGTGCTCCTTGATTGTGTTCGGAGGTTCCGTGGAAGGGCGTGTGTAACCGAACTATTCTTCGGAAAACAGCCTCAGAGGGCTTCTTGGGGTGCTAATATGGGCATATTACGAAGAATAGTTCGTATAACTTGAGGTTCTGTAGCGGTGAGGAGGAAGCCCCATGGCATTCGACGCAACGGAGTTCGCGCAGGAATTTGGTGCCCAGGTTCGTGTCGTCCGCAAGTACGAAAAAATCACCCAAATGGAGTTGGCGTGGATGGTCGGGCTCAGCGATAAAACAATCCGCGATATTGAGCGTGGGCTACCCGGCCCGTCAATTGGTGCGGTCCTCAAGGTCGCCCAAGAGCTCGGCATCGAGCTGACTATTGCCAACCCCCTCACCTAACCCCTCCCCACACCCGTGCTAGAAGGCTGAACTGGAGAAAAGCCATGACAGATGAACTTATGGCAGATGTCTATAAAGATGGTGTTCTCGCCGCATATTTGAGGCGAGATGCTAATGGGTTGATTCATTTCACCTACCGAGCAGAATATGATGGTTCGGCAGTTGCTACGAGCCTGCCTTTGGGTACGGAATATACTGCAGAATCAATTCCTCCTTTCTTTCAGAATCTTTTGCCCGAAGGCTATAGGCTTGACGTTGTCAGTTCCGAGAAAAAAATCAGCAAAAATAACACCCTGGGCTTATTGCTGGTGATTGGTTCTGACGTTCCAGGCGATGTGCAAATTATTGAGCACGGGCGGGAACTGTACACCGCCCCTGCCGCATTGGTGAACAACCCTGAGGTCGTTTCCTTTTCGGAACTTATGGGCACGGTTGACCGCCGAGGACTGCCTGGCGTTCAAGAAAAGCTGAGCGCCGTCATGAAAACCCTGCCCGTGCATTGGACGGGCGCTGGCTACGATGCGCTTCTGAAAATCAGCCCGCAACGCATGCCTGGGCTTGTAGAAAACGAAGCTGCCCACCTCACCGCAGCCGCACTCATGGGGATTCCTGTAGCTCAGCATGAGCTTGTCTATGATCGAGACGGCGTATCGGGTTTGATGGTTTCTCGATTCGACAGAACACCCTCTGGGGGACGCATCGCCATGGAAGATGGTGCCCAAATTTTGGGTATTCCTTCAGGTGAGAAATACACAGAAGATAATCCTGCTGTGACAACAGAAAGTGTCATTCAAGCAATGGTGAAGCTTGCTGCTTCCCCTGCTATTGCCCGCAGGAATCTTTACATGCATTTTCTCTACGCTTGGCTGACCGGCAATGGGGACCTGCACGCAAAAAATATCTCGCTCCTCAAGGGACGCCGTGGATGGGAAGTAGCTCCTATCTACGATATCCCCTGTTCGCTCGTGCACATTAAATCTCTATCCATGGCGCTTAGCGTCAACGGAAAAGATAATTCGAATCCCGGTGACGGTTCGCCGCCCGAAGATTGGAAGATTACTGTTGACGATTGGCTTGCTCTCGCAGAGACTATCGGTCTTCCGCCTAAGGTGCAGAAAGACGCTCTAACTCGTGCTCTCAAAGCGGCTCGAGCAGTTCGCTGGCCCACAGACCGAGCCGCCCCGGGATATGTTTTCAACTCAAATGCCTCACCGTTTAAGGCCATGCAGAAAGAGTTGGAACGCCGTCAGGACGAGTTTGAAGAGTACCTTCATCCGCGCTCCTAAGGCTCCTGACTTCTTGAGCCTTCGTTATTTCTAAATTCTCCTCGTGAAGTATCTGTTGACATAGACACTTCGCAATTTCTATAAAGGAACCACCATGCAGAATGGACGCGCAGGACGCCTGCACCCCGCCGTCGGCACTGCCCGCCGCCACCTCGCCGCCGCCCTCGAAAAGCTCCTCGGCGCCGGAAGCATCAAAGCCACCGGACGCTCCCGCACCGCATCCACCCCGGACACCGCCGACCTGCCCCTGCTCCTGGTCGCCTGCAGCGGCGGCCCCGACTCCCTCGCACTGGCAGCCATTGCCGCGCACTTCGCCCGCCGCGGCGACGTACGCGTAGGCGCCATCGTCGTCGACCACGACCTACAAGAAAACTCCGCAGCAGTCGCCGCGCAGACCGCGCAGACCCTCACCGACCTGGGGCTTCACCCCGTCATTACTGAAAAAGTGCAGGTTCCCGCCGGCAACATGGGCCCCGAAATGGCGGCACGCACCGCCCGCTACAGCGCCTTCACCCAAGCCGTCGAGGCGACCGGCGCCCGCGCCGTACTGCTCGGCCACACCCTCGACGACCAGGCAGAAACCGTGCTGCTCGGCCTAAGCCGCGGCTCCGGCACGCGCTCCCTTGCCGGTATGCCGCCCGTGCGCGTTGAAGAGGGCGTCACCTACCTGCGGCCCTTCCTCGGCCTGCGCCGCACCGACATGCTCGACATCTGCGACGCTGAAACCCTCACCCCCTGGATCGACCCAACCAACACCGACCAAACCCTCATGCGTGCCCGCATCCGCCACAGCGTGCTGCCCTACCTGGAGGAGCACCTCGGCGGAGACGTCGCCCGCTCCCTGGCGCGCACCGCCTCCGTAGCTGGCCCCGACGCCGAATACCTCGACGAACAGGCGCAGGCAGCCTACGAGCAGGCGCTCCTACCCGCCGGAACCGCCGTGCGCGGCATCGAACATGAAGACGCCGTGTTACTGGACCGTGCGCAGGTGGCGGCGCTGCATCCGGCGCTTCGTTTGCGTGTGCTTGCGACCGCCTGCAAAGCCGCCGGAGGAGAGAACCCCGGCTTCGAACGACTGCAGGCGCTGGACTCTTTCACCGCCGAATACGCGGTAGCTGGGCCCGTTCAGATGCCCGGTCACGTGAGCGCGTACCGCCGCCGCAAAATTGTGCACCTGGCAACCGGTGAACGCCTGGACGTGCTCGTATTAGTGCCAACTCGACCCTAACTAGGTGCCCAGCTAGGTGCCCGCGGAAGCATCCTCAGCACACACTATCTGCGTGGTGAGGTGCGCCGCGGCGCCGTTTTAAGCCATACTTAAGGCGAACACCATCCACATAGTCCGCCGTGGGAAGGCATGAAACCCCTTTACCTGGGGCCCCGGCGGAGGCGCAGAGCGTCTAAAGATACGAAGGAATACATCGTGCAGGCTATCGACGTGCAGGACGATATTAAGAACGTTCTCTTCAGCAAGGAAGAGATTAACGCGAAGGTCGCCGAACTGGCGGCGCGCATCGACGAAGACTACGCCGGTAAGGACGTACTGTTGGTGGGTGTTCTCAAGGGCGCCATCATGATCATGGCTGACCTTTCCCGCGCTCTCAAGGGCCACTACACCATGGACTGGATGGCTGTTTCCTCGTACGGTTCCGGCACCAAGTCCTCCGGTGTTGTGCGTATCCTCAAGGACCTGGACACCGACCTGGTGGGCCGCAACGTCCTGATCGTTGAAGACATCATTGACTCCGGTCTGACCCTGGCATGGCTGCAGCAGAACCTGATTTCTCGCGGTGCAGCTTCCGTTGAGATTTGCACCCTGCTGCGCAAGCCCAAGGTCGTCAAGGCTGACGTTGAGGTCAAGTACGTCGGCTGGGACATCGAGCCCGAATTCGTTGTTGGTTACGGTCTGGACTTCGCTGAGAAGTACCGCAACCTGGACTGCGTCGCAACCCTGCACCCGCACGTTTACTCCTAAGCCTTCACCGCAGCAACCATGCTGTTAGGTGGTGACGCCCCGCCTCCTCACGCTTGTGGGGGAGCGGGGCGTCGCTGTACCCGGTGGTGGATGCGGGAGGCGCAACCGCCAAGATGCGCCGCCGCCGCCGCGGATACCCGGCAAAGAAAATGCACTTTCAGCCCCGCCGAGTGCTACAACCCTTTAGCCCGCAGGTGAAATAGAGAAGCCCGGTACCTAGCCGCTCGCCGGGGTAGGGTACATTTAAGGTTGCATCGTTGGGTGTTC
>ERZ772952.133-NODE-133-length-16286-cov-5.87703_pt1 | contig 16286 bp, 11 predicted proteins | sample MGYA00580686_ERZ772952 | MGnify/ENA primary metagenome ERZ772952 (study PRJEB29015, sample SAMEA2738074) | human oral metagenome | biome: human oral; feature: human-associated habitat; material: saliva | place: China | collected 2213 ... | reverse complement strand
TGCACGAACCAATAGTCGTAGAGTTGCTTGGCCATCGCCTCTAAATTATGATTTATCGAACGATTGGCTTCTTTCTTCTCGGAAGTTTTTGCTATATATGATGTAGCACAAAAAAAGAATTAGATGAAAGAAGAAAAGATAGAGCATGTGCTGGCAGAGATGTCAGGCGTATTGGGCGTCAATCAGCAGTTGCGCCTGCGAGAGGTTTTGCATGTGGTGTTTGAAGAGGTGCGAATGGTGCCGGCAGAAAGCGAGGAACGACAGCGGGAGCAGGCGAATGAGGAACTGTTGCAAGCCTTTATTGCGGCTAAGAAAATAGAGGGTTGTTCTGAAAACACCTTGCGCTACTACGAATCGACCATAGCGTCTTTGCTCTGCAGTGTACAAAAACGTATTGCTGCGCTGGATACGAATGATATTCGTGCTTATCTGTCTCGTTATCAGCGTGAACGTGGGTCGAGTAGAGTGACGATCGATAATTTGCGGCGCATTTTCTCGAGTTTCTTTGCGTGGTTGGAGGACGAGGACTGTATTGCCAAAAGTCCGGTGCGCCGCATTCACAAAGTGCGCACGGAGAGTTTGGTCAAAGAGGTGATCAGCGACGAGAATATGGAGATGCTGCGCGATGCTTGTAGTGAAATGAGAGATTTGGCGATGGTGGACTTGTTGGCTTCTACCGGAATGCGTGTCGGGGAGTTGGTGAAGATGAATCGCGAGGACATCGATTTCCACGAAAGGCAGTGTGTGGTGTTGGGAAAGGGCAACAAGGAGCGCGAGGTTTATTTCAACGCACGGACGAAGATACATTTGCAGCGCTATCTCGAGAGCCGCACGGATGAGAACCCGGCGTTGTTTGTGGCGCTTTCCTCGCCTCATTGCCGATTGACGATAGGAGGGGTAGAAACTCGGTTGCGAAATCTGGGGAAACGTGTGGGCTTACATAAAATACATCCGCACAAGTTCCGCCGCACGCTGGCGACGATGGCCATCGACAAGGGGATGCCCATCGAACAGGTGCAGCGGCTGTTGGGGCATGTCAAAATTGATACGACGTTGCACTATGCCATGGTGAATCAAACGAACGTAAAGATGGCGCACCGCAAGTACATCGGTTGACTGTGACTTTATCTTCGATTTCTTCGTACAAATGTTCTGGGAGGTGTATCTTTGCAAGAAACAGCAGAAAAAATGAAGCTATCGGAGATAATCGATGTGTTTGTTACAGGGGATTGGGGAAATGAATCTTCAAGTGTTGAGAGCCCTCATGCAGTGTCTTGTGTGAGAGGAGCGGATATTGTGCCCATTGGTAATAATGAATTTGGAAAGATTCCTCTCCGCTACATTTCTGATCGTTCATTTCAACAGAGGTTACTCCAAGTCGGAGATATAGTTGTTGAAAAATCGGGTGGCAGTCCTACGCAATCGACAGGGCGTGCTGTCTATATCTCTCAACCCTTGCTATCGGCGAGAAGAAATATCGTGTGCTCTAATTTTTGTGTTGCGTTTAGAGTTAAACATGGGTGGAATCCTTATTTCGTCTATCTATATTGGTGGTACCTATATAATAGTGGAGTGTTTTTCAACTTTGAGGGAAAAACTTCAGGTATAAAAAATCTTCAATTGGATATGGCACTCTCCACTATAGAGATTGAACCATATTCAATTGAAGAGCAGATTCGTATCGCTGATTGTTTATTCTCGATAGAGAAAAAACTACACATCAATCGTTCGATAAATCATAATTTACCGACACTTGACCGTTCATCAAAAGAGGAAGAAGGGAATCGCGTAGCTTAGTCAAGTTCTCGTTCTCTTTTTGAAGTTCCAATTGTCTATCATTTATCGTAGTCACACTTTCTTTCCATAAGTTCAAGGTCTCATTGTTGGGTCTTAGAATGGGGAAATTTAAAACCTCTTCACGAGAGATCTCTTTGAATGTTGTTCCTGTACCCAGTTGTTCTAGCTTCTTGATGTGAGTTTGTAGATAATAATACAGATAGGTAGACAGGCTTTCCTCTTTGGAAACGAAATTCTTGAAACCCTGATTGGTGCACAGCTCCGTTTTTGCAATAGCTAATAGTCCAATTGGGGCACGGCTTGACATCAATATTGTGTTGATTGGCAACAAATGCGTGCTACAAGAATCATATCCTTTTTGCGATATATTTCTTTCTCCATTATATACGAACTTATGCTTTTGGTCTGATAAATCTTTTGGAGTAATCCAAACAATATTTCCCCCATAGTTTTGCTCATCTGTCGTTGAAGGAGTGGCTCCATTGAAGACTTCCGCAATATCATCTACTAGCTTTGCTTCCCATAACACGGGTATTTCCCTTTTCAACTTCTCATTCCACACCATTTTCCCTCCGCTACTTTTGTAGGGCATGCCATTCTCATCGGGAAAGTCGAACTGCACGAACCAATAGTCGTAGAGTTGCTTGGCCATCGCCTCTAAATTATGATTTAGAATCCCTCGTCTCTCAGCTTCACGATGTAGAGAAAGCCATTTTTGCAAATCATCGTGGTCGACAGGTCACAAAGTTTGTGTATATTTGCGCAAGCGAAACGTGCGCGCGAAAAAGGTATTGGAATTTTGCCGAAAAATCCGCGCACTTTCTCTCGAAAATCGTGCGCTTTTCCGCACAAATTGTGGAGCTTTCGCCCCCCTTGGGCGCCGAGCCTTTGCCGCCTCAACAGCGCGCACCCAACCTTCGTCCTTCGCGGCACCTCACCGCCCGACAACCGGCGGCACACGCCTTATTTATTACGTGGGGCGCACGCCATTATAGAAAACGGTACACGCCTTATATAATAGGACGCACACGCAAAGCGGCAGGCAGCCCTGCGCTTTGGCCCTCCTGCGGTGACCACACACGCCGCCCGCAGATTCCACCACGGCCGCCACGGCCGCCGAAGCGCGAAAGCAGCCCCCGTCGTCCCACCCTCCCACAGTCCACCGCCTATGAACTCCCTCTTAGCCCGGTTGCGCCGCTACTTCGTTCGTCGTCAAGACGACCGTCGCAACGAACGCGCCGAAGACTTCCTCAAAGCCCTGCTCGAAGTCGGCGGCACCCTGCCCCGCTCGGCTTGGGACGGGCAGTTTGCCCGCCTCGCCCTCGAGCCCGACACCGCCGCCCAGACGTTGGGTCGGCTCGCCCTCGAGGGGCGCGTCGACATCACCGCCGACGGCGTCGCCCTCACCCCCGCGGGTCGTCGCGATGCCCTGGCGCTGATGCGCGCCCACCGCATCTATGAGCAGTATCTGGCCGAACACTCGGGCTATGCGCCCGCCGAGTGGCACGAACGCGCCCACCACATGGAGCACCGCCTCGATGCGCGCGAACGCGAGCGCATGGCCTCGCTCCTGGGCAACCCCCTTTTCGACCCCCACGGCGACCCCATTCCCACCGCCGGGCTCACCCTGCCCGCCCTGCCCGCCGGTGCGCGCGACACGGCGGCCGAGGGTCTGCCCGAAGCGGGGACGTTGCTGCGCGTGGTGCACATCGAAGACGACGACGCGCGGCGCTTCGCCCGCATTGCCGCCACGGGTTTGGCCAAAGACGCCGTGGTGCGCGTGAGGGCAGGCGCGGAGGGCAGCTTTGCCTTCGACTATGAGGGCGAACACTTCGCGCTGCCCGCCGCCGACCTCGCCGCCATCGACCTCCGCCCCCTCACGCCGGCCGAAGCCGCCGAAGTGCCCACCGACGCCTTCCGCATGAGCCGGCTCGCCGAGGGACAAACGGCCGTCGTTTCGGGTCTTTCGCCCTCGTGCCGCGGTGCGCTGCGCCGCCGACTGATGGACCTCGGTTTCGTACGCGGCTCGCGCGTGTCGGTCGGCATGCGCAGTCCGCTGGGCAACCCCGTGGCCTATGTGGTGCGCGGCACTGCCATCGCGTTGCGCCGCGAACAAGCGCGCCAAATCATCGTCACTCCGTTATGAAATCCCCCTCTTCTTCCTCCTCCGCTCCACTTCCGCACGCTGCCTGCGCCGTGTGCCCCACCGCTTCGCTCCACTCCCTGCGCCGCCACGGCGAGACGGGGGGCGAAACGCGCTATGTCGTGGCCCTGGCCGGCAATCCCAACACGGGCAAGAGCACCGTTTTCAATCGCCTGACGGGGCTGAAACAGCACACCGGCAACTGGCCGGGCAAAACGGTGGGCAAGGCCGAAGGCTTCTTCGACTTCGGCGGCGAGAGCTATCGCATCGTCGACCTGCCGGGCACCTACTCGTTGGCCTCCACCTCGGAGGACGAGGAGATCGCCCGCGACTTCATTCTCTTCGGTCAGCCCGATGTGACGGTGATGGTGGCCGACGCCACGCGCCTGGAGCGCAACATGAACATGGTTTTGCAGGTGCTGCAAATCACCGATCGGGCGGTGCTGTGCGTCAACCTCATCGATGAGGCCACTCGCAACCACATCTCCATCGATCTCCGCGCGCTCTCTCGGCGTCTGGGCATCCCGGTGGTGGGCGCCTCGGCGCGTTCGGGTCAGGGCATCGGCGAACTGCTCGAAGCGGTGCGCGCTGTGGCCTCGGGCACCTTCGTTTGTCGGCCCCCTCGCGGCTTCGATCTGCCGGCCGATACGGCCGCCGAGGTCAATCGCCTCACCGCGGCGGTGCGCGAAGCCCACCCCGAACTGTCCAACGCCGAGTGGATCGCCACGCGCCTGCTGGAACGCGACGAAGGTGTGCGACGCGCCTACGCCACCCCCGAGCTCAACGCCCTGGCCGACGAGATACACCTGGCCATCGGCCACAACTTCCACGACCGCTGGATGGAGCAGATCTATGCCCGCGCGGGCGAAATCTGTGCCGCGGCCGTTCGGCGTCCCGGCGGCGAGGGGCTCTTGCCGCTCGACGTGAAGCTCGACCGCATCCTCACCCATCGTTTCTGGGGCTTCCCCATCATGCTCGTCTTGCTCTCGCTGGTGTTCTGGTTCACCATCATCGGCGCCAACTATCCCTCGGCCTGGCTCGACTCGCTGCTGGTGGGTTGGGGCCACCCTGCGCTGCGCTCGGCTTTTGAGGCCATGCATTCGCCCGAATGGCTCACCGGCCTGCTCGTCGACGGGATGTATCTGACCACGGCGTGGGTGGTGGCGGTGATGCTGCCCCCCATGGCGGTGTTCTTCCCCTTGTTCACGCTTTTGGAAGACTTCGGCTACCTGCCGCGCGTGGCTTTCAATCTCGACGAACTCTTCCGGCGTTCGGGGGCCCACGGCAAACAGGCGCTGACCATGAGCATGGGCTTCGGTTGCAACGCGGCGGGCGTGGTGGCCACGCGCATCATCGACTCCGACCGGGAGCGGCTCATCGCCATCCTGACCAATAATTTCTCGCTCTGCAACGGTCGTTGGCCCACACAGATCCTTTTGGCCACACTCTTCGTGGCAGCGGCCTTTCCCCGCGAATACGGTCCGACAGTAGCCGCAGTGGCCGTGATCGGCGTGCTGGTGTTGGGCATTGTGCTCATGTTCGCCTCGTCGTGGGCGCTGTCTCGCACCGTGTTGCGGGGCGAAGTGTCGACGTTCCACCTCGAATTGCCGCCCTATCGTCCGCCGCAGTTTTGGCAAACGCTCTACACCTCGCTCATCGACCGCACGCTGATCGTGTTGTGGCGCGCGTTGACGTTTGCCGCCCCCACCGGTGCGCTGATTTGGCTCACCTGCAACATCGAGGTGGGCGGCGCTTCGATCGCGGCGCACCTCATCGGTTGGCTCGACGCGCCGGCGTGGTACATGGGCCTCAACGGCATCATTCTGCTGGCCTATGTACTGGCCATTCCGGCCAACGAAATCGTGATACCCACCATCTTGATGCTCACCCTCATGGCGTTGGGGCAGGTCGACGCGGCGAGTGCGGGCGTGCTCACGGAGGGCAGCGCCGAACAGACGCGGCAAATTCTGCTGGCGGGCGGTTGGAATCTGCTCACGGCGGTGAACCTCATGCTCTTTTGCCTGCTGCATCACCCGTGTTCCACGACGCTCTACTCTATATATAAGGAGACGCGCTCTTGGCGCTGGACGGCGCTCTCGGCGTTGCTCCCGCTTTCGCTCGGCGTGTTGGTCACGGTGATCGTGGCCACCGTGTGGCGCTGGGTGCAATGAGCGCAGTGTCGGCGTTCCCGCCCGCCCGCTCGGCGTGAGGTGGGCCGCCGCGTGTGCCCCGCCCGCTGCTGCTGTCGGTTGCTTTCCGTCGGCAGGCAGCGGGCGGGGTTTTCGGTGGGTGCGCACTGCGATTTCGCCCCCTCGCGAGGCAATGACCGCCGCCTTCCCGCCCCGCGCACACCGCCCCGCCCGCGTGCACCTCGAGCGCCCGCCCACCGCCTGCGACAAGGCGGGAGGGAACGCCCCGCGCTTTGCACAGAACAAATGACAAATGCCGCGCATTCACACAATAAAGTCTAACACGCGAGAAAAAACCGGGGGGAAATCGCACACAATTGGCCCACGTCCACTATATTTGCCGTGCAATCAACCTCTCGTGTCCCCTGCGGACACACAACTACCTCAATCCGCGTTGCTCCGGCTGCGTCCGACCTCCCAACGGTCTCCCCATTCAAACACAGACTTTCGTGCAGTTGCTCGACGGTCACGCGCTGTTCCGGCTCGCCCACGCCTCGCGATCGGGACGCCTCCAACCGGGCACGCAAAAAAACCTACAAACGGCGTATGAAAAAACAATATCTCTCTGCATTCGCCCTTGCGCTCTTCGCCTCCACGGCCTTCGCGCAGACCAATCCTGTTCGCACTGTCGCAGAAGTGGCAGTACCCACTGAAAACACCACGGGCAAAGACGTGTTCATCGTCTTGGGCAACAACCTCGCCGCGCGCATCAACACCAACGGCGGAAGAATCACCGGCCAGGCCGCCGGTTCGCCCGTGCGCATCGTGACCGTCAATGCCACCGACCACGTTTACAAGATCTACGACGTGAAGAGCGGCAAGTGGTTTGCCAACAAAGGCGGTGCCACGGCCTCTAAAGCCGACGACCAAGTGACCCTTTCGGACACCCCCTCCGAATGGTACATCTATAATAACAACAACGGCAGCGACGCCACGCTGCTCGACATCGCTCCCAAGGTGGGCAGCGCCGCCATCACGGACGGCACCATCGCTTCGTGGAATTTCTTCGGCGGTTATGCCGCGGGCAAGCACGTGGGCTACTGGGATGCCAGCGACCGCAACTCCGCTTGGCGCCTGTATGACCCCAAGGCCTTGGTGAAATCGAGCGTCGCAGCGCTCGCCGCTGTGGATTCTTCGGCTGCCGCCACCGCCAACAACGCCATCGACGCCGCGAGCGACGAAACAGGCTACGCCGCAGCGCTCAAAACTTTCCGCCAAGCCCTCGACGGCCACCAAGTGCGCTTCGCCAACACGGGTCGCGGCGCGAAAAACTACCTCACGCTCTCGACGGCCTTCACCGCCGGTGCCACCGAAACCGTGAATGCAGAAGACGTGTTCGTGCTCAACTATCACGCCGACAACGACAATTTCTCGTTGCAACACGCCGTGACGGGCCGCAACTTGGGCAATGTGCCCGGCCTCGACCAAGCCGTTCCCTCCACCACGAGCAACGACACGCGCTACGATCTGCTGTCGAACGACAAGAACAATACGATCTCGCTGTGCAACGTGAGCAACAACATCGACAAGAACTATCTGCACCTGGCCGGCGACAAGGTAAATGTGGTGCGTTGGGAAGCCGGTAACGGAAATGCCGACAATGCCTCGACTTGGACGATCGAAAACGCCGACGACATCGACGATAGTGCACTGCTCTCCGCAGCCATGCGGCGTTATGCCCTCATTCCCATTCCCTCAGACGCGGGCGAACTCCTCGGCCAGCGCACGATGACGGACGAAGTCTACCCACTCCTGCAGAAATTCAAGAATAACGAGGAACTCACGCTCGAGGAATATCAGCAACTCCTCTCGGCTCACGCCGACAATCGATTCTATGAGCTGAATATGCCCGCCAAAGGCCTGTTCTTCAAGATCAAATCGAACGACGGCTCGCGCTATGTCACGGCAACCGGCGCCACAGACGGCGCTTGGCAGCTGAAAACCACGACCGATGCCACCGACGAAGGCACGATCTTCGGCTACGACGGCGAGCACCTCGTGTCGCTTTCTACCGGCCGCGCCATGTATCTGACAGACGGTAGCAAAGCCAAGCTCGCCGACTACAACGAAACGAACTTCGGCACCGTGGAATTTGGCGCCACGCCCGACAATAAATATGGTGTCTTCGTCAAACAAGGCACGAGAACAGCCACGATGTACCTCTGGCAGAACGCTTCGAAACCGGGTGTCGACGGTTTGGGCGGTAAGAACACGGGCGATGTGCTCACGCACCTGCAGCTCGAAGAAGTGGGATCCGTGCCCGTCCACCTCAACACGGCCGGTCTCGCCACCTTCACTCCCGCTTATGCCATGGTAGTGCCCGACGACGTGGAAATCTACGTCGCTTCGCAATACGACACCGCCCATCAGCGCATCAACCTCTCGCAGGTTCAGGGCAAGGTGATCCCTGCCGACACGCCCGTGTTGCTCTATGGCCCCGTTTCCACGACGATTCAGCTCACTTACGCCGGAGAAAACGACACCGCCCCCACGGTCAGCACCAATGCCTTCCAGGGCAGCTTCACTCCCTCGGCAGTTCCCGCCGGACAAGAGGGTCGCGTGCTCAACGAAGGTGAGTTCGTCAAGGTCGATCCTTCCTTCGTTCGCGGCATGCGCGCCTTTGTGAGCGCCGCTCCCTCGGCCGGCACGCGCACCGCCCTGGCCTTCCCGGGTGTGACCGCCGTCGAAAGCGTGAAGACCGCCTCCGAAGCCGAAGCACCCATCTACGATTTGAGCGGTCGCCGCGTGACGAAGCCCGTGGCCGGACAAATCTACGTGCAAAACGGCAAGAAGTTCTTGCAGCGCTAAGCCCTTTGCGCGCTAAGGCGCCCACCCTATTCTATGAACCGTGAGACAAGTAAATGCCCGACCCCTTCGCGCATTTACTTGTTTCCGCGTTCATTGAAACCGCATTCAACAACGAGAATATATTCAACAACTAAACTCAATCATCAAGATGAAAAAGTACACAACTCCCGTACTCTCGCAGTACAACTTCGCCACTGAAGGCCTGATGAACCTGGTGAGCCTCCCTGCCGGTGGCGGCGGCAAGCAATCTTCCGGCGGTGCCCAAACCTTCGAGAAGCAGTTTTCGATCTGGGGCGACGACCAAGCCGCCGACGAAAGCGACGACATGGACTTCAACAGCACCGGCATCTTCTAAAAGCTGCCGCACGGCGTCTCTCGGGGCGCCACGCTCGCTCCATTGCAGCCCGCTCTGTGCGGGAAGCCCCCACTGTGGGACTTCTCGTCGGAGCGGGCTTCGTGGTCTTTGCGCGGCAAGGTCGACGAGGCGACGCTGCCCAAGTGCATCGCCTCCCACTGCCGAGGAAACAGCCCGATCGCGAGCACGGCCACACCGCGCGCTAAGGCAAGAACAGCGTGCCGAGCACACAAAAAACGCGCAGACCTGAACGGAAAGTAGGCTACTTTCAGCTCAGGTCTGCGCGTTTTTGCACCTCCTCCTCAGTCCGTCGGGTGCGTTGCGGCGCGAAGGCGGCGTTTCAGTCCACCTCGTCGTCGTCGTCGCCCCAGGTCCACACGCCGTCGCGCAGTCGGGCAGCCGCGGTCGGCATCTCGGTGGCCGTCGGGGTCTCGGCAGCGGCGGCGAGGGCATTCCGCGAGGAGTTGGGCCCTTCGGGTGCCGCGGCCGCAGGTTCGCTCACACGGGCGGGGGCATTCCCCTCCGCATCGGGCTCTTCGGCAGCGAAGCAGGGCGTTGGGGGCGCACCGATCGGGCGCTCGTCGGCAAAATCGAGGACTGCGTCGTCGGCAGTGGCATCGCGCGTTTCCCAGTCGCCCGCAAAGCGCTGTCGGGCCGCCTCCTCGATGCGGAGGAACTCGGGCGTGTTGTGGTAGGCGGTGTGTTTGCGCAGCATCTCCTCGAAGGGCGCCACGGCATGGCGGTAGGCGGCGAGTTCGTTCTGCTGTTGCACGGCGTGGCAGGCCAGTTGGTTGATTTCGCGCTCACGTTCTCGGCGCAGGGCGTCGCACACCACCGCAAGGAGGGGGCCCAGCACCACATCCACCAAGTCGTGACCGCGCATATAGAGGTAGGTCTTGTCGGGCGTCACGCCCAGTTGCTGCAACTCGTCGCGCAGGGGCTTGTAGGTGGCGCGTGCCTGCGGAAAACGGCGTTGTAGCGTGGCGATCTGGCGGTTCACGCGGCGGCGGAGGGCTTCGATCATGCGTTCGGGGTGGTGAAGTTGCACCTCTCGCAGCTCAACGGTGCGCGCAAAGTCGGTGAGTGAAAATTGGGTGTAGGCGCCGTAGCGATAGGCCCACACGTTCCACACCAGGAGGGGGTGGACGGTGCGGGAGAAGGCTTGGAGAAAGGCGCGGAAGTCGAAGAGTTCGCGATCGTTGAGCGTGGCCATGACACACACGCGGTGCAGCACCTCGGCATGGCACTGCAAATTTTCGATGGCGTAGACCCCGGTGTGCAAAACGTGGGGCGAGCGGCACACCACGGCGCTGGTGGGGGTGGCGCCCTGCATCAAAACGTCGTAGTCGGCGTCGACACAGGCGATCATGTGGGGGCCGAGCCGGTTGGCCAAGGCGATCTTCTTGCCCCGGCCCAGGGTGATGCGCGAGGGGAGGACCACTTCGAACTGCACGTGCGGGGCCGCTCGGGTGAGCACGTCGCGCCAGAAGAGGATGTCGTCGTAGCTCTCGACGTAGGCCACGGCGCGCGGTCGTGCACGCCGGCCTTCGAGGCGGGAGGCAGCGGCGATGTAGGCAGAATTGAGTTGGGCGGAGAGGCGAGACATGGCAGTGGGGGGCGAAAAAGTGCGGAACACGAGGGCAACTTGCGCGGCCGGCAGGGCGACACGGGCAGGGCGGCCGAAAAAGCAGCCGGCGGCGAGCGCCTCAGCGGGTGATGTCCTCGATTTCGGTGACGTGGTCCTCCCACCCGTCGAGGATCACGGCGGGCGAGTGGGTGGTGAGAATGATTTGCGCGCGGGGGTTGAGCGCACGCACCATCGAGATGAGTCGCTTCTGCCAATCGAAATGGAGACTCACCTCGGGTTCGTCCATGAAGAAGGCGGTGGGGCGCCGGTCTTGCACGAGGGCGGTGAGCAGGAGAATGAGCATTTGCTTCTCGCCCGAGGAGAGCACGTAGGGCGAGAGGGGCTCATCGTATTGGAGGAAGCGAAGCTCGTTGCTCGAACGATCGAGATGCTTGCCGGTTTCGCTGAAGAGATCGTCGATCAGGTCGCGAAACTGCGTCTTGGCCGCGGCGGCTTCGGCGGCTTCCTCGCGCGCGGTGTCGCTCCCCTCGGTGAGGAGGGCGATCATGCGGTTGCCCACGTTCACTTGGTAGTCGAGATAGCGCCGCTGCAAGCGGTAGAGTTGCCAGTCGAGTTCGGTGACGATGGCCCCGTCGGCGAGGGTGGCGATGCGCTCGGCGGGGAGGATGCGGCTGTCGACCGAGCGGACGAGGTCGTAGCGCACGAGTTCGGCATCGTCGGGGGCGAGGGTGAGTGCCACGTCGTCGTGTTGTCCGCCGCGCAAGGTGCCGGAGGGCGCGAGGTGGGCGGCGCGCTGCACGAGGCGGGCGAGGAGAGTGCTCTTGCCGGCGCCGTTTTTGCCGCTGAGCACGTTGACATCGGGCCGCAGCGTCCAGTCGATGGGCTTTCGCCCGTTCCAAAGACCGCTGATCTCGATGCGTTGGATGTGAGTTGCGTAGTGAAAATCCATAGGCCGGGAGGTTTTGTAGCCGCAGGTTGCGGTGTGCCGACAAATATAAGCATAAAAGCGGAGCCGATCGCCCACTTCGGTCGCCAAAAGGGAGGGGAACGTCGATTTTCGCCCCATTTTCGTCGGGGCGTTTCGCTTTGTTGTGAAGTCAAGCGCGACGTAAGTGCGTGACAATGGGTAACTTTGCGACACAGAATACGAAAATACGACGGTCTTTGTGGCTTTGCGATTGACAAAGTGCAGCCGGCCGCCTCACAGACTTAACGATTCCTCCCCATGAAGAAGGTACATTATCTCCCCCTCGCCCTACTGTTGGGCGCCGGCGTGGCGTTTGCCGCCCCACGGCGCGTGGTCACGGGCACCGTGGTGTCGCAGAAAGACGGTCGCCCCCTCGAGTTGGCCACCGCTCGCCTGGTGCTGCGCGCCGACACCACGAAGTTTTTGGCCGGCGCCGTGACCGACAGCCTCGGGCGCTTCCGCATTGTCACCGACACCACGGCCGCCCTGCGGCTGCGCGTGGGCTTCGTGGGGCTGCGCTCCACGGGGCGCGACGTGAACTTCGCCGCGGGCGGTGCCGACAGCATCGATGTGGGCACGCTGTCCCTGGCGGGCAACGACATGGCCCTGCGCGCCGCGGTGGTAAGCACGGCCGCCGCTCGCGTCGAACAGCAGGGCGACACCACGGTGTTCAACGCTTCGGCCTTCCGCACGGCCGAAGGCTCCACGCTCGAGGCGCTCGTCAAGCAACTGCCGGGGGCCGAGGTGAGCGACGACGGCACGGTGAAGGTGAACGGCAAGACGGTGAAGGAATTTCTCATCAACGGCAAAGACTTTTTCAAGGGCGACACGAAGGTGGCCATGAAGAATCTGCCCACCAATCTCGTCTCGCGCCTGAAAACCTACGACAAGAAGAGCGACTATGCCGAGCAAACGGGCGTGGACGACGGCGAAGAGAGTTTTGTGCTCGACATCACCACCAAACGTGAGCTCAATCAGAGCCTCATCTCCAACCTCGACCTGGCGGGCGGGCGCGACGACAAGGGCGACGGCCTCTACTCGGCAAAACTCATGGGCATGCGCTTCACCGACCGCTCCCGCGTGGGCCTCATCGCCTCGCACAACAACGTGGCCGACCGCGGTTTCGGCGGTCCGCGGGGCTTCGGGGGCAACAACACCGGGCGCACCACTTCGACCATGGCGGGCACCGACTTCTCGTGGGACAACGGCCGCGGCAAATTCGAAGCCGGCCGCCTCGAACTGGGCGGCAACGCCATCTACTTCCGCAACGACAACCGCACGGAGACCATCTCGTCGATCGAAAACTTCGTCACCGCCACGCAAAAAGGGAGCTTCGACGCGGCCCACGCCGACAGCCACGGCCTGAACCAAGACTTCCACGCCCGCCTGCGCCTGAAGTGGAACCCCGACTCGCTCACGCAACTCTCTTTCCGCCCGAACTACGACTTCAGCACGGGCCGCACGACGCAAAACGCACGCTCGGCCTCGTTCGACACCGATCCCTTCGCGCGCTACGGGGTGAGTGCCGTCGACGACGTGCTGGCGCGCACCCACGCCACCCCGCTGCGGGGCGACACGGTGCACGTGGCCGACGATTTCCTCAAGAACGTCAACACGCGCTACGACCTTTCGCGCACCACCACCCACAAGGTGGAAGGCGAACTCAACCTCACGCGCCTCATCGGGGGGCGCAACGGCCGCAACATCGCCTTCGAAGCGCGCGGCGGCTACACCACCACCGCGGCCGACGCCTATTCGCGTGCCGACCTCTACAAGCGCGTGCAGGCCGACGCCGCCGGACCGCGACTGGCCGCGGGCGGCACACACCAGTTCTCCGACCGCCCCTCGACGCAGTGGAACTATCGCGTGGGCCTCTCCTACGTACAACCGCTCGTGGGCAAGCTCCTGCTCGAAACCCGCTACGCTTACGAACACAAATACACAACGGGCGACCGCACCCTCTACAACCTCCTGAGCCTCGACGGCTACAACACGCTGAGCGACTTCCTGAGTGCGCACACCGGCTTGGGCACGATCTCGCAACTCTACGTGCCGGGCTCGTCGAGCACCCTCTCGTGGCTCGATCCCGCCCAACTGCTCAGCCGCCTCAACGCCGACGACGTGCAAGCGGCCGTGCGCGACGCCCAAAACTCGCAGCACGCCACCTATCGCTACGACAACCACCGCGTGAACCTCGGCCTGCGCTACAACGTGGGCGCCGTGCGCCTCTCGGCCGGCGTGCAGTTCTCGCCCGAACGCACCCGCCTGCAATACGAGCGCGCCGCCATCGGCCGCATCGACACCGTGCGCAATGTGCTCAACTTCGCCCCCAACGTGCGCCTACGCTATGCGTTCTCGAAAACCGCCAACCTCGATTTCAACTACCGCGGACGCTCCTCGCAACCCTCCATGACGCAGCTCATCGGCGTGGTCGACAATGCCAACCCCCTCCGCATCTCGGTGGGCAACCCCGGGTTGCGCCCCGTGTGGAACCACGAGATGCACCTCTTCTATAATGCCTACAACGCCGAACGCCTGCAGGGCCTCATGGCGCACGCCGACCTCACGCTCTCGACGGGCAATATCTCGCAGCTCACCGTCTACGACGACGTGACGGGCCGCCGTTTCACCCGCCCCGAAAACATCGATGGCAACTGGAACGCCGCGGCCGGCCTGACTTTCAACACGCCGCTCGATCGCGCCAAGGTGTTGAATCTCGCCACCTCGACCGATGCCAACTTCACCCGCTCGGTGGGCTACGTGGCCACTTCGGGCGCCGCCTCCACCCTGCCCGATGCGCCTTCGCTGCGTGAGGTGAACGCCCTCTTCGCCGGCGTGCATGCCGGCAAGAGCCGCACCGCCGTCACCGCCCTCTCCGAGCGCCTCGATCTGTCCTACCGCCGCTCGTGGTGGGACGCCACCCTCAACGGACGCGTGGCCTACCAGCACTCCAACTCCTCGCTGCTCACCACCGGCAACCTCGACACCTGGAGCTTCGCCTACGGGGCGGAGGCCAACTTCACCCTGCCTTGGGGCATGACTTTCTCCACCGATCTGCGCATGACCTCGCGCCGCGGTTTTTCGACCTCGGCCTTCAACACCAACGAGCTCGTGTGGAACGCCTCGCTCTCGCAGTCGCTGCTGAAAAACAAGGCCCTCACCCTGCGCCTGGAGGCTTTCGACCTCTTGGGCCGGCAGAGCGAGGTGAGCCGTTCGCTCACCGCGCTGGCACGCACCGACGCGTGGACCAACATGCTCAACCAATACGTGATGCTCCACGCCATCTACCGCCTCAACCTCTTCGGCGGCGCCAAAATGCCCGAGCCGCCTGAGGGTCGCGGCCCCGAAGGCCAACCCGGCGGCAAGTTCCGCCCCGTCATGCCCCCTTCGGGTGGCGGACACGGTGGCCCCGGCGGCCGAGGCCCGCGCTTCTGACCCGCGGCCCCCTCGCGCCCATGCCTATGCTCACCCCGCTTGCACCTGCTCACGGTGCAGGCGGGGTGTTTTGCGTGGAGACGGCGGCGGGTGCGAGGAGGTCGGCGCCCCTCCGCGGGGCAGCACGAGCCGCTTCGGCACACGGCGCGAAACGACGGCACCGACCGCCGACGCCGGGGACACTCGGGCGGCGGGGCACGCCTTGCCCACCGACGGCGCCCGCGGTGCTCGCAAAAAATGGCGACCGGCCGACGAAAACTCGCAGCTTTTGTGCCATAACGCCCCGCTTTCTTCGTCGCGGCGGAAGCGCAGCGGCAAAAGGCCGAAAAGCAGCGCGAAACCACGGATGCAATCACCGAAAGGACAAAAACATTAACTTCTCACCACCGAATCATCAGCAAAAACACGTTTTCACGCCGTGCACTTCCGAGGAAATGCAGGCCGAAATTCGCACGTTTCGTCGGCTTGGGAGGAAACCGGGGGGCGGAGTATTCATTTTATTTCAAGGCTTCCCGAACGAAAAACAAAAAAGAATCGACATCGCACAGGAGGATGCGCCGTAAATTGTGCATTTTCACGCTTCGACCCACTCACTTTGTCCAATCGTCCAACGATGGCCCGCGTCGACGCTCAAAATCAACGCTTTGCCATTTCGCTTCGTGGGGCACAATGGGCAAAAAACACTCGCTTCGGGTGCGCAATTCCCCGTTTTTCGTGCAAGTCTGACGACAAAAATCAGTTATTTCACCTCGGAAGGCCGTTAATCCTATTCTAAAAATTGGCCAACTTGCAGTTTATTCGGATATTTGCGGCAGCAACTTACCGAAATGCGCGGTCGTCGTCACCGCCTCACTCCCCTTTTTCTCACAAACGTCAAGATGAAACAACCGCTCCCCCCTCCCTTCCGTCTCATCCCCCCCGCTCTGCTGCGCCGAAGCGTGGGGGCCGTCGTGGCCTTCCTGTTGCTGCTCCTGTGGCTCCCGCAGCGCGCGGCGGCACAGGGC
>ERZ772952.132-NODE-132-length-16297-cov-4.83949_pt1 | contig 16297 bp, 11 predicted proteins | sample MGYA00580686_ERZ772952 | MGnify/ENA primary metagenome ERZ772952 (study PRJEB29015, sample SAMEA2738074) | human oral metagenome | biome: human oral; feature: human-associated habitat; material: saliva | place: China | collected 2213 ... | reverse complement strand
GGGCGGGACCGGCCACTACGGCCGATCGCTCGCGGGGCGCGCCTCCTCGGAGCTGCCGATCCCCGAGGGGCTGTCGGGCGAGGACCCGTCGGTCGCGGGCTGGCCGATCATCCAGGAGTGGAAGCGCCCCGAGTCCTACCCTGTCCCGGCCTCGTGGCTGGAGGCAATTATGGCCGGGCACGAAACGATCGAGAAGCGCGTCCACCTGGAGTGCCCGGTCCTGTCGATGGTGTCCACGTCGGCCTATTTCGAGGAGGAGTGGTGCGAGCGCGTCTTCACCTCCGACACCGTCCTGGACCCCACGGTCATCGCCCAGCGGAGCCTGGGCCTGTCGGACCTGGTGACGATCGCTCGTTTCCCCGGCAAGCACGATCTGGTCCTGTCGGACGCTCCCGTGCGCGAGGCCGTGTACGCGACGATGCGCGGCTGGCTGGACGCTTTCGTGCGCTGAGCGTCGGGTAGTGAGGAGGCCCGGGATCGCATGATCCCGGGCCTCTCTTCGCGTGTGCGCCGCCTCGGCCGCGTTGTCAGTGCTTTGCGGAGTGATTTCCGCGCGGGGCCTGCGCGTACTCGCGCACGATCTCGCGGTTGATCTCGTCGAGGGCTTCCGCCAGGGTCGGGCCCAGGCGGTCGCCGATGCGCACCTGGCCCCACGCGTCGATGTGGCCGAGGCCGCGCGCGGTGAGCAGGGTGTCGAGCGACGGGTAGGTAAGGCCCGCGCCCGAGATGGCGCCGTTCGCGGCGAGCACCAGGTCGGTGGGCAGGCCCAGCTCGCTGCGGGCCACGAGGGGCGTGTCCTGGCCGAGAATCTCCGCGAGGGTGCGCAGTCCGGCCTCGTCGCGGCCGAGGACCGGCAGGCCTTCCGCGCGCGCCTGGGCGACCTCGGGGGATTCTTCGGCGCGATCCACGGACGAGGCCGTGGCCGCGTCGGTCGCGCCACCGTCGTTGAGCTCGGCGGATTCCTCGCGAGCGCGGCGCGTGGCGCGGCGGCTCATGTGGGCGGGGCGCTCCCAGCGAGGCTTCTCTTCCTCGGCGGCCGGCTGTTCCTCGGTCTGCTGCTTGTCGGCGTGCTGTTCCTCGGTCTGCTGTTCATCGGCGTGCTCGTCAGCAGGATCGGCGGTTTCCTCGGAGCGAGACTCGTCGACAGGTGCATCGGCATCATCGCGAGCGTCGACGTCGGACTCATCGGCCGCGTCGTCGGCGGGCGCATCCGCGGCCTCACGCTCCTGCACCTCAGCACCTTCCTGAGCGGTGTTGTCTTCGTGATCGAGGAGCTCGTCGGCCAGCTCGGCCTCAGCATCCTCAGAGTCGTCGCCGTCTGCGGAATCGTCGGCCATCTCTTCTGCCGCGTCCTGTTCAACGGGGGCAGCCACCTGCTCATCGGCGCGTTCGGCGGGCTCACTGACGGACTGTTCATCGGAGGGCTGGGGCTCATCCTGCGAGGCTTCCACGGCCTCGTCGGACGACTGATCGTCGGCGGCTTCTTCGGCAGCGGGCTTGAAGGGGGCCGGGGGCTCCTCGTCCATCGGGTAGGTGAAGACCTCGCGCAGGTGCGGGGCGACCTTCGGCGTGGGGCGCGTCGTGGGGGTCTCGGAGTCCTCGTCGTTCGAGGCCTCGGCACCCTCCTCGGGAGGCGCGGGGATCGCGGCCTCTGCAGGCGCGCGATCGTCGAGCGGAGCCGCCTGCTCGGTCGGGGCGGCCAGCTCGGGCGCTGCCGCGGCGGACGCAAGGAGCTGCGGGGCGTGGCCGTAGAGGCGCGGTCCGACCGCGTTCACGTCGAGGAAGAGGCGCCCGTTGGACATCTGGCGCAGGTTCATGAGGTGCACCTCGACGCCGGAGGTCGCCAGCACGGACAGGGCGGGGCGCACGGAGGGATCGATGTCGCCCGCGACCATGATCAGGCGGGGGCCCGGGCCGACGGCAGGGGGCATCGAGTCGCGGAACTGCGCCCAACCGGTACGGAAGCCCTCGGGGCCGGACGGGTACTCGGCGGCCAGGTCCGACCAGGAGATCGAGGCGACCTCGGCCAGTCGAGACAGGGAGGTAATGAGGGTCTCGGAGTCGAGTTCTTTGAGGATTTCGACGGAGACGATCTGACCGCTCACATCGAGGGCCGTCAGGCGGGGCGTCTCCTCGTCATCCTGGCCGGTCATGTCGCGCCAGGTCACGGGGAAAAGGGGACGCGAGACGATCTGCAGGACCTGCTGGCAGATAGCGTCAACGAGGTCGGGTCCCAGGTCTTGGGCGACCGGGTATCCGAATTGAGCGGGTACGAGGTGACCATCCTCGAACTCAAACAGGGCCATCGCTCTTTCCTTCACGTGTATGGGGCGCTCGTGGCCATTGTTTCATACGTTCCAAAAGAAACACGGATGACACAGGGACATTGCGATAGATACCACGTAAGCATCGACGATGATTATCGGTGCGGACGCGCCATCTCGGCCACGAGATCTGCCGCGCTTAGGCCTTTTCAAGCCGGTAGAATAGTGAGCCAGCACAACACAATGCCGGCACGACGAACAGGACGACGATGCCCGACCTTGACATCCGCGAGGGAGACCTCGAGAACTTTTCCGCCAAACTGCGCGACCTTTCCACCAAGGTTGGCGGCTACATCGCCAGCCCCTCCGACCTGTGCAAGGTTGCCTCGGCCATGACTGGCGGCTCTTCCTACAAGCAGGCGCAGTACGCGGGCGAACACATGGAGGACGAGCTGACGGCACTGAGGACCTCGTTCGTGACTCTGGCCGACAACGTAGAGGCCTCGGCCAAGCAGTTCAGGGCGACCGAAGAGATCAACCAGCAGGCGATCCAGCAGGTCATGGCGAGCATCCCCGAACCCTGCCCGCCCGTAGGCCCGAAGGGAGAGTAAGTCATGGCGATCACATGGGCAAACATTCTCGAGTGGCAGACCGGTCCGCTCGACGAGATCGCACAGACATTGTTCGAGGCTAGCCAGGGCCTGCGCGAGGCCTACCAAATGGGCCAGGACGACCTAAGTGCCGTCCAGTCCGAGGGCGAGGCCGTCACGGCAATGCGCGCAACCACCATCACCAACCTCGCCTCCCTCGAGCACGCGCTCACCAACGTCAACGGCGCCCTCCTGGCCATCGAAGGCGCACGCGACGGGGTCGGAGAGGTCCTTGCCCAGGCTAACGATGTACTGGCCGAGGCCGCCACAAAGCAGTGCGAGATTGATGCCGGCGGCTCCGTCCAGCCCATGGACTCCGCGCCAAAAACCGATTTGATACTCATTGACGCATTCGCACTAGCGACAAGAGTAAAGGAAATCCTCGAGCGTGCCGACCAAGTCGACACGGATCTCTACCACGCCCTCCAAGACATCAATAACGACCGTTATACCGACGGTGACGGGGCAAACAACAAGGTCGTCGGCGTCCCCGACCTCCCCCAGCCGAACTGGTCCCCATCCCAGAACGCTGCGTGGTGGAACTCGCTGACATACGAGCAGCAACAATTCCTCATCGATCGACGTCCGGACGACATCCGCCACCTCGACGGACTCCCCGCGGTCGCGCGCGACAAGGCCAACCACCATGCCCTACACGGCTACCTTCACGCCGACGGCAAGTATCGCCAGGGAGCACTCAAGGACGCAGAAGAAGAAGCCATCGAGGCACAAAAAGAGTTTGACAAAGCTCCCCTCGACGGAAAGCGCCACCTAGCTAAAGAGCGCCTAGACCGTGCCACAGAAGCCCTCGAGGATCTCATCGCCATCGATACGCAGACAGACGACATGACACGCAGGAGGAAGGGCCTTTCCCCCGCCTACCTTCTCGACTTCGACTACGACAAGAAGTACCAGCGCACGACCGCCATCGTTTCATCAGGTAACCCGGACACCGCAACCCGCGTTTCCACGCTCGTCCCCGGCATCGGCACCAACGTGCGCGGTGACCTCGGATACTACATGGAATTCAACGAGCGACTCAGGAAGCAGACCGCTCACGCGGGGATCGACCCGAATAGCGTCGCCACTATCTCCTACCTCGGCTACGTCGCTCCGAAGAATTCTATTCCGGACGGTGGAATTATCCAGGCAGCAGACATCGGTTATGCAAACCGTGCCGCCCCCAAGCTTGCCCAATTCGAGGAGGGCCTGCGCGCGAGCGCGAACGCCAACGGCCACGCGTTCATCAACACGCTCCTCACCCACTCCTACGGCTCAACAACAGGGGGTAAGGCAGCAGCCCTCATGGCCCCCGGCACCGTCGACCGCCTCATCCTGGCCGGATCGCCCGGAGGCGGGGTCGATTCCATCGACGAATACAGCGTCCCCAAGGAACACGTCTACGTTTCGGCCGTTCCCTCCGGAGATTTCGTCGAAGGCTTAGGCACCGTTATCGGATACGGAAAAGATCCCCAAAATCTCGAGGGGATCACCCACCTGAGCGGCGACGCAACTGGCTCCGCCGAGTACGTACCTCTTGCGCGCAAAGTGTCGACCGCCAACCACATGGCATACTTCCACGAAGGGACACGCACGTCTCAGGACTTCGCCAACATCGTCGCCGGCGGCAAGCAGACAACCGACGAAGAATGGGAAGCACTCCAGAGGGCTCAAGGAAAAGTCACAGAGTTCGACCGGAAACCCTGGCTGAAGAAACTCATGGAAGCCGCCGAATAGGAAACACCGCCACTTCAGCCGTCAGACATCATGCCGGGAGATCCTCTCCAGCGACACTGGTGACCGCAATCCCGCTCTAAACGGCGGCCCCAGCCTCCCGCAGGCTGGGGCCGCCGTCACATCTGAAGTGACGAGTTCCTTCGGACTGTCTCAGTACTCTAGACGCCACTCCCCCGCGCCCCGACATGACTAGAATGGCGAGCTAGCGAAGGACTGATTCGGCTCAAGAACAGGACAACGATGCCCGACCTTAAAATCTGCACTGGCGACCTCGAGAAACTCTCCTGCGAGCTGCGGGAGGTATCCGGACAGGTCGGCCGTTACATCTCCCTACCCCCCAACCTTGCCCGGGTGCAGTCGGCCATGCCAGGCGGGTCCGCGGCCCAGAAGGCGCAGCAGGCTGGCGAACACATCGAGGAGCAGCTTTCGACACTCAGAACATCCTTCGCCGCTCTATCCGACAACGTCGAAGCATCGGCCAAGCAGTTCAGCGTCACCGAAGACATCAACGACATGGCACTTCAGGCAATCAGAGCAAGCGTGCCCACAGGTTACCTGCCGACCGGTCTCATGAGGGGGAGGTAAGCCATGGCGATCAGTTGGGCAGACGTCGTCGACTGGGAACCCGGTCCCCTCGACTCAATCGCGGCCGACTTCCTCGAAGCGACCCAAGGTCTACGCTCGGCGCATGCGACCGGCGAGGATGCCCTCGGCGCGGTCCGATCGGAAGGTGTTGCCGTCAATGCAATGCGCTCGTCGACTATTTCCAACCTCGCGTCACTTGACCGTGCTCTCACTAATGTCAGCGGAGTTCTCTTCGCCATCGAGGGCGCCCGCGACGGAGTCGCCATGGTCAAGGCACACGTTGACGACGCACTGGCCTACGCCAGCACAAACAACTGCACCATCTCATCAGACGGTTCCGCCTTCTGCGTCCCCCTCATCCCCACTGACTTAGAGTCAACTCTCGAGGCCGCAGCAGCTACAGCGACGCTCACAGAGAAGGTGGAAACGACCCTCGAGCACGCCGAGCGCGTCGACAGCGAGCTCTCCAGCGCCCTCGGCGACATCACCACCGACACCTACTGGGACGGTGATCGAGGAGAAAACAAGGTCATTGGAATCCCCGATTTTCCAAAGTACGGCTGGACTCCATCCCAGAACGCAGCCTGGTGGAAATCGCTACCTGCGGAACGCAGGAGATTCCTCGTCGAGCATTGCCCAGACGATATCCGACACCTCGACGGCCTCCCTGCTGCTGATCGCGACAAGGCCAACCGAAACGCGCTCTACGGATATGTGGATGCCTACGGAACTAAGCGACAGGGCGCCCTCGCCGATGCCAAGCAAGCTTTCGATGAGGCGAATACAGCCGACTTCGTTGACAGAGACAAGATCAGACAGACACGGGAAGCCCTGAAGGACCTCGAAGCTCTCAACGACCAGCTCCAAAAAAACGAGCACGCGCCGGCTTACCTGCTCGATTTCAATTACGACACAAAGCATCATCGCACGACAGCCATCGTCGCTTCGGGCAACCCCGACACCGCATCCTACGTATCGACGCTCGTGCCGGGCATCGGCACCAACGTCCGCGAAGAGCTCGGTTACTACATGGGAATTAACGATCAGCTACGGGCACAGGCCGAGCGTGCGGGAGCAGACATCAACAAGGTAGCCACCATCTCTTACCTCGGCTATGTCGCCCCTGAAGGCCCCGGTCCCAAGCTCTACCAAGCGGCCGACATTAGCTACGCCAACGAAGGGGCACCAAAGATCGCACGTTTCATGGAGGGGCTGCGCGCGCACGGGAACGCAAACAACCACAGATTCATCAACACGCTCCTCACCCACTCCTACGGCTCGACGACGGGCGGAAAGGCCATGACACAGGTGGCAAAGGGCGTCGTCGACAACTTCATCATGTGCGGGTCGCCGGGAAGCGGAGTCCAGAGCATCAACCAATACAATGTCCCTGCGGGACACGTGTACGAGTCGTCCGTCCCCGAAGGGGACATCGTGCAAGACCTTGGCTTCGACAGCACCTTCGGACGTGACCCCAAGAAACTCGCGGGAATCACCCACCTCAGCGGAGACGCCACCGACGCGAAAGACTACTGGCGCCACAACCCTGTTATTGTGGACGAAAGAGTCAAGGCACTTGAATACGTCTCCCACAGTATTTCGAACCACTCGGCCTACTTCGACCACCACACGCGCGCCTTCCGGGATTTCACACACGTCATGCTCGGCAAGGAGCCGACGACCGACGAGGAATGGGCGTGGCTCAGAGGACTTCACAAGTTGAATGTGCCCGGCTACTGACACAGCCCAAACGGCGGCCCCAGCCTCCCGCAGGCTGGGAGCACTGTTGTGCGGGGAGACGGGCTGACCAGAACAGGGATGCCACGGCATCTCGGTTTGTCACCGCTTCTGTCTCAGCTGTTGCAACAGGCCCCAACGGCCTCGTCGAGTCGCTAGAATAGAGTCTCAAACCAACGTCGCTTGATCCAGGACCACGCCATGTCCGACCTTGACATTCGCGAGGGTGACCTCGAAGGCTTCTCCAATGCCATGCGCGGCCTGTCCTCCACCGTCGGAGGCCAGGAAAACGTCGCGTACGCGCTCTATAACGTCTCATCCGCCATGTCCGGAGGCTCATCGGGCGCTCAGGCGCAGTACGCCGGCGAGCACATCGACGACCAGATCCTCGCGCTCAGCAAGTCCCTCACGAGCCTCGCCGACGACGTTCAGGCCTGCGCCACCCAGTTCCAGGCGACTGAGGACATCAACCAGCAGTCGATGAACCAGGTCCTGGCCGACGTCCCCGAACCCTGCCCACCCGTCTCATCGAAGAAAGACAAGTAAGCCATGGCCATCACATGGGCAGACATCCTCACATGGACGACGGGCCCGCTGGAATCGGCGGCCACCGACCTCACTGCCACCAGCAAAGCCCTTGTCTCCGCCGCCAACGACGGGCAGGACGCCGCCAACGGCATCCAGTCCCAGGGCAGCGCCGTCACCGCCATACGCTCTGCGGCCTCAAAGAACATGACGGCGCTCGCGCGGCTCGCCACAAACGTCAACAGCGCAATGATGGCCATCGAGGGCGCCTACGACGGTGTCGCCACGGTCATGGCGAACATCCAGAACGTGCAAGCCTACGCCGCCGAAAACCACTGCACGATCAACTCCGACGGGTCCGTCAGCTCGCATGCCGAAAATGAGAGCGACTCAGTTAAAACCCAGGCGATGCTCGCTGCTGATCACCTCAAGACGACGATCGAACAGATCATCAAGGACGCCGACCAGGTCGATACCGACCTGTACCACGCGATGAGCGACATCAACAACGACCGCGCCACCGATGGAGATAAGGGCAGCGATAACAAGGTCATCGGCGTGCCAGACCACCCCAACAAGAACTGGACCCCCTCGCAGAACGCGGCCTGGTGGAACTCCCTCAGCGACAATCAGAAGCAGTACCTTACGGAGCATTGTCCGGAAGAAATTCGCCACCTCGACGGCCTCCCCATCTCCGCCCGCGACCTGGCAAACAGGAACGTTCTTAATGGGTACGTCGATAAAGATGGCATCACACAGCGTGGCGCACTCGAAAACATCGACATCGCCTACGACGCAGCGGTTACGGCACGCGACAACGCCAGGAAAGCATACTTCGATGCCACAACCGACTCGACCGTCGATGCTGAGACACTCCAGAGGCTCAAAGAACGCTACGACGCTACGGAGGAGTTTCTCAAGGAGACTGAGGAACACCACGACGACCTCCATGCTCTCGCCGCACAGACCAACAATCGAGAGCGCGGAAATCAGGGGCTCGCACCCGCCTACATCATCGACTTCGACTACGACACAGAGCACAAGCGCACGACGGCGATCGTGTCATCGGGCAACCCTGACACGGCGTCGTACGTGTCGACCCTCGTGCCCGGCATTGGCACCAATGTGCGAAACGACCTCGACAGATACATGGATGATAACGAAAACCTGAAGGCACAGACTGCCCACGCGGGCGTGGATCCGAGCCAGGTCGCCACCATCTCCTACCTCGGATATGTCGCGCCCAAGAACGATGGATTGAACCTCATCCAGGCAGCGGACATCGGCTACGCCGATCGGGCCGCACCCGACCTCGCACGCTTCGAGGAGGGACTGCGCGCGAGCGGCAACGCGAACGGACACTCGTTCACAAACACCCTCATCGGCCACTCCTACGGATCGACCACCGCAGGTAAGGCCATGACGCAGGTGGCCGAGGGCACGGTCGACAACTTCATCATGTGCGGGTCGCCAGGAGCCGGAGCCGAGAGCATCGACCAGTACAACGTCCCCGAGGGGCACGTCTACGAGTCCTCCGTCCCATTAGCCGATGCCGTTCAAGGACTCGGACCGGACAGTGCATACGGCACGGACCCCAGAGTCCTCTCTGGCATCACCCACCTGAGTGGAGATACCACAGACTCCGAGAACTTCAAGATTCCAGGGGTGGATTATGTTCGCGACACCGGCCACCCAATCAAACAGGCGGAAGATCTACTCAAGGATCCATTCCTCAATCACAATACGTATTTCGATGACGGCACGCGAACGTCGCAGGACTTCAGCAACATCATCGCGGGAGGCAAACAAACGACCGACGACGAGTGGGCAGCCATCCAGAAGGAGCGCGGCAAGTAGCCCACTGACACATTCTGAGCAACTATGACCTATCCCCTGCCAGTCTGGGACCAATGTCGTGTACGATGACACATGTCGCTCAGAATCCGGATGGCGCAGCATCTTCCACCCGGTTAGACTACTGCGCGGCATGGCTTGTGAGAGAGAACAGGGTGGCACTCAATGGGCAGAGATAAGCTGCGTATCGTTGAATATTCGGCGCCAGAACCGCAGGTTCCGGCGTCCGATGAGACACGCTGCGAACTGTCCCCCTACTGCCTGAACACGGAGTCGTCGCCCCGACTGTACCCAAAGTCCGAACAGGCGGTCAGCCCCCACCTTCCTCCCGTGGAGCGCATGCCCGTCCCCGTGACACCCTTCCCCAAGCTGTTCCGCGACGACCCGGAACCCGCGTAAGCGTCAGGGCCGCAGGCACTTACTGCCTCGGCCCTCTCCTGTTACCGACAGCGCCACGGACCCCCACGCGCGCCCAACCGGCCACGGCCTCGCGCGACCATCCGCACACCGGATACCCGCCGCCCAACGCGCCCCCGCGTGACACACTGGCACCATGAGCGAGAGCTTCCTGACGGACCTGCGCGCACTCATCGACGTCGACGCCTCGAGCGGTACGCGAGCGCGCTACTCCTCCGACGCCGGCCTCACGCGCATCCCACCCCTGGCCGTCGCCTTCCCGCGCACGCCCGAGCAGGCGATCGCAGCCTTCGACCTCGCCCGCGCCCACGGGGTCCCCCTCACCGCCCGCGGCGGCGGCACCTCGTGCGCGTCCAACGCGATCGGCCCCGGCCTCGTCCTCGATTTCTCGCGGCACATGAACCGCGTCATCTCCATCGATCCCGAGGCCCGAACCGCCACCGTCGAGCCCGGCTGCGTCGGCTCCACCCTCCAGGCCGCGGCAGCCAAGCACGGCCTGCGCTTCGGACCCGACCCTTCCTCACAGAACCGCGCGACGATCGCCGGCATGGTCGCCAACAACGCGTGCGGGCCGCACGCGACAGCCTGGGGGCGCACCTCCGACAACATCGTCTCTCTCGACTGCGTGGACGGGCGCGGGCGCCGCTTCACGGCCACGACCGGCCACGACCCAGCCCTCAGCGACGTGCCGGGGCTCGCCTCGCTCATCGACTCCAACCTGGCACCCATCCGAACCGAGCTCGGTCGCTTCAAGCGCCAGGTCTCCGGCTATTCCCTCGAGCACCTCACTCCCGAGGGCGGGCGCAACCTCGCCGCCATGCTCGCAGGCACCGAGGGCACCCTCGTCCTCATCCTGTCGATCACCGTGCGCCTCGTGCCCCTGCCCGACGCGCCCGTGCTCGCCGCCCTCGGCTACCGCTCCATGATCGAGGCCGCCGACGACGTGCCCGCGCTGCTCACCCACTCCCCCCTCGCGGTGGAGGGCATGGACCGCCGCCTCGTCGACGTCGTGCGCGCACACAAGGGCCCCGGCGCCGTCCCCGCCCTGCCCGACGGCGAAGGCTGGCTCCTCGTCGAAGTCGGCGCCCCCGGCGAAGACGTCACCGCCTCCCTAGAGCGCGCACGCGCCCTGTGCGCCGACTCGGCCGCCATCGACACGGTCGTGTACCCGCCGGGGGCCCAGGCCTCGGCCCTGTGGAGGATCCGCGCCGACGGTGCGGGCCTGGGCGGGCGCACCCCTCCGGACGGCGAGGGCGGCGGCGACAAGCAGGCCTGGCCCGGCTTCGAGGACGCAGCCGTCCCGCCCGAGAACCTCGGCGCGTACCTGCGCGACTTCACCGCCCTCATGGAGGAGTTCGACATCGACGGGCTCCTATACGGGCACTTCGGCGACGGCTGCGTGCACGTGCGCCTCGCCATGCCGCTCGAGACCCCCGAGGGCGTGGCCCACTCGCGCGCCTTCCTGCAGTCCGCGGCCCGCATCTGCGCCGCCCACGGCGGCTCCGTCTCCGGCGAACACGGCGACGGGCGCGCCCGCGGCGAACTCCTGCGCTTCATGTACTCCCCCGAGATGCTCGACCTGTTCGCGCGCATCAAGCACGTCTTCGACCCGGACAACCTCCTCAATCCCGGGGTGCTCGCCGCCCCGATGGACGAGGCCGAGGCCGCCTCCCGCGCCCGGGCGCGGAATGCCGGCGTTGCCGGGATTGCCGGTGTTGCCGGGACTGCCGGCAATTCGGGCGGCGCGCTCGAGTTCCAGCCCGGCGTCGACCCCCTCGACTTTGGCCTGCGCCGCGTAGCTGCTCGTCCCATGCCCTCGGACGGCGGCTTCGCCTTCACCCACGACGGCGGCGACTTCACGGCCGCCGTCCACCGCTGCACCGGCGTCGGCAAGTGCCGCGCGGGAGTGTCCGGCACCTTCATGTGCCCCTCCTACCTGGCCACGCGCGAGGAGAAGGACGTGACCCGCGGGCGCGCCCGCATCCTGCAGGAGGCCGCGAACTCGCAGCTCGTCAAGGCCATCAACTCCCCCGAGGTCCTTGAGGCCCTCGACCTGTGTCTCGCCTGCAAAGCCTGCTCCGCCGACTGCCCCGCCGGCGTCGACATGGCCCGCTACCGCTCCGAAGCGCTCTTCCGCACCTACCGGGGACGCATCCGCCCCCTCAGCCACTACACGCTCGGCTGGCTGCCTCGCCTTACCCGCGTCACCGCTCGCGTGCCCGGCCTGGCTGCCGTCGCAAACGCCGTCATGTCGGTGGCACCCCTGCGTTCGCTCGCCTTCCGCATCATCGGACTCGATCCTCGCCGAGGCATGCCCGCCCTCCAGTCCGGCACCTTCACCGCGTGGGCCCGCCGCCACTCCCTGCTGGCGGATTCTGTCCCGACGCTCACGCCTGACGATGCCGTATCTTGCGACACTGCGACTTCCGATGCCGCCACCCGCGAGCGTGAGGGGGCCACAGCCTCGTCAATGGCGGACTCCCCGATCCTGAGCGGGCCGCGCGACCCCGGCGGGCGGCCGTACGCGCTCGTGTGGGCGGACTCGTTTAGCCAGACCCTGGATGATGCGGGAGCCCGCGCAGTCGTTGACGTACTCGAGGCGAACGGGTTCGCGCCGATCGTCGCGCCGGACGCGTGCTGCGGCCTGACGTGGATTACGACGGGTCAGCTGGAGGGGGCGAAGAAGCACTTGGCGAGCCTGCTCGGCGTGCTCGCGCCTTTCGCGGCGTCGGGGATCCCGATTGTCGGCGTCGAGCCCTCGTGCACGGCGGTGCTGCGCGACGACCTGCTGGACCTGCTGCCCGAGGACCCGCGTTCGGCGCTGGTCTCGTCCGCGACGCGCACCCTCGCCGAGGTGCTGTCGGCCGTGCCCGCATCCGCGCGTCGCCTGCCGAGCCTGGAGGGCGTCGAGATCGTCGCGCAGCCGCACTGCCACCACTACTCCGTCATGGGGTGGGACACCGACCAGGCACTGCTCGAGTCGCTGGGCGCGCGCGTGAGGAGGCTCGAGGGCTGCTGCGGCCTGGCCGGGAATTTCGGCATGGAGGCGGGCCACTACGACCTGTCGGTGGCCGTCGCGTCGCATTCTCTGCTGCCGTCCCTGGCGGCGCAGCCGGATGCCGTGTACCTGGCGGATGGCTTCTCGTGCCGCACCCAGGCCGCCCAGCTGGCCGGCCGCGGGGGCGTCCACCTGGCGACGCTGCTTGCGGGGCGTTCCGCCTGAATTCTGGCGTCGATGAGTGGCGCTGCTTGGCGTGCCCTGCTGGGCCGGGCTGCTTGGCGTGCCCGTGGGCGGCGGCCCACCCGCGAGCCGTCCGCGCCGCGAGCCTTGGGCTCGGCGCGTCGCCTCGAAGCCCTGCCAGGCCCCGCGCCTTAATGCCCAGCGACCAGTGGTCCTCAGATGGCATCATGCTCCTGAATGTTGGGGCCTTCCGCCGAGCACACTCACAACACAGGTATCACGGTCTTTTCATACCCCCGTAGCGGCATTTTGTAGCGAGATCAGGATTGCCACCCAGCAGACGACCGTGACTTTCCTTGTTGATGAGGGCGGTGCACCCGATCCGTAGGCATTACACCCCTTCTGTTCGGGTGCATCGCGACGTAACGGGTGCATCGCGACGTAACGGGTGTATCGCCACATAACCGGTGCAACACGACGAAAAGAGCACACCACCTCGCAACATGTGCATTACCACGTAACCGGTGTAGCGCTTCCGTTGGGGTTCGGAACTCCTACGACTACCGTCGAAATGCTCCCGTGTGAAAACGCCGATTTGGTCCGTCGCAGGCCACAGTTGGAGGTGCCCACAAGTTCTGTGCCGATGCGGGAATCGATGCTTGATACGGTGCGAGCACCTCAGCCACCCAAGCTCTCAGCCTCACAACATCCTCATAATCCGACCATGAAACCCGATAGATCGTCCATCCAGCACTGCGTAGGTCGTTTTCGCGCTGAATCCAGTCTCTCTTCGCCTGCGCAAACTCGGCATCATTCTTGCCTAGCTTGCCAATCCCATCGAACTCAAAAACGATCATGAGTCCCGGAATCGCAATGTCTAAAAAGTAGTGACGCCCGTTGACAAAAATTTCATGCTGAGTGACCACCTTGAATCCGCACACGGACTTCACAACCCAAAGCAAAGCGGCCTCGGCCGGGTTTTCACACCCCGGGTCAGCGGCCCGAATGATGGCTTGCGCTCGCCGTGACGGAATATTGCCCGTTTGTTGGCTCCACTGAGCCAACCTGGCCAGCATTTCCGATTTGACTTCTTCCGCTCGGCCACGACATTCATCCTGCGAAAAGAGGGAGAAGGACGAGAGCCGTTTGAGTACCATGCAAATTCCCACGAAAGCACTCAGGCGCTCAGACCAGCACGCCATTCGTACCGCAGCATCACTCATACCTTCCGCTAAGACGCCTCCAACGGACTGCACCTCAAGAGGAGGAGCAATAGACCAGCGCACCGAGACTGAAGGCACCAGGAACCCGGCTGCACGGACTGCACGAAGGGGCTTGCTCCCACGACGGGTATGTGCCCATACGAAAACGTCCGGGTTTGCCTCCCACAGCGCAATCCCGTGACAGACAAGTGAACTCGCACCGACAAAGACTCGATCTCCACTCCCAGATGCGTGAACCGCAAGGAGACGTGCTCGCGCCACTGTTGTCCATGTGTTCCATGGAGTGTCGAGCAGACGTGGATCTTCAACTTGGACGTAGCACCCTCGCAGCACGTGCAAGCAAGGGCCTGACTCTTGCTCTTCACGGGCCATTCGGCACCTCTCCGAGGAGCGAATAACTGTCATTTGATGGCTGCTCATAATTCGATTGTCACAGCACCACAAACGCAGCACACCAAGAAACTCACGCCCTGTGGATAAACCACGATACGAGCAAACGGCTGTGGATAGCGCGGCCGGCACCCCTTGTCGTGTCCCTGACCGCGGCGGGAGCATCAAGATTGGTCATGGACAGGGCAGTAGGCACCCTCGCTTCTTCTCAACACAAGGCGCTCCGCCATTCACTGACCGCAGATTCACTTGTCCCCACTGACAGTGCACCCGATCCGTAGGCATTACACCCCTTCTGTTCGGGTGCATCGCGACGTAACGGGTGCACCGCGACGTAACGGGTGTAGCAGGACCTAACAGGCCCATCGCAAGCGACTCCAGCCCTGCGCGTCAGCAGAAGTGCAGCAGTGATGGCACGCTAGCCCTACCCCTGCGCCGCACGCACCAGGCCCACGACCTTTGCCGAGGCCGGGGCGCCCGTCACGCGGGCCCAGCGAGCCACAACGTGAGAGACATCGAGGGACGGATCGACGAGCAGAGCCGTCGACAGTGCTTCTGCCAGCACACCCGACGAGGCCACGACACTAACCTGTCGCACACCTGCATGAGCGGGGTATCCCGTGCGCGGGTCGATGATGTGGTGGTCCAGCAGGCGCCCACCCAGCCGGCTTGTTTCACGCGACGTTTCACGCACGCGACGATCCGACACAGCCCCAGCCGCACCCCCAGCAGCACGCTCAGCCGCGCACCCCGCCACAGGATCCGCGCAAACCCCGCCCAGCGGCCCCAGGTTGTCGCCGGACGTCGACAGGGATGCCAAGCCACCCACCGGCAGCTCAACAACACCCGCAACCGATGTGGGCGCGCCATGAGGGTCGCGCAGGCCGGCGCGCCACGAGGAACCGTCGGCGCGAGTCCCGAACACCGACACCGACGAGGTCCCCACCGACACGAGGACGCCGCGCGCCCCCATAGCCACCGCCAGGTCGCGGCACGCGTCGGCGGTGTATCCCTTCGCGATCCCACCCAGGTCGAGGCGCGGGCTGGGCGCATCCGCACCAGCCACGGACTCACCAGGGATCCCCATCGCCCAACGTCGCTCACCGACGCGCGACAACAAGCCCCACGACGACGCGCGCAGCGCCGCCTCAACGACATGCCCACACGGCGCGGGAGGCAACGGCGCACCCGCAACGTACGCGGCCCTCATCCCCTTGACATCCCAGGCGGCAACGAGCGACCCGATCAGCGGGTTGAACGCTCCCCCGGTCGCCTCCGCGAGCGCCAGTGCGTCGCGCAGCAGCCGGTCGGTTTCTTCGCTCACGACGAGGCCGGGGCCGCCTTGCGCGGAATCGGCCCCGCATCGGGAAACACCGGAACCGCGCGCGGCATCACGGGCAGCGGCATTGAGCCGCGACACCTCAGACGAAGGCCGGTACACGCTCCACATGTCCTCGTGGCGCGCGACAACGCCCACGACAGCGTTGACGATCGCCATGCCGTCCCCGCCCCAGCCGATGATGTCGACGCGGGTGCCCATCGCGGGGAAGGAGGAGCGCCACGTGGGCGCATTCTCCGCGGACCCGGCCACGGCCTCGTCCCCCGGGGTACCGGCGAAGCGCGCGGGTTCAGCCGTCGGAGCCTCCGAGGTCCTTGTCGAGCTCGCCGTCCTTGGTGGCGTCGTTCAGGCCGGGGATGTTGATGTCGTCGGCGCCGTCGGGCGAGACGCCCTGG
>ERZ772952.130-NODE-130-length-16354-cov-20.6413_pt1 | contig 16354 bp, 14 predicted proteins | sample MGYA00580686_ERZ772952 | MGnify/ENA primary metagenome ERZ772952 (study PRJEB29015, sample SAMEA2738074) | human oral metagenome | biome: human oral; feature: human-associated habitat; material: saliva | place: China | collected 2213 ... | reverse complement strand
CCGGTCATTCACTTAACCCCTCAATATTAACCCGGATTTGCTTCCGGCGCACCCCAAGCCGGTTGTGGTGTGCGCCCGTGATGGGCGATATACCGCCCCAAAACCGGGTACCGCGACGTTTCTGTGCGGGCGGTTTAAAACGCAAACCCCCGCATCCGGCACGGCGTAACCGTACGGCGCATACAGCGCACGCACACAGCGCATACAGCGCGGTTACGCATCATTGCGGATGCGGGGGAGAGCTAAAGCTTATAGGGGGGTTCAGCTACCGAGGTAATTAGGCGCCGATACCGAAGCCCACGTGACGCTTCGCGTCGGAGCCCAGCTCAACATAGCCAATCTGAGCACCGGGAATCAAAGTGGTGTTGCCCTTATCGTCCATAATCTGTAGCAGCGAGCCATCCTCAATAGCCTTCGAGACCTTCTCCATGAGGATTTCCTTAGCCTCACTGGTCTCAACAATAATTTCACGAGCAATGTGGCGAATGCCAATCTTGATTTCCATGAGTCTCCTCGCAGAATAGTCCGGTGCAGCCAAACGTGCGCCAGGTATGGGAACTATCTTATCTAGCATCTACTCTAGCGTGAATGCGCCCATCGGCACCGTGAACGGGCGGTACTTCGCCGGGGGCTAATAAAATACTCCACCGACGAACACCAACAGCAAACGCAAAACACAGAAAAACGTGGCGGGGGAGAGGAGGCTCTTAAGAATCCTCCACCTGAATACCGTAGAGAGTCTCCAGCGCCTGCACGTAATCCTCCGTGCGACCCTCCGCCGCAAGCTTCTTGGCGCGCACCGTCGGGGTGTGCAGCAGAGACTTCACCATGCGGCGCATCGCCAGCTCAAACTGCTCCGTCGCCGCACCGCAGCCAAACTGGCTACGCACCTTCTCCAGCTCGGAATCCAGCACGTCCATGGTGTGCGAGCGCAGCGCAACAATCGCGGAGTCAATCGTGCGGGAACGCTGACGGGACAGGAACGCCACCAGCTCAGACTCCACGATGCGCGTAGCCGTCGCCACGGACTCTTCGGTTTCCTCGGGCGCGGCAAGGCGCACCGATTCGAGGGTAATCAGCTCAACGTTCGGCAGGTCAGCGACCGAGGGGTCAAAGTCACGCGAAAGAGCCAGGTCAAGGATCGTGTGGTGACCGGCCGGAATCTGCTCGGGAAGCAGCGGATCGGAGCCGCCGGAGCAGCCAATAATGACGTCGGCAGAAGCCATCGCCTGCTCCATGCCGTCCACCGGAACCGCAGAAACCTCGCGCTTTGCCGCGAACTCGGCGGCACGACCCGAACGGGAATTAACCCAAATGTTGGTGCAACCGCGCTCGCGCAGCGCCGCAATGGTCGCGCCCGCGTAAGCACCCGTACCAAAAATCAGGGCGCGGCGGGTTGCCCAATCCTTCTCGGCGACCTCATCCGCAAGATCGAGGGCAACAGACACAATTGAGCGGCCCTGAGCGCCAAGCGCCGTATGCTGACCCACCTGACGAGCCGTATGCGCCGCATGCTCAAACAGCTGAACCAGCTCACCGGGGAGGGGCACGCCGTCCTCTTGAGCCTTCGCCTGCGCGGCGGCCAGGGCGCGGCGCACCTGACCGGCGATTTCACGTTCGCCGACCACGGCAGATTCCAGGCCGGAGGCGACCGTCAGCAGGTGGCGTGCGGCCTCGTCATCGGCGTACACGTCGAAGCTGGAATTGACCAGTTCTGTGTCCAGGCCGGAGGTGCGCGCAATAGAGTCGACAATCAGCTCACGAACCATGGGCACATGGGCGGATACGTGTAGCTGAACATACATTTCAAGACGGTTACAGGTGGCAAGAACGACTGCACCCTTCACGCCCAGCTGACGCGCCATATCGCTCGCCAGAACATCGGGTACGCCGGAGGCACCGGCGCTCAACGCAGCGACGGTGGTCAGATCAACGGTGTGGTGCGATGCCACAAATGCATAAGTACTCACTAGAGATTAATCATAACCACGCCGACTAAGCCCCTGTAAAGCTCACAGAACCTAAGTTCACGGCTCCACATGGCTTAGTGGGTGCCACATAGTGGACAGGAGGCGGGGGTATCCGCCGGGGTGTTGTCGGGGTGCTGGCGGCAATTCAAAAGCGCAGGTAGGGGAGAGCTCACCGGAATGCGAAGGGGTGCATTTGGTGCTTCACTTGCGTATTCGCCGCGCAAATCTCCGCGTAAACGGGCGCAAGCATGAGGGCAAGCGGGGGCCTAACGGGTGCAAACTAAGGTGTCCCTCACCACTAAGGAAGCCACCTTTAGGTAAAAGTCGCCATGACATAGTGTCGCAAAAACGCCCTCATAAACCTGTCACACTAGACACTATGAGCGAAAACCAGCACACCACTCTCGCATCGGAAAAGGGCACCGCATCGGCTGCCGCACAGGCACCCGCCCTGCCCGCACACCCCACCGACGCCCAGCGACCCCTGCTCACCGACGAGCAGCTCGCACACCTACCCGCCAACCACCCCCTGCGCGCAGGCACCGCCGCCGACTCGCCCATGCTCCGCGCCCTCACCGGCCGCCCCTCCAGCCACCGACCCGTCTGGTTCATGCGCCAGGCAGGCCGCTCCCTGCCCGAATACCGCGAAGCACGCGAAGGCATTCCCATGCTGGACGCATGTCTCACCCCCGACCTTGCCGCAGAAATCACCGTGCAGCCCGTCCGCCGCCACAAGGTTGACGCCGGCATCTTCTTCTCCGACATCGTCATCCCCATGAAGCTTGCGGGCGTCAACGTTGACATCGTGCCCGGTAGGGGCCCCGTACTCGACCAGCCCGTCCGCACCCTCGACGAGGTGCGCGCCCTGCCCGAACTCAAAGACAGCGACCTCGACCCCATCCGCGAAGCCGTCGCCGCCACCGTAGACATGCTCGGCGACACCCCGCTCATCGGCTTTGCCGGAGCCCCCTTCACCGTCGCCGCCTACATGGTCGAAGGTGGCCCCTCCCGCGACCACCTGCGCCCGCGCACCATGATGCACGCCGACCCCGCCGCCTGGCACGAACTCGCCGCCTGGGCAGCCCGCACTGCAGGCCAGTTCCTGCGCGCACAGATCGAGGCGGGCGCATCCGCCGTGCAGCTCTTCGACTCCTGGGCAGGCTCCCTCGGTGAAGGCGACTACCGCCGCTACGTGCAGGCACACTCCGCAACCGCCCTCGACATGGTGCGCGAATACGGTGTGCCGCGCATCCACTTCGGCACCGGCACCACCGCCCTGCTGCCCGCCATGCACGAAGCCGGCGCAGACGTCATCGGTGTGGACTACCGCCTGCCGCTGTCCGCAGCGAACACCCTGCTCAACGGCGCCGTACCCCTGCAGGGCAACATCGACCCGGCACTGCTCGCCGCAGGTAGCGAAAACCTCTACGCACACGTAGACGAAGTGCTCGCCGAAGGTAGCGCCGCCCCCTCGCACGTGGTCAACCTCGGCCACGGCGTACCCCCGACCACCGACCCGCAGGTGCTCACCGACCTCGTGGCATACATCCACGAGAAAACGGCACGCTAAGGCAACGGACCCGCGGGGCTAACCACATATCAGCGCCGCGGCCACCCAACAACCACCGTGCCCGCTGATAAAGCCAACACCGCAGGGCAGACCCGCAGACAGACCAAAGGAGAACCACCATGGGCCACACCAACCAGGCACCGCACCGGACCACGCAGGCCAGCTCCTTCACCGCGCCCTCCTCCAACGCGCCCCAGACCGCACGAGCATTCACCCGCAACGAGAAGGTGCCCACCGCCATCGTAATCGGTGGCGGCCCCTCCGGCCTCATCTCCGCACGCCGCCTTGCCGCAGCCGGCATGCGCGTCACCCTGCTCGAACAGAGGCACCACCTCGGCGGTGCAGTTGGTGCCCACGAAGTTGGCGGCCTGCTCCTAGACTCCGGCGCTGAATCCTTCGCAACCCGCAGCCCCATCGTCAGCGACCTCGTCAAAGAACTCGGCCTGGGCGACCAGATTGTCACCCCCAACTCCTACGGCTCCTGGCTGTACCTGCCGCAAGGCGCCCGCCGCACCCCCAGTACCGGCATCATGGGCATCCCCGGCAACGTCAACGACAAGTCCCTCATTCCCGTCATCGGCAAGAACGGCCTGCGCCGCGCCCAGGTGGACAAGTTCCTGCCCGTATCCGCTAGCGAAAACGCGAAGACCCTCGGCGAGCTCGTGCGCATCCGCATGGGTCAGAAAGTGCTCGATAACCTCGTCGCCCCCGTCGTCTCCGGCGTGTACTCCACCCACCCCGACAAGCTCGACGTGGACGCCACCATCCCCGGCCTGCGCGCGGCACTGCGTAAGCACCGCTCCCTCTCCGCAGCAGCGGCAGCCTTCCGCTCCGCAGCACCGGCAGGCTCTCAGGTAGCGGGCATCGTCGGTGGCATGAACCAGCTCTCCGAACGCCTCGTCGAGGAGCTCTACGCCGCCGGTGTTCGCATCGTCACCGGATTCGATGTCATCGCCGTAGACCGCGACGAATCCACCGGCCAGTGGTTCATCATCCAGCGCCACACCACCGACGGCGAAAACACCCCCCTCTACGCCGACTACCTGGTAGTCGCCACCGACGGCCCGACCGTAGCCCGACTCATTGGCCCGCACGTCTCCACCGCGCTACCCGCCCTGGAACCCGGCCCCGAAGTCGCCCTCGTCACCCTCGTCGTTGACGCACCCGATTTGAACAAGCACCCGCGCGGCACCGGCCTGCTCGTCTCCGAAGAAGCAACCGCCGTCCGCGCCAAGGCACTCACCCACGCCACCGCCAAGTGGCAGTGGGTCGCCGACGCAGCAGGACCCGGCCGCCACGTCGTACGCCTCTCCTACGGCCGCGGCGGCGAAGACTCCCGCTTCTCCGAAGTCGCACTCGCCGACGAGCAGCTCATCACCCTCGCCCTGCGCGACGCCACCCGCATGATGGGCGTCGCCCTCACCCACCGCAACCTTATCGACGCGGACGTGGTGCGTTGGCGCGGCGTACTGCCTGCCTCCACCCCCGGCCACCGCAAGCGCGTGCAGGACTTCCGCGACCGCGCCAGCGAACTCGGAACCCTCAGCACCGTCGGCTCCTGGGCGGCAGGCTCCGGCCTAGTCCTCACCGTCAAAGACACCTACGAGCAGATGGACCAGCTGATCTACCACGCCGCGCAAGACTGGGAAGGCGTCACCTCCCCGAAGGTCGCAACCGCGAAGTAGACGGCACCGCAACGGTAGAAGCTCAGCCAACAACAAAGCCAAAAAATTGAGAAAACGCGCAGCTACGGAAGCCGCGCCTCCAGCACAGCGAACCCTCGCTGAAGAAAGGAACACACAATGTCTCACGATCACGCAGCACACGGCGGCCACGGTCACGGCGCAGGTCAGGGCGGCTACACCCACGCCGGCCACGGCTACGGCGGCGCACCCAAGGGCTACGCAGTCCAGCACTCCGCAGCTGACGAGAACCGCCGCGGCCGCGAAGAAGGCGAAACCCTGCACTACGCCCTCTACACCGTGTTCGCACGCTCCGGCGCACGCCCCGCAGAAGCAAACACCGACGAGGCACGCGCCGAGTTCGAGAAGGTCGCAGAACAGCTCGCAGCAGACGGCGTGACCCTGCGCGGCATCTACGACGTCTCCGCAATGCGCGACAACGCAGACGTCATGATCTGGACCCACGGCGAGAGCCCCGAAAAGCTGCAGGCAGCAGTCCGCAAGATTCGCCGCACCGCACTCTTCGCAGGAACCACCATCGTCTGGTCCACCATGGGCGTACACCGCGAAGCAGAATTCACCCGCAACCACGCACCCGCCTACGCACGCGGCAAGGCACCCGAAGCGTGGGTCTGCGTCTACCCCTTCGTACGCTCCTACGACTGGTACTACATGAACCCCGAACGCCGCGCAGAAATGCTCAAGAACCACGGCATGAAGGCAATCGACTTCCCGCAGATTCTGGCAAACACCGTCGCAACCTTCGGCATGAACGACTACGAGTGGGTCCTCGCCCTCGAAGCACCCCAGCTCGTTGACCTCGTCGACATGATGCGCCACTTCCGCAACACCGAAGCTCGCCTGCACGTGCGCGAGGAAACCCCCTTCTACACCGGCCGCCGCATCGGCGCAGACGAAGTAGCAGAGGTTCTGGCGTGAGCCATCAGCCGAATGACGGCGTAACCCTCAACGGCACGCTCCTGCCGGACGACGTGGTACCCAACCGCACCGACCCGGCGAACACCGCCTCCAACGGCCCCGCCGCGCTCAACGAGCAGACCCTCGGCGACTACCGAAGCGAACGTAGCATCACCCGTGAACGTGCCGAAGATGCACGCCCCTACGACCTGGTGATTCTCTCTTCCTTCGGTGGCCCCGAGGGGCAGGAGGACGTCATCCCGTTCCTGCGCAACGTAACCGCTGGCCGCGGCATCCCGGACGAGCGCCTCGAAGAGGTCGCCACCCACTACCGCGCCAACGGTGGAGTCTCGCCCATTAACGAGCAGAACCGTGCCCTGCTCGCCGCACTGCAGCAGGCGCTCGCCGAGCGTGGCCCGCACATCCCGATCACTTGGGCGAACCGCAACTGGAAGCCCTACGTGAAGGACGTACTCGCCGAAGCCTACGAGAACGGCCACCGCAACGTGCTCGTGCTGGCGACCAGCGCCTACCCCGGCTACTCGAGCTGCCGCCAGTACCGTGAAGACTACGGTGTGGCGATCGAGCAGCTCGGCCTGGAAGGTCGCGTGCACGTGGGTAAGATCCGTCAGTTCTTTGACGTGCCCGGCTTCTCCCGCGCTTTCGCCGACGGGCTGAAGGACGGGCTCGCCACGGTGCGTGAGCAGCTTGCTGCACGCGATAGCGGTTCGCCGAACCCGCGCCTGCGCATCATGTTCTGCACCCACTCGGTGCCGACCTCCGCGGCGAACGAGGCAGGCCCGCGCGGCGTGAACTACGAGGGCGGCTCCGCTTACGTGGAGAAGCACCTGCAGGTCGCTCGCGCCGTGCTTTCGCTGGTTCGTGATGAGGCTCCGCAGCTTCTGCAGAACGTCGAGTGGGAGCTGGTGTACCAGTCCCGTTCCGGCCCGCCGTCCATGCCGTGGCTCGAGCCGGACGTCAACGACGCCCTGGAGACGCTACCCACCCCCGCCAACCCGGCGGAGGACGGCGAAGCCCCCGTGGAAGGCGTCGTGCTGGTGCCCCTCGGGTTTGTCTCCGACCACATGGAAGTCAAGTGGGACCTGGACACCGAGGCGCTGGACACCTGCGAGCGCCTGGGCGTGGTCGCCGTGCGCACCCCCACCCCCGGCACGCATCCGGCGTACGTGGAATCGCTGCGCCGCCTGATTGCCGAGCGCGTGGAGAACGGTGTTTCAGCTGATTTGCGCCCCGGACGTGAGAGCGTCCTCGCCCCGAGTGCGAGCGGTCAGTACGGCTGGTTCGATGAGTGCGAACCGGACTGCTGCAAGCCCGGTCGTGGTGCACCGAAGCCGGTCATCGCCGAGTACGCAGCCGATGCTGATACCGCCGAGTCTGAGGAAGCTCCCGCCAGCCGCTCCGGTGGCTGCGGCTCCGGCGGATGCTGCTCCCACTAACACCACCCCTGTAGCTCCGGCTCGTCCCAACACCCCTTAACCGGGGTGCGCGGGCGGGTCGGAGCGCACGTGCCTACGGGCTATCACACACATCACCGACAAGGAGAGATATGAGCCATCACGAGTACATCTTGGGCACCCGCGGGTCTGCCCTCGCCCTGACCCAAAGCCGTATCGCCGCCGAAACCGTCACCGCCCTCTATGCCGAACACCAGGCGCACCACGGTACCGCAGATGCCGCTGAGGTCGTGGACTTCACCTTGCGCACCGTCAAAACCGAAGGCGACGTGCTCACCGGCCCGTTGGCAACCCTCGGCGGCACCGGCGTATTCGCCGCGGCGCTGCGCCAGCGCCTGCTCGACGGCGAGAACGCCTCCGAAGAAAACCGCGTGGACATGGCAGTACACTCCCTCAAGGACCTGCCCTCCGCACCCTGCCCCGGCCTGGTCATCGCCGCAACCCTCAAACGTGAAGACCCCCGCGACGCCCTCGTAGCACGCGACGGCCTGACCCTGGACACCCTGCCCACCGGCTCCCGCGTGGGCACCGGCTCACCCCGCCGCGCCGCCCAGCTGCGTGCGCTGCGTCCCGACCTTGAAATCGTGGACATTCGCGGTAACGTGGGCACCCGCATCGGCCGCGTGAAGGGCCTCGAAGAGCACGCCGGCAAGCAGGTCGTACTCCGCCAGAACACCGAAACTTCCGAACGAGCCGACCACGGTGTAGGCACCGAACGCAGCGGCGACTGCGACGCCGTGGTGCTCGCTGTCTCCGGTCTGAAGCGCCTGGGCAAGGAAGAACTCATCACCGAGTACATGGACCCCACCCGCATGCTGCCCGCCCCCGGCCAGGGTGCGCTCGCCCTGGAAGTGCGCGAAAGCGAGTTTGAAAACCCGGACCCCGCCGCGCTCACCGACCCCGAGGTGGCACGCCCGGTCCGTGCCCTGGGCCGTGCCCTGCTCGCCGCAAACCATTACGAAACCCGCCTCGCCGTCAGTGCCGAACGTGCCCTGCTGCGCCGCCTCGAAGCCGGATGCGCCGCCCCCATCGGCGCCTACGCGCAGGTGGTTGAGGGCGACCTGGTGCTCAACGTTGTGGTGGCCTCCCCGGACGGCACCGACATGCTGCGCCACACCTCGGCAACCGCCGAACTGGATGTGCCCGGCGCCGAACGCCTGGGCGTGCGCGTGGCAGAAGACCTGCTGCAGATGGGCGCCGCCGCTCTGGCTGGATTGGACCTGAAGTAGGCATCATGTCTGCCTCGTGTTCTGAATCCCCGCAGGTTGATGCCCCGCAGGTTGATGCCCCGCCTTCTGAAACCCCGCGCACGGTTCTGCTGACCCGCTCCGCCATCCAGGGCGCCGCCTTCGCACGCGCCCTCGCCGAGGAATGCGCACAGAACGGGTTGGGGGAGTGCCGGGTACTTTTCGCCCCGCTGCAGCAGGCACGCACCGTCGAGTCGGGCGAAGACCACGCCGCCGCGCTGGAGGCGCTCGCCTCCGGTCAGTACGCGTGGGTGAGCTTCACGAGCGCCAACACGGTTCGCGCCTGCGCCGAGCTGTGGGGTGAGCAGTTCGCCCGCGCCTGCGCGAGTGGGGGAGTGCGCATCGCCTGCGTGGGGGCGGCAACCGCCCGCGCCGTGCGCGCCCAGCTCGGGCTGGGCACGGATTTTCAGCCGCAGGTGCAGAGCGCCGCCGGTATGCTCGCGGAGTTCGAAGGGCCCGCGGCCGGGGCTGTCTCAACCGATTCAGCCGCGGCCGGGCCTGATTCAACCAAGCCCGCCGCCGTGCTGGTTCTGGAGGGCTCCAACGCCCGCCCGACCCTGCGCGAAGGCCTCAAAAACCTGGGCTGGGACAGCCGCCGCTGCGTGCTCTACGACATGGTGCCCGCCGAGCAGGTGGCGCCTGGCGAGCTGAGCCTCAGCGCCGCCCGTGCGCTCGTGCAGGGGAATGCCGTAGATGCCGCCGACCCGGAAAACCCCGCGCCGGATGTGCTGGTGGTGACCGCCCCCTCCCGCCTGCACGCCCTGCTGGACGGCGCACCCGCGCTAGCGCCCGAGTCCGTGCTGGCTGAATCCGTGCCGCCGGTGGTGGCGATTGGGGCGAGTACCGCCTCCGCATGCCGCGCCCTGAACCTGCGTTATGTGCAGGCCGATTCGCCCTCGCCGCAGGATTTGGCGCGCGCCGCCGTATCCCTGATTTAGGCGCATCCTTCATCTAAGATTTCACATTATTTCGAAAGAACTTTTCAGGAGAGATCATGAACCTCACCCGCCGCCCGCGCCGCCTGCGCACCACCGCAGCCATGCGCTCCCTCGTCGCCGAGACCACCCTGCGCCCCGCGCAGCTGATTCAGGTGTTCTTCGTTCGCGACGGCATCGACGAACCGCAGCCGATTCGTTCCATGCCCGGTCAGTACCAGCACACCCTGGAGAGCATCATCCCCGCCGTGCGTGAGGCGTACGAGGCGGGCATCCGCTGCATTGACCTGTTCGGCATTCCCCGCGATGAGGATAAGGACGAGGTCGGTTCGACCGCATGGGATCCGCAGGGCATCCTGAACCGTGCCATTGCGGTGTGCCGTGAGGAGTTCGGCGATGACCTGGTGGTCATGGCTGATACCTGCCTGGATGAGTTCACGAGCCACGGTCACTGCGGCGTGCTGGTTGATAACGGTCACGGCACGCTCGTGGTGGATAACGATCAGACTGTGGAGCTGTACTGCAAGATGGCGGTTTCGCAGGCGCGTGCGGGTGCGCACACGGTGTCCCCGTCGGGCATGATGGACGGCCAGATCGCGGCGATGCGCACCGCCCTGGACGAGGCCGGCTTTGAGGATGTGTCGATTCTGGCGTATTCGGCGAAGTACGCTTCGGCGTTCTTCGGGCCGTTCCGTGACGCGGTGGAGTCGACCTTCAAGGGCGACCGTAAGACGTATCAGCAGGACCCGGCGAACCGCCGCGAGTCGCTGCTGGAGGTGCGTGCTGACCTGGAGGAGGGCGCGGATATGGTCATGGTGAAGCCTGCCGGTAGCTACCTGGATATTGTGCGTGAGGTGGCGGAGTTTTCGCCGGTGCCGGTGGCGGCGTATCAGGTGTCGGGTGAGTACGCGATGATTGAGGCTGCTGCTGCGAACGGTTGGATTGACCGTAAGGCTGTGGTGTTGGAGTCGCTGCGTTCGATTCACCGAGCCGGTGCGGACGTCATCCTGACCTATTACGGTACGGAGGCGGCAGGCTGGCTCCGCGAGCTGGACGCATAACCCCTCCTTCTAGACGCTGAGAAGCCACATGTGTTTCGAAAAGCCACATCTTTGGTGGCTTCTCGAAACACATGTGGCTTCTTTGTATCAAACCTAGCAAGAAACTGCTTGAAGCCTTGAACACCCTTGTGGGAACATATATGCGGCGGGCTAATTTGGCTTACCGACACCGGCTGAGTAGTTAGACTCAGCGACCGGGATATCAGCAAAGGAGCTAGAGTGATTACTAAAGTTCACATCAAAGGTTATAAGAAACTTAAAGATTTCACGTTTGAGCCTAGAGCAGGTATGAACATACTTGTTGGGGCGAATGACTCAGGAAAAACTACAGTTCTTGAAGCCATGGGGTTATGTCTAAATGGCAGAATCAATAACCAAAGCGCCTACGAAGCACTCAGCCCATATTGGTTCAACCTGGAAAATGTTGAGAAGTTATTTAAGGGTCTGCAATATAATAGAACAATAATTTTAGAAGATCTGCCGACTATACGAATTGACGTTCATCTTAATGTTCCGAAGGGTGCATTGCAGGAGTTGCGCGGCGTGAATAATATGTTGAAAGAAGATAGTCCTGGAATTTCTTTTGTTGCGGTCCCAGATGAAGATTATAGTGAAGAGATTAAAGCATATTTTTCCCAGGATGATATTCCTCAAATAATTCCAGTTGAGTATTATTCTATTCAAAGATTTAGTTTTTCTGGTGGTTCTTTATCTAAAACTCCGAAGGGGTTAGGGGTTACATCCATCGATTCTTTGTCCTACTATTCATCTCGTGGGCTGGATTATTACACTAAGCAGATACTGGAGGAGAAACTTAATTATGGAGAAAGAAGCTCCATATCTTTGGAATACAGAAAAGCTCGACATGGCATTACTAAAAGTGTCTTGGAAGGCATAAATGTAAAAATCAGAGAAGATGCTAGGCAAAACAATTCGACTCGTGGAGTTATAGGAATCCAGGTGAATGAATCTAAAACCTCTTCGTGGGATTCTGCGATAATTCCGAGCATTGATGGTATGCCGTTTTCTATGGCTGGGCAAGGGTCTCAAATTGTGGCGAAGACGAGACTTTCTTTGTTGGGTTCTGATGAATTGGTGAAGTTTATTTTCTTGGAGGAACCAGAAAATCATCTATCTCATACTCGCCTACGAGAGCTGCTGGATATCATAGAGAGCTTGGCCGGAAATCGCCAAGTATTTATAACAACTCACAGTCCATTTGTATTGAACAGGCTTGGTCTTGATGGGCTCATCCTGTTATCTGATGGTCGGTCTACAAAATTTAATAGCCTCAGTGAAGATACTATTCTTTATTATAAAAAAATTTCAGGATTTGATACTCTGAGGCTTGTGTTGGCGGATAAAATTATCATAGTTGAAGGGCCAAGTGATGAGATTCTGTTTAATCGAATGTTTGGGGATCAAACTGGTAAAACGCCAGAATCTCTAGGGATTGATGTTATGTCAATCGGAGGAACATCTTTTGCTCGATGTTTTGAGCTTGCGAGTAAAATGAATCGGCAACTATATGCTCTTCGGGATAATGATGGGGAAAGTAGTGATTATTGGACTGATAAAATTGATAATTTCCTCGACGGTAAAAAGAGAAAAATGTATATTGGTGATCCTAAAGATGGTGTCACTCTTGAGGACCAAGTCTATAAGTCAAATAGGATGTTATTAGAAGGGTATTCGCCCGAGGAAATGAAAAAAGCTAAGACGGTCACAGCTATTAAAATTGCTAGTATGAATGTCGATAAAAGTGATAAGCTAACTCCCCCGGAGTATATTATGAAGGCGATTCATGATTTGGCTCATATGTATTGTGTTGAAAACGGTGAAGATTGCAATTTGTGTGAAGATGGGAAAAATGCATAAGTTTATTCATGCATGCGCTGGGTCTGGTAAAACCCAATATATAGCTGAAACATGTCGAGATAATAATAGTCCGAAAGAATTGGCGGTTATTACATATACTGTCAGTGGGCAAGATGAGTTGCGTAGTAGGTTGCTCTCGACTTGCAGCTCGGGTAAGCGGCCTAAAGTTTTTGGGTGGTATGAGTTTCTTATTAATCAAATCGTTCGGCCATATCTTCCATTATTATTTCCTGAGCAAAGAATTTCTGGGTTTTATTATCCAAAAGGTGAAGATGTGGCTGGCCGTGTGATGCGCATGTGTGAAAAAACATCTCCTGAGAGATATTTTACAAAAGATTTAAAGATTCACAGAGAGTTTCTCGAGGAGCTGTCGTTTGAAATAATTCAGGCTTCAGATGGAAAAGTTCAAAACCGTCTAAATGAAATATTTGATTTGATCCTTATTGATGAGGTGCAAGATATCAATAAATTCGGATTGGAGGTTATTGATAAATTGCTTGATAATGGTATTCAAAGAAGTGGCTTTGATGGGTATCAGTTATTGCTTGTTGGGGATGCTCGCCAAGCTTTACTGAGTACTAGTAGGATATCCAATAAGAATAAAAAATATTCTGGGGTAAAGGTCCTTGATTGGTATCAGGGAAAAGTAAATCAGGGGCTCTTGAAAATTGAGCATCGCGACTATACATATCGTTGTGTGCAGGAAATAGCATCCTTTTCTGATCAAATATTTGACTCTAAGATGGGATTCCCTCCTACGCAGTCTAGATATATTTATAATGACAATCATAAGGGTGTTTTTGTTGTTTGTGAAAAAGATTTTCGGGAATATTTTAGTCGTTACTCTCCCGTAGTTTTGCAATATAGTAAAGCTAGTTATTGTAAGCCCGAATTTAATCCCTTGAATATAGGGGTCTCAAAGGGTAGAACCTACGAGAGGACAGCTGTTTTTCTTACAGGGTCCATGGAGGATTTTATTGCAGGTAAAGGAATTCTTGAAGGTAAATCTGCATCTTCGTTTTATGTTGCAGTAACTCGTGCAAAGTTATCGACTGCTCTCGTTGTTAATAAGATACCAAAGGGGATAAATAAGAAGCTAAATTTAGAAATTTGGTCGCCACGTATTGGGGCTGATGTGGTTTCTCAGGATAGTCTTTTCTGAATCATTGAAGGAAAAATATTTATATGAAATTTTTAGACAATAAATCAAAATATTTTATTAGTGTTTCGATTTATCTTACGGGCGTCTGTAGTCTAGATAAAGGCTGGATTGACCGTAAGGCTGTGGTGTTGGAGTCGCTGCGTTCGATTCACCGCGCCGGTGCGGACGTCATCTTGACCTACTACGGTACGGAGGCGGCACGCTGGCTCCGCGAGCTGGACGCCTAAATTTAATGCCGAGAAGCCGCATGTGTTTCGAAAAGCCACATCTTTGGTGGCTTCTCGAAACATATGTGGCTTTTCGCCGTTTATGCTTGTTCTTCGCTGGCGGGCTTGTACCCGAGGGAGGTGCACACAATGTTGCCGTTGGTGAAGTATTCCGCGAGCTTCTCACGGTCAGCGGGGGAGCGCAGGTCCGCCCAGCGTTCCTGCTCCAGGTAGAACGCAACCTGGGAGGTCAGGCAGACGACGCGCTCATCGTGCACCGCCACAATATGCCTGCGCAGCCACGGTATGTGCTGAGCGAGGTTCGGCGGGATCCTGGACGGCACCTTGATTTCGATCTGCCATTGCGACGGCTCGTAGAAGGTCGACTTGATCTGTTTGGGGTTCTTCGGGAAGACGCAGAACTCCTCAATATCGCTGTAACTGTACTTCTTCGCGGGCAGGAAAAGCCGCCCGACGTAGAACGAATCGGGGTTGAACAGCAGGTAGCGCCTCCTGCAATACCAGCGAGTCGCAAAGGTTATAGCGGCAACAATCCCCAACATGATGGATGCGTCACGGCGGGACATCGGAGTAACGCCCAGAACGCTCCAGCCAATGAGCGCGTAGAAGAAAACGCAGAAAGCTAGAAACAACACAAAGTGGGTTTCAAAATAGAAGTTATTTCTTTTCCAGACTCGTCTGGCTCGGGGAGGAACCTCCTCCAGCGTTGGTGGAGTGCTTAGCTCCATGATTTGTCCTCTCTACGGGGCGGTATCGGTGATGATGCTTGGCTTGGCGCCGGCCGCTAATTCACTGCCCGGAAGGAGGCGATACGCGCCGCCTTCTTCGTCAGCTCATTCGCCGGCTTGTAACCCAGCGTGAGGCAAATAGCGCGCCCCTCCACAAAATACAGGGGTAGTTTCTCGCGGTCCGCCGGGGAATCCACATCCGCCCAGCGTTCCTGCTCCAGATTGAACGCAATATGCGCCACCAAACAATCGATACGGTAATCCCCGAAGCCAAAAGTCTCCAGGGAACCGTTAGAGAAAGTGACGGCAAGACGCCAATCACTGGGCATCTGCTCATCAGGGTCTATATCCTCGGGATCGCCCGTGTACCAGGGGTAAACCTTGAACCGGTCAATATCGGAATACTGGTAGACCCTGGGCGAACGGAAAATACGCCCGCGCTTCACCACGGTCGGCGTGAACCGATAGTACGAACGCACCGTACACCACAGGTACGGAATGGCTAGCGCGTAGACAACAAGAAACGCTATTGACGTCTTACCAATGTAGGTGGGCTCATAACCGAGCAGCTCAGTGTTCGCGAGCGAATGAAGGTAACAGAGCAGAAAGAAACCACCCACAGGAATCGCCACAAAGAGGAAGATTCCCTGCCCCTTCCAATCAACCTGGATGGGCTCGCTACTGGGCATAGCGGCCGTGGTGCGGAACGGGGCACTGAGCCGACCCAGCGTCCTGGCGTAGATAGCGGGCATGCCCAGGTGACGTTCATTAGGGCTGAAACCGCGTGCGACGCGCCAGCCGCGGCGACCCCAACGCGCCGCCCAATACACCATGAGGAACGGCAGAAGCAGCCCCGGAATCAGAATCCCGTCGTACGCCATATCCCAGTACAGAACGAACGTCGAATAGACAATCACACACGCCCAGCCGTACACGAGGATATGCCCGAAATCCATAATGGCGTTCGAGCCCTTAATGCTTTCCAACTGGGCTTCAGCCCTGCGGAATGCCGATTCTTCCTGCTCCGAGGTGAGGTAAGTGCCAGCATCCGCGAGCTCTGTAATTGCCTCTTTCACATCCTCGACGGGCGAACCCATCACCGAGGTGTAGACTTTGCGCGCCCGCGAGGCGCCAATGAGCGTCGGGTAGGCGACTTCCACCAGCAGGCAGCACGCCAGGTAGATGAAGAACGCCACCAGCCACACGTTGCGCACCTGCTCCATGGGCAGGCCCAGGGCTGCAAGGTCCATGATTCATCCTCTCTACGGGTATCGGTGATGGTGTGTCTATGGTGCTCAGAAGCCACATGTGTTTCGAAAAGCCACATCTTTGGTGGCTTCTCGAAACACATGTGGCTTCTCGCGGTATAAGAGCGGGATAAAAGCTGCTTACTTGTACTGCGCCTTCTGGAAGGACGCGCGGCGTGCCGCCTCCTCCGCATGCTTGCCGGCAGGCTTGTACCCCATGGTCGTGCAGATGACGCGGCCGTCCACGAAGTACT
>ERZ772952.125-NODE-125-length-16688-cov-4.80148_pt1 | contig 16688 bp, 15 predicted proteins | sample MGYA00580686_ERZ772952 | MGnify/ENA primary metagenome ERZ772952 (study PRJEB29015, sample SAMEA2738074) | human oral metagenome | biome: human oral; feature: human-associated habitat; material: saliva | place: China | collected 2213 ... | reverse complement strand
TCCATCTGCAATTTGTTTTCATAGAGCTCTTTTCTAGTCATCAACTTCCTCCTGACAAAGTTGGATTGTGAGAATATCATCTACCCTTATTAATCGATAGCTTTCATCCGTTCTAATAGAGATTTCTTGAGGAGATAATTCTCTTACTTCACCCAATATGGTGCTTTTATGATTTTTCTCCTTGACCACAAAAGAGCCTTTTAGTCGTCCGATGTAGAGCTGAGATAGTAGCAACAACTTTTCAACTGGATTCAAATCGGTCGATAAATCGACACGATTTTTTTCTTCACTGAGTGAGCTGGTATGCTCCGATAGGAAAAAGCCCAGCCACTTCTGCATGCCTGGATCCTGATAGTCCCTCGCGGATTGGAAGGGCAAATAAGAGCGATCAATCATTTTAATCCATCTAATCCTCCAGCAGAGTGCCCTCCGATGAGCTTGCTTCTGGCAATACTTCTCGATGCGTCCTCTAAAGCAGTCGCCTTCAAGAGAGAAGTAAAGCCGAATTGCTCTCGAATCGAATCAATAGCAGTCTGGAGCCTTTCTTCTTTATCTAACTTATCCACATCATCAAAAAGGGAAATCAAGCCGAAGGATTCGTCCACAAATCCTGAATAACTAACGGCAACACTCCTGACAGCTCCAGAAGTGTACTTACTATGAAATAATTTCAATACATAGCTGACCAAAAGACTGGTATTATTGGTCGGTTCCACCTTCATCTGGGTATGGATGGAGCGTTTTTGTTCCTGCTTAGAAAATCCAAGATGAATAGACACCACTGTTGTCTTCTTTCTGGCCCGTCGAAGCCTGATAGCCACCTGCTCAGCCATCTCTCGAAGGATGATTTCGATATCTCGCTGCTTAACGTAGTCTCTCGGCAAAATTTGCGAATTGCCCAAACCATGAGATTTTGGCTTATATATCTTGTGAACATTGCTCTCGTCAATCCCATTGACATGAAACCACAAGCGAAGTCCAGCTTGGCCAAGTTCCTTCTTCAGGACATCAGGATTGCTATTGGCTAATTCCTTAATCGAATAAATCCCCAAGCTGTTCAAGCGCTTCTCCATCCGATGCCCAATCCCCCAAAAGTCGGTCATCTTTGGGATGGACCAGACCTTCTCTTCCACATCCTGATAAGACCAATTGGCTCGCATAGTCGGTGTGTGCTTGGCTTCATTATCCAAGGCCAACTTAGCAAGCAGGGGATTGGCATTCGACATACCGACTGTTGAGTAAATCCCGGTCTGCCGCCAGATATCTCTCTGGATGCGAGCCGAAAGCATGTCCAATTTATCTTTGCGAGAAATCTGCTGATCTGGGACAAAATAATTGAGCGAACTGGTTAGGTCAATAAAGCCTTCATCAATTGAATAAGGATAAATATCATCTGGACTGCCATAATTCTGAAAGATTCCTTGGATTTCCATATTAACTGCTATATACTTATCCATCCGAGGAGGGACAATCACTGTCACCCGAGCCCAATCTTCGATAAATTTCACATAGTCCGGGTCTGTCCGTAAGCCTTGTTTTTTGGCATTATAGTAGGAAAATTTGCGCGTCCTGATATCAAAAGGGAGGTCATAGGCACGACCAACATTTGCTTTCCCAAAAACCTTTTTAAACATAGGTGAGGAGGCAAGAATCAGCCCAACAGAATTATCCGCCCGACTCATAACACAAAGGGAGGTTTTAAGGGGATGGAGTCCTCTTTCCACACATTCAACACTGGCATAAAAGGACTTCATATCGACAAAGGCAATATCACTTTTGGGCTCTCTGGAATAATCAAAGTAGCCCATAGACTATCCCTCCATCGGTACAAAATTACCTACGATAATTCCCACAATCCGCGGATCTTCTTCGTAAGAAATGTGAATATCCTTATATTTAGGATTGATGGAAACCAAACGTAAGCCATCTTCTTCTCGGTAGACCCGTTTGATATAGGTCTGGTTATTGCAAACCACTGCATAGACAGCACCATCGTAATCAAATCCAGTCTCTCGAATCAGAGCCACGGAACCATTTTGATATTTAGGTTCCATAGAATCCCCAGACACCCAGGAAGCAAAATCGTGAGCCAGTTCTTCATTGAAATAAACCGTATCAAAATTTCGATCATCATAAACTGAAGCTCCAATACCCGCCGACATGCGTTCGTAGACATGATACTCGAAAAGTTTTTCTGAAATAGCTGTCACCTTCTTGGCTTGTTCTTCTTGGACCAGGTTGCGAGCATAGACCACCACCTTCTCTTTCCCTTGATTGGAAAGGCTATTATAGAGACGGACAATTTCGATTTGGGTGAAATAGCCCTTAGGCACCTTTAAAATCTCTTCTAATTGTGAAACCTTTTCTTTAGAAGGTTCCTTGACTCCACGCTCCCAAGCTGAATAAGCCTGAAAACTAATGCCAAGTTGCTCCGCAATCTCTTTCTGTGTTAGCTTTAACTCTTTTCTCCGAGCCTTGAGTTTTTGTGGTTGGTACATATTTTCCCTCCTAGTGTGATGTTTCATCGTAGGTTGACTCTATTTCTGAAATTCAACTGTTTTGGTTTAGTTTTATTATATAAAAAAAGTAGACAAATGTCTACTGGGAATGTTGAGGTTTAAAGCATGCTTCATTAATCTCTACAAAATTACGATACTATCCAATTTTCTTACGATAGTTGCTTACTACAGAAACAATAAGGTAGCTGACAATACCTGATATATGAAGAAAAGTCGAAAGCCAACCTGTAATATTTGGTAGAAGCATAATAATGGACAAAAGAAGTAAAAGAATATAAAAGATTTTGGTTATTACGCTGAAACTCTTCCATATATCAAACATGTTCAGCACTCCACCTGTTACAAAAGCATATCCAATAGCGGAAATACCCGATGCCTGAATATCTCGGTCTTGTGTTAATACATGGAATACAATTGAAGATATCACCATAGAAGTAATAAAAACAAAAAATACATATTTAGATCCTCTCTTCCATTCTAACAGCCCACCAAAAGGAATTAGCATTAAAGCGTTCAAAACTAAGTGAACCCATATAAACCATACTGGCGCTTCCTTACTTCCATGCATAAATGTACCACTAAAATAGTGCCAACAATAAAATGGTTTTGAATGAAATGCAAATAAATCATATATAACATTCCCATAAAAAGTAGCAAGAATTCCAAACAATAAACAGATCCCTAATAAACAACTGACAATAGGAGCAATTTTTATAATTTTTTTCATATGATCAACACGCTTTCAAAGAATTCTAATTTCTGCTGATTATTATTCATCACTATTATACCACTCCATCTATAAATTTTATTTTTCATAAAGTGATACTGACTTACAAATAAAGAAGAAAACCATCTCATCAAATCTGAGATGGTTAATCATTTAGTCTACTTTATAAAAAACTTGTTCTGATCTGGTTGGAGCAGATTGACCAGCAATAAGCCTATTTTTAGTTAAATCAGTATCTAACCCATCCATAATAAGTCCAGCAGGATAAATACTCATTCCATACCCTGAGATACCCTCTCTAATACTGAATTCAATCGTTCCATGGTTCCCTATGCGCACTTTTTCAATATTTCCACTGTTTACTAGTCCATTTTTATCGAATGTAAACTCTTGCCCGAGTCCATTTCTCCAAGTTCCAACTAGAGTAGAGAAATCTCCATTTTGAATGGCTTGCTCATCTATTCTTTGTGATTTAGCATTCGTTTGCTCCTCTTGTGTCGAAAGTTTTTCCTCCGTAGTCGTAATACTATCTTGGGAAGTCGTTGAACTAGTGGTTGTTGAACTAGTCGTAGCCGTACTAGTAGTAGAACTCTGTTCAGTTGTGGGAGCATTTACTGCTTCTGCATCTTGCTTCTTATGATTAAAGAAGAACATAAAACTTATCAGTACTATAGCAATTAAGCAACTTAATAGAATCAAAATCCAATTGATACCTTTTCCTATTTTCATTTATAACTCCTTTAAATTATTCGTATTTAATTATATCATACTAAACTGATACTAGGAAGAATTTGTATAAGACAAAGAACACTGGGGTGAATTTTGCTAAAAATCATCAAAAAAACACCCCATGGTGTGAACCATGAAGTATTTCGAAATGTTCTGCGTCTATTTCTGAGTACATTATGATCGGATTATAGTCATTCCTATAATTCCAAATTGTTTTATAATACAACATTCAGTCCCCTAATTCCCCAACTATCTATCCAGTCAAAATCATCTCTCTTTAGATACTCCCCATAATATGAACTAAGTAAGTCTTTAGTTTAATTTCAACTCGTATTCTCCCAATTTTCTGTGATAATGTCTATCTACAATTCTTTCATCTGTCACAAGGACTAAGACATAGGTTACTAAGATTTTTTCTAACCGTTCCTTTAAAGCTGAGGGTTAATTGTTCCCACCTACTAAGCTAGTAAACCAGTCATCATAAAATTGTTTCTGTTCTGCTACACTGACACAGTTTAAGTTTGGTTTATCTTGGTCAAAAATCTCATAAACATTGTTTAAACTAGCTTGTTTTCCCATTTCTAAGAAATAGGCTTTTTCTCCTCCAAAATTCATCTGCATCGGAGATGGAAATACACACTTGTCAGCTCCATTACATTGTAGAATCCCGCCTTCTTTCTCCAAATCCAAACGATAGTTCATAAGCGCCTCAAAGAAAGAGTCGGCTTCATAGCGTTTAAAACCCGAATCTCTATCAACATCAAGAATACATAATTCTTCGCTATCTCTAATAAAAATCTGACAAGTTTCTATTCTATTCTCATCTTTATAATAAATCGGCAATAAAACGACTCTCATTTCCCACCTCTGCTGATTTTTTGTAAAATCTTTTACTTTAAAATTTTTACGATTTCGAGCATCCGTCTCATAACTTAGTTCTGCACAAGCAAGAAAACCTACAAACTAGAAATCTCAAGACTTTTCCACAGAAATTACATGTTCAAAACCCAAAATATTATCATAAGACGATAATTTGCTAAACTCTATGCCAATACTCTGTAGTTCGAGTAGACAATTCTTTAAATAATATACTGAAATTCTCCCCTGATACAACTCGTTCATAAGGATTGGATAACAACTACCCCAATTTGAATTTTCAAGATGTATAAAAACAATTGAAAAAAAGAATTCAAAATCCAATTGTCTAATAGATCAAGCCAACCTTTAAGGAAAGTGACATCGCAATCCCCCATCAATTTATTTCAACAGAGAATCTCTTATTCTAAGCTATTATAGCATTCTTTCAAGTAAAGTTGTATGTCTTTCCTAAAATTCATCAAAAAAAAACACCCCCTAGGGCAAACCTGTGAGTGCTTTAAAATGTTGATAGTATCGTATTGATTAACGTTTTGAGGCAACTGACTTCGTCAGTTTGCAGCCACATTTGTAAGCGACTAAAGTCGCAACAACTGTGTCAATTGCACCAATTCAGTATGAAAGTATAAAAAAAGAACACCCCGAAAGGTGCTCTTTGTGAGTACAGTAATTCTTGCGAATTAACGTTTTGAGAATTGTGATGCTTTACGAGCTTTCTTAAGACCTGGTTGGAAAAACTATGATTTGAATAACCTTCAGTAAATGCTTAAAATCAATGTTTTCCCACTTTTTCAGAAAACAGAATTTCATCTAATTTGAATCAATTTCAGTTGAATGGTGTGAATTTTACCCTAAAAATACACAAATTGAGCTAGATTTTACCAAAAAGTTCACACCATTTGAATTATTATTGTTTTGTACATTTGATATACGAAGTGCATTATAAATTATCACAAATATCTCTCAATATGCTCTACGAAGATAAAAGGTTCTATATCTTTAAGAGTGAGACCTTTAGATAGAGTAATGCATTGTTTTGCTGTACCTTTTCCTGGTCGATGGTAAAACGTTCTAATCCCTTGAAGGAATATTCCAAAACGCGAATGACGTTCCGAGGCTGTCATCTCATCTAAACATTTGTCAACAGCTAAGGCGAATACATTTCCATAATACCTATCATCATCAAATCTTGTTCTAGTCATATAATCTTGAATGTCATAGAGCATAGATTTCATATTTCGATAATTGGGTGCTCCCACCAATGCTCGACTAGCTCTATTTATACCATCAACATAACTGTAAGCATCATTTAATTTACCAAAATCCCAAAACCTTTTAGAATCAAAATACTCATACTCCATATCTAGTTGTGATTTTAATATTCTTAAAATGGACAGTGCTGTACTGTCATCTTTATTTTTTATTGCCACATAAGCTTCTTCTACTCCGGTATTATAAAAATCAATGTGCTGATTAATTTCAGAACCTAGAACACCTGTAATATCAAATTCAAGTAAATCATTTTCCAATGTAATCATAATTGCTCCTTCAACTTTCAGTTCAACAATTGTTAAAGTTCATTTACTCATCAACTAATGACAGAACATCAACAATATCACTCTCTTCAAAATAATCTTTTGCTTTTTCAATAATCTGACGATCATTACTCGGCATGTAAACAATTAAATTTTTCATCGCTCTAGTAATTGCAACATAGAATAACCTCTTAGTTCTATTTTGAACGTTCTCATTAGAAGAACCTTTTCCAAACAAGGTATCAAAATTATATTGATTCCATTTCCCATTATCTAATAAAACTAAGACATTCTCATATTCACTGCCTTTGACCTTATGTTGCGTTATAACAGATACATATTCTCTGAGATAATCAATACTATTTACATATTCTTGAAACGGCATTATCTTAAGCCGCGACCATAAATAATGTCCTCTATTTTTAATAAAATTAGTAAATAAGTCATCCTTTGAAATTAGTTCACATTCCTCTGCAAGCTCTATTACTCTTCCAATTGTGATATCATCAGCAGAGATTTCTGTCATAACATTTGATAGACTAATTTTATCTTTGGACGAAGTTATTTTAAACTTAGTAATACGTAAAAATTCATTATGCTTACCTGTTTTATATAGTTTTACTAGCTCATAGACTAAATCCAACCTTTTAAGAATTCTATCCCTATCTGTGCCCGCTTCATATCTACTACTTAATCCATTAAATTTATAAGATAATAGCGATTCTTTATTAATTTTACTCTTACTACTAACTTCTTCAAACGAGCACGTTTTAATTTCATCATAAAAAGCTGATAGTTCTGAAGTGGATTTAATCTCATCGACTATTAAGGGCCCTCCCCTTCTAACAACTATTTGAGCTTCTTCTACTAAATCTTTAAATGATTTTCCATTATCAACTATCTTGTTCTCATTGATTTTTTTCTTTATACCTGTAATTAATTTTACAAATAAATCAGTATTATATAACTCAAATAACTTAGAAAAACCTGCCATTTCTGCATTAAGTTTATGTGTCAGGCGCAATTCTTTTGTTTTTGAGGGTGCATTAAATTCTAACTTTCTATAAAGTTGACTACCTCTAAGAATTTCAAGTTGATTAATATCATTCCCATAGATAAATTTCACTATTCCTGGAATGATACTCCCATTATCCATATTAGGTGCTGTATCATCGCTGGATGGAGTTTGAACCAATCCATCATCTCTAAATTTATTAGCTAAATCAATAACTTTTTTAGGATTGCGACGATTTTGAGCTTTTGCTATCTTTATTAGATTATACGAACTTAAGTCTCCTACTCCTGAGTCATAGATGGCTTGCATAGAATCTCCAAAAAATCCCACAATATTTTTCTTTGTTCTATTCTGTATATATTCCAATAAAATTTTTACAACTAACGGACTAGTATCTTGATATTCATCTACAAAAATATAATCAGCTATATCGATCAAAATGTCGCATAACTTAGGATAAGTAGAAAACATTTTTTCAGCAACTAATAGAATATGGTCATGACTAATTTGAACGCGATTATCAATTATACTCATTGAATAACGCTCATCATAATCTACACGAATGTTTTCAAAATAAGTATCTGTAAGTTGACTTTCACTTGGATAATCAAGAGGTCTAATAAATTCTTTCTGCTCATCATCATTTATTAGATCAATTAAACAGTATTTTATTTCATTTTGAAATTGTCCAATGATACTCCAGATAAATTCATGAATCGTTGATACTTTTAATTTATCATTAGCTATCCGCTCTCTAATTTCGGCAACAGCATTATTAGTATAAGTAATACATACAATGGATTTGTCTGGTTCATCTCTTGAGATTTTTTCAATTATGGAAATTAATGAAAAAGTTTTTCCACTTCCAGCACCACCTTCAAGAATGAAGTTTTTATCTTCTTTAATTGCTTCAAATACCATTTCTACTTCCGGTTCTATTGTCTTCTCAACCATAACAACCCCTCCGAAATGTATTTAGGCACTTTCCAAGTATTTCCATCATCTTCAAAGTATAATAAACTTGACGCTAATGCAGATTTTTTATTCACTTTATCCCTAGCAAATTTATAGAAATCTTCTATTTCACTATCATCGAAGTTTTTTAAAGCTTCAAATTTAATAAGACCATCTTTTTGATTAATAATGAATTGTTTATTTAAACTGATAAAGGCATCCTCAAAACTAGCAGGCTGATAAGTATTTTCATCTTCAGGAATTTGGTAGGCAATACGAATTCTATTATCTGATGTTATTTTTTCTTCAAAACTCTTTTGAGCTACTATTGAAAAAACTTCATCTCCAGAAATATCAAAAAAGCTTTTAATTGAAGCATTTGTCGTAGAAGTAGCCTCTACTGCTGAACAAGAAGTCAAGCGATTATTTCCATTTTTATTCGCTGGGTCAATATCTGTAATTATCAATACTTTTATTCCTAAAAAATTAAATAACTTCCTAAACACTTGTGAATGAGCACCTGTTTCAATGATTGAAATATTTTGAGAAAGCAATGGCATTGTGTTAGAAGTTCGATTTATTGGATTGGATATATCCACCTTTTGCATCATCGTAGGAATTAAAATTCTTTCTGTATCACCCTCAACACAAATGACTTTATCAGCAAAAAATAATTCACTACTATTGAGAGTAAGGTACTGCTTTACAAATTTATATCCTAATTGTTCATCACCATATTCTTCTTTCAATGAATTAAAAGCCTTTGATACTGCTGTGCCGTTATCACGTTTAAAATAAATTAGATCATCAAAGTTACAATCAGAAACTATGTGAGAGGAATGAGTCGTAATTAAAGTTTGAATACCACTAGTAGCTCCGCGTGTTTTTAGTTCATCATCGTGTACTTTTAACAAATCTTTGATATTCTTGATAAAAATATACTGTAATTGTGGATGTGTATGCGATTCTGGCTCTTCAATATAAACTAGGTTAATATCTGCAGGATCTTTTTCTATATCTGCCATTACAGTCTCAATTTCAAAAATAATTCCATATAGATTTAAATACCCCAAGCCATTATATGTTTCCGGCAATAGACTATCATCATGCTTATAGTATAGCGTCGTATTGTTACTTAAAATATCTTTCTCAGACAGTGATGAATGAATTGCCAACTCTGCTTCACTATCATTTCCACCAAATTTTTTTACTCGTTCAAAGACTTGAGTAAATATACCTTCGTTGCTATCATCACCACTATAGGCTTTCGTTAAAGTCTCATCTGCCTTTAAAATTGCAGATTGAAGTAAATTATTTGCATTGGTGTCAATATCTTCACCATTATTTAATTTATAAAATCGATTTGACGTCTTAGACAATGAATGATTATTTTCTTTATTAGAGACTTCTCGACTAGCACTGATCCCTCTTACTTTAATAATTTTATGAACATCTTTCATTTCAAGTAAATTAGATTTTTCTTCTGTTAATTTTTGAGTAGAAGGATTGTATCCCAGCGAGTAAACCTGCATTTCAAAAAATTTACTCATATTTTTCTTCATGAACAACTCAAACTTTGAAAAATCATCTATAAAATCACTAACTTGATAATTTAAGTCACGAAGTTTTTGAATAGGGATTGTATACGTAAATTCAAGTATAATAAAATTATTATCAGGATTTAGATCCATCATAAATGGCTGGATGTTTTGATAAGAATCTTCTTCTGAGTACTGAATCCATATTTGAAGGTTGATTCCTAAAGTAGGTTCTAATTCCGAGTCAGGAATGTCCGAGACCTTTTTTATATTTTCAAAAATTACTTTTCTATGATTTAAATTTATATCTTCCCAGGTTAAACTAGATCTTTTATTAATTACCTTTTCCAATACAGATAAAACTGAGGTTTTTCCGCAATTATTTTTCCCAACAATTAACGACAATTCACTCTTCAATTCTAAAGAAAAATCCTTCAATAGACGATAATTTCGAATATTAATTTTATTAATTCTCATAAATTCTACCTTTTTTCATTTCCAAAAAATCCCCTCAATCGTAGCGTCCTAATTTCTATATTTTTTAAACCTATTGTCAGTATACTTGAAGCATTTTATATCGCCCTTCGTATTCTGATAAATCATTTATAATTGAAAAAATATGATTTGAATGAAAATACTTGTTAAAAAAATAATTTCAGAAATTAGAATTGAGACTATTTTGTTTTAGCATCTAATATTTTATAATAAAAAACTAAACTACTTCTGAATCATAAATGTCCTTTTGCACTTCAAGATACTCTTTTAAGTTAATAATTTTATCTTTATGATTAGTCTTTGTTTTAAATTTTTTATTATACACATAGTTATTGGCTTCAGCAAACTGTTCTGTATAAGTCTTAACCAATAAGAATAATTCATCAAGAGAGGTATCTAATTCTAATTTCTTTAGCATAGATTCATTTTTGTTTAAGAAGTTTAGAAACTTGTCAACATCTTTTTCAGTCAACTCACCTTTTTGAGCTATGATTAAATACTGGGTCAATCTTTTTATTAAAGATTTTGTTAGATTGTTCATTCTAATAGTATGATAACCAAAATAAGCGACACCTCCTACGGCTACAACCCCTGCACCAACTAGACTCATTTTTACAGCTTTGTTCCCAACTAATTTATTTGCAGTATCTTTTGAAAGATCCACAGCTTTGAGATGTTTAATAATTTGTCCCTTATTATTTCTGATAATAGAACCAAACTGTTTGTATATCCCTGACTCTATGCCCTTTTGAATATCATTTGGTATAACTAAATTAATTTTGTTAATAACCATAATAAAAACTTCCTTATAAAAAACTTCTCTTAAATTATATCACCAACAATAGATATTTAACACTAAAATAATATTTTAATTTAATAAATATAAAGTAAATATTTATTGATCAACCGAGATGATAGAATTCGATATGATACATATTTATATTTTCTGATTCTGTTTTATTCTACCTAAACAACGATAATATACTCTTTAATCAAAAAAGGTCAAGATTTAACTTGACCTCTTTTTATATTTTTAGATACGAAAGTTCTTTGTACAATTTCGTAAGTTTTAATTTCAATCAACTACTACTCAAAATATTTATCTACTAATTCTTGGATACGTCCTTCTTTAGTAGCAGGAATGGTATTTTCTAGAACAAAGTTCTTTCTACTGATATTTTAGGAGAGATTTCCAAAGATAAAATTAGTGGAAATATTATAGATAAATGGTGAAGGCACAAATCCATAAACTTGATTTTCTAGGATATGTTTTAAATGTTCTTCAAAATTTGGATAGGAGGTTAGTTGAGTAGTCATTCATCAAATTGACCAGTGTCTGAAGCAGAGTTCCATGCACCTCTACTAGGTAAGTGCGCATACTCGAGATGTCGTGCTAGCAAACTTCTATATTATAGAACGAAAGTGATAGAAACAACATTTAAATAATACTTTGGAACGAAAGCATATACTGTCTTATTCTAAATAGCCTAATAAAAATGAGTAAAACTGTTTGAAAGTTATTTCACAGTTTCTTATACAACTTACTACCAATTCTCCCACTGGGTTTCAATCTTGACATCTCCATAGTTGCTTGGCGAGTACTTGCTGTCATAAATAGAACACCAATCTTTCAAGACTTTTTGGTTGACAATTTCGTCGTAGTAAGAATCCAAGTCCTTAGCAGTGATACCGTACTTTTCTAAGTAAGATTTCACTTGCGTCTCGTCTTCAATATATGTTTTCGAACTATTTTCATAAATCATAATTTTTTTAACTAGTACTTTTTTCTTAAATCCGTAATGAATGACAAAGTTAATTTTTTCTCCTGAATTAGCATATCTTTCAAACCAAATATTCATACCTTTACTACTACCATCAAAATTAAATCGTAGTTCTAAGTTCTTCGCATCGCTTCCAAGAGAGGAATCATCGTATGTTATTATTGATTCATACTTATCCGTTTCATTCATATTCGAATCATAAAGCTTTCGATTTTTTACTGTCACATTTTTTAATTCATTGAAATTATAATAGCCCAAATAATTTTTTGCCGTCTCTTGGTAAATTTCATCAAAAATGTTTTTAGGTTGACGCACAAAAAAGTAAAAACAGGATGATATGATAATCACGAATAAGGCTACTAAACCGAGTGTTTTCTTCATTAACTTTTCCTCCTAGTCTGCCACAGCCTCTAAACGATTTAAAAATGTGGATACTTCTGGGTATTTTTCCTCAATATACTCTTTAATAGATGCCTCACCCTTTCTCAGTATATCCGCAGGCGCTACCCCTGCATAAATCGTACCTTTGACCTGTTTCCAATCCTTATTTTTCAAGAATTCTCTTTCTCTCTGAGAAGAGTCTTTTTGAAGGTCAGCATAGTAAGAAGCTATGGCTTGGTCATAGGATTGCCCCTTCTGCATACGGCCGATAAGATTGACTGAATCGAGGTCTGCTTTGTAGTCATCTTCGCCAATGCTTGGCTTCATATCATTAGCGTTAAAGGTCGTGTCTCCTTCCCAACCTGAGAGGTCTTTGACATGCTCTCTACCACCATAAAGATCTGATAACTGTACTTGATTAGGATTAAGGTGAGTCGCCATAGTGATGGACTGGTGGGTAAAGTCTGCGTGACCTGCTCCATTGTTAGAATAGGCCTTTAGTTTGCTGTCCCAAAATTGGTCAAAACCTTTTGTAGTACCATAAGTATCTTTGTAGTTCTTCTTTGCATCCTCATAACTATTAGTACCACTACTTAAATCCGCTTCATGCATTTTCTTAACACTATTGCCACCATTTGATAACGCATGCTGCAGTCTAAGATTATAATACAGTTCTTTGGCCTTTTCTTCTTTCAACCCCAGTTCTTGATATATTTCAACTATTGGCTTCAAAGTTCTCAATTTTTGATCTGTCTGCGGATCACTCACAAATTCTTTATAAAAATGATGCCCCAATCCACCTGCTGTTTCATTCCACTTAAATTCGTTATAATTTGCCGCACCGACGACTCGCAAAAAGATATAGTCACGAAACTCTTGACTAGAGGTTGGAAATTTTCTGTCTATTCCTTGCTTGATGGTCAAAAGTTGTTGGGCTGTCTCTGCATCAAAGCCGTATTCTGCCATCATAGTCTGGACAAAGGCCTTCTCTTGACGACTGAGCTTCAAGTCCTTTGTGTCAGAGTAGGCAGTCAGGTAGTTGGCCCAAGTCAGGTCAGATGGGACTTTAAAGACCCCTGTCTTTGCATCCCAACTCGTTTCAATCTGAGCTAGTCCTCGACTCAACTGTACATCGATACTGTCTAGTTCATCGAAAAGCCCTCCTGAGTAGCTATCATAGGCACGCAGGTCTTTCAAGATCGTTTCATAGATGCGTTTATTCGCATGATGCCCTCGCATGAGTTCAACATTACTGCGTCTCAATCTTCCCTTTTCTTCACTATCCATTGTCAAGCTAGAAAGAGATTGGTTGACTTCATCTAGATAAGCAATCATTTGCTCTTCCTGGCGGATCTTATCAAGCAGATCATCCTCCCGCCAACTCTTGCTGTCGACCATACTTTGGTAGTCTTCTGGTAGTTTCTTGATGGCTTGAGAGAAGGTTTCTGCATAGAGCTGTCCCCCTTTGCTCAAAGGCAGTAGGACACTTGCAAAAAAACTTCTAGCCGAATCATAAGCGTCGCCCTTTAGACTCTCTGTATCCTCTGAAAACTTTTGAATGGCTGATTGCAAGTCTTGATAAGCCTCCGCCTGAGATTGGCACATGGTCGCTACACTCGAACTTTGTAGTTGTGATTGTTCTAGGTACATATCAATGCCCATGTTGTTTCTCCTCCTCTCTTTCTAGTTCTTTTCGTCTTTCATAGTAAACCGCATCCAAGTCTCCCTCTAACCGGAACTTTTCTTTTTTCAAATCATCCATGCGGTAGCTGAGGTCCTCAAGGATTTGGTTTTTGAGTTGGTTTCTTTGCAAGAGCGCTTCTTCCAACTGTCCTGCGTATCGGCTCTGATAGGCAGTCTCCCACAAATCACTTTGATAACGGTGGCTAGCTCTATCATATCCTTCAAAGGTTTCTATTAGTTCTTTGGTGCGGTAGTTCTCTTTCCCATTGTCCTCTAGCTGGTACAAGAGTTCTCGCTCTCTGTTCTTCAACTCATCCAACTTGCTCATGCATGACTCCTAAAACTATTGGCACCCGCTTCATCTAGCGCCTCAAAATCGCTCGCTACAGAGTGCAGTCGTTCTGAAGTTAGCGTGACAGCAGTTGTAATCTGACTAGCTAGATTTTGAGCCTTTGTCAGACATTGATGGGCCTTGTTATTCCCTTGAAGGGTCGTTAGGTCATCTTGACTAGCCGCAGCGATCGCTGTTAACGATTGACAAGCATTTTTAAGCTGAGTCGCATAGGTTTGCGCAATATTTAGATCACTTTTTACTGTTGACATGACTGTTTTATCCTTTTTCTCAATCCCTTGTGATACTTTTACTCCATTAAGCTATATAGGCCTATTATACCATGTTTTATAGAGGGGTTACCATTTTAATGTAGTTTTTGTATAAAGAAAAAACTGCAACTAGTAAGTTGCAGTTACACACAGATTTACTTTTGTTACAAAGTTTTTACACTTTTACCAACAAGCTTACACACTCGACATGGCCTGACCTTGGAGGTATCGTCTTTTGACTTTCCACTTGAACAGAGGTGATATCATCAAATTTTATATTGTAACTCATGATACCTCCCTACTGCAAACCAGGAAACATGTTTTGACCCAAGACACTATCAGTTCGGTACATCTCTTTCCCTGTAGCCGTCATCAAAGCGAGATCCGCTCCCAATAGAGCCGTGTAAGACTTCACCAGCTGGTAGAGTTCGTTGAATTGCTCCTGGTACAAATCTAATCCTTCTCCATTATACCATAAAAAGAGAGCGTTTCCGCTCCCTTTTTTACTCTGGCAATTCTACCTTCAAGCTCATATCCGTTGGTTGCAATACCTTCTGAACTGCTGCGAGAAAAGCTAGTCCATTATCAGATGGAGAATATTGGAAAGTAATTTGGATGACTTTTTTGTCAAAGCTATCGCCATATCGATCCACATATTGCTTGCTTTCGAGGAAGTGAATGTAATTGTTAATTTTTTCCTGCAAAATTTCCAAATGAACCGCTTCTATCTCTTCCTCCCAACCAATTGGATCCACAAGGAGTAACTCTAAATGACTATCTACAACACCAATAGCGTCAAGTTCGCTAGGTTTCAATTTTGAAACGATGGCTTGGGTGACAATTTGAGTAAACTCTTCAGAAGAAAATATTTTTTGGTTATCAGATAAATCATTAAAAATTAGATCAGGATTATTTCGTATAAAAATTTTGTCTGACTCTTCTTGTGTATACTGTTTTTTAGATTTCCAAAAACCATACTGCGCATAATTCATCAACTCTTTGCCAGTATGTTCTCCCGAAATATAGCTATCGGCAGCTTCTTTTGGGATTTCTTGAACCACTTCTGGGTAGGTAATATTAAAAGTTGGATAACGTAAAAAATACTTGTCACCATCTTGACAGATTTCCAACATATCTTTTTGACTTACATAAATTGATTCCATTCTTATCTCCTTTGTTGCTTACCAAATGTCTACTAATGTTAACTTATCTTTTGGAACTGGGTCGATTACTGCTTCAGGAACTCCTCCAGGGTATGTTTTTCCTCCTGGTCGCCACTGTGGATTGGCACGTGATCCTCCCTCATTTCCATCAGGAATTCTGTAATTATGTACTTCCTGCGGAAGAACCAGTTTAGGAGAGTCTCCTAAACTTCCCTCATCCAATCCCAATAAAGCCTCTAATTTTCTCGGATTTCCATCAGCCTCTTTAATCATGGCCTTTGCTACATCTTTTGGAAAAACAAAAGCTCCATCTTCTCGACCAAAATTACCAAATTTCTGAATGAAATAATCATCTTTCACAAAGGCTGCAACTCCATCATCAAATAATTCCTTGTGAGCCTGTCTGTATTCTTTAGATAAATATTTCCGAGGGTTAGGTCTAAATACGCCATCATCAGGATTAGGACTTATTCTAAGAATCTCATCTACTTTATTTTTATCAATTTCAATTTTTGGAAATTCATTTAGATATTCATTCCATTCAGGAGAGAACTGAGTTTTCACCTTATTGAGACTAAACTTGTTAGCTACTGAAGAGGCTGTATACCCTCCTATCAGGTTCCCTAAAAAGTTTGCGGTTTGGGCGTCTTCTTCGCTTCCACCCGCAAGCTTGGTCACATGGTAAGCAG
>ERZ772952.123-NODE-123-length-16905-cov-5.77976_pt1 | contig 16905 bp, 10 predicted proteins | sample MGYA00580686_ERZ772952 | MGnify/ENA primary metagenome ERZ772952 (study PRJEB29015, sample SAMEA2738074) | human oral metagenome | biome: human oral; feature: human-associated habitat; material: saliva | place: China | collected 2213 ... | reverse complement strand
GTCTCGTGTGACTCGTCTGGGCATACGCCGATTCTACCGGCGGCCCCCGTTGACGTAATATTTCCCCCGAAATACCCACTTTATCTGTCTAATTAAAGCTGAAGTTTATACAGTATAGATTTTTTCTATAGTTTTTGAGGCGTTAAATATGGCCGTCCGATGCCCGTTTGAGCGTCATATTTTCTGAAAACCCACAGCCGTTCAGGGTGAAGCGGTAGGATTGAAAAAAGAGGGTTCGAGCAATCGAGCATATAAGGGACAATTATGGAACACTATATACGCAACGAAGCCGAAATGAGTCAAGACGCACCCAACCACACTAAAAATAAGACAAGGAAGCTTCCTGTGCCGCACCGTACGCGGCTGACCCCCGCCGCCCGCGAAGAGCAGATTATTAATGTTGCCGCCGCACATTTTGCCCGGCGCGGAGTGGTAGGTGCCTCCATGCTCGACATCGCCAAGGAAGCCGGGATTACCCGTGCCCTGCTGTACCATTACTTCCCCGGCAAGGAGTCCCTGGCTGCTGCTGTGACTCGCCGTGAAGCCCGGGCGGTTCTGGAAACCCTCAGTGAGCATCACGAAGACCCGCAGGAGGCGCTGCACACAGCGTTACACGTTTACTTTGACCGTGTGGCCGGGCGCGGCACCGAAGCCACCAGCGACGTTCCCGACACCCCGGATGAATACTTCGAATGGATGCTGCACCGCACCGGCATGCCCGTGAACGACCGCACCCGCATGATACTTGGCGGCTGGATGCACCTCATCGATTACTTCGCCCGGCACGTGGTGCAAGGGAAAGCACGCGGGCGTGTCTCGGCGGGGGCACGGGCAATGCGCACCGAAGAAGCTATCGAACTGTGCATGGGCGCTGCCGATAGCCTCACCGGAGGTGGCTACTAGAGCCTCTCTACGAGACCCCACATCGGGAGCTGCCGAAAAATATTTCGGTTCCCTCGATGCGGGTTTCTGCGTTTAAAGCACCCACATATCTGGGTACCCCAGATGCTTGGGTACCCCAGTATTTTAGAGGGAGCGGCGCATCCGCAGACCGCGCGGGGTTGTGTAAAAGCCCTGCGCAAGCAGTGCGCGCCGTAACGCCGCCACCGGATGCTCGGGCAGCTGGGTGGAATCGGTCTTGGAGGCTCCCTGATGAGCCGGTGGTTCCGGGGTCGCCAGAATATCACAATCGTTGAGTTTTTCCACCACGATTTTCTCAGCAATACCCGCCTGCACGATGCGCGCCAGCAGCGGGGCCGCAGCCTCAAGTTTGAGCGGGTCGGCCGTGAAAGACAGCAGGGTTTTGCCGCCGCGTTCCAGATAGAGCACCGCTTCACCATCGAGCAGGATGAGGCAGGCACCCGCCTTACGCCCCGGACGATGCCGCACGGACTGGGCGGTCTCTGTGCCTTCGCGCGCAGCCTCTTCCGTACCGCCGGGTGCAGAAGAGGCTGGGAGCAAGCTGGGGACGGAAGGCCATGTGAGCGCCGCACCATAAGGATTCGCCGGGTCTGTAGCCGCCAACAGAACACCCTCAAATAAACCGAATACTTCCTCGGTTTTTGTTCGCTTTACTCCGGTATTCTGCGGGGTGTCGGTGCCAATATTAGTGTAGGAGCGCACCGCATCCACCGTTGCCGGGGAGGCAAACTGAGCCGCACCCAGCCCCTCGATAAAGTATCCGCGCCGCACCAAGGCACGTTCCTCGGCAGCCGCATAGACGCGGTACAGGGCCGCAAAGCCGCCGGGCACATCCTCAGAGGCGAGCGCGCCGCGCGTGAGCACACCGTACCTGTCTAAGAGAAGTTCCGCGCGAGCATAGGCGGTAACGGTAGCATCCGCTTCCTGCGAAGACTCGGTGCCCCCAGTATGAGGGCGGCTCTGGGGAAGGCTAATATGGCTGAAACGCCCGGAATCCCGGGCCGAAACCTGCGGATCAGAAGAGCTGGCACGGGTGCCGCCCAAGCCGCTATACCTGCGCGGATAAGCACCCGCAGAAGTACGCGCCGCCGACAGTCGTGCGGCACCGCGCCTGCGCACCGGGCGCGCTAGGGGAGCAGCGGGCCGCACCGGATGCGCACTCGATCCGCCCGCCAGCATGGCACGTACCGGGGCGAAAGTATCGTTCGTGACCAACCCAGCCCACACCAGGCGCCACAGTGCGGCAGACACCTCCGAAGTCTCCGGAAAATGCACAACCTCGCCCGAAGCGGCGCGAGAGGCCAAGATGTCGTTCACGCGCTCACGAAGCGGCATAAAGAACAGCCCGCCGCCGGAAAGCGCCTCAAAGACGGCGTGTTCCACCGGCCCCAGCTCATCCAAGGCCTGCGTGCGGGAAGAATCGGGCAGAGTCAGCTCGGCGGATTCGGTAAGATGCAGGCTCACCCAGCCGTCATTGCCGGATATTTCGCCTTCGCCGCGCCAAAGCACCTCTCCGCTGGCCAACAGACTATCTAAGAGCTGCGGCGAATAATCACGCACCCGGGCTGGTAAGACGAGGGTCTCCAGGGCAGAGGCGGGCACACGCACCCCGGCAAGCTGATCAATGACCGTCAGCAGGCCCTCGCGACCCTCTAATGCCTCGGCGGATGAACCTTTGCTCTCGGTGAGAACCTGAACCGTGCGTTCGGGTTCGTAATACGCACCGTATTCGGTGGTTTCTGCGAGCCTGCGCGAAACCTTGACCGTCTGCGCACGCACTCCCTGCCAGGCGGGCAGGAACGCGCCATAGGCACGCTGCGGTACCGGCTCAATCTCGCGGCGCAGCGCCGCCAGCGACCGGGCACGAAGCAGGCGAAGCACCTCGGCATCCACCCATTCCAGGCTTGCCGTGGGCGCGGGGGAGAGCGGTATCGTATCGGCTGCCTCCGCGCGAGATACACGCAGTTCCTCAGGCAGGTATTCGCCCGAGAACAGTCGATTCTGTGTCTCTAAAGCGCGTAAAACCGGCAGAATAGCACCCGAACCCGTCGGCGTGATGCGGCTGAAATGGGCGCTCGCCTCGGCTGCGGTAAAGGGGATGTGCGTGCGCGCATACCGCGAGATTAGGTCTTCGAGCGGCGCGGCGACCGGTGTGAGGTACGCTTCGGCAATTCCGGCCGGAAGCGGCAGCCCTAGCCCGTCGCGCAGCCGGGCGGCGTCTTCCACGGCGGCGTAGATCGGTTCCGTGCTGCCCGCCATATTTAAGTGCGGATTGATAACGAACGCCCTGCGGGATGCGACCAGCTCTTCGGCAAGCGTGCGCGCCTCTTCGGCGGTGGCGTGCGGGGTAGTCTCAAGGTCTTCTTCCGGTAGACCCTCGTCGGTATTTTCGGCTGAGTGTCCTGTTTCATGTGAAACATCAATCTTATAAGATTGATTTTTACTGTCTGTTGGGGTGCTCTGCGAGATCTCGGGCGCGGCCTCAACCCCGGACCCCTCATTCCCGCGCAGCCGCAGCGCCAGCTCCCTCGCCGTGAGCGGACCGAGCTGGCGCAGAAGATCCGCCACGCCCTCAACCCCGCGTGCCCGATACTTCGCCCCGGTGCGCTGAAGACGCTCCTGAACCTCAAGAATCACCTGCGGATCCAGCAGATCGCGCAGCTGAGCGGTACCCAGCAGCTCCGCCAAAAGCGCCGGATCCAGTGCCAAGGCGGCAGCGCGGCGTTCGGCGGCGGGCGCATCCGTATCGTAAATATGCTCCGCCACGTACTCGAAAAGCATGGTGCGGGCAAAAGGCGAAGGCCCCTCGGTCTGCACCTGCGACAGGCTGATGCGCCGCGCGGCAATATCCCGATGCAGCTGAAGAAGCGCAGGAACATCATATACATCCTGCAAGCATTCGCGGGCGGTTTCCAGCAGAATTGGGAACTCGGGGTATTTGCGCGCAACATCCAGCAGCTGGGCCGAACGCTGGCGCTGCTGCCATAGGGGAGTACGCCTGCCCGGATCGCGGCGCGGCAGAAGCAGGGCACGGGCGGCGCTCTCTCGAAAACGAGATGCGAAAAGCGCCGATTCGCCCACACGATCCTTGACGATCTCCTCTAGCTCATCGGGCTCGAAGAGAAAAAGCTCAGCACCCGGCGGGGTATCTTCCACCGCGGGAATACGCAGCACAATACCATCATCTGCCGCAAGCGCGCTGGCATCAATACCGTACCGTTCCTGCACGCGGGCGCCCACCGCCACAGCCCAAGGTGCATGCACCGGATACCCGTACGGCGAATGCAAAATAACGCGCCAATCTCCCAGTTCATCGCGGCAACGCTCCAACACAAACCGCGTATCGGTGGGGACCACACCGGTAGCCTCGCGCTGCTCCCGAATATAAGCGAGCAGATTATCGCTCGCCCAAGAATCCAGCCCTAACCGGGTCAGCTCGGCGCGTATCGCAACCGTCGCTGAGGCGTCTTCGCTTCCGGAGTCAGCACCCGCAGACTTCGCTAACTCGCGGGTAAACTGTCCCAGACGACGGCCCAACGCCACAGGGCGGCCCACCCGCTCACCATGCCAAAACGGCAGGCGTGAAGGCTCGCCGGGTGCGGGGCTCACGCGCACCGCATCGTGCGAAATGTCCTCGATGCGCCAACTGCTCGCACCCAAGGCGATAACATCGCCCGCCCGCGATTCGTAGACCATCTCCTCGTCCAGTTCGCCCACCCGTTTAGGCGCCTTGGAATCCTCAGAACCGGCCAGGTAGACAGGAAAAAGCCCACGATCGGGAATCGTCCCGCCCGAAGTTACTGCAAGCCGCTGCGCACCGGGCCGCCCCTCAATCGTGCCGCTTGGCGCATCAGCGGTGGCGGTGCGATCCCAAATAATGCGCGGGCGAAGCTCCGCAAACTCATCGGAAGGGTACCTGCCCGCCAGCATTTCTAAAGTACTGTCAAAGAGCGCGCGCGAAAGGTTCGCGAAAGGGGCGGTGCGGCGCAGCGCCTCGTACCAGGCATCCACCCCGATAGGTCCCAGAGCGCAGGCGGCGACGGTCTGCTGGGCAAGCACATCCAGCGGGTTTGCGGGAACGGTAAGCGGTTCTAAAGACCCGGCGAGCATACCGGACAGAGCCACGGCAGAGCCCAGCAAATCCCCGCGATGCTTCGGATAAAAAAGCCCGCGCGAAACCTCGCCCACGCGGTGCCCGGCACGACCCACCCGCTGCAGACCGGAAGCCACCGACGGCGGAGACGCCACCTGAATAACCGCATCCACATGCCCCATATCGATGCCGAGCTCCAGGGAACTTGTGGCGACCACGCACCGCAGCGAACCATTCTTGAGGGACTCTTCGATAAGCGTGCGCTGATCCTTCGCCACCGAACCGTGATGCGCCCGCGCCAGCGGCGCAATGTCTGGCTCCTCACCAATGTCAGGCAGGGGCTCACCCGCAAGCTCGCGCCGTGAGAGCTCGCGGCGCACATGAATATCGTTGAGAGCCGCGGTAAGTTTCTCGGCGAGCCCACGCGAGTTCACGAACACGATTGTAGAACGATTATTCTCGATATCGTCCACGATGCGTTCCTGAACATAGGGCCAAATCGAGGCACGATACCCAGATGCGCGCTCACCCTCACCGCCCGGCTTCCGTGCTCCTGCACTCGCTGCCGTGCTCGCAGTACCGTCTTGTTCGGCAGAGCTGTTCAGCAGCTCAAGAGATAACCCTTCTTCACCGGGGAAGGTGCCGATAGCATCCGCGAGAGTATAGGATGGCGCATCATCGGCTGCCTGAACCTGCACATCCGGGGCGTTCGGGGCTGAACCGGGCGAATCCTGTCCGCGTGGTGCCCGCTGCTCCCCGGGTGCATAGCTGCCCTGCCCGTAATCGTTTGCCCCGCCGAGCGCCGCCATATCCGGCACGGGTACCGAGAGCCGCAGATCCCAGCGTTTGGGCACCTGCCGCGCCACGATTGTCACCGGGTGAACCCCGCCTAAAAATGTGGCGACGGCTTCGGGTGGGTTCACGGTTGCCGACAGTCCGATGCGCTGCACCGGCCGCTCCACCAGCTGATCGAGCCTTTCAAGGGACACCGCCAGATGCGCCCCGCGCTTAGTTCCCGCCAGGGCGTGCACTTCGTCCACAATCACGGTTGTCACGCCGGTGAGCGTCGAACGTGCCGCAGAGGTCAGCATAAGGTAGAGCGATTCGGGGGTGGTCAGCAGAATATCGGGCGGGTTGCTGATCAGCTGCCGCCTCTCACGCGCCGGGGTGTCACCGCTCCGAATACCCACGGTAATATCGGGCGGGGTTCGCCCGGATTCCTTCGCCGTATGCGCAATCCCCGCAAGCGGCGCGCGCAGGTTGCGCTCCACATCCGCCCCGAGAGCTTTCAGGGGCGAAACATACAGGATGCGCGTACCGCCCGCACGCTGCTTCTTAGTCTTGTGTGTTTCCCGAGCGTCCCCGTTTTTCCGCACCTGAGCCGATGTCGTAAGCTCGCGCTGACCCGGTTCTGTGCTTTTGTCGCGGTAGAGCGCATCGAGTGCCCACAGGAAAGCGGCAAGGGTTTTGCCGGAGCCCGTGGGGGCGATAATAAGCGCGTTTTCGCCCTTGCTGATACTCTCCCAAGCGCCTTCCTGCGCGGCGGTCGGGGTACCAAAAGCGTTGCGGAACCATTGCTGAGTGGCGGGCGAGAAAGGTGCTAGAGCGTCGGGCATGGTTCCATTATCCCGAAAATATGCGGCGCGCAGCGGGGTTTAGGTCATGGTGGGCTGTCGCGACTACGGCGGCTTGGCGAGAAGACCCCTGTGATGGTGAATATGGGGTGCCACCTGGGGCTTTGCCAGTACCGCCGGGGTGTTCATAGTGTGGACTGTTCCTGTATGTTTCGCGCTACATTTTCTGTCGGTTAAGCAACGGTGAGGCGTTGCGCGGTGCATTGAAGCCTTCTAAGTGGCACGTCTGCGCTTGGTATATCCCTGGTAAATACAGGGCTAAGGATCGCACACAGTGAGGGAGAGGGTGTTTACGATGATGTTTGACCGGCCCCCAATAGCAGGGTAATGTTTTATCTGTAAAGTTTCTAAAGGTAACAATTAGAGGAGCCTCATCATGACTCGCCTGAACGAAGAACAGCTCAACACTCTGTTCAATGAACCCCGCACCGTGAACGCATTCACCGAGCAGCCCGTCACCGACGAGCAGCTGCAGAAAATCTATGAGCTGGCCGCTATGGGCCCCACTGCTTTTAACAGCCAGCCGCTGCGCATCACCTGGGTAAAGACCCCTGAGGCTCGCGAGCGCCTGGTCAAGCACATGATGGACGGGAATAAGGAGAAGACCCTCAACGCCCCCGTGACCGCTGTGCTGGCTTTCGATAAGAACTGGCAGAAGCGTTTTGGGGAATTCGCGCCCCAGGCCGCTGCCTTTGAGTCCTACTACGAGGCTGAAGAGGCACGTATTCCCGCAGGCGCGCTGAGCTCTGCACTTCAGGCTGGCTACTTCATTACCGCCGTGCGCGCTCTCGGTTTGGATGCTGGCCCCATGACCGGCGCGGATTTCGACGGTATCGCCGCTGAACTCTTCGAAGGCACCGACCAGCAGCCCTTCCTCGTCGTAAACCTGGGGTATGGTGTGGCTCCCGAGTATCCGCGCGGTACCCGTTTTGCGTTTGATGACGTAACCCGCAGCCTCTAAAAGCTGTGCTTTGTACTCGCTGAGTCGCCGCATAATCGGCATTGAGAGAGACCAGCGAGAGTAAGCCGCAGAACTCCGGCAGTGATGTACATGTATCCGGGGACCTGCGAGCGCCTGATTTTTGCCGGTGGCTGCCGTATCTGATGATGCGGCAGCCACCGGTTTTTGTTAAACCCTGAGGGAACGGGGGAACTGTTGCAGTGCGAATTCTGGGGGGTAGCTTTATGGCACGGGCCGGTGCATGATGGGAAGAACGGCGCGGTAGCCTTGCGGGGGACGAATAGATTCACCGTGTCGAGAGAACCTGAGGTTATAGGAAAGGATATGAGAGATGACCCGTTTATCTGAGGACCAAATCACCGCTCTTTTCCGTGAGCCCCGAACTATGCGTAAATTTACCGATCGGCCCGTCACTGATGATCAGCTTCGGGAGATTCAGGAACTTACCTATCTGGGGCCCACGGCCTTCAATAGCCAGCCTTTGCGTATCATCTGGGTTAAGAGCCCCAAGGCCCGTGAGCGTCTTGTGAAACACCTGATCGAAGCTAATCAAGAAAAGGCTCGTCAGGCACCCGTTAATGCCATACTTTCATACGATAAGGCGTGGATAGATCGTGCAGATGTGTTTAACCCCCGCGCGGCAGAGACTATCAGGAGCTACTGCACGACCGAGGAAGTTGTTATCTTTGCCGCTTAGCAGAGCGCCAATCTGCAGGCTGGTTACTTTATGACCGCTGTGTGTGCTCTTAGCTTGGATGCTGGCCCTAATGACCGGCGCGGATTTTGAGGCGATTGCAGCGGATGCAGTGCTGCTGGGTGAGCAGGATCAGTAGTCGTTTCTGGTGGTGAATATTGGTTACGGGCTGGGGCCATTCCGGGAGCGTGGGGTGCGGTTCAGTTTTGAGCAGACCACCCGCACTGTCTAGGCCCACAGGGCGGGGAATATTCTCACCCAGTAAGCGTGTCCAACTGGTAAGCTAAGGTTCAACTAGTGTATAAATAAAGTATTGTGTAGATGCTTAAAGGCGGCTCTCCCGGTTTCTCGGGGGAGCCGCCTTATAGTTAGGGCGTATTTGGTGCATAGAGCGCAGAACTTGCGCCCCACCCGGCACCGCAGGTACGCCGTGCCGCTGCGTGGCTAGGCGCCGAATTGGCCCACGAAGAGCTGTGGCACGTTAGTGCACGTGTCCTGGTCGAAGTCGAAAGCGTATCCTTTACCCGACCCGGGCAGCCACACAGTGAGCTTAGGGGAGTTCTGCACCACACAGTTATCACCGTGCGATGATGCGCTCACGCGCCGCATAGCGGCTGTGGTGGTCTCACCCGACTGGAGCACCACCCCGGAGGGGTTCATAAGGTTACCATCGAGTTGGGAAGATATGCCCATAATGCTGCCGCCATCCGTGTTGGTGTGCGCCACATCCGGGTTGCCTTTCAGACGGCAGGGGCCGGCAGAGACATTGGTGAACGACAGGGTGTACTGCTGCGACCCGGCGGTTGAAGGGCCGGGGGTGAGCGATACCGAGACCTGGTTCTCGGTGCATGTCTGCGCACGGCTCACAAGTGTGCCGCCGTTGGATTCCTCGCTGGAGGCCCCGCCGCCTCCGCCTCCTGCAGGCTGGGCGGCGGGCTCTTGCTGAGTGCTGGAGCCGCTTGAGCCGCCGCTGCCGCCTGAGGAGCTGGAGCTGCCTGAGGTGCGCCCCGAACTGCCTTGTGAGCCGCTTCCTTGCTGTTTCTTGGTGCCGGAAGAGCTGGATGAAGAGGAGGAAGAGCCACCTTTTTCGGTGCGTTTACCGCCGTCTTTTTTCTCCCCGTTGGTGCCGCCTTTGTCGGAGTGCTCATCGGATGAGCCGGGCGACTCTTCGGAGTTCTGATGCTCTTTCTCGTCTTCTTTTTTCTTGTCGTTATTGTTTCCGCCGTTGACCACGTTAATGTCGCCGGGCGCGACCGAGCCTGAGGGGTTAGCTGAGGCATTGGGGGAGGCGATGGTGATGGTGCCGGGGGAGACGCTCGCACTGGCCTCGTTCTGGGCCGGTGCGTTCTGCGTCTGGTTGGTGTCGCTGGAGCCGCATCCGCTCAACGTAAACGCGCACAGTAGCGCCGTGGAACAGATGAGAGTCCGTGCCGAAAGTTTCATTACATTGCCGCCTGTAAGGTGATGGACGCGCCGTCCATATCTGGGGTGTATTCTACCTGGCAGCATAGGCGGGAGTATTCGTTGGCTACATCGTCAACCATATCGAGTAGGTCAGCTTCTGCGTCTGTACGCTCGCCGGATGCTGCAATATGTTCGGGGTCAATAAAGGCGTGGCAGGTCGCGCAGGATGCGTTCCCTCCGCAGGTTGCCAACACCGGGAAACCGTGGGAAAGAAGCGATTCGAGTAGGGTGTGGTGTTCTTCCCACTCGACCTCACGACTATCGCCGGTCTCATCGGTTACCTTAATCATGACGCCCATGCGTTCCTCCTGTGCGTTTGTGTAGATGCATATCCATTCTATGCGTCAGGAGGGGTATTAATCGCCTTCGAGAGGCGAATTATGGGGGTGCAGTGGCGGACATTATAGCCTCTATAAAGTTGCTATTGCCTTACTAACACTAGGCTTAGCCTACCCCAAATCAGTGGTTATTGTTAGGCGTCCTCCACGGAACATTTCACAGTATATCCCCATTGTGCACACCGTGTGAGCCACACATTCGGCGTGCACCAAGGCCGCAGATAAAGCCCGCCTGCCCCGGTGCTGTCCAAACGGTGGGTGGGCCAGCGTGCGGGAGCGTTTTCCAAAAAGCCCGTGACAGGCACAAAGACCCCAGGGGTGCCCGCCGGGTGAGGCGTATGGGCTGTGGGGCACCCCATAAAACCGCCGCTGGCACCCCTTCTGATGAGGGGCGCCAGCGGCGGTATAACGTGAGGCAATACACGGGCTATATTTGCAATGTGCGGGCAAAAGATTCAAAGACGCACCGGCCCGCCACACCCCGCACCTACAGCAGAGCCTTTACGAAGGCTGTAACTGCATTGGAGGGTCAGAGCCTTTCGTGCCTGGGGGTGGGTTCACCGCGGCGCGTGTACTCGGGCCGGTCCCGTTTAAGGTTCACCCCGAACTCGCGGCGCATATCGCTGACCGAGTTCTTATACCAGCGCTGACTATCGGAGGGGGTCACCGGCATACTTACACTCTTGCCGGGGAACGCATCATGAGTGACTTTGTAGTGGGTTTTGCCGTGCTCAACCGTGAACCCGTGGGTCTCAAGCAGTTTAATGTAGCTGGGCATATCGTTCGGGATTTTCACGCCGCGCTGGGCCTTCTGCCCGCTGAGCCGGGGCTGATTGTGTGGAGTGGGCCGAGTACCCGGTGAGGCAGAAGCCTCCGCCACGCTCAGGATGGTTTTACGCACCGAATCGACGATCACCTCGTACCCGTTGAGCCGGTACCCGGTGCGGGCGCTGTGCCCCGGAACCGCTGACACCTCAGAGTCGATGCTCTCCAGCACCAGAATCAGTTCTTCTTCGCGCAGCCCCAAATCCTTCATATGCTGCTCAGCTGCCTCAGCTAGCGAGTATTTGCCGACCATCCCATCGTCAATTTTCCGTAGCGACATAACGGCCGAGCTGTTGTGGGTGAGCACCACCCGGTACCCCAGTTTTTTGCTGGTGTACACGGGTACCTCGTACCCGTTGTTATGGCTGGTGCCGTATTCGGCGTCGGGGTCGTTAATAATGTCCAGCAGCAGCGCATACCCCAGGTTTTCCCGCATCATATAGTGTTTCAGTCCGGGGGTCACCCCGTAGTTGCGTTCCTCTTCGGGCACGCCCGCATAGAATTCCTCTTCAAGGGACGCCCAGTGGGCTTCCTCTTCGGCGCGTTCTTTCTCCACCTGGATGAGGGGGGTCAGCTGGGCCTTAGGCATTTTAATGGCGGAGGGTGTGGGCACCGCTGAGAACGTATTGAGTGCTCGCGGGTGCTGCTTGGCGAAGAGCGTGGCAATCTGCGGGAGCACCTCAAAATACAGGTTGAGCAGGTCGGCATCCAAAACACGGTCTTCGGTGAGAGCGCTGTGCCCGGCGGGGGAGAGAAGGTCCCAGTCGCCGTCCTCATCGGTGTAGGTGTAGGTGGCGTAGGGGGCCATCTTCTGCAGTGCTTCGTAAAGTTCTTCGGGCACGTCGAGTGTGTAACCGGCCATGACTAGTCCTCTTTCAGGGGTTTAATGGAGCGGATGGTGCGGCCGTCTGGGGCAACGAACACTCGGTACTCATGGTCGCTGTAGGCGGTCAGCCACGAGGGGGCCGGGTCCACGCTCTTAGGTTCTTCAATAATGCGGATAACGCGGTTATACGGGATGCTGCGCATCACCATGTAGTGTTCTACGGCGGGGGCGAACGTGTACGGCAGCTCCTCTTCGCTGGTGTCGTCTAGGAACTCGTCGTAGAAGTCGCGTTCGTCTTCAACGTTCAGCACCGTGTTCGAGCTGGTGTTCAGCTCCACCCGGTAGTCGTCGTACCGGTAGTGGGTGGTCCAGCCGTTGATTTTTTCGGGTACCCCGCAGTCGATAAACCGTTTAATGTCTTCGTAGTCGAGGTTGAGCTCTTTAATGTGTTTGAGCATTTCGGGCCGGATCTCTGGGTATTTCGAGCCGGGTGCTTCTGGGTGGGGAGCGGGGCGGTGCCGCGTTTTATGCAGCCTGTGCAGCAGCGAGTCCCGCTTGGTGCCGCGCAGGTAATACTGGTCGCCGAGGGTTTTGCTGAGCCGCTCGGTATCGAGCAAATCGGTGTGTTTCTCTTGGCTCACTGTGTAAGGTGCGATAGCTTCCACCTCTTTGAGTGGCCACACCCTTTCTCCTGCCGCTTCCCCATGCCGTGCGCCCCGGGACGGCTTAGTGGCGTAGTATTCGGCGATGGCTGGCGGTTTGTAGGTGAGCGGTTTGAACTTACCCGCTAGGGCGGTGGGGCTTGGGATGGGGCCGGTAGGGGTTTTCGGCTCAGCCTTGGATACTTCCGCCAGCTTCGGCAGCGGTGAGCTGGGCGGCTGCGGTATTGGCCGCTTAATATCTGGATGGTTCCGCTGCTGTGCTTCGGTGACGGCGGGCTTTGGGGCGGTAGGGGTGGGGCGAGACGGTGTAGGGGTTGGCTGTGAAGTTTGCTGTTTTTGAGGGTTTGTATCTTCGGTACGTTGATGTATTTCTGCTGAAGTATGATAGTCGGTTTTTTGGGATTTTGTATCTTTTATCTGTTGTGTAGTATTCGCTCGGGAAAAAGGTGTTTCGCAAGGTTCACTACGTGGTACGAAGTTTTCTTGAAGAATTGCCGCCATTGTGCGTATGAGTAGTTTTGCGTCCGGCTCTAGCGGTGCACACGGGCAGGCGAGCTCCGTTTTATGGGAATCATATACGGCCCAATGCGAGCATTTTGGGGTGGCTGGAAAAACACTAAACTTACCCAGTTGGGCGATTTCTGTGAGCTGGCGAGCTATTACTCGCGGTATGAGCAGGGTGGTTGTAGCCACTGCTACCTCCTAGGGCGTGTAGGCATACTGGTTGTATTCTTGCGTGGATATAAACTTTGGGTTGTGCTACTGTCGTCGCTGCCCTAGAGTTTTACCTCAATATCAGGACGACACCGGAAGTGGTGCTGTCCCATACACCTCGCGCCTTATCGTGATGCGAGGGCGGTATACCAAACACACTTTCCAGGGTAACTTTTTTGGGGTTCTGTGGCTATGAAATCGGCTCATAGCCAAAAAATAGTTTTTCCGATAGGTGCATAGTACGGTCTTTTTTACAGATTTGGTGGCAAAACTGTGCATTCGCCACCAATTTTTTCCTGTGTAACTGTTGTAGGTTGAGCTTTTTCCGGTGCATCTTCTTCCGTGTGCTCAGATTTTCCGCCGCAGCAGCAGGGGATAGGGGTGGTTTCCTGGGCTGTACCGCTGCCGCTGTTTACTTCACGTTTCTTGCGGGAGGGCGCACTCACGCCCTTTCGTTATCGAAACGTAACTTTTGACGAGGGTAAGGAAGTAAAGCCAGTACTGCACGAACTGGCATCTCGTGAAGCAGTCGAACTTATGCGGATGGAGCACCGGATCCTTTTGTCGCGCCGTCTTGCGCCTCAGAATGCGGTGGCGCTACTGGTGTTCCGCAGGCGCAGTCGTGTGTTGGGTGGGCATCAAAAAAGCCCTTCCTGATGAAGAGGAAGAGCTTTCACAGTGTGCGCCTGGAGGGATTCGAACCCCCAACCTTCTGATCCGTAGTCAGATGCTCTATCCGTTGAGCTACAGGCGCATGTTCCGTGGTTTGAATTTTTTCAATCCGTCGCGGCAACAGGTAATACTCTACGGGATTCCTTCACACACTGCAAGTTGAAATTGAGTGTATTGGCTCACAATTAAGACGGTGGTTTTCTTCCCTGGCGTATCCGCTCTGTCGAGCCGCACAATTCCCTGGGTAATCACTCCCGTTGCGGTGTTGGCGTCCTGTCTGCCTATTGAGGTATCGCACCAGGTCAGCGCAATATTTTGCCTCTGTGTGGCGCACGCACCGGCAAAAAATCTGGGATACGCATCGCAAACACCCCAGATGTTCCACACAACAAGGGTATATGCGCTATTCTGTAAACACACGAGGGAGTGGAAAAATTTCATCGGCGTGCGAGCCCCTCGGCCCTGTGCGCCGTTGTTATTTAACCGCCCCAACCAGTCAGACGCGCCTGGCCAGCGAAGGTGCCCGGCATACAAACTCAAAGGGGAATAAAGTCAATGACTGATATTTCACGCGGAGCTCTTTCCGCAGAGCTAGAAAAAGACCTGCAGAACGCACCGACCACCCATGCCGGTCTGCTTGAATGGGTGCGCGAGGTTGCAGCACTTACCGAGCCCGACCGTATCTACTGGGTTGATGGTTCCGAAGAGGAATACAACCGGCTTGCCCAAGAACTGGTCGATGCAGGCACCTTCGTACGCCTGAGCGATCACGAGTTCCCCAACTCGTATGCAGCGTTCTCTGACCCCGACGACGTGGCACGTGTGGAAGAGCGCACCTTTATCTGCTCACAGACCGAAGAAGGCGCAGGCCCCACCAACAACTGGCGTGACCCCGTGGAGATGAAGCAGACGCTCACCGGCCTTTTCAAAGGTTCGATGCGCGGGCGCACCATGTACGTCATTCCTTTCGTCATGGGCTCTTTGAAAGCGAAGAACCCCAAGATGGCGGTCGAAATTACCGACTCCGCCTATGTGGTGTGCTCAATGCGCATTATGGCAACTATCGGCAAGGATGTGCTCGCGAAACTGGACGAAACCCAGGGCTTCTTCGTGAAGGCGCTTCATTCCGTAGGTGCTCCGCTTGAGCCCGGGCAGGCAGATGTGCCCTGGCCCTGCAACCCCGAGAAGTACATTGTGCAGTTCCCCGAGACCCGTGAAATCTGGTCCTTCGGGTCAGGCTATGGTGGCAACGCGCTGCTGGGCAAGAAATGCTATGCACTGCGTATCGCCTCGGTTATCGGTCATGATGAGGGCTGGATGGCTGAGCACATGCTCATCCTCAAGGTCACCAACCCCGAGGGCGTTACCCGCTACATCTCCGCCGCATTCCCCTCTGCCTGCGGTAAAACCAACTTCGCGATGATGGACCCCACCATCGACGGCTGGAAAGCCGAAATGGTCGGCGACGATATCGCGTGGATCGAATTTGACGAGAACCACCAGGCTCGCGTCGTTAACCCCGAGGCGGGTCTTTTCGGCGTGGCACCCGGCACCGGTTACTCCACTAACCCCAACGCCATGAAGGCAATCTCTAAGGGCAACACTATCTTCACCAACGTGGCGCTCACCGATGACGGCTCCGTATGGTGGGAAGGCAAGACCGACGAGGCACCCGCGCACCTGACCGACTGGACCGGCAAAGACTGGACTCCCGAATCGGGGCGTCCCGCAGCGCACCCCAACTCGCGTTTCTGCACCCCCGCATCCCAGGTGGATATGCTCGCCCCCGAGTACTACGACCCCGAGGGCGTGCCGCTGAGCGCCATCGTGCTGGGTGGCCGCCGCAAGACCACCGTTCCGCTGGTCTCCGAGTCCGACAGCTGGGAGCAGGGCGTCTTCCGCGCGGTCACCCTCTCCTCCGAAACCACAGCAGCCGCAAAGGGCGCCGTCGGCGTGGTTCGCCGCGACCCCATGGCAATGCTTCCCTTCATCGGGTACAACGCGAGCGACTACTTCCAGCACTGGATCGACCTTGGCAAGAAGCACGGCGCCGAGAACATGCCGAAGGTCTACTACGTGAACTGGTTCCGCCGCACCCCCGACGGCGGCTTCGCATGGCCCGGCTTTGGTGAAAACTCCCGCGTGGTCAAGTGGATCTTCGACCGCCTCGACGGCAAGGGCGGCGGCACGCGGACCTTCCTGGGCACCGTACCCACGAAGGAAGACCTCGACCTGACCGGTCTGAGCATCAGCGATGAAGAACTTAACGCGGCACTCGCTGTCTCGAAGGACGAGTGGGTGGCTGAGCTGCCCGGCATTGACGAATGGCTGGCGAAGTTCGGCGATAAGCTCCCCGCAGAGGTCAAAGCTGAGCGTGACGCCTTGGCAAAGTCTCTTGAAGACTAAAGAATATTCGACAATATGACCATCACGGTGGGGCGGGATGCGCTGACAATGCGTATCCCACCCCACCGTTTGTGGAAGCCTGCTCTTACATTGTTGTAAAGCACATCCCACCGATCGGGTGTGCAGCGCGTACAGTATGATATGGCATTCTCAGGTGTGTGGGATGGTGCACAGTTTATGCAGAAAAGGTGTAAATATCCACCAATGCCTTAAAATATTGCTATACAGACTCCGCATTTTGTGTGCAGTAAAGCCATACCTAATTTTCGTGCGGGTGGTACGAAGACTAGAATTTTCCGGTAGAACGGACAAACCCTATATATTAGCCCTCAATAAACTGTTGAAAGGAGATATGAAGCATGCGCCTGACGGCTTTTTCAGACGTATCACTACGTATTATGATGCTTCTTTCTTCCTTGCAGGAAGGGGAAAAACTCTCGACTCAGAGGATCTCGGAGGGAGTCGGAACCCCTTACAATCACGTCGCAAAATCTGTGGCGTTCCTCGTCAATCAAGGGTTGCTTGAATCTACCCGTGGGCGATCCGGTGGCGTCCTGCTGTCGGAGACGGGGCGCAAAGCGACCGTGGGGCAGGTACTTCGTAGCACCGAGGGTGATATTCCTATGATCGAATGCGAAGATGAAAACGGCAACTGTCCCCTAGATAGTTTTTGTCGTCTGCGAACGGTTTTAGCC
>ERZ772952.119-NODE-119-length-17029-cov-4.63191_pt1 | contig 17029 bp, 10 predicted proteins | sample MGYA00580686_ERZ772952 | MGnify/ENA primary metagenome ERZ772952 (study PRJEB29015, sample SAMEA2738074) | human oral metagenome | biome: human oral; feature: human-associated habitat; material: saliva | place: China | collected 2213 ... | reverse complement strand
GTCTTGATCTCCACGGGCGTGGTGGTCGTCTGCCCGCCGTAAGCGGCCGTCAGGGTGTAGGTGCCCGCCGCGAGACCCGAGAATTGGGCGCGCTCGGTGGTCACATTGTTGCGCACCTGCGGCGTGCCGCCCGCTGTGGGCGTGAGGGTGAAGTTCACCGGACAGGCCGCTGTGGTGCCGGGCAGCGACACTTCGATCTTGCCCGCCGCGCAACCCGCGTAGGTGTGGCGCACGATCGTCGCTTGCGGCTGGACGAGCTCGCCTTGCGTGATCGAAAACGAGCTTGTGGCCGCCGCTTCGCAGTCGGTCGAGGTGGCCCGCACCTCATAGTCGCCGAGCGGCAGCCCGGTGAAGGTGTGCGCAAACGCCGGATAGGTCACCGTGGCCGTTTGCAGCGCAGGGGCGCCGGCGGCTCGCTGGCCTTTTTTCCAAATTTCGTAGCGCAAACCGCCGATGCCCACCACTTTGGCCACATTGATCGTCACGCCGCCCGGACACGTGCCGCGGGTGAGGATGGGGGTGGGGATCACGGAGAAGTGCTCCACGTCGATGGGCTGTTCCCACTCGTAGGCGCCGTCTTTCCACGTAGCGCCCGGCGCGGCGGGCGTGCAGCCGGGAGTGGCGCGCACGTGCAGCGTGTAGCGACCCGGCGAGAGGTTGAAGAAGAGCGTCTGCTGGTAGGGGCTGCGCGCCGTGAGATTGCCCACCGGCACGGCCTGTTGGCCGGCGCGCACGGGATCGCGCTCCAGCTTATACTGCACGCGCGAGAAACCGCTCACGCCCGTCAAGCTGAGGCTCACGGCACCGCCCGTGGCCTCGCAGCCGCCGGCCGGCGTCACCACGGGCGTGGCCAGCACATCGGCCGAGGTCTTGACGTGGTAGACGATTTTGGGCAGCACCACGCGGGGCTGCTGTGTGCCGCAGGTGGCCGTGGCGCGAATGTAGATGGGGTCGCCTTCGTTCCACCCGTCGAGCGGCAACACGGCCTCGCTACCCGGGCGCGGCGTCACCACCGGGGTGCCCCAGGTGGTGCGATCTTTCGACACGCTGTAGGTCATGGCCGTGAAACCCGCCACGGCGTTGCGGTAGACCACCGAGAGGCGAGCCGGGGTGTGGCAGTCGCTGTTGGCGGCAATGAGCGTGGCGGTGAAGTCGCCCGTGTCTAGCGTCGGGCAGCCCTGTGCCGCCGCGCGCTGTGGGGGCCACAGGAGCAGCACGAGGAGCGCAATGAACGCAGCTGCGCTTCGGCGATGAATTTTAGCGCACCACCGACCTAAAATAAGATTCCGTTCTTGTTTCATCTTAGGTTCTTGTTCTCGATTTAAAGGCAGCCAATAAGAAAACACGGCCTTTATACTTTAATTGTTATCTACAAAGATCAGAAAAAAGCGCAAACTTGGGAAGTCACATAGTACATTTAACTACAAGCACAGCACAAATTACAACAATTTGATAAGTTACACGTAGCAAAATCCAATGAATACATTTTCCTTCTTCGCGCAGTTCGCCTGATTTCATGGCTTTAATGATATGATGCCGCCCATTGGCACGTAAACCACCTCTATTTTCTTCCCTGGATCTCCTTCCACGAAAGAACTCTGCGGCAGGCAGCGCAATCATCATGCAAGTTGCGAAACAATGCTGTCTGATGTCTGCATGCCGCCTCCCCTTATGAAAAGATTTGGTTGCTATGCTTCTTGAAAATCGCCGTGTTTCACCGAAAAGTTTCGCGTTTTCCTCCAAAAACAGCGCGTTTTTCGGTGTTTTCCCCCGACATAATACAACATCTCGGTCGGCCTCAACGAAGCGACTCAAAAAAAAAGAATGGAATTCGGAAACTTCGGCTTCAACAAACGAAAATAGCGAAGCCTACCCCTCTTAGGCGATGCGAAACAGCCCTTGTCGTCGCTTTTCGACTCCTGCCCCATCGCGCTCGGTGGGGAGAGAGACAATGTTTCGCGCAACCGCGCAATGAAAATGGGAAACAAAAAAAGGCCGATCCCCGATAAGGCGATCGACCTTTGCGCTTCAGGATGGGCTTGAACCAACGACCCCCTGATTAACAGTCAGGTGCTCTAACCAACTGAGCTACTGAAGCAGTGTGACTCTCCATGTTTTACTCGCCGAGAACCGGGCGATTGAGCGCTTCAGGATGGGCTTGAACCAACGACCCCCTGATTAACAGTCAGGTGCTCTAACCAACTGAGCTACTGAAGCAGTGCAGTTTACGGAAGCTTCGGGCTTTCTTTTCGAATATCCGCGGCTTTATCTCCGTTTGCGATGCAAAAGTAGTACTTTATTTTGGATAAAGCACTATCTTTGCAGAAGAAAATTGACAAGAAAATCGCATGAAGAAGATTTTAGGCCTTGGCAACGCACTCGTCGACGCCCTAATCCAAATAGACAACGACAACATTCTCAAAGAGTTATCCTTACACAAAGGAGGAATGACCCTCATTGATGAGGACACCCACAAAAAAATTGCAAACCGTCTAAAATCCCTCTCTTTCAAACGCAGCCCCGGCGGATCGGCCGGGAATGCTTTGGCCTGTGTGGCGGCGATGGGGGGCGATGCCAGCTTTGTGGGACGCATCGGCCGGGACGGTAACGGAGACTTCTACGCCACAGAGACGCAACAACGCGGCGTGCATTTCATTCCCCTGCACGACCCCACACTGCCCACCGGGGTGGCCAACACCTTTATCTCGGAGGGCGGACAACGCACCTTCGCAACTTACCTCGGCGCAGCTGCCTTGCTCGAAGCCGAGCAGCTGGAGGGTGTCATGCCCGACGAGGTGGACTATGTATTTATAGAGGGCTATTTGGTACAAAACCATCGCCTCATCGAACATGCGGTCGAACTTTCGCATCAACGTGGAGCCAAAGTCTGCCTGGACTTGGCCTCTTGGAACATTGTTGAGAGCGAACATGCCTTTTTCGAGCGATTATTGCCCCATATAGATATTGTATTCGCCAACGAAGACGAGGCGCGCGCCATGACCGGGAAGATCGGCAAGGAAGCCGCGCACATTCTCGCCGGTCCCTGCCACACGGCCGTGGTCAAATGCGGACCGCGCGGTGCTTTTGCCGTACAAGGCGAGCATTGCGTGTGCGAACCCGCCACCGAAGTGGCCCACGTCATCGACACCACCGGTGCCGGCGATTTCTTTGCCGGAGGCTTCCTGCACCGCCATGCCCTTGGCGGCTCGCTGGCCCAGTGCCTCATCGATGGATCGGCCTGTGCCGGCGAAGTCATTCAGGTCATCGGCACTCAACTGCCCGAGACCACCTGGCAGCGGCTGCGCGCACAGAGCGCTTTGCGCCACGACAAAAACTAAACTTTTCTGCTCTCTATGAGACGACTCATCTATTTTCTGCTCTTCGCCTGCAGCACGACGACTCTACTCCGTGCACAAGAGCCACAAGAGCCGCACAACTTTCAAACCACCAAGGCGCTCGACATCTTCAATGCCCTGTATCGCAATCTCGATCTCTACTATGTCGACACGCTGAATGCGGAGCAACAGGTGGAAGAAGCCATTGATTATATGCTGGACCGCTTGGATCCGTACACGGAGTTCTACAAAGCGGGACGCACCGACGAACTGCGACTCATCACCACGGGAAAGTACGCCGGCATTGGCTCGCCCATTCGCTATCACAAGCGCAGTGACCGCTGTGCCTTCGAGGCGCCTTATCTGAACATGCCGGCTTGGCAAGCCGGTATCCGATCGGGCGATATCATTATGCGCATCGACAATAAAGATGTGGGCGTGTGCGGCAAAACCGATCGCCGGGTTTACAGCCAAAAGATCTCGACTTTGCTGCGCGGCAATCCCGGCACGACCTTCACCGTCACCGTCAAACGCCCCGGACGCGAACGACTTTTGCGATTCCGCATCACGAGACAGACCATCAAACAGCCCTCGGTGGTCTACACTACCCTGCTGCCCAACCAAGTGGGCTACGTGTTGCTCAGCAGCTTCACCGAAGACACGGCGAAAGACCTGCGCGAAGCTTTCGAACAACTCCGCAAACAGGGAGCCAAACGCTTGGTGTTCGACCTTCGAGGCAACGGGGGAGGGCTCATGGGAGAGGCCGTGAAAGTGGTCAACTTCTTCGTGCCCAAAGGAAAACGCGTGTTGAGCACACGCGGAAAAGACCCGGAAATGAACGAGAGCTACAAGACAACAGCCTCTCCCTTCGACACCGGCATTCCATTGGCCGTACTGGTCAACTACGGAACAGCCTCATCGGCGGAAATCACTTCGGGGTGTTTGCAAGATTACGACCGTGCAGTGATTGTGGGACGCCGCACCTACGGCAAAGGTCTGGTGCAAACGCCCAAGAACTTGCCCTATGGCGCCATGATGAAGCTGACTACGGCCAAATACTACATCCCTTCCGGACGCTGCATCCAGGCCTATGACTTCAAAAATCGCGGAGCTGACGGACAACCTCGCCACCTACCCGATTCGCTTTGCAAGACTTTTCGCACGGCACACGGACGTCCGGTGAAAGACGGCGGAGGCATCACGCCCGACATTGTAGTTGAAGAAGACTCGCTCCCCGATTTCATCGCTTATCTCGAGAGTTCCGAGCAACTCTTCGACTATGTCACCGGCTATTGCAACGCAAGAAAAACCATTGCGCCGCCCTCTGAGTTCAAACTTTCGGACCAAGATTTCGAAGCCTTCAAGCAATACATGTTCAAAAGCGACTTTACTTACGACAGTCGCACACGCCAGGCCTTGGACCGCGTGAAACAATGGGCTAAATTCGAGGGCTACGACGAGCGGGCCGCCAAAGAGTTCGAAGCCCTCGCCGCGAAACTGCGCCCCAACCTGCAAGCAGACTTCGAACGCTGGCAACAACCCGTGCGCACTGTGGTGGAATCGGCCATCATCAACAATATATATGGGCGCGCCGGCGTGGTAGCCTATCGACTTCGCAACGACAAGGACCTCAATGCCGCCGTAGATGTGCTCAACGATCGAGCACGCTACGACGCCATTCTCCGACCTTGACCGGAGCGCACCCGACTTTCTCCGCAAAATCTCATTCCCCCTCACAATATGACAAACCTTCTTCTTCTCGGATCCGGCGGTCGCGAACATGCACTGGCATGGAAAATCGCGCAAAGCCCCAAGATCAACCACCTTTACATCGCGCCGGGCAATGCCGGCACGGCACAAGTGGGCACGAACGTCCCTCTACGCGCCGACGACTTCGAAGGCATCGAGCGTTTTGTGCTCGATCATGACATCAACATGGTCGTTGTCGGACCGGAAGACCCGTTGGTCAAAGGCATCTTCGACTTTTTCGCCTCACGCCCTGCCCTTTCGCAGATTCCTATCATCGGTCCTTCGAAAAAAGGTGCCGTGCTCGAGGGCTCAAAAGACTTTGCCAAGGCTTTTATGCAGCGTCATGGCATTCCCACTGCGGCCTATCGCACCTTCGACGGCACACAGGTGGAAGCAGGCTGCGAATTTCTCGCCACCCTCTCCGCTCCCTACGTGCTGAAGGCCGACGGACTTTGCGCCGGCAAGGGAGTTTTGATTCTCCCCACCCTTGAAGAAGCGCAACATGCGCTCAGAGAAATGCTCGGCGGCCAATTTGGCAACGCGTCTTCGCGCGTGGTGATCGAAGAGTTCCTTTCCGGCATCGAATGCTCGGTCTTTGTCCTCACCGACGGCCGCAGCTACAAGATTCTTCCCGAGGCCAAAGACTACAAACGCATCGGCGAAGGCGACACCGGCCTCAACACCGGCGGCATGGGCTCCGTTTCGCCCGTGCCTTTCGCCACACCCGAATGGATGGAAAAGGTGGAACGCGAAATCATTCGCCCCACCGTCGACGGACTTCGCGCGGAAGACATTACTTATAAGGGCTTCATTTTCTTCGGCCTCATCAATTGCAACGGACAGCCCAAAGTCATCGAATACAATTGCCGCATGGGGGACCCCGAAACCGAGAGTGTTATGCTGCGTCTCAAGAGCGATTTGGTCGACCTCTTCGAGGGAGTGGCCGAAGAACGTCTCGACCAATGTCCCATTGAGTTCGATGATCGTGCCGCAGTCTGCGTGATGTGCGTCAGCGGTGGCTATCCGGGCGCCTACCAAAAGGGCTATCCCATCACAAACGCCGAGGTGGAAGGCAGTGTAGTTTTCCATGCGGGAACCACACTGCGAGACGGCCAACTCGTCACCGACGGCGGACGCGTGATTGCCGTGAGCAGCTACGGCGCAACACGGCAAGAAGCACTGCAACGTTCCATGCAAGGAGCGCGGCAAATCGAATTCCAAGACAAATATTTCCGCTCCGACATCGGTTTCGACCTCTAAAACCTTCGATATCTCCCGAACGTGAAAAGCTTCACGTTTGGGCGATGCTTTTCTCCTCTCTTTTCCTCTCTTTCCTATGCGCCAAAAAGGATTTCGCCACAACATCACTCAGAGTCTCGCCACCCTTCCGCTGGTGGGACTGATCGCAGCAGTCGTTTGGATGCTTCCTAATGTGCGCAGCCTCCTACTGGGAGGAGGTCTCCTCGTCACTTTCATCATGGCCTACCTGGTCATCGAATGCAACAACCGCTATCAGCTGCTCAGAGTGCGTTCGCGTATGAACAGTGTGGTGTTTCTCGCACTGATGGCCGCCTTCCCTGCCTCCCATCTTCTCGGTTGGCACCTCGCACCCGCCGCGGCCCTGCTGGCAGCCTACTTTGTTTTGTTCCGCGTCTACGGAAAAACGCGCACACAGGGCACACTTTTCCACGTCACCCTGTTGCTCAGTCTGGGCAGTCTCGTCTTTCCGCCGTTGGTCTTGGTCATTCCTTTTGCCCTCTTCGTGGCCGCCGTGCAACTTCGCGCCTTGCGGCCCGCCGCATTCGGGGCGGCCGTGTTCGGATGGCTCCTCCCCTATTGGATTTACGCCGCGGTGCTCCTCGTCCTGCACGGTTTCGACTGGACGCTCCTCCCCGCTTATTACGCCGACGTGCTGCCTCAACTTCCGAAATTCGACTATGTCGCGGTGACTCCCCTAACGTGGGTGAGCTACGCCGCCGTCATTGTTCCGGGACTCATCGGGACGGCTCATTTTTATTCCACTTCCTACAACGACAAGATTCGCACACGCCAATTTCTCTATTCCCTCACGGTGTTGCAAATCCCCGTTCTTCTGCTCACCGCCCTCTATCCTGAGCAAAGCAGCACCCTCCTTCCGCTGCTCGTTGCGGTCTACGCTCCGATGATCAGCCACCATCTCACGCTCGCCCGTGGACGCATGGCCGATCTCTGGTTTGTCTGCTGCACACTCGCCGTTGCAGCCCTCATTGCTCTCCCATTTTTCTCGTTCTGAAGCGCCGCTTCAGCTCCACGGCATCGTCTTCTTTTATTTTGCTTCCCATGCGCGCCCTCACCCTCTTCATCTTTTCAGTCGCATGCGCATTGCTTACGGCTTGTTCCGACGGCATTTCGTCCGAGCCAACCGTCACAGTCAGTGTGCCCCCCCTACGTTATTTTGTCGAGAACATTGCCGGCCCTTACTTCCAGGTCAATACGCTCGTGCCGGCCGGAGCAAGTCCCGAAACCTATGAGCTCACGCCCAAACAAGTGGTGGAAGTCAGCAACTCGCGCGTCTATTTTAGTGTAGGCACCTTGGGATTTGAACGCGCACGCCTCGACAAACTCACAGCCAACGCCCCACGACTCACCACTGTCAACGTCTCCGACAGCATCCCTCTCATGGAAGGTTGCGCCGACGAGCACCCGGGCGAAAACATCGGCATCGATCTTCACACCTGGATCTCTGTCAGTTCCGGTCGACAAATCACGCGCAACGTCTGCTCGGCTCTCTGCAAAGCAGATTCGGTGCACGCCCGTTACTTCATGCACCGCCGAGACAGCCTGCTGCACCACATCGATTCGCTCGAAGTCTCCATCCATCGGCTGCTCGACCGCCTGCATGAACGCACCTTCGTCATCTACCATCCGGCACTGGGCTACTTCGCCCGCGATTTCGGGCTGCGGCAACTCGCCGTTGAGGAAAATGGCAAAGAGCCCTCGGCCGAACACTTGCAACAACTCATCAATCAAGCACAGGCTGCGGGAGTAAAAGTCGTTTTCATCCAAAAAGAACACGCCGGACGCGCTGCGCAACGACTCGCCGAAGCCATCGGTGCACGCGTAGTCTCCATCGCACCGCTGTCGGCCGAGTGGGACAAACAACTGCTACTCATCGCCCGTGCGCTGGCCCAACCCTCTCCTGCCCATGACTCCACCTCTCATCCGACTCACTGACGTTTCCGCCGGCTACGGGGGACGATCCGTACTCAACCACTGCACGCTCGAAGTGCACGAACAGGAAATGCTCGTGCTGCGTGGCCGCAACGGAGGTGGAAAGACGACCTTGCTCAAGGTCCTGGCCGGACTACTCGCACCTATAGAGGGAGCGGTGTGGCGACGCGAGGGACTCACCGTGGGATATCTCCCTCAATATCGCACCATCGACCGCGAATTTCCCCTCACGGTCTTCGACACCGTGCGCTCAGGACTCCAATGCACGCTGAAATGGTGGCAGCATTACAATGAGCGTCACCGCGAGCTCACCCAAACCACTCTTCGCTCGCTCGGACTCAAGGCGTTGGCCGCCTGCCCCATCCGCAACCTGAGCGGCGGACAGTGGCAACGTACGCTCTTGGCACGCGCACTCGTCAGCCAGCCGCAGCTGTTGCTACTTGACGAACCCGACACCCACCTCGACAATGCTTCCAAGCGCGAGCTCTACACCACCCTGCTGCGCGAACACACCCGCCGCGCCATCGTTCTCGTCAGCCACGACGAACACCTCACGCTCCCGCCCGAGGCTCAAATTATCGACTTGGGCTGAACTTTTCTCTGTGTAAAAAGGCTTTTTCCGCCTTACGAGTCGGGCAATCCATGAATTTTCACTACATTTGCAGCCATACAAGGTGGCTGAATCCGAGTGTTTGCATGCTAAACTCTGCTGTTTCGGTCTCCTTCTCACTCTCTTTAACTCAATATTCCTAAGATGAAAAAGTTTCTCCTCCTTGTCGCTGTTGCCTGCTTGGGCACTTCGGCCTTCGCCCAAAAGGGCACCAAAGAACTCGGCGTAGGTCTGGTCTACGGCTCGCAAGTTGAAAGCATTGGCTTTAATGTTCGCGGTCAATATTTCGTGACCGACAACGTTCGACTCGAAGCTTCTTTCAACAACTACTTCAAGCACAACGGACTCTCCATGTGGGATCTCAGTGCCAACGGTGCTTACGTTTTCAATATCACCGACAAATTCCGCGCCTATCCCATGCTCGGTTTCACCTTCACCAGCTGGTCGCTTGAATATAGTATTCCTAAGCTGAATCCTGACGACACGAAAGTTATTTATGTGAAGAGCGACAACACGGTTCGCTTCGGCGCCAACTATGGTGGCGGTGTTGAATACGCCCTCTCGAAAAATGTGGCCGCTTTCGGCGAAATCCGCGAACAAGTGCTGCCCAACAGCTACAGCCAGGGCGCATTCACGCTCGGCATCAAGGCTCGCTTCTAAACACCGGCGGCTAACAGCCCAACATTCAAGCCTCGCATCATTCCAGATGCGGGGCTTTTTTCGTTGCGACCGACGTGTGACAACGCAAAAGCACGAAACGCAGTTTCGCACTGCCCCGGTTGTTCGCCTCGACTCGCCGACCCGTGCGGTTCATGCAGCATCTGCGAGGAAAAACACCGGCGCTTTCAGCCGAAAACTCCGCATTTTCATCGAAAAATCTCCCGTTTTTCGCTCAAACTTCCCGATTTCATCGACGGATAAGCGGGAAACAAAAGCGACAACGGAAAGAACATCACACGAAATCCCGTGCCGGATCGGAAACACGGAGGTCGACACACAACCTTTCGGGAAGGAGGACAAATAGAAAGCAAACTTTGCATTTTCGCGCCCACGCTTCCTCCGTTCGAAGAGTTTTCACTACCTTTGCTCCAGCAATACACAACCGACCTACGGAGCCATTCCAAGGCTCCACATAATCTAACCCAACCTATGTACGGTAAATTCCAACAACACCTCCAAACGGAGCTGGCCGCCATCCGCGAAGCCGGTCTCTACAAGAACGAACGCCTCATCTGCGGCCCGCAGCAGGCAGAAATCAACGTAGGAGGAAAAACAGTGCTCAACTTCTGCGCCAACAACTACCTGGGTCTCTCGAACCACCCGCGCTTGATCAGCGCAGCCAAAGCGGCCATGGACGCCCGCGGCTACGGCATGTCGTCGGTACGTTTCATTTGTGGCACACAAGATCTGCACAAGGAACTCGAAGCGGCCATCTCGCGCTTCTTCAAAACGGACGATGCCATTCTCTATGCCGCTTGCTTCGACGCCAATGGCGGCGTGTTCGAACCGCTCCTCACGGCTGAGGATGCCATCATCAGCGATGCGCTCAATCACGCCTCCATCATCGACGGCGTTCGCCTCTGCAAAGCCAAGCGCTATCGCTATGCCAATGCCGACATGGAAGACCTTGAACGCCAATTGCAGGCCGCGCAAGAACAGCGCTTCCGCATCGTTGTGACCGACGGCGTGTTCTCGATGGACGGCAACGTGGCACCGATCGACAAGATCTGTGATCTCGCCGAAAAATACGATGCACTGGTCATGGTCGACGAAAGTCACTCGGCAGGCGTGGTCGGAAAAACCGGTCGCGGCGTGTCGGAATTCTTCGACACCTACGGACGTGTCGACCTCTACACCGGCACACTCGGCAAAGCCTTCGGTGGTGCGGTGGGCGGATTCACCACCGGACGCCAGGAGATCATCGACATGCTTCGCCAGCGCAGCCGTCCTTATCTTTTCTCCAACTCTATTCCCCCCTCGGTGGTGGGTGCCGGCATCGAAACCTTCAAGATCCTCGATGAAAGCAATGAAATTCACGACCGACTGGTGGAAAACGTTGAATACTTCCGCACGAAAATGCTGGAAGCCGGCTTCGACATCAAACCGACCCAAAGCGCCATTTGCGCCGTTATGCTCTATGATGCCAAACTCTCGCAAGACTACGCGGCTCGTCTCCAAGACGAGGGCATCTATGTGACCGGTTTCTACTATCCCGTCGTGCCGAAGGATCAAGCACGCATCCGCGTGCAGATTTCTGCCGGACACAATCGCGAACATCTCGACCGCTGCATTGCCGCCTTCATCAAGGTGGGCAAAGAGCTCGGCGTACTGAAATAAAAAAGACGATTTCATCGGGAGCCCACTGCACGGGAATCCCGATGAAATCGCACCTTCTTTTTTCTCTCTTCCGAACAGCCGTTCGGCGCATGCGCACTGCTCGCCGACGGCTGCTCGCATGTTTGGATCTCACCGCAAGCGCTTCGCTTCCCCCGCATGAAAACCCACCACAGCAACCAAGCCTCCATCGGGCGCATCCTGAAATACACCGGCCTCTTCGGCGGGGTGCAGGGATTCTATGCGCTCATGGCGATGGTGCGCAACAAAATCACCGCTTTGTTGCTCAAAACCGGTGGAATGGGGCAAATCGACAACTTCAGCCGCACCACCGATCTCATTGCATCGGGCACCAACATGGGTCTGGCCTTCAGTGCCGTGCCGCACATCGCCCGATTGGAGAGCGAAAGAAACACCGTGGCCATTCGCCACTACGTGAAATTGGTGCGCTCGTGGGTTTTCCTCACCGCCTTGCTGGGCTTGTCGGTCACGGCCTTCGCTGCCCCGCTCTGGTCTCGGCTGCTTTGGGGCGACGGAAGTCACACTTTCGATTTCGTTCTCCTCGCTCCGTTGGTCTTTTTCTCGACGCTGTGCGGCGGAGAGGCGGCAGTGCTCAAAGGTTTACACCGACTGAAGAAGCTCGCCACCGTTTCGGCGCTCGGTGCCGTTACCACCCTTGTCGCCACACTCTCCTGCTATTGGAGTTGGGGCGTCGAGGGCATCGTGCCGGCCTTGGTTCTTTCGGCCGCTGCACTCTGTGGCATGCACTGGCTGGCCGCTCATCGAAGCATACGCTACGAGATCGCACCGATGAATTGGCGCTTTTTGCGCCGAGGTCGTCGCATGATACGTTTGGGTTTGGCTTATGCCGTCGCAGGATTCGTCGCAGCCGGTGGCGAATACCTCGTGCGTTTGATCTTGCTGCACTGCGACGCGCCGGGTCTACACCACGGCAATGACACCGTCGGTATCTATGCTGCCGCGTTTACCCTCACGGTTACTTATGCGCGACTCATTTTTATGTCGATGGATGCCGATTATTTTCCAAGACTATCGGCTGCAACGGCCGACACCACCTTGCAAAATATGACCGTCAACCGGCAAATCGATGTACTCGTGCAGCTCACCGCGCCACTGCTCCCGTTGTTTTGTCTTTTGTCGCCCACGGTGGTGCGCATGCTCTATTCGTGCGATTTCTCTGCCGCAGTTTCCATGATCGAAGCCGCGGCTCCCTATCTTTTGTTCAAAGCCATCTGCACCCCCATCGCCTATTTGGGTTTGGCTCACTCGAGCAGCCGACTCTATTTGTTGGTCGAGTCCAGCTATGCCGTGGCCTTCGTCGCCGCAATGGCTTTGTGCTATCCGCTCCTCGGCATGCCGGGTGCCGGGTTGGCACTCACCGTCTGTCATGTGGTCTACTTTCTCGTGGCGCTGTTCACCTATCGACACCACTTCGGTTTTCATTTGGCTACCGACACGCGCAGACGTTGCATGCTCCAACTCTTCATTCTGCTGATCGCCGTGCTTGCCCTGCAATCGGCGCACACGTCAGTTCATTGGGTCGGGGGCTTGGGAGCTACGATCGCATCTTCCTTTTTTTCCATCCGATTCCTGGAAAAACACACTCATATTTTCAAACGTTTTCGTCGTTTTTTTACGGGAAAATAATCACCGATTTTTCCCTCATTCGTTTCTCTCCTCACAAAGGACTGTGTGCGCCTCTTCTTGCGCACAATTTCATTGCATTTTTTCACTTCGGAGCGACAGTAAAACACGCATAGTTATCCATTCTATATATTCAAAATCCTAATTATCAACAACTTACAAGTTTGCAACAGCCTAAAAGTTCTCCATTTCTGCAAACTCTTTGATTCTTAGGGGCTTGAAAACTTCCTATTTTTTTCGCTGCTTTTTTTCTTTGCGCTGTTGTTTTTTCCCCCTATATTCGCGGCACAAATGAGAGCTGCACGACCACACGGTCGCTTCCCCGCCCCCAACATAGAGATGTCCCCTTTTCTTTCACTCGCCGTGTCAGCTCTAGATATCCATAAGGCAAACAATTCAACAATGAGCACCGAAAATTTCATCATCACGAAGCGCGACGGTTCCGAAGAACCATTTTGCATCGATAAAATCAAAAATGCCATCATGAAGGCCTGTGCGGCTTCGGGCGATCAGCTCGACGCCGAAGCACTCGAGCGCATCATGAGTCATCTGCACTTCTGCAACGGCATGAACGTGGAGAACATTCAAAACCAAGTGGAAGTGGCGTTGATGAAAGAAGGACATTACAACGCGGCAAAGGCCTTTATCGTCTATCGCAACCGCCACACAGAAGATCGACAAACGGCACAAAAGCTCCGTTTCCTCATTGACTACTGCAACGCCGACAACGCGGCTACCGGCTCAAAGTTCGATGCGAACGCAAATGTCGAGAACAAAAACCTCGCCACCCTCATCGGCGAAATTCCCAAAGGCGATTTTATCCGTCTGAACCGCCGTTTGCTCTGCGACAAGCTCAAAGAAATGTATGGCAAAGAGACGGCCGACCGCTATCTCTACCTGCTCGACCACCATTATATCTATAAGAACGACGAAACCTCGCTGGCCAACTATTGTGCTTCCATCACCATGTACCCGTGGTTGCTCAACGGCACGAAATCCATTGGCGGTAATTCCACAGCACCCACCAATCTGAAATCCTTCTGCGGTGGATTCATCAATATGGTGTTCATCGTCAGCTCCATGCTCAGCGGCGCCATCGCCACAGTGGAGTTTCTCATGTACATGAGCTACTTCCTTGAGAAAGAATATGGCGAAAACTATTACCTCCGCGCCGATGAAATCGTAGACAGCTCCCTCCGCCAGCTCAAACAGCGCACCATCGACAAGGTGATCACCGACTGCTTCGAGCAAATCGTCTATTCCATCAACCAACCCACAGGCGCACGCAATTTCCAATCGGTCTTCTGGAACATTTCCTACTACGACCGCTACTATTTCGAATCGCTCTTCGGAGAATTCCGCTTCCCCGACGGATCGCGCCCGCACTGGGAGCCCCTGAGCTGGTTGCAAAAGCGCTTCATGAACTGGTTCAACCAAGAGAGAACCAAATGCGTGCTCACCTTCCCGGTCGAAACCATGGCTTTGTTGTGCAAAGATGGCGATGTGATCGATCAAGAATACGCCGATTTCACCGCAGAGATGTATGCCAAAGGGCACTCCTTCTTCACTTACATGAGTGACAACGCTGACTCTCTCGCCAGCTGCTGCCGCCTGCGCAACGAGATCCAAGACAACGGATTCTCCTACAGCCTCGGAGCCGGTGGGGTGTCGACCGGTTCGAAATCGGTCCTCACCGTCAACCTCAACCGCTGCGTGCAACAAGCCACGCGCGAAGGACGTGACTATGTGGAATATCTCGATGAAATCATCGATTTGATGCACAAAGTCCAGATGGCCTACAACGAAAATCTGGAATGGATGCGCAAACGCGGCCTCCTGCCCCTCTTCGATGCCGGCTACATCAACATCAAACGCCAGTATCTCACCATCGGCGTCAACGGCATGGTCGAAGCGGCCGAAAGTCTCGGCATCACCATCAGCGACAACGAGGAGTATTGCAACTTCGTGGAACGCATTCTCTCGCTCATCGAGTCGTACAACAAGAAGTACCGCTCGAAGGATCTGCTCTTCAACTGCGAAATGATTCCCGCCGAGAACGTCGGTGTGAAGCATGCTCGCTGGGACCGCGAAGACGGCTACTACGTACCGCGCGACTGCTACAACTCGTATTTCTACATCGTAGAGAACAAAAATACCGATCCCATCGAGAAGTTCCGTCTCCACGGTCGTCGCTACATCGACCACCTCACCGGCGGAAGCGCCCTGCACTGCAATCTCGAAGAGCACCTCTCGCAACCCCAATATCGCCACCTGCTCCGCGTGGCCGCAGTGGAAGGCTGCAACTACTTCACGTTCAATATCCCCAACACGCTCTGCAACGAATGTGGTTGCATCGACAAGCGCTATCTCACCGAGTGCCCGCACTGCCATAGCCACAACGTCGACTATCTCACCCGCGTCATCGGCTACCTCAAGCGTGTTTCCAACTTCTCGGTCGACCGCCAGAAAGAAGCCGCACGCAGATATTATGGCGTGCTCAAACCCGCGAAAGTGTAATCTCGTCGCATCGATGTAAGCACCTTCCATCGACACTTCCGAATTGTTCCCCCGGCAAGCGGTGTTAGCGCCACTTGTCGGGGGAAATATTGAATCCACCGACGAAAATTCGTCCAATCCATCGATTCCACCATGCTCAAATACGTCAACCACGACATCGTTTTCCAAGAATTCCCCGACGAAGTTACCCTCGCCGTGAACCTCTCGCGCTGCCCCTGCGCCTGTCCGGGGTGCCACAGTACTTATCTTTGGGGCGACAACGGAGAGGAACTCACCGAAGAACGCTGGCTCGCGTTGGTTGAACAATATGGTCGCACCATCACCTGCGCCGCACTGATGGGCGGCGATAACGATCCGAGCCGTGTGCTCCATCTCCTCTCGCTCCTCCGCGAAACGCATCCCGAGCTGCACACCGGTTGGTACAGTGGTCGCACGGAACTGCCCGATGGATTCGACGCCCTCAACGCCCCCACCTACGTGAAACTCGGCCCGTGGCGCGAAGCCTGTGGTCCGCTGAGCAGTCCGACCACCAACCAGCGCATGTATCGTTACGCGGCCGACGGAACGCGGACAGACATCACCGAAAAGTTCCAAAAGAAGGGACTCAAGATTTGAAGAACCTCTCAATGCGCTTACAAACTACACAATTTCATCGAGACCATCCGCACAGAACGAATTCTATATATCCCAAACTCCCCCTCACGTCATCAGGACATGAGGGGGAGTTTTTATGTATTGTTCATCGAGAGGTGGGGCTATCACCCGTGCGTCCTTATTCTTTGAAATTCTTGTTGGCAGGCGTTTCAAAAATCAGTACAGAACCGGCCTTCACGCGCAGTTTCTTGCCATTTTTAGCATCACCATTTGAGGTTTGGAGCGGGAGTTCTTGATCTTTGTAGACCGTCACTATACACCACTCGCGCCCATTCGCATGAAAGTAGTGCACCCCGAGATAAGGAAGCGATTCATCGCAAGCCCCATCGGTGAGGGACAAACTATAAAGTGCACCCCCGTGACGCACAGCAAGCGCATTGGAGAGGCCGTACGTCGCATAGCTCACTTCCGTGCCGCGCTTCGTCTTCGCACTCCACGTGCGGCGGTTCACATCATAGACTTCATCACGATCAGCCTCTACCTTCAATGTGCCCTGCGAATTGGAGAAATCAACGGTTTCATCGCGGCCGTCTACTGAAAGGAACAAAAAACCATTCACTGTCGCTGCAACTTGGCAGTCTTTTTTCTCCGTGGCATAGGTCGATTGCTCGCGACGCGCCGAACCATCGAGGAGCGATGTTTCCAAATGTGCAAGTTCGTCGGCATAGGCGCCGAGCGGCTTCGACAAACGCAGATTGGCTTTCGACAAGCTGCGCAAGAAAGCACTGATTTGCTCATTCGTGAGGGCGGGAAGCACCGCCTCTCCGTCCATGCGAAGCGCAGACAAGGCCGCACGACGGTCTTCGTCGGACATTTGCGGCCAAACGCGCTGCAACGAATCGACTTTGGCCAAACATTGCTCATAGTCGCGACGCGCCAATTCACGCCACTTGCTCTCATTTTGCGCCATTGCACCGCCGGCAAACAGCAAAGCGGCGCAAAAAAGGAATACTTT
>ERZ772952.116-NODE-116-length-17371-cov-3.46818_pt1 | contig 17371 bp, 22 predicted proteins | sample MGYA00580686_ERZ772952 | MGnify/ENA primary metagenome ERZ772952 (study PRJEB29015, sample SAMEA2738074) | human oral metagenome | biome: human oral; feature: human-associated habitat; material: saliva | place: China | collected 2213 ... | reverse complement strand
ATTCTTGTATAGGTGTTTTATTACGACATACATGCCATTAGCAGTTTTGCATAATTTACCCTTAAGTGCTTCTTTATAATTAAATGGCTTCATTTCAAATTCCCTTCTACAAAATAAAAATAAATCATAAAAATATCGACACTAAAGTCGATATTTAAATAAGACACTACAGGAATATACATATACCCGCGCCACTTATTTCTCTATTGATCAATTGTACATAAAATAAAATATACAATAAAAATAGAACAAACATAAAACAACAAAGCAATAATCAAATCTACACTAACCATAATAAAACACCTATACAAGAATAAACAAATAAAAATACATTACAGGAATGTAATACAATCCTATATATACTTAAACAATGAATACCATATAAAACAATATATGTACAATAGGCTATTCCATAGCCTTATTTAAATAAGTAACATACAATCAATACAAGGATAGTTACCCTTATATAATAATAGGATACATCTATATAGTAATGGAATACACTTATATAGGTTTATATACATTTAATACAGGGAATACATAATATAGAAACATACCTAGTATTGATTCAAATATCTATTTAGATACTTGTATAACAGTATTTACTTAATACAAATACAAACGCTTAAGATATCTGTACCAGGTACAGCGATCAAAAATGTATGTAATACAAGCCACTCTGTGGCTATAGATGTCAAAATAATTACATCTCTATATAGATACCAGTACATATTTTCAAATTCGCTTATTGCATTCTTATTCTATATATACTATACTTATATATATTGTTAGAGAGTAGTCTTACTGGAGAGACTATAAACTCCTTAAGTGCATGGAAAGGCATACATATATTAGAATTTATCCCTTTTTTATTCTTTATTTCCTGTATCGCATCAGTGCTTGTAGTATTCTTTTTAAAGGGTTCTTTGTCAATGTATATTTATTTATACACTACAGAGATATTATACTTATTAGCGGCGTTTTATGTCTAATGAGTGTACTATATAAGCAATGCTTGGTTCCTGAATTGGGCTGTGAAGCTGTAAGGTTACGTCCCCAGCGACATCACGTGGTGTGATGGGTATTAGCATATATAATATACTTGATGTAATCCCTGATAATATACTATTTCTTATTGTATTTATTAGTATATATACTTAGTGAACAACTTAGTTTTTTAATGCATCCTTTAACTAGGAGCGCCCGCCGTATACTTGTATTAGTATTCGGTAGTTTTGTCGTATCTGTATAATCTGTATTGCTAATATTACAACACATGTCCCGCCGGCCATGTGCTATTTTTATATCTATCTTATATACTGTATTGTACACACTTATATAAACATACTATTGCCTCTAATACGCTTATATATGTAAATAAAATGCAGCCAGTACCTCTTGTATTAAAAATAATTGGGCTGAATACTTTTGTATTCAGGGTATTTTACTTCTTGTTGTAATCATTTATTAGTAAAGGGGCTCGCTTACGCTCGCCCCGTATCTGTTTCTTATAGTACAATAGAAACCAATAGAGCTGTTACTGCTTCTAGTACATACAATATCCCTATTGTTGATAGTATAACAATAATGGCCATAAGAAATGATATAAAATCATACTCTTTCATGATTGTTAATTCAAATTAGTCACGCCAACTAATTTCTCTAAACGCTCTACTCGCTTTTTAAGCTCTTCAAGTTCGTTTTCTAAATTTTTATTGCCGGCCTTTAATTTTAACGTTTGAATAAGTATATCAGGGGTAATATCATATCCTGGATATACACTACTTGAACCAACCCAAAGTACTTTACCAACCCTGTCAAATTCAAAAACAGGATCTGTACGACTTTCTTTTACAAACTTGGTACATTTCAATTTTGCAATACACCCTGGTATATCAGTGTCGATAACTTCGTATTCATTTCCGAATTTATCTACAACGATTTGGCCAACATTGATATCTTTAATATCCATTTTTATTACCTCCAACAAGAATTTAATCATAAAAAGACCCCACTCCTAAAAGTGGGACCTTTTCTTTTACTACAAATTAGGCAGCAGTTTCTGCTTGTGGACCTTTGTCTACAGTACCATCAGCGCCGGAGAGCAATTCATCAACACTTTGTTCTTGATCTTTTGCTTCAGCTTCAGCAGGTTTAGCACCGCGAGCTAAACGTCGTGCACGTGCAGCTTGTACACCTGTTTGCTCTTTAGGCTTTTCAGAACCTACTGTTTCAATGCTGTTGATATCGATTTCTTCGGCAACTTCAACAGCTTCTACAGGTGCAGCCAACATGTCGAAGTCTTCGGATACGACAGGAGCGGCAACACCACTACCAGCGCGGTCGAAGATGTATTCAGAGATCACAACATTAGGTACAGTAACCCAAGGTTGTCCTTGACCCATAATGCGGCTTTCCATAGTTACACGGTTGCCGGATTGGTAAACAATAGCAGGATTGCTAGCGATACCACGTTCAAACGCTTCAGGGCGAGAGTTAGTGTTACCGCGATTGTTATCGTACAAAGTAGTACGGATAGCAATCTTATTACCTTGTGGGTTAGTTACCTCTACAATGCGGCGAGTATATTGGGTCTCGCTGTTTTGGGTAACTTGGATACCACAACCAAAATCAGAATGCAGAGGATCAACATCAGCCATATTGACTGTTGCTTTACCTTGCATAAACAGACCTGCAATTACACGGCTTGCAGGAAACAATGTGTTTTCCCACAAGTCTTTAGCAGTGCTGCCAACACGACCGTAACCAGCACCCAATTCTGGCAATGCGATCGGTAAAAGGGTGTCGCGGTTAGCATAAATCGCTACACCTTTGAACAGTTTTTCTTCTTTAACCAGCTTTTGAACTTGTGCCAAATATTCTTTGTACAGTTCTTCCATACGCTGATTGATGGCATTAACATTCATTGCCTTTTCAATAGTACGGATTTCACCGGTATTGTGAACATATTGGCTGTTCATTGTAGACAGGTTTTCTTTTTGGGACTGCAAACCCAAAATCGCAAGAGCATTACGATTGATGACATCATACTCTGCTTGTTTTACTGCGTCGGATGGGCATACGAAAGTGTATGTCCATTGGCCTTGAACTGACATTGCATTGAATACATCGGAACGCAAAGCAGTTTCCATAGCCCAGTGGTTATGATCACCAACAGGAGTGTTAACAAAGTCAACAGCACCTTTTTGGGCTACAACCCAATGATCGTCTGCATTTGCCATAATCCAACCGGTGGCACGTGCATTACGAGTGTTGCTGTATGGTGCTGGAACCATAACGTTTTGAGTACGGTATACGCTGAATACCGGACCATTATCAGTATCGCGGCGGTTAATGCTGTAAATCACGCGACGATTTTCAGGGCGTGGCATGTAAACAGTACCGGATACTTCATGGAAGTCTTCAGGGTTGTTACGTACAACAGAGATGATACGGGATGGATTGATTTCGAAGTTTTCTTGGTTCATTTTAAGATCCTTTTTAAAAATAGAATTAAAGTGGGCGAATACCCGTTGGTGAGGACACCATTATCCTCAATAAAAAATCGACACTTCCTGTGAAGAAGTGCCGATCTTTATTTTTACTTGCAACTTTTGATGTACAAGTCTGCCAGGTTACTACTGCGAGGAACAAACACGACTTGCGGGTTATTTATACTAGTAACATTATTTAAACTATCACTAGCAACAATATCCCCATCGCTATTTTGCAAAGCAAATTCAATTGCAGCCTTTTCGGCGATATTGTTGTCTTTCGCCTTAATACGCTTACAAGATCTTTTGCTATTGTTAGCAGAGATGTACCCGATTATGAATACATCCCCACTAACTCTAGATGCGTCAGCGTATATCATGCTGCAGAATCTTCTTCGGCAGTCATAGCCATCATGCCTTTACGGATGATACCTTTAGCACCGCTAGCACCGAAATCTTTGGTAGTAGCAGCGTCCAGCAGATCAATGATGCAAGACAGTGCCAGCGCAGATACTTTGATAATGGAACCAATTACTTTCTTGATACCATTATAAACATAGCATACAACACCTTTGGCAAAGTCCCACAACAGACCGCCTACTTTAGTCAGACCAACCATAATAGAGCCAGTCCAACCTTTCTTAACTGCATCAGGGGCTTTATCAATAGTCCCCTTAACAGATTCGACAATTGCTTCAGCCTCTTCATGAGTGCTGACATTCATTTTCAATTCAGAAAGAATGTCTTTAGCAGCTTCATTTACTGCAGGCATATTGCATTGTGCAATGCTGATACCTGTGATATCGCTCAATCCAAAATGGGCGATAGCACGGATATATTTGCGCACTTCAACATACAAGCGCACTTTGTTTTCTTCGGTGTTATTTGTATCCAATTCAATATTGGCACGAATAACTGCCGAATGAAGCAAATGGATACTGGATTCGTCCAGTTTCTCGATTTCTTTCATTTCTGCGTCGAGGACTTCTTGAGATTTGTAGTTTTGAGCGTTTACGGTTTTCATGATGGTTTCCTTGTAATTGGTGAAAATTGAATCGGCAACATTGCCAAGCTTAGTTTCGGTTTTAGATTCATCCATAACATCGTATGGATCCGTATCGATTATACCTTTCTGAATATAATCGTGTGCAACTGTTTTATACTCAATAAAACCGGCAATAACCTTTTCTTCATTGAGTTTTTTAACTGACTGATCAATAGCAGCGGCATACCCTTTCGCGGCATTCTTAATACCGTTTGCAATATTATGCAACTGCTTTCTCGCAGCTTTTGCTTTGTCGGCCATATCATTTCCTTTCTATCAGATGGCTTTCAACAAAAAATCGACACCAAACGTTAATTCGTCTAGTGCCGATGATCAGATTAGTCTTCTTTGGTCAACTTGTCAGTATGGACCAGGAATTCTTTTTGTTTTGTTACCGCAATTTTCAACAGTGGCAAACATGTCACCATTGCTGTGAATCCAACATCAATCCATGCGTGGACAACTTCGCCGAACTTCTCAAAGAAGCCAACAGTCCAACCTTCGCTGATATTAATAACAACAGCACCTGATTTCTTTTCATCAACAGATACTGTATCATTACAAACGAATTCTTTGACTTTTACTTTCGCAAATTTCGGATCCTTGCCGAGAATGATGCACATCTTTTCGGCTGTTTTCTTTGCGACACCAGAAATCTTTGCAGAGAAACCGTTGATTGCGGATACTTCTTTAGCGGTGAAAACGATTTTCATTTTGTTGTCCTTTCTTAAGACGTGGTTAAAAAATATAATCAAAAAGAAGTCGACACTTAACCTATAGTGGTGTGGCGACTTTCACTACGAAGAGCGGACGGAGAAAATAATCCCCGTCGACACTAGTCCTATGATAAAAACTTAATATACAACTTCCTTCAAAAAAGAATCGACACTAAAGCGCCGACTCTACAGTAACTTAATGTACAATGCTACAAACTTTTCGGATATCAGTTATAGTATCGACACCGGTACCTTCAGACTGATACAGCAACTCTCCATCTTTATCTAGTACTTGAACATACCCGAATCCGCAGATAACGGAGTTGCCATTATCTGAGTTCATTACACTTTTCAATTCAGGATTATTAATGGCTTCCTGAATTTTGTTTTTAAGTAGAACATCAAAGTCCTTTTTATCTACAAAAAACATATTGATTCCCTTCTCCGTATAAAAGGTTTTACTCAAAAAAGAATCGACACTATATGTGCCGACTCTTAATTTATTTTCCTTCAGCTTCCAGTTCTTCGATAACCTCGTTATGGATATCAATGTTTATTACATGCTCGCAGCTTGCAACCAAACGACGGAAGCTTTGTTCAGGAGTAATATCAGGGTGATTAGCCCAATCATCCTCTCTGTCACGTTCTTCACGGTAGTCAAGTACGTCATGGAATAAATCAGCACTACCGAATCCTTTGAGGTAGTCTTTGTACTCCTCAATATTTTTGTAACCATCTTCTTTCAGTTCAGCAATGAAGTTTTCCTGAGCTTCTGCCATAGCAGCGTCTTCAAACGCTTTACGTTCATCAGCATTGTGCCAAATCTGAAACATATTTTTAGTTGGTACGTATGTCATTTGGGGCCTCCTATAGCCGTGAAAGTTAAAAAATAATCAAAAAAGAATCGACACCGAAGCTATAAAGCTAAGGTGCCGATAAAGTCCCTTACATGAAGATATGAAATCTTCAAAAAAGAATCGACACTAAAAATCTAGGCCGATTCTGTATTTTTTAATAGAAGCACTGATCCTCGTATCTGTCAAACTTAACAGATCCATCCTCACTTATATCAAATATAACAGAGAACTCGTCATCAATATGATCGACAATTGCTGACCAGCATTGGATCTTTACTGAGACGCCATCTTGTCGATGCATATCAGATTTAAACTCTTCAACAGAGTTGTAATGCATTTTAAATTTAAATGAAATCATGATGATTCTCCAGAAACAAAATAGTCAAAAAGAAATCGACACCCTATAAAAGATGCCGATTACTTTATTAGCATGAGTATTTAGCATTACTGCTGTCAAACGTTAAGAACCCATTAGAGTCTTTAGTCCAAAAGGCGCGTTCATTTGTTTCGGTATCGATAACTCTAACATAGCTCTGACAATCCTTAACTTCTACAAAAGGATCATCTTCAAAGTACGCTTTCAGAACTTCAATGTCAGCAAAGTTAACTTGAGGTACAAACATGGCAATCTCCATTCAAAAAATAATAATCAAAAAGAAATCGACACATATATCAATGTGCCGACCTCTATTGTATTACCGACCAGAAAAGGTATGTTCGGTAATTGCATTCCACGGAGTATCATGAGATACACCTTTAGGCCTCCATTCAGCACCATTAGTGCTAATGCGGGCGTCGTACTCTTTGGTTCCGAATGCACGCTGGAACCGCAACAACAGTTCCTTGTTTTGTACGAAGCTAAGAACCTTTTCCCGGCTCTCATTGATAAGAGGACGTTGCTCCATAACGCCCTGATTTCGTTTAAGAGCCAGTTCCAATTCTTCAACCTTAGAAGTTAGAGCCTGTACCTCTGCTTCTTTTTTGGTCAGCATTGCAATTAGGTCTTTCTTCAGAACATTGTTGTAGTTCATAATAGTCTCCAAGGGTTGTAAACAATCATAAAAGTGTCGACACTCACCCTTACGAGTGCCGGCACTTTTTAAATCGATGGTATGCATATCGGTGATCTCAATAGAGGCCGTAATACATCCTCACAAAGCGATCGACACTACTTGTCCGCTACAGAAATTTGTACCGGAGTTGTAGTGTCTTTCTCGGGTTTGTGTGTACGGAGTATTAGAATCCTATGTCTTCCAATGCTTCAGCTTGCTCAGCAGCAGTTGCAGACTCAGCACGTTCAGCTGCCACGTTGATAGCTTGGATAACCTTCAGCGATTTAGAAGCTTTCTCAGCAGCCTCAAAGAAGTAGCCGATAGCACCATAAATGGATGCTTTAGGGGCAGTAGAATGCTTCACGCCACGAGACTCTACAACTTTGAAGAAGTCATCAAATGTACGACCGATACTCATAGTTGCATCAACATAGTCTTTAATCTCAGCTTCTGTACCTTCGATGCTAGAGTAAACAACTGAGTTGAGGTTGTGCATGTATGAGCCAAAACCCATACGAGACAGTGCCAAACCTGTGGCACGTACACCATAATGGTTGTAGTAGTTGTACTCACCATCAGAGTATACTTTGCCTAACTGAACCATATTAGAATGCTCAATGATACGTGGTGCTTTTTCTGCAATGATTGTAGCAATACGACGCGCTACTTCTTTATTACAGATAGTAGACTCGATAGCCTCTTCCCAGGCATCTGCCAATGAGATTGAGTCATCGTGTGCATTACGTTCAGAAGCTGAGAACAGATACATCATATCGATCAGACTATAACCACGGTTCTCATGTTTCATTTGGCTAATAGCACCATTTTGTACAGCAACACCCATAGAAGCAATAGCAATACGTGCTTCCTCTTTAGTCAGGCCATCTTTCAATGCAGTCATGGCTTCAAACAGAGGAATGCTTTGTACAAGAGCATTGGTATACTTACCAGTGTCCTGTTTTGCCTTAACAAGTTTCTCAACACCAGCTTGGAATTCTTCCACTGGATAACATTTAATAGTGCTATCAGTAATAATATCCAAACCTTTCAGTAAAGATTCCTCTTCATCAGCTACGTATGCAGCCTGGTACGCACCAATAAGGTTATCGCCGCCCAGAGTGTGTTCTACTGTCCAAGTATCATAGCCTTCCAAACCTTTAGCGAAAAAGACGGTAGCTCTATCACCATCGAAATCGTCTTGGTTAGACAGGGCCAGCATTGGAGGAATACGCAACACAGATTCTTCCAAGATTCCGAAAATTCCGTATTCTTCTGTGCTAGTCCAGAATGGGGTACCAGACTTCGCGCTAACCAGTTTAAAGCTTTGCAACATCAGCTCTGGGTATTTAATATAACCCAGCTGACCATCTTCCTGGATACCTTTGCGTACAGTCTTATTAGTTGTGTACACATTGACGAGGTCTTTGGTTTGTGGAACCAACACCATATTAGCATTGCCAGTCATACGCATTTTAGTAATGCGAGCGCCCAAGAACAGTTGTTCTAATGTCAGCATATGTTTGGCGTATGTCAATACGGCTCCTTTAACATTTTGGAACCTGATCATTTGGTAGATTGACATCAAAGTGCCGACAAGTTTACCACCAATTAAACCCTCAGACAAATCTTCCTCGTTAGGAAGAATGATTTGGCCTTTAAGTTTACCCCATGCCGGGAATACAAAATCGTATCCAGCAAATTCAATGGTGAAACCAGTATTGGTCAGACCTACCCAACCAATAGAAGTATCCCCATTAAGCAAACGATCGATTGTATTGGAGATCATTTGTTTATCCTTACCGTATGATTTGAAGTTCTCAGCCTTCAATGTACCATTGCCCGCATAGGCAATAGTGTTATCAAACAGTTCTTTCAGAATAAACTTGATTTCACCCTCTTCGTAAATACGAGGAGACAAATCTTTGGTCATCACTGAGGACTCAACAAGGTATGAGTTGTCGATGTTTGCTTTCAAGAATGACACCAAAGCCTCTTCGCCAAATTGGTCTTTGATGCTATCCAAAGTCAGAAGAGAAATACGGCCTATTTTCTTCACCTTAGTGATCAGGCCTTCTCGTTTCATGTTGAGCAATTCTTCCCCTACTTTGAAATCAGGGTTAGTTTTGATTTGTTCCACAAATGACTTCATAACTGAGGTCGCATTAAGAGTATCAACCTCTTCTTCTGAAAGAGACTCCTCATCGATTTGTTCAATACCAAGCAATTCGAACTCTGCTTCATCAATAGAAGCATGAGCTTTGATTTCTTCCTGCTGAGACAGGAACTTCTCAGTATACTCCCAGCCCTCCAATGCATAAAATGAAGTTGCGTGAAGTTCTTCATCGATAATAATAACTTTATAAACAAGCTCACCGATCTTAACATCTTTAACAAAAGAGGCGAGAATATTGTTTACCTCTGTACGGAACTCTGCATCGTTATAGAGATCAATTACAAATTCCTTTAATGATTTGCCATTGTTGGCAATATTGAACCCTAAACCAACTGATTTGGATTTGAGTTTGCCGGTAATGTATTGAACACTCAGTTCTTTGGCAGCAGCCTCAAACTCATCAGAGATAAAAGCAGCCACACCTTTTGCATGGTTCTCAGAGATGATACGCATAGCACCATATTTCAGGTACTCCTCTTTAGATGAGTGGATAGCGCCACCTACGATACTAGTGTATACACTGTCAGAGAAACGGTCATAATCTTGAGGCATATCAACCCCAACGATTACGGCCACACGTTTAGTACCAATAGACACAGACTTATGATCTGATGGGTTCAGACCAAATCGTGCAATTGACTTAGTGCTATCGTTAATACTGTATACAGTGTCATTATCGAACACTGCGGCCATGCTATCAACTGCACCTTGGCTAAATGCACCAATAGATGCCAATTTGGCATTGATGTCCGGACTAAGGTTCATAGAGTCCAACTCAGTAGCCTCGATTTCCCAGCCATTAAGACGGAATTGCGCCAATTGTTGACGCGGCATAATATGACCAACAGGCGCATAACGCAACCCTGGACGTTGACGCATAGCGTCCAAAATGTCCTCGATTTTATTTTTACTATCGGAAGACAGCTTAATCACGAACATAAAGAATGCCTCCGCAGAGGTGATGATCTCCTTGCGGAATAAGGTTTCTTTTCTTTTTTCTACGACAACAACCTCTTTATTTACCATAAAGAATTTGTTGCAGAAGCTCTCATAGCCTGAACACAGGGTACGATTGATCGCATAGTTGCGTCCCTCTGCCAGCTTCAGGGTAGCCAGTAATTGAAGGGCGGCGGGAGAGTTTTTGCCCTTCACAAAGGTAATAAATGCTTTACCCTTACGAGTAACAGACTTAATGCGCATAGCGATCTCTACACCATGTACGTTAATCTTAACATCACGGTGCTCTGTGGTTCTTACGGTTCCAATTGCAGCAACCAGTTGGTTAGCGACGTCTTTGATAGCCTCCTTACGATCAGCAGTCAAAGAAGCGAAGAAGTTTACAACATTAATAGTGTTAGCCATGATTATGTCCTTTCTTAAGACAAATATTAAAATAAAGGTTTATAGTAAGGCTGTACTAATAAACCCATGAAGGAAGCTGTTTCGTACTTTTGTACTCGTCAGTATGGATACACATCCATATACAGGAGCAGTTTATAGTCATGCTCAGGACTAATATTATTTAAGATAATGGTCTAGTAGGTTGTTGCCGCTACCGAACTTTCCAGCACGCAACATTTCTTTCCCAATTACAAGATGAGCACCAATATTACTTGCAATCTCTTTTATTTCGTACTCTTCTTCATCGTCTTTGAAATGCGTGCACCATATCGCTAATATCTCTTTACATGTGGAAAATGTCTCCACATATTGACGCTTTCCGATAAGTGCCTCTGACATTGCATATATCAGCTCCTCACTAACTGATATATTCTTATCAGATGAGTTTCTCTCATCTGCGTCGGAAGCTACATCACAAAAGAACGCCCTGTGTGCTGCACCACGGAATATTATGCCTACACGGCCTATGGCCCTATCAGAGCCGCAAATAACAATGTTGTCATTGTTTAAGATGTGCTCCAGGTTTTCTACAGCACTATTTCTTGTGTAGGCGGCTAACCCGTGATACTGAATAGACAACTGAACGTCTTCGACTTTATCCATTTCCATGACCCTACGGTCATAATAATCATGGATATACTCGAATTCTATCTCTTCTATATCCCATAATATGGGATTATACTCCGATACGTACTGCTTGTACCTTTCAGTATGGCGTTCCATAGACAGCCACACTTGTTTATTACCCCTAAGATCTGTTAGTTGTGAGAGATTAGGGTTCACAACGTGTTTGATGTAGCTGTACATGTCAGTACCATCCATCATATTCAGAATTGTGTTGTCGGTGGTCATCTCATAACCATCATTTAATTCAATGTTTCGCAGATTAAGTTTCATTTTTTTATATCCTTTTGAAGAAAGTTGTTTAAAGACCAATCTCATCAGTAGTGGTAGGTCAATTCCACTAGACACCCCATATACTACAGGGGTGTTTCGAATAAGCCCTATATTTCTATAAGGCTATATCTTAATTTAGAAGGGGATTTCATCCTCTTCGGGTTTGATAAGCACTAGGTAGGATGTACTACCTTGTAGTGCACCATTAATAACAGCATTTAACTCAGCAAGAGTTTTACCATTATCTAAATACCATTTAATGCACTGCACAAGACGAATATTGTAAATCATTGGTTTAAACCAATGATCACAATAATAATCAAGCTGAACCATTATATGATAAGGATTATCAAAGCATTCCATTCTAGTGTAAAACCAATCTTTTTTATCTTGAAAAACGCCAAGCCAAAGCTCAGCAGAATTCAATGCATTGATAACTTGCTCTTTTGATTCAAATTTAATCATTTTGATCTCCTTTAAAAACAAGAATTATTTAGATGGGTTATAATTGGTAACAATTTGGCATTCAACCTTGGACATTTTAGATGTCACAAGGCAGTGGTGGTAATCAGCCTTATTGAGCTTCTGATTCAATGCACCAAAGGTATTAAACAAAGCGATTACAATAACTACCAACAAAATCCAACGGAATTTAATAGGTGATTTCATTTTGATTTCCTTTTTAAAAAATAAAAATTAAAGTTAAAACAAGGTTAATAAAAGAAGATAATTATTTGCAATTGCCATCAACGATACACTCAATTTGTGCATTACGATTTTGCAATACATCAGAAGCCTTAGAAGACTGAATCAATGAGTTGATACCACAAAAAAGGATTGAAAAGAAAACTACTAAAACAACGATAAATTTAGTCATGATAGACTCCTTTTAAAAAATAAATTAACTTAATGCATGTGGATGATGTAATAACACAGGATACAGTCCAGGGGGCAAATCCCGGACCATACCCCACTCCACAAGAAACCATAAAATACACACCAGGTGCCCAGACTAACAGTATCCATTTTTTAACTGATGTATTACGCTAACAATAGCTCTCACTCATAACTTCACCCCAGGGGGCAAAATAATATACTCTCACATCCAATCAAAAATAAATTCACCCAAAAATATATATATCAAAAATATTTCACCCATTAGGCATAACTGCCGACAAAGACATTACTTACATACTTTACGCACTTTCGGTCTACCCAAAATAAAATTTATGTAGTATTATATCTGAAACACTCTAAAAGTGTTTCTAGATCTAGAAAAATTTTAATTTAATCTTACAAGGAGCGTACTTTATGGCTATCGCCAATAAACGTTTCAGTATGTATGCTAGAGTACAAAACTTCCTTGGTAAATCCGAAATTGCTCCACAATGGACAGGTGGGGTCGGTGTTGGTGCCGCTGCAGGTGCAGCCTATGGCTTAGGAAATGGCATCTTATCCGACAACACTACAGCATTTGGAGGTACGGTTGGTGGTGGCACCTTCGGTGCGATTGCCGGCGCGGGAATTGCTTACGCTGCTCACAAATCTACAGGATTCCGAAATCTTGCTAGTGATTTGACTGCCAGTGCAACTGGCGCTAAAAAAGCTGTTTCGGATGCTATGTCTGGATTTGATGCTGGATCAGGGATGAATGGTGGACATAAACACATGGACAAAGCTTTTGCTAGTGCATTTGCTGGTGCTGAGGCTGGAGATGCTAAAGCATTTGAAGGTTTGTTCAGGAAAGACTTCCAAGCAAGAAATTCTGCCAACAGTTGGAGTCCAAGTCCTAAAGGGAACTTTGATAGATCAGCTGAATTTGAGAGTTTCTTAAAACGTAACGGAGTCATTTGATTATGGGTCTGTTTAATAAAATTGCAGGTGCATTTGCAAAAAATGGAACTAGTCCTGCATCAGCTGCTGATGAAACTATGAGCATTCTTACACGGAAGGTCTTAAATACCCCTGCTTCGCAAACAGAACAACTATTTAAGAACTCTGGTTTTATCACACAGGCAGAACAGCGTTCAAGATTCCTTGGGTCTATCACTACAGGTGCTGCTACAGTTGGTGGTATGAATGCTGCTATTGCTATGGCTACTGGTGGAGATCTGACTGATAAAACTCTTGATGGATTGAAAGCGGGTGCTGCACTTGGTGCTGCATTTGGCGGATTCAGGGGTTTTAGAAGAGCTACTGCTGGAAGAGTTATTTCTGATATGGACTCGTTCAAACGTGCACATATTATGAGTCGTAGTTCTGGGAAAGATATGGTTTCCAAGCTACCTAGAATGACCTTCTCACAATCTTTAATACAGAATTCTGAGAAAGCACGTGCTGCTTCGCAATCAGCACTGGATAGCTTTTCTATGTATCGGAAGACTGCTCCTGAGAGCGTGGGAGGATACGGATGGAAAAGAGCAACTATGAACATGGGTAAATAATGATCATAGTATGTGACCTCAAACACACTCTTTTCTTGATAAAATCCCTTGCATGAATTTTTTAACACAATGCTAAGATAGGGGATTTAAATGTCTGAAGCAAAAGAAAGTAACAACAACGGCTATGTTGTTTTTGGGGTGACAATTCCTAAAACAATTGGGATTGCTACCTTTTGGTCGATGATGTGCTTTGTTGTATATAGTACATGGAGCCTAGCTTCAATCAACAATAATATACAAAATTCTGCAAATCAGGTTGCACAGTTATCACAGGATCTTCAAAAGATCCGAAATGATATGTATACCAGATCTGAAGCTGCTATGCAAAATGAATCTTATAAAAGAGAAATGGACGAAACGAGAAAAATTCTTGACAGACATGAATCTGATATCAAATACTTAATGAAGGAAAGATAAAATGTCTATCAAAGAATATGCTATGAACTTCCTATCAAGAAAGTTCGTCTTCTCGCTAACTGTCATAATGTTGGTAAGTAGTATTCTATTTGCCAATAAAATAGACAGCACTGTCTATAAAGATATTGTTATCACAATTTCTATGGCATATTTAGGATCTAATGTTGCATCTAAATTTGTAAATGAAAAGTATAAAGCTGCGGTTGATGATACATCAAAAGAGACAGCTGATGAAGATGCTCCTGTTGTTGAAAGGGAAACTTCACAAGACGAACCAATATATTTTCCACATAAGAGTTGATTAGCAACTAATAACTTAGGGAGTTTTTAAATGGATTGCAGAAAAATATGGTGCAATCACGTATTCCTAACACTAACTTCTCTTATAGTATTGATTGTAAATATATCTACAAATTATTATATTGATGCAAAATATGATGCTCTTAATGAGAATATTACTAGATTAGGTTATAGGATTAGCGGAGCTGAAGATATGATAAAAGATGTGATTGCTATGTCATATAGTAATAGGGTAGATATAGCTGCTATAAGAAAGTATGAAGAGGAAAGTGTGAAAAGCAAGTTTAATGCCATTCGAAATGATTTAAACTCTATTAAAACGCAGTTGAGAAAAGTAAAAAATCTTGATAAGTTTGATAGAGAATTGGAATCAGTGAGAAAATCCGTAGATAAAATAGAAGACACTATGGATAATAAAAAATGATATTAGAAAGATTAAAACAAAACCACGCAATAGCGCGAGAATATGGCGTACATGGACGTATTAAGATTAATCTTTCTGGTAAAGATATTTACATTTATACACTAGAGTCTCCTTGGGATTATAACAATGATTCTCCAAATGGTATTACAGGTTTATCATGTATAAAAGAGGGTTCATATACCATATCCATTGAAAAATCCCCTGTTAATGGGAAAAGATATCCATTCATATTCAATGAGTCACTAGGTGTGTGCCTAAAGGCTAAAGTTAAATCTACAGATAGAACTGGACATTGTTTTTTGCCAGTTGCCGCAGACGGAATAGATAAAATATATGGGAGATTTATCCTTGTAGGCGCAAGCACAAAGTTTGATTCTAGAGGGTTCTATGAACCAATTGATGGATTTGAAGCAATAAGCTATCTTTTAAAGTATATAGAAGAGTCTGGTGATAATACACTAAAAATAACATGGATTAAACCATAAAAAAGCCCTAGCACAGAAGCTAGGGCTTTCTCTATTATAGAGGGTTTGAAACAAATGATCCTCTATAAACATCTATCAGTTCTCTATATACAGCAGGAAGGTTATTATCTGCTTTTACTTCTGTAGAGTCGTCTATTATTCTAATCTTAAATTTATCTTTATTAAATTTATTAGAAAAGCTTCCAAAATCTGGACCCAAGACATTTGCAAGAAGTTTTATAAGTAATGCTTCACTATCAAAATCTGTTTGGTCGCTGTCTTGTTCTATTTTTATCTCATCCATTACAGATTGCGGAATGCAAAGCTCAATAATCATATCTTGATGTGGGACAAATTTTATAGATCTGTTATAGTTTATCGCAGAAACTGTCATTCTTGCTATAAGTTCACGTATAGGTAACACAACACCATCTAATGATTGCTCAAGAACTATATTATAGTTCATTTTTACTTTAACGTTATTATAATCAGTTTTTGCTACAGAAACATTGCTTTCAGGATGTTTACCTGATCTATAAACCATCAATGCAGAATTAAGAATATATTTATTTTCAAGTTCTTCAATTCCTGCCATTGATTTTCTTTCTTCTTCTGAAACCATATACACTACAGGGTATATTTCAAGTTTATATACTTTTTCATTATAGTCTTTCTTTTGCATATTTACAAAAGCATTTGATAAATATCCTGTGCAGTAATCGTTTCAAGAATATTGCCGTATTTTCTATGTGTTGTTACCATTGTGCGGCCTGTACGGCACAATGCACAGGTGTTCTGCAGATTATAAAATGTCAATCTTTCTGGTTGGTGAAAGAAAATTCTGTCTTCATATGTATTGCCAAAACGCATAATTTAAATCCTTAAATAAAAAATAATAATCTTCTTTGTGGCGACTAAGATTTGAATTATACAGATGTTTTTATAAAAAGTCAAAACTTTTTTACTTATATAATCAATGACTTATTTTTATAATGTGTAAAAATATTTTTACATTATTTTTTACACTCCCTTAACACACAAGCGCATAAATTGAGAGTATAATTCGTCATGTTAACTCGTTGAGGTTAGTATCTAGTCGGGATAAACTACGGCATCGGAACTAAAAGAGAGTTAACCTTATACCAAGTAGCCCATAGAATAATCGGTAGAGGCCGGTAGCGAAAGTATAATGATCTCCCAAGATGTGGGCAAGCCTAGCTAGGGAGGTATCGAAAACTGTTTGTTGAAGTAGCGTAATTCTCCCTGTGTAAGCTCCCTTACTAAAAGTAATGCATAAAGAATTATGAAAGTTGGGCAGTATAAAAATAATGACCTGTTGCAAATAACGGATTATCCTCGAAATCGAGCCGTATGGTCAGACAGACAACTTTAGGGTTATATAGATAGTGCAATGAGATATAACCTAGTAACTTAAAGTTACTCGACTACAAATATAATGAACCAGAACTTAACAGAGTGTTGCGAAATAACGACACTTGGAGTAATCAATATCCTGTTAGTTAAGACACGACAAAGTGTAACAGCTTACTTCTGATGATCACTTGGATCACTGCTTGATAATCGCAAAGGAAGTTACGAAAGTGGAACTGGGAATAACATGGCAGATACAGCTATATCTTTTTAGATGAAAGCCTTGCTTTGCTAGGCCTAATTGTATCTATTAAAA
>ERZ772952.115-NODE-115-length-17450-cov-3.22081_pt1 | contig 17450 bp, 14 predicted proteins | sample MGYA00580686_ERZ772952 | MGnify/ENA primary metagenome ERZ772952 (study PRJEB29015, sample SAMEA2738074) | human oral metagenome | biome: human oral; feature: human-associated habitat; material: saliva | place: China | collected 2213 ... | reverse complement strand
TTATATCATAATACTCTAGTCTATTGACAAACTTTCCGAAAAATAAGTATTTTCCCGAAAGTTATTATTTGCTATTATAATAGACATTTCTTCATTTTTCCGTTATAACAGGCACTAACATACTCTTGTAATATTATTTTGGTATAATTGAAATTATAGAAGGAGGCACAGATTATGAGAAAATTAATAGGTATACTACTACTTTCATTATCAATAATTACGTTAATTGCTTGCTCTAAAAACAACTACCAATCTTTAGATGGTGAGTATTATTGGACCTCAAGTGAAAGAAACGAGTTAGCGTTTACTATTAAAGGAAATAATGCTTCCATTGCGCATGGAGAAGCCGACAGCTTTACCATTAACAAGCAAAAGAATACGATCGAATTAACTGGACAAAACATTGCGAGTCGAACAGAAGAATATTCATTTAAAGATGGGGTCTTTTCTGTTGATATTAGTGGAGTTAAGCATGACTACTATCTTAAAGATAGCGAATCGTATAAAAAGGCTCTAAAACAATATGGATATAAATAACATCATTCACACCTATTTTACCGAACAGGTGTTTTTTTGTGTTTACAATATCTTATAGGTTTTAAATTATTTATTTAAAACAAACTCATTTATTTACTTCTCTGTGAATTTTATATGCAATTCTTTTTGAGAATATCGAGTTGTTCATGGATTCTAATATTTTAGTGTTAATATAAAAATATGATCCTATTTCTAGTAACTTATTATTAAGATAATCATTTATTACATCGTTAACTACTTTCAATACTGATTTAAGATCCATACATCTTGTTACTCGTTTCCTACTTTCTTCTTGAACAGCACAAATTATATCTTCTAAGTCGGTTTTAATATCTAAATGATTTAGTCGATTTTTCAAATCCATCAATTTAATATAATTTTTATATTCAAGAGGTAGATCAGCATCTATAATTTCTAACTCAGTTAGTGTCTTTAACCTAATAGGAATATTTTCAATAGGAAACTTAACCTGGAAAGGATGGACTACTGGCAATCGAGGTAATTTGGTTTTTTTAAAAATTCTATTACAAATCGTGCACATTGGAATTAAATTTTCCTGCATAAGACACAGAATAGGAAAGTATTGTTTGTTTAAAAAATGATCTAAATCCCTACTGCCAATATTTATTCTTTGTTGACAAACAGAACAATAAGTACAATACGTTCCTCGAGAAAAATATTCTTTAATATTTCCAAATTCTAAGTCATATTTTTTTTTTAATTTTTTACTACTTTCACCAAATACATAGTTATACATTTCTTTATAACTAAAATAAGAATCTTCTTTATATTGATTATAAAAATCAATTATTCTCCGAACACTATCTGGTATACTGACATCCGGATCTAATCTAAAATAATTAAAATAATTAGATTTAAAGAATTTATCTTGTGTAATAATCTCTTCTTTTATATTACTATCTAATAAACAATCAATTATTTTTCTTAGCTTAGAGAGGCTATCATATACAAATTTTAAATTATCAAAATCAGTATTTAGAATTACAGATTTATCTTTGCCATTATTACTCTCTTCAAGCAGTCTACTAATATCTGCTGTAAATGCTGTTAAATTATGTTTTCTACTCATGTTCACCTCCTTTTTCTATTATCTCTTCGTAACGAGAAATATTTTCTTCTGTTAATATGTTATCTAAGAGCTTATTCTGAATTTTCCCATAAGCTATCTTGTCAATTTTATCTATTGCTCCCAATAAATTAGTTTTTGAAAGTCTTTCTATATTCCTTACTTCTTGTTGGATAAATTGATTATCTGAATAGTCAACATCAAAAATATATTTTAAAATACTATCAATACTACCAGCAAAGGTTTCTTCCTTTACACGTCTAACACTATTTCCCTCATTATTTGCATCTATATAAAAAATTTGATCCTTGGAAAACATACCTACAATAAGTGGAGACTGACTTGCGATTATAAAGTGGCAATTTAAATTTGAGAAACATTTTCTAAGTATGTAATAATATTGATTTATCCATTTAGGATTTAAATGAATTTCTGGTTCATCAATTAAAATAAGTGAATCATTCTCAATATACAAACTTATCTCCATAATACGAAGAAATATTGAGAACTCACCTGAACTTAGTTGAGATATTGAAGTATATCTATTATTTTTTAAAATTACTAAGTCATCAATTAAAAAATTATTAGTTTTTTCAAGAATATCAAAATCTAAATTCATTAGAGTTTTGTAATCTTCCTTAAAATTAGATTTATAAAATTTTGCTATGTCATTTACTGAAAGTAACTTTTTATAATAATCATCGTATTTAACTTCTTTACCGTAATTTGATTTTATATTTTTATATAGTTCTTTCAAATAAACTAAAACTAAAAAAATATTAAACGATTCTGGTTGTTCAAATTTTAAAAAATAATTATTTAAATTATGGTATGTAAAATACGACTTCCCTTTATTCTCTAATTCTTTTAATTCGTCCAATGTCTTAAACATTTTTTCTCTTATATCTGCCAAGTTCTTAACCCGTTGTAAGACATCTTCATATAAGTAGAATCTATAATTAAAATACTTTCCACTTGTAATAAATTTAAGAAAACTTTGACTTGTTATTTCATAATAATCTTCAGTTTTTGTTTTGTCATCTGAAAACCGTGGTATAAATTCCGTATTAAAAAAATTAATCACTAATTTTTGTAATTCTTCTGTCCTTTTTTCTACGTCAAATAATCTATATATTTCCTCAAATAATTCATTCCTTTTATACATTAATTCCCAAAAAGATTTTAATAATATCTGTTCACTCTGCTCGGTATAAGAAATTCTTTCATGAACTTTTCTTAAAACATCGTTATTATATGATGAAATTGCATCTTTATAAAGGTTTCGAATCTTTGCTTGATTTATTGATTCTATAAGGAATAATTTATTAGAACTATCTAACTCAAGTAAATTTGATACTGATTTTTCTACATTATCAAAGTGTCTATCATTTTTAATAATGCATTTATAATACGAGCTACACGCTAATGAAACTATTTTATCATAAGCATGAATAGGATAAATAACTTCCGTATTCTTCTGATCCGTTCCTTCTTCTACCTTCTTTTCATTTTTCTTAGTTTTGATTTTAAAAAATACCCTGCTACTTTCCCTCAAAGTCTTATTGCTAATTCTATCAAATGGCGAATAAGTAGATAAAATTATCTTTTTTAAAGACCCTTCTTCAAGTTCAACTGATGAGGGCTCCTTTTGATCATATTCATCAGAAAATTTACCTAATAATACTTCAAAAAAAGTACTTTTCCCAGACCCATTATTTCCTAGTATTAAACTATACGTATTATTATCTTCTTCTGAATTACTGTTAAACTCAAATTTAAAATTTTTATCTGCAAAAATATACTCAACTTTACTTATTCTCACGATTCACTCCGTTCTATTATTTATAAGCTATAACTCCAAATAATTTAATAGTTATCTAACGATCTTTTCTACACTTAATAAAACTAAATGAAAATGTAATTTTAAAAATAAATCTAATACCATCTTGATATTTTAATTTTTACTTAAAACCTTAACTTCACTTCTTGCATCCAACTTGGAAGAATTTTATTCAATTCCATATTGAGTTTAAGTTTATTTCCGGAAAATTGATTTGTTGCTTTAGTTGCATCGAGTGTTTTTACAATGTCTTCACGGAAGGGAACTTCATCTGGTTTCTTCAAGTCATAAGCTTTTAAAGATTTGGCGAGTAGCTGACTGTCTAGTCCCCACTCAGATGCAAATTCTTCGACAAGATTCATTTGTCTTTGTGTCTGCCATGCATTAAAGGCTGTGTCAAAGTCTGTATCTGCTGATAAATGCCCTGGACGTAATTCTTCATCAATAAAGGTTTTAAGAGATTCAGCTAGTTCGTTCTCCCCTAAATTACTGAGTTCTTGTATTTGTTCCAATATCAAGATTAGGTTATTGTCATTGATAACCAATACTCCATCTTTGCTTGTTGTCTTCTTATCAATTAGCGTAAAGATACTTTGGGCATCAATAACCTGGGTTCCTTGAATTTTTGTCTTCCCAACTATATTATCAATTATTATACCAGGCGGTTTCGGTTCTTTAGGAAATAGATTTTTATAAGCACCTACATACTGTAACCATGTATGCTCTGTCATCCCAAACGCTTCATCGTCCCAAGAAAACTCATAATATTGTTTCACTTTACCTAACTGTGTTGCTGCTTTGGTGAATGCTTTTTTAAAGAGTACCTTTTTCTCTTCATCATCTTTAATAGAAGCCCAATTTGTAGGATCTTCTAACTCAGCTTTTAAATAGGCGAATTTATCAGCCAATTCAATTACTGCATCAGAATATTTCTTAACCAGAACTCTGCTATTTTTCCCTCCACTTCCATACAAGCGAAGAGCATCATTTACAAGAGATTCTGTGATTCTAGGAAATTGGAAATTGATAATCGTTCCAAACTCTTTAGTGGAACCAAATACACGATTTGTACGAGAGTATGCTTGAATCAAACCTTGAAGCTCTAGTGCTCTATCCACATAAAGGGTATTTAAGCGTTTGGCATCGTATCCCGTTAGTAGTTGGTCTGCAACAATTAAGATATCGATATTTTTAGGATTTCTACCACTTCCTCCCCGTTTCGCACGAGCAGTAATATCTTCAAAATAGGCATTCTCACCACGAACTCTATCACCAACTAGGAACTTAATGCCAGTAATTCCAGCATAATCCTCAAACATTTCCTCTACAATTTCACTAGCAACATTGTCGGGGTCATTTTCGTTCCCAAAACTAAAAGTCATTGCAATATTAGGTTTGGCATCACCTTCCTGGAATCTTTCTGCGATTTGTTTTTTAAATTCGTGGTAATAATGAATTACACGTTCTTTATAAGCAACCGTTAAAATCGCATTGAATTCTCCCTGTTGAGATTGCGATGCCCAGCCGGCAAGAATTTCTTCTACCACTTTTGGAATATGATACTTATCTTGGTAAAATAGTAGACCTTCTTTAACCGCGTTCTTTTCTACTTCCAGTTCAGTCCATTGATGAACTTGTCGTTCAATCTCTCTTTGTCCTTTACTTGGATATTCTTCAACTAAAATATCAATCAGTTGCTCACGGAGATCTTCATAGCTTCTAAACTCACCTGTATTGATGTAGTCAACATGGAAACCTAAGACATTTCCATCTGCAATAGCTTCATCAATTGTATATTGGTGTAAGAGTGGGCCGAACAGTTTTTCGGTGGTATTAATGACTTCACTACGTTCATTAACCTTCCCTTTAACTTTATTTTCATCAAATAAAGGAGTTCCTGTAAAACCAAAGAATAAGCTGTTTTTAAAGAAATAATCTTTAATTGTCCCCATCATATCTCCCATGGTAGTTCGATGGGCTTCGTCAATGATAAAGACAATTTTTTTCTCTGATAGTTGATGGTCCTGTGCTTCAAGCAACTCATTTACCAAGATATTCAACTTGAAAGTAGTCGTTACTACAATCCCACTCTTAGGAGACATGAGTTGTTTTCTCAATTGGTAGGTACTCTTTGTCCCATCAACATCTACGGATTCATAAACGGAATAAGCTTTAAAGGCTTTTGAAGTTTGTTCGTCTAGATCTCGTCTGTCCAACAAGAATACCACTTTATCAAACTCTGTACGAGTTGCGAGAAACTGAGCCGTTTTAAAGCTAGTAATGGTCTTCCCTGAACCTGTTGTATGCCAGACAAAACCACCATGCGGAATCTTATCTGGATTATCCCAACCAAATGCTGCTTTCTCAACTGCCTGAAGAGCATAGACCTGATAAGGCCGCATCAACATATGGCGACGGTTTTCTTCATTATCTGGATCTTCATCGATGATAAGATAATCTCCCACCATCTGATGAGCCATCGGTACCATCAAGAAATGCTCGATAACTTCTCTATAATCCGTTAACACACGTTGGCCCAAGTGCTTCCCGTTTTCTTGACCTTTTTGGGTTACTGACCAATGAAAAACGAAAGCAGGGTTGAAATCATTGACAGATTTAGGAGTCGCAAAATAGCGAGTTTCAATATCCGTTGTCACAACCATCATCTGAGAGAAAGCCATGAAGTTATTGGTGTATTCTCCATCTGCGTAATAACGTTTGAACTGACCGAAAGCTTCGTCTAAGCTTTTATCACTTCTTTTTTGTTCGATATTAATCAAAGGAAGTCCATTAATTAAGAGCACAAGGTCAAATCGATTGCCGTTTGGTGTTGATACTTCGCGAGCAACTTGATAACTCGAGTCACCACCACTCACTTGTGCTTTTTTCAAAATGGTTAGAGTGATTTGTTTTCTTGTAACTTCTGGATGATCGTCCCGATAAATTCCATCAATCTTCCCAGTTGAACCTTCAATAGATAAGATCTTGGCAGCTTCATAACTGTTTGAAATCTGATTGACTTTAGATAGGACTTGTTCAAATTCGCTATCTGTCAATGCGACACCTTCTAAGACATCAGCATTAATACGATTGAGCTCATTTCTCCAGTTATTAATCAAATCTTGAACAGTCACTTTGTGAAGATTACCATTCAATTTATCTGGAGCTTGCCATCTGAACTTGGTTAATTCCTTAACAAATTCATCTTGAAAATGTCTCTCAGAGGCGTCTTTATTAATACGACCCATAGGGTCTCCTTTCTAAAATGACTCTTCATCTCTTTAGACAAAGAGTTCATTCAAGTATGCTTTTTTCAAATCTTTTAGTTTGTCGAGTTTTTCTTGTTGGAGGGAAATTCGTTTATCAATGTCAGTGAAAAATTGTGAAATTTTTTCTCTCTCAGAACTTGTTTGCGGTATACTAATTTCTATATCAGCCATGACATTATTCATCAGCTTTGGATTGCCAACATACGATACATATTTTTTAGCAATATTATTAATTGCCTCTGCTATCATTGGGTCTGCCTGAACTTCTTTGGATAATAATACGCCACATACGTTAGTACAGTAAAATTTACCTTCTCTATAATTAACTTCTCCAGCATTGGCTCCATCAGTAGTCCAGGTAATTGCATCTTCATATAGATATTTACTATAAAATCCCATCAAACCTTTATCCTTAGTTTGTGAGGAATAAACTGGGTAAGGAGTAGTCTTAGATTTATTACTTTTTGTCCTTGTAGCTGCAAGTACATACCCTCTAGTAATTTTAAATAGTTCTGAAACCTTTCTTCGTTCCCACTTCCCTTCAAAACCAGGGAAACGACGTTTTGGTACTCGTTGACCTTCAGCAGGGAAGAGTTCAGCAAGATAAGATTTCTTGAGATTTTTCAATTTGTCTAGTTTATGCTGATGGAGGGTGATGAGAGAGTCGATTGTTTGGAAGAATTTTCCAAGTTCTTTCTGCTCATCAATTTTTGGAAAAGTAATTTTTGTTACTTGTAAATTAGACTTGCTGATCGAACTTACTTTTGTCCCTTGCATCAGAGGTAGTATCTGATCATGATAAAAATTAGAATTTATATAATATCCTAAATAAAACGGAGCAAATAATTGTATTGGTCTAGCAGCAATCGTGTGTAGTCCAGACACTACATTTTTCCCTCCAATATTTCTAATTTCTATTGCTTTTCCAACTGTTGAATCTTCCGCAGCATCTGCAAAAATTAAATCTCCATCTTGAAGAAGTGATTCCTTAAAGTCTAAAATTTTAGAGTTAATTATTGAAGGTAGACTATCTCGTTGTAAATCTAATACATTATCAAACTTTATTAGAACATCACCATAATGAATATTTTGAACTTCGTAAGATTCAAGAGATAATTTTTCTCGTGATAGGGAATTAGTTTTTATAGAAAAATCAACTATTTTTCCCAAAGATTCTTGTCCCCATTCACCATGTGATTCAAATTCTTTAAACCGTCTTTTTGGTACATATTTACTATTTGTCATTATAGCACCACCAGTTCCTTCATCATTGCTTCCAGTTCTTTTTCTAGTTTAGAAATCTCATTATCTAGACTATCTAAAGTCTCAGAATAACGATTATTTAATTCCTCTAAGACTGCAATCTCAGCTTTAAGAGGAGATTTGACCAATTCTTCAACTTTTTCAATCACAGAACCAAACCATTTTTTATAAAGAAGTTGGTCTACTTCTTCAACCGTAAATTGTGGAATTCGTTTCGCAATTAACTCTTTTAACTCAATTTCTTTAGTTTTAATTTCTCTATTAACTGCCGATTTTTCTTTCATTAAATCAGCCACTCTTTTAAGAAGTTCATACTCAAGAGATCCTTTTTCAGCTTCCTTCAAGCTTGCTTTCACCATTTTGCTTTCAAAACTGTCTTGGGCTTCTCCCTCATCGTTCTTTTTGAGAGTGTCGAAGAGAGCATTATACTCGTCACTGTCTTCAACCTTGGCATTTTCTACTAGCTCACTTAACTCGCTATCAATTTCAGAAACATGGGATTTGAGACCTTCGATATCCGCTAGCTCATCCCCATAGAACTCACTAGCAATTAGTTCATTCGGAATAATAACGCCATTCCATCCGTCTTGAACTTTTTCCTTGTTCCTTCCCTTAGTTATCATGTTTGGTTCACGAGTTCGACCAGCCTCATAAAAACCTAGTTGTTCAATCAACTCTACATCATGAGACAGGTACTTAGTCCAAATCTCTGCCATAATTTGGTAGCCATCATAGATACTCAATTGTTTGAATTCTGATAAGCGGTCTTTGATAGCAGCCAACATCTCTTCTCTCAATTGTCGAGGACTGATATCAGAGTTCAATTGGTGTAATTTTGCCCAGTATTCTTTTAAGTATTCTTGGATAGAAGCGATTACTTGCATTGTTTCTTCTGTCAGTGCTGGACTAGAAAGTACTGCTTCAGAAAATTCTTCAATAGATTGATTCAATTCAAAATAACCAGGGCGCTTCTCAGTGAGTGCCTGACTCAGTAGTTCTGGAACTGCCTGATGAAGGGCTACTAAACTTTTGATATTGTTTTCTGGAATGCCACCGTATAGATGAGCATCGACATCATGAGGGATTTCTTCATCAATAGCTGTCACGTAACGAGGGATGTTCATGTTGAACTCGTTTTGAATCAACTCTTGACGACTTGCTAAATGGCTATAACCCTTTTCTTCAATACGATTCTTGTAAACATCTACGATTTTCGCAATGTCTTTCTCTTGGAGGGCATTTTGTTTCCCAACTTTGATGAAGTTACGAGATGCATCGATGAAAAGAACTGGTTCGTTTAATTCACGGTTCTTCTTCAAAATAATGATACAAACTGGGATCCCTGTATTCGTAAAGAGTTTGCTTGGCAACCCAATAACAGCATCGATTTGGTTTTTCTCCAATAGACGTTTTCGGATCTCGCCTTCAGCAGAACCACGGAAAAGGACACCGTGTGGTAAAACAATGGCCATAGTTCCTGTAGTAGACAAGTGATATAGCCCATGAAGGAGGAAGGCGAAATCTCCTTTTGAATCTGGAGGAAGGACACCTGCAATTTCAAAACGTGGGTCACTTGGTTTTAGACCGGCACGATTCCAATTCTTAATCGAATAAGGAGGGTTCATAACGACTGCATTAAACTGGACTCCTTCATTTGGACGTTCCGGATCCTCCGGCCAGTCTTGTCCAAGAGTATCTCCATTTTTAATACTCATCTTCTCTGGACGAACTCCATGAAGCAAGAGATTCATTCGAGCCAAGTTATAAGTTGCAGTGTTCTTTTCTTGTCCGTAGTAATTGAGACTTTTCTGTAGTTCCTCTGATAAATGTTTTTTAACAGTTAACAAGAGAGAACCTGAACCGACTGTTGGGTCATAAATAGAAGTAATGTCTTGGTTTGTCGCGACAATCTGCGCCATAACTTCGCTGACTTGATGTGGCGTGTAGAATTCTCCAGCCTTCCTACCAGATTCCATGGCAAATTGGCCAATCAAGTATTCATAGGCATCCCCAAGTACATCTCCATTTTGAAGAGCCACCATGTCCAAATCTTCAAACAGACGGATTAATGCTTGGATGTTTTTATTACGCTCATTTAAGTTGCTACCAAGAGCTGTATCTGTTAGATCCAGTGTTGAACTTGAAAAAAGACCTTTGAAATCATCAGAATCGTTGGTAACAGCAATGCTGCGTTCGAATTGGTTAAGGCTATCAGTTACTTTCTGAACTTCAAAATTCCCGGCATTCATATCTTGGACCCATGTTTGATATAGATGTTCAGGACGTACAAAATAGCCCAAGATGTCCTGAATCATTTTTTCTAGTTCAGTACCATATTCTTGATGGGCACTTTTATATTCTTCAAACCAATCTTCTTCATTAGAAATACCTGCAGTTGTCGCAAATGTTTTCAGAGTCTGGTCACTCAAAAATTTATAAAACATAAGGCCCAACATGTAGTCTTTATATCGACTAGCATCCATGGACCCACGTAATTCATTTGCACCATTCCATAAACGTGCTTTAATTTCTTCTGATGTAATCATCTAACTCCCCTTTTTAAACTTCTATCAAATAATAAAACTGTAATGATATTCATTATTTGAAATCGCAACCATTGGCTTGATTATAGGCCAAAAGCAAAACACATTATCTATAAAATTATATCATAAAACACGAGTGTTTTGTTGAGTAGTTTGGGAGAATCATATAATCATTTTTAAGATTGCTATGTTCACGTTTAAACCAAAATTTGTTCTTCTTCGTTATATATAACAAACACTAAAAATACATGTTAACAAATTTTAAAATCTATGATATACTACTTTAAACTGTAATAAAGGAGATTGTTTATGACTCTTTCGTTTATTGACTGGGTTAGTCTTATTGCAAACATTGTAACTATTTTAGGTATAGGTGGATTTTTAATAACTTATATTAGCAATAGAATAAAAGACAAAAGAACTGCAAATGAAACTTTAGCAAACTCAATAAAACTAGCTAGTGTACGATTAAATCTTTATAGGATTAAAAGCAAAAAAATTTATCGTCCAGTAGACTATCTAACGATTCTAAAAGATGAGCTTGAAAATTGGAAAAAAAATATAATTTTATTTGGAACAGATACAGATTGGCAATTTGATGAAGAATACAATCTACCTTCTTATGATGAAGAAGATTCTTATTCAAATATGATGATTGAAGGGCAAGAAGATTCTGAATATACAGCGTTTGAGTTTTGTGACTTTGATGATTTTCATTGTTTTAATTCCAATGAAATCCAAGATTATCTTACTAACTTTAATCAACTTTCGTTTAATAACAAAAAAGATATCCTATCTTATTCTGTCAAAAATAGCTATATAGCCCCACTGTTAAACTCTATAAATAAAGATGCCATGATCTCTGATGACGATCTCCGTTCATTCATTGATTCCATACTAACATCTATTACATCTGAAGGTCTAGCGTATAATCCATATGCCAAAAGAACTTTTAATGAATTTTTAGATTTTCAGATGAAATTAGAAGAATTATTGTTATACGAAAAACAATTCATAAATTCAATTGTTGATTATATCATTAAGCTTGAAAATCCGTTTGTGTTCTTTCAGACAAAATGGATGGCTGAGCATGAACTTCCATTAGATATTTCTGAAACTGAATATATTGAGAAGAGATTGTCAATTGTAGAAGGCTTGATTCCATTAATTAAAAAAATTGAAAGCGAACTTCCTAAATAAAAAGTGATGCTGTCTTCACTATAGAATCCGGGAAAGTCTTTAAAATTAAAAAAACGCATAATATCAGGTATTGAATAAGCTTGATATCATGCGTTTTATTATAGCGAAATTCACTTTCTTTTCTACTAAAATTGAATTATCCCCCAGCCTCTTTTTATTATAATTTTAAGTGCTCAAAACAGGGGGAAATCTCAATCACTGTATTTTATAATTTGGAAAGTTCAAACTATATTATCTTCATAAATTGCTAGTTATGTCCTATACGATTGCTAAGAGTAGACTTTAAATAACTAAAACTTCTTGTTGAATGATTGTTCAAAGTTTCTATTTCAAACCAAAAATAATGGTCTCTTCCATCTTTTGTATTCTCTTTATTAAGTTTGAAATAATTTTTCTGATTCAAGGCCATTGTCCGTAAAATATCGTCAATCAAAAATGTTAACGGTACATCCATTGAGGAATACTTTTGAAAATCTTCCTCAAATTGGATATAGTTATCTGAAAAATAATCCATCTGCAATTTGTTATCATAAAGTTCTTTTCTACTCATATATTACATCCTCCAAAGGTTGAATTTGTAAAATATCTTCAATCTGTATTCGTCTATATCCATCACTTGTCTTGACAGATATTTCTTTGTTTGATAGCTCCCTAATCATTCCATCTATAATAAGTTTTTGAGCTCTGTATTTCACAGTAAAACGTCCTTTTAATTGTCCAATATAGAGATGAGAAATGAATAAAAGTTTTTTATCTTTACTTAATTCAGGTGATAAGTCTACTCTATTTCTATCATCGTAAAGAGAGCTCGTATGTTCTGAAAGGAAAAAGCCCATCCACTTCTGCATACCTGGATCTTGATACTCTCTTGCTGATTGAAACGGTAAATAAGAACGGTCAATCATTTTAGTCCATCTAAACCTCCTGCTGAGTGTCCTCCTATCAGCTTACTTCTTGCTATAATTCTAGATGCACTATCAAGCGCATTAGCCTTAAGTAACGAAGTAAATCCAAACTGATCTCTAATAGAATCGATTGCTAGCTGGAGCCTTTCTTCTTTTTCAATTTTGTCAACATCATCAAAAAGTGAAATCAAACTAAAAGATTCATCTACTAGTCCTGAATAGTTGACTCCTACACTTCGGATTGCTCCCGAATTATATTTATTACGGAATAGCTTTAGAACATAGTTTATCAGTATATCTGTATGATTTGTTGGTTCAACTTTTAATTGAGTGCTAATGGAACGCTTATTTTCATATTTTGAGTACCCGAGATGTATTGAAACAACTGTCGTTTTCTTACCTGCTCGTCTTAAGCGAATAGCTACTTGTTCAGCCATCTCTCTTAGAATGATTTCAATATCTCTTTTCTTGTCATAGTCTTGTGGTAATACTTGAGAATTACCTAATCCTTTAGATTTAGGCTTATAAGGATTATGAACATTACTTTCATCTATTCCATTTGCATGAAACCATAAACGAAGACCAGCCACCCCAAGACTTTTCTTTAACATGTCAGGATTTGTATTGGCTAACTCCTTAATCGAATAAATTCCTAACTTATTTAATCGCTCTTCCATACGATGTCCTATTCCCCAAAAATCAGTCATATTAGGAATAGACCATACTTTATTTTCGACATCTTCATAAGACCAATTAGCTCTCATAGTGGAAGTTTTCTTAGCTTCATTATCCAGTGCTAGTTTAGCAAGTAGAGGGTTCGCATTAGACATCCCTACTGTAGAATAAATTCCTGTACGCCTCCAAATATCTTTTTGAATTCTAGCTGAAATCATATCTAGTTTATCTTTACGTGAAATCTTCCGATCTGAAACAAAATAATTTAGCGAACTTGTCAGGTCTATAAACCCTTCATCGATAGAGTAAGGATAAATATCGTCTGGACTACCATAATTCTGAAAAACTTGTTGGATTTCCATATTCACTGCAATGTACTCATCCATTCTTGGTGGGACAATAAATGTCACTTTAGCCCACTCTTCAATATATCTTACATATTCAGAGTCTGTGGGTAATCCCTGTTTCTTAGCATTATAATACGAGAACCTTCTTGTTTTGATATCAAATGGTAAATCATAGGAACGCCCTACATTTGATTTCCCAAATATTTTCTTAAACATGGGAGAAGATGCTAAAATAAGACCTGCCGAATTATCGGCTCTACTCATAACACATAAAGAGGTTTTTAAAGGATTCAAACCTCTATCTACACACTCAACACTGGCATAAAAAGATTTCATATCAACAAAAGCAATATCGCTTCTAGGTTCTTTTGAATAATCAAAATAGCCCACAACCTAACCCTCCATAGGTACAAAATTCCCAACAATGATTCCTACAACTCGTGGATCCTCATCATAGGATAGGTAAATATCTTTATATTTTGGATTAATCGAAACTAAGCGTAACCCTTCTTCTTCACGATAGACTCTTTTAATATAGGTTTGATTGTTGCATACAACTGCGTAAACGGCCCCATCATAATCAAAACCAGTCTCTCGAATCAGGGCTACAGATCCATTATGATATTTTGGTTCCATTGAATCACCTGATACCCAAGAAGCAAAATCATGAGCTAACTCCTCATTAAAATAGACTGTATCAAAATTACGGTCACCATAAACAGAAGCACCAATACCTGCAGACATTCTTTCGTAAACATGATATTCAAAAAGTTTTTCTGAAATATATGTCACTTTTTTACTTTTCTCTTCTTCCAACAAGTCGTGAGCATAGGCTACTACTTTTTCTTTTCCGTTATTTGAAAGATTATTATATATCTGTACTATTTCAATATCAGTAAAATATCCTACTGATACATTCAGAATCTTTTCTAATTGAGAGACCTTTTCTTTCGATGGTTCTTTTATTCCACGTTCCCAAGCTGAGTAAGCTTGAAACGTTATACCTAATTGGTCTGCAATTTCTTTTTGTGTCATACCAAGCTCTTTTCTTCGAGCTTTAAGTTTTTCTGGTTGATACATTAAATTCACCTCACATTAATAATAATTGTAATTCAGCTTTTTTCCGTGCTTGTTCATCCGATAACTTCACACTATCCCAAGCATATGCTATTTGTTTGCCCTTATTATACACTAACCAAATTTTCAAATGTTTAATATTTTCTTTTAAATTAGCCCAATTTTCTTGATGAAGTAACTCTGGTACCTCTTGACTAGAAACAAATCCCTTTTCATCAATTCGATTTCGAATCTGATTCATCAAAGAAGGTCCATATTGATTAAATTCTGCAATTATTTTTTCTTTGATTGTATGAAAGAAATTATGAATTGAAGCATTGTTTCTCTCAATATACTCTTCAACAGACTCCTTAATTTGACATTCTTTATCAGGAAAATGCTCACGCAATAAATCCAATAAACGAAAATACAAGGCTTGCTTTGAAACTTCTAGACTATTTTGTACATTTTGAAAACTTTCACAACTGTAATAAATTTTAGACAACAGTACAATATCTGGCATCAATACCACAGCTGAAAAGATATTCGCCTCTCTTTCTAATACATTTTCCTGATTATCTACAGACTCAGTAAAACATGTACCACTATGGTTAAGAATAAAGTGACCTAGTTCATGACACAGAGTAAAATTTTGTTTAGATTTTGGATTATCTCTTTCATAAGAAAAACTTATCCCATCTTGGTCAATTATTGTCAAACCTTCAATCTTATGATTCGTAAAATGGTGACTCATAACTTGAATTTTATTTTTCTTAATACAATGCTGAAAAAAATCTCTAAAGTTATAGTCTAACAGTGTAGTATTATTATCCTTTATATACTGATACAGTCTCTGTTTTGTAACATTGCTTACTCTAGTATAAAATTCATCCAACGAATCATACCTCCTTTAGTACAACGTGACAACTAAACCCAATTGGTTGAGTTTATTATACAAAAAAAGTGGACGATTGTCCACTAGAGGATGATTTATATAATTAATACTCTTAAAAAATAACCGATACTAGATATCAAACTTTGCATTAGCATATTTTTTTGCTGTTTCATACTTATCGAAGACAAGATCTTTATTTAAATCTTTTACCGTTTCTAACGAATACTTAAAGCTCACTAAATCTGGATTATTTTTTCTTATTAAAAGATAAAAACAGCCAAATTTACATGTTTTTTCTTGTTTATATTTAGGAATTCTAATCCTAATTGAGTGCTTCATTCTACCTTTTATTTTATTACGATTACTTTTTAATATTACCGAATAGGACAATAAACAATCTTGATCTACAAAAACAGTAAAATAAACATCTGAAACATTCTCAATTTTTTGAGAACAAAATTTTTCTTCTTTTTTATCTGGGTTACTCAAATCAAAAAAAGGAACTTCTTGAATAGAAGGGCCTGGACCAGCACCTAAATTCACCTCGAAACGTCCTGTATCTCTATTATACCTTCCTCCGCCTCTTGGAATGGAATGATTAGGATTTTCAAAATCAATTTCTAAAAAGACATACTCAGCATTTTTTTCAAATACATCTTTATAGTCTAGTAAATCGATTTTATACTGTCCGGTAACCACACCTGGTTCTATGAATAAACTAGGCGACGTAAACGATCCCAACGTAATCTTTTCTCTAGTTCCATCCTTAATTGCATTAATTGTAATTTTAATATCTCCTGTCTCACCCGCCTTATTCCCATTATTATAAGTTATTAATAAATATTTTTGTTGATCTACATAGAGTCCCCCGTCATATCTTATATCAGCTATCTCATTGGGTTCTTTTTTTATTTTATTCAATATTATTGATGATATCACTTCTTTATTTAAGCTTTTTACTGTGACTTTATTATAAATTAGATTTGAATATTGATTAGTTGAATCATTGACTAATTCAGGTACTCCATTAAAACTATTTACATTGTATACTTCTTCAGCTTCAATTGAAATTGCCTTCCGACGATCATATTTATCCTTTAATAGATATAAAATAAGTGGCAAAATAAGTATTGTACATATAGCAGATATAGAAATATTTCCTGTGATTTTATTAATTAAAAATTCTATCATTTTTTCACCTTCTCTTTAATTCCTTCTTCCGCTTTTCCATAAACTCAATCAACTCTTTCTTGAAAATTTCCTTTTCCTCATCAGTTAATCCTTTTGAATTCATACGAAAAAGCAATTCGATATTATCTAAACCATCACCTTGCTCCACTGTATCTTGTTTGCCTGAGAGATAGTCAATACTTACTTCAAAAAAATGTGCAATGTCATTCAATTTTTCAAGTGATGGTGTTACTTTTCCATTCTCCCATCGAGCATAGCTTTGTTGACTAATATTTAATTTCTTCGCTAATTCAGTTTGAGTTAAACCAGCACTTAATCGTAATGATTTCAGTTGTTCCGCAAGATTCATCTTTTTTCCTCAAAATATTTTTAAATTTGTTTACAAAACACTTGACAATACATCATATGTGATGTATTGAATTTCAAAAAAATATCAGACTTTTGAAGTTATTATCTGATCTTTGAAAATTTAATAAAAAGTGCGTCTGACAACCAGAAGACTGACTGCCAAACAAACACTAAACTTCGTACCTTTATTGTAAATGTTTTGGAAAGAAAAGTCAAGTCTCTTTATGGTTGAAGTGAAGATATAAAACATCCTTGTGGGCTTCCACGCATTTCGGACTTTCGCACTTTTCCGAA
>ERZ772952.113-NODE-113-length-17580-cov-3.82037_pt1 | contig 17580 bp, 20 predicted proteins | sample MGYA00580686_ERZ772952 | MGnify/ENA primary metagenome ERZ772952 (study PRJEB29015, sample SAMEA2738074) | human oral metagenome | biome: human oral; feature: human-associated habitat; material: saliva | place: China | collected 2213 ... | reverse complement strand
TCAGCTTGAACTTCGGTATGAACTTTTACACGAAGATTAAAATGTCCGTCTCCAACTTTAATTTTTTGTCCGTCCATCAATGTGTAAAAACCGTTATCAACGAAGAGCGTCGCATACTCTCCGTTGATTTCAGTTCGCATAGAGATGTCATCATTTAGGGCTGTTCGTGAATAAGCTTCAATTCTTGCCATAAATTAAACCTCCTACGCCACGATGATGTCATTACATTCATCAACTTGTGGATTGTGTGTAAAGATACCATTTTGTCGGTCTGGAACCCATTTGCCGTTTTCTTGTTTAGCGTGAGTTTCGTTGATATTACCCCAAGCTGGGTGGAACTTATCTTTATTAGCACCAGCTGGAAGTTCGATAGTATCCCATTTCACTATACCATCTCGTGCGGTCAATGTTGCTAGTCCATTTTCTGGAGCTGGTAGGTATCGTGGACAACCATTTTCGGTAAAGACCATTACACCTTTAGCAGTTTCATTTGGTTGAAGAATTTGTTCTTGAGTTTTCCAACCTTTCCAGAAATCTTCACCTTTTTGTTTGAACAAGAAAGCACAACCCTCTTTAAGTTCTTGGGTATCAGCACCACTAGTGTTGCCAACATTTCCAAGGTCTTCGAGGCGACCATATGGAAGAAGTTGTTTAATATGAACTTTCTGGGTTTCACCGTGTTCATTCACATATGTCACATTTCCTTGACCATCTGATGTAAGGTTAGTCAATGTTTCCCATTGTTTAACACCGTCTTTAATATCAAGTTTAGCTGAACAGCCGTCGATATTAAAGATGTAGCTTCCTTTTTTGTTTTGAAGTTCAGCGATTGTAAAATTACAATCACAGTTCGCAAGATAACCACGAGCTGGTTTAGCTGTGCTTTCGCTACAACCACAATTACAGCCACGGTTATAATTCAATGCGTTATTATTGTTTGAGCATTCACTACAATTTGCCATTTAATTTCTCCATTATTCTATTGTTAAAGCGATTGGTTTCTTAATACCAGTTTCAAGAGTTTGAGCCTCTTTCTTTGGTTTAAGAACACTTAAGTCTGTATGGATATTTGTGATATTCGACTTTACTTCGTGCTGGTTGCGTGAAGATACCACAAGTGAGATTTTAGTTCCCTCTCGGTAGATAAAGAACTGGAAGTCTGCTGGAACTGTGCCAGCTAGCTCAACGAGCTGACTATTATTATCGATAGCAAAGTCGTTGTCTGAAACTGTCAATGAAATTTTAGCATAAACAGTTGATGTAGCTCCCTCACTTTCGAGCGAGATAATACTTTCAAAAGTATTCTTACCATTAGCAGCGCCGTTAAATGAAACCAATTCTTTAAAGCGATTTGTTTCAATATCTGTTTTAGTTTTTGCAATTTCTTCTTTTTGTTTGATTGGTTTAACTTCACCGTCAAGCGTTGAGAATGAAACATCACCAGTTGGTGTAATCAAAATCCTGTTTGGAGCAAAGGTTGTCTTTGGCTCAGTGATTGTTTCAAACTGTGGCAAAGCACCAGTTGTTCCGTCCAATACTCGCCAGTTAGCAGTATTAAATTCACCCTTGATGTCTTGAAGAGCTTGATACAGTTTGCCGTCGTGAACGACAATATCACCCTCTTTATAATCAGCTTCTGGATTATGATTTTTGATTGCGTTTTGTTTTTCTTCTTTTAGCTTTTTGATTAAGTCTTTTGCTTGTTTGTCTGTTTTAATCTCGGTCATAATACCGAACACATCAAAGAAGAATGTTCGTCCATTTTTAGGGTCAACAACTAGTGTGTTAACATATTTGACACAAGTGTTGTCTGGGTCAAAGTCGACAATCGTTTCAGCAGTCAATACTGGAACGCTAGCCATTTGATAAGTTGGACAGTAGCCGTGAGCTTGAACGCCATTGTTTTCTTTTACACAACTACAAGCCTTTTTACATTGGCAAGGTTTGTTGCAGTTGCAAGGTTTTTTGCACTCACACTCTTCTACTTTGTATGCTCGTGGTCGGCATTTCATACAATTTGGATTTATTCCCATAGTTAAGCCCCCAATTCACTTTGAACTAATAGACCAAAGGTTGCGTATTGTCCAGCTGGATTAAATACATAACCCTTTTGTTTTGCAAAGTCATATACTACTAAACTCTTATATACGGCTTCATATTTGCTTGGGTCAAAATTATTTTTGAATAGGTTTCCACTTGAAAGCGTTGCCGTATTTCCATAACTATCAATATGAACCCATTGTTGAGTTTCTTCAACGAAAACATAATGATTAGGAAATGCTCGTGATTCACTCAATGTTTTAACATTTACATGTGGAATTACCACTGGTGGTGTTTTTTCACAGTTAGCTTTTGAAACTGGAATATAGACATCTTGTGGTTGAGCTGGGCATTCTACTGGGCAATCTTCCAATACACGGTTGCCAGTGTATTCATAAATACGATTGATACCGTCTTCTGAAATAGGTCGCATTATTTTTACCTCTTATTTTATTTTAGTTTTTCTATAAAAATAGCTTAACCCCTCAATCAGAGAAGTTAAGCTATTGTAAAGTTATTAACCAGCTACTGGTGCAGCAGCTTTTTCGCCACAGCAGAAGTTAAAGCTATCTAAGCTAAATGCTGGAACAGCTAATTTAATAACAAGAACTTTCTCTGGAAATACTGTTTTCATACCAGCATACCATAGTTGTGTAATTTTCTCTACCATATTGGCACAGTCGTTTCCACCAGTCTTGTAGATACCGCCGTCAATTGTGTGGTGAGCAAATGCGTCTCGTGAAGCAATTACTACATACATTGATTGGTCATCTTCTGAATATAGTGGGTGGAAGTTTTTGCCCTCTTTGTAGAAGTTTTGTCCGCTAGGGATGATGTTTAGTTTAACACCAGACAATTGTGCTGGAAGCACTTTTGGTGTAATCATACCGTGGTAAACTGAACCAAGTGCGATACCGCTTAATACATTACCAGTTGAATTGAAGAAACCAGATTGAGCAATAGCCATATCAATGTTCTGTGCCAATTCAGTTGTTCCAAATACTTCAAATGAACCTTTGAAGTTCGAAGTCATATATCGGTAAGCAGCGTTAACAGCAGCAATCTGTTGGTCGGCAGCAATTGTTGACAAGTCCCAGAAGTGTTTTGTCAATTTTCCAGCGAATGGAGCTTTAGCATTTACCAATCGTGGGTCAACTGTTGCTTGTTTTGTGGCAATACCGTCGCCAACAAGTTTGTTCCAAACATCAAGTGCGTAAACGAATTTTTGGTCTTCAACTGATTTTCGGAATTGCTCCATAAAATCAACTTCAGTCATAAATCGTTCAGTCACTAGACAATGTTGAGCCATAGCAGCATATCGTTTGCTTAGGCGGAACTCGTCTGGTTCAAATGTTGGAGCTTCACCACCACAAGGGATTGAACAAGCTAGTTCTAGTTGTCCACCACAAGTGATACCAGTTTTGTAAGTAAGATTGTCAACTGCAACATTGTCAAGTGGTTTAACATCTCGTCGTTTGTAGAAAGTCAAAACTTGTCCAAGAGCAATGTTCTTGTCGAATGTTCCGAAGTCAATAGCAGAGTTATCGAAGAATGTTGTATCCAAGAAGTTCTCATCAAGAGTTGGGTCTTCCAAGATACGGTCTTGGTAGATAGCTCGGATAAGTGGTTGAATTGTATCCATATCAATCACTTTCGACTTCATATCGTTTGTGTAATTATATTTATTAACAGCCATTTTATTTCCTTTTTAGTTTTATATTATTTTTGAATATAGCTTTATCCAAAAAGATACTAACCACAAAGGAGTAAAATTCTAAGAAACTCGTCCAGTCATAAGCACTTGCTTAGCTCGTGCGTAATCTGGGTGTGGACTGTTAGGATTACTGTTAGTAATTCGCACAACTTCCATAGCATTAGCCATAGTCATTTGACCCTCTGGCACTCGGTCATATTGAGGTGCTGGGGCAGTTGGTTGTGGATTGCTTGTTGGCATTCCACCATTCTTTAATTGTGCTTGTGAATTTACCATTTGAGCAAACTGTGAAAGTCGCTCACGGTTAATAATCCCATTTTCAACAATTGTAATCCCCATATTTACAGCTTGCTTCAAAATATCACCGTTTTCGATTTCACTCTTGATGAATGAATTTGTGCCAGCTACATCTCGTAAAATGTTTCGATTGATTTCATCAGCCATACTTTGTGGGTATGTTGGAGCAGATGTTTGCTGTGATGTTTGTTGAGCAAATTGCTCTGGGTTCGCTTGTTGAATAGCTTGGTCTGTTTTCTCAATTCTATCTTGCCAAACGAATGAAGAATTTTCTTTAGTTGCTTGTTTGTGTTCAGCCACCAATTTTCGCTTTTCTTCAATCTTGGAAATGAAGTCTGAAACTTTATCAGCTCCACCTTTAGAATTGATATACTTGTCAAGCTCTGCGTTCTCTTGCTGGAGTTTCGCTAACTCTTGGTCGCTTAACTGGTTTTCCGTGCCAGTCGATACTTCTGGTGCTGTGCCTTGTGCATTTGGAACTACACTTGGTTCAACTCCGTTTGTATCTGGAACAATATTAGTTGTATCCATTTATTTTACTCTCCTTTTGTAAAGGTTTAATCTTTTTTGTTCTGAGAGATGTCTATCTCTCTATTTATATTATACTACATACTATAAAATAAATATACAATAAAACAATAAAAAATACCCTTTTTATTTAAGGGTATTTTATAACGCGAAAAATATTATTTTTTCTTAGTGAGTTTTGCCATAGCAATGATACCAGCTCCACCAGCTGACAATGCTCCAACGATACCACCAGTCATACCAGCTTGTGTATAACCGATACCGTATGAGGCAATCACAGCTGAACCGATAAGTAGCAAATCACCAAAGATGTAAATTCCTAATCGAACTGGTTTTGGAATTAGTTCTTTAAGTTCATTGAATTGTTCATCTTCGTTCAAAGCTTCAATTGCTTTAACTGCTTCTTGTTTGCTGTCTTCTAACACTTTTAGTTCCTCCTTTGTAAATGGTCGTTCGTTAATTTTTGGTAGTTCATTAGTTTTTTCTGCCACCTTTTCCTCCTTTATTTCTGGTTTAGGTTCTTCTTCAACTTCTGGTTTAGGTTCTTCAATTGGTTTAGGTTCTTCTTCAACTTCTGGTTTAGGTTGTTCAACAACTGGTGCTGGTGCTGATTGTGGAGCTGGAGCTGGAGCTGGTCGGTTTTCAACTCTTGTGCCAAAATCACCAGCTGGGATTTCAGTTGTAGGTGTTAGCTCAACCCAAACATCTACGCCACCACGGTTAACTTTAGCGAACCACATATTATCATTTTGAACAACTTCTTGGGCTACGAACGCACCCTCAATCTTTACGCTATCGCCAGTGTTAATGTCGCCACCAATTCGATAACCCTCATTATCAACTTTTACGAGCCAATCAGCTGGCACACCATTTTCTTCCCAAGTAAAGCCAACTGGACATAATTCATTTATTCGAACCTCTTTTCGACCGTCATTGATATGTGTTTCAACAACAGTAAATGTTTGGTTAAACTTGAAGTGTGAACCAACATTGATTACATCATCGATTGCTTCTGGTGCTGGTGCTGGTGCTGGTTGTGGTTTTCCAGTATATCTAAAGATTGTTAGATACTGAACATTGTTAATACCAGCTAGCCAGTCGTGATTGTCGATATGAATACCGTTATAACCGTATGAACAGTGAATAATATTATCGCTGTCGATAAATTCTCCAACGTGTCCATTAGCACCTGCTGTCTGCCCTTGTTTACCCCATAGGAATATATCTCCCCTTTGAGTTGGAATATAACCGTTTGCGTCCGCTTCAATTCTCTGGAAACCAAACTTTGGTAGGTCAACAAACAATGTTTCAGTATTACCAATTCGGAAACCTTGTGGTAAAATTCCAGCATAAATTAGAGAATAATATACTGATGAACTGCAATCAAAGGAGTTGGGACCATTCCTATTTATCATCGAGTAGCTGACTTTACCTTGCCGTTGTGCAAACCATTCAATCGCTTTATCCATTTTTCTTCCTTTCTTTTTTTAATCTATCTTTGATAACTTTATTTTCGTATTCTTCTCGCCAAGCCTCAATCAAATTATCTATGTATCCATTACCTCCTAACGCTTTATAATCTTCAAACGACCGTTCAATTTCGTCAATCTTTTCTGGTTGAGTATTTATCATTAGTAAGATTTCATTACGTTTACCATTTCTGGAATTGTTTTTTCCAATCTCACGGATTTCATCGACATCTTTTTTGACTTCAGCTATTTGTTCATTTACTCCTTGAAATTCCCCTTTGAGCATTTCTTTCAGACCATTTTTAAAGTGTTTGATTAGTGAGCCAATTCCGCCAATCAGTCCCACTAGTAGTGCCACAATTCCACTAATTTCACCTATTGTTATATGTTCCATTTTTGTGTTTATTTTATTATTTAATAATATAATCCTTTCTATTACTATTATACTTCATATCAAAAAAACAGTCTATATTTCAAGACTGATTTTTTGAGTAAATGAACAAAATAACAATTTTAATTTGGAGCAACGGAGTGGAATTGAACCACTGTAAAAGGTTTTGCAGACCTTTGTCTAAGCCACTCGACCACCGTTGCAAACACTAGGGGGAAGAAAAACGAATTAACATTAAAGGAGCGTTTAACTCAAAACCAAATGAAATGAAAATTTTCGTTAGTGCGAAAAGCAATAAAAAGTCTTAAAATAAACTGCGAAGATAGTAAAAACTTCCCCTTTATAATTATATCATATAAATAAAAAAAGAGATATAACATCTCTTTTAATCAAAAGTCCAAATTCGTAATTCCCATTCTTTCCAATGTTTCTTAAATACTTGAATTTGAGCATATCTGACTGAACTTTCATTAGCAACAAACCATAGGTCGTTATCGTTAAATCTAATCGCACGGATTAGAAATCTTTGGTTTTTCTTCAGAGGCATATATCTAAACTTATGCTTTTCGATTAGCATTGACCTTTCAAGTAAAACTTTACGAGCTGGACAAGAGTTTAAATGTGCTGGCGGTTCAATATATATTGTTCTCATTTTAATCACCTCGTTTCTATATTGAGTTGCCTACTACTATTATATCATAAAAAAAGCACCTATATTTCAAGGTGCTTTTGTTTTATTCTACTTTTTCGCCACGACCAGAATTTGGATTATAAGCTTGTCGTTCTCCGCCCTTAAAATAATCAGTTTGGAGTAAAGCTTTTTCAATGTTCGCAAGTGTCAATTCACCGTTAAAGGTTAGCGGAACTGATACACGAGAAATACTGAAATCAGCTGAGCTGTTGCCGTCGCCTTTAGCTTGTGTTTCCTTATATCGTGTTCGACCATTAGAATACCTTGTGATTGAGGCTGTTCCCTTATCTTGTCCGAAGATAATCTGAAAACTTTCTACTTCGTGCCAAGTCATCGGAACATCTCGGTCATCAAAAATCATTTTTACTATTGCCATTTTATTTTTCCTTTCTTTTTTATTTATAAACTATTAGAGATATATGCTCCAGAGCCATGATATTCATTATAACCAGTCGTTCCAGCGTATTGAACATCGCCATTTGGGAAGAACTTAAACACGCCATTGCCAACATTTGCGTAATTATTGATTAGTGTAATAGAGAGTGATGTTTCATATGCTGGGCGATATTTTTCTGGAATTATTCCGCTCATCAAGCCAGTTCCACGATTGCCGACATAAACTGTATGCCAATATACAACTTGACCAATTTTGAACACATTTATATTTTGACCCCAACCAACACCGAACGAATAAGCAATCGTGTCTGAGTTGAAGTTTGACAATTTCTTAGTATTTGCGTCAACTTTTGTTTTCAAATCTCGAACACCATTAGTGTTTGCGTCAACTGAAGCTGCCAAGCCTTGATATTTATTATCAACATATTCTTTATTAACATTTGGTCGCACGCTATTGATTTGACTTTCCACCCAACGCTTGTTAGCTACATCTTGCGGTTGAGTTGGGTCTGGAACATTAGCTACTCGTTGATTATTAACATTCAAGTTCTTATAGAATGTAGTATTATTATTATCAATACGGAACATATTCTGATTATTTGTTTTGTCCCAAACACCGAATGCCCCATTACCATCTGAAAAGAACTCGTATTTTTTACCTTGTGGGTGTGTCAAGAAAAGACTTGCTGAACCTGAGCCATTTCCAGGGGTAACTTCTAGCCCAGATAATGTTCGAGCTTTCGAGTTCAAATTACTCTCAGTTAAAATACCAGCTGGTAGAGTTGGGACTGCTGTTTTATCAGCTTTACCATTTTCTAGAGCTGTAATCTTATTTCTTAACTCTGTATCATTATAAGTAGGAGCAGAAGCATTATCACCTCTTTCACCACGCTCACCTCGTTCACCTCTCACCGAAGCCGTTTCAAAAACTTGATTATTAGTTAGAGTTATCCTTAGTCCATAGTTATTTGCGAGTTCGATGTTCTTGATACCAACACCTTGAATACCTTGGATACCGTCGTGTCCATTAGCTCCATTCTCGCCCTTATCACCTTTTTGTCCTTTAAGACTGGCAAGCCATTCTTCCTTAGTTCCAGTAAAGCCACTTTCACGAGCAATCTCATAAGCTGATTTACCATTCGCACCGTCAGTTCCCATTCGGAGTGTTTCCAATTTATTTTTTAAAGCAGTAGTGAAGTCATTACTTGATAGACCTTTACCATCTTCTTTACGAACAAAAGTATCTCTCTCTCGGTCATAATCAGCTTTCAAAACATATCCAGATAGGTCAGTATTTGTCGCACCAATCTTTTGTAATCGGTCACTGATTAAAGCATAAATCGCATAAGGCTCACTCGCTCCAACCAAATACATACTGTTGCCGTCATAAGGCTTTGGAACTTCTTGAAGAGTTTGATAAACACCTTTAAAGCGAGAAGTATTTACATTATCAATCAAACGATTGATTTCTTCCTTGCTATAAGTTTGGTTTGGTCTGAGAAAATTATTCTCATTAAAGCCTAAACCAGTTAGAGTAATCTGAACATCACCCTCTAAACCGTTAACACTATTCACACGGTTGCGTTGAGCATTAAATTCAATATCTTCTAACTTAGCTTTGTCTTCATTAGTAAAGTCGTTTGAACTCAAACCTTTACCAGCAATCTTGCTAACCTTATCACGGAATAATCGTTGAACACCCTCTTGGTGAATTGCTAACATTTCATCTTGGGCAAGATTATCACTTTTAAGTTTTCGAATATCATTAGCAGCCGCTTCAGTATCAAAGGTTTCAATCTTTTCAACTGCTCGTGCTAATTTTGGTGTATCAGAGATAACTGCTGTCGTGCCAGTTGATTGGTCAACAGCTAATAAGTCGCTACCACTTTTGACATCAAAGACTGGTGTTTTTTGTGGCTCGACACATTCACATTGCTGTCGTTTTAAACATTCTTCATTAACACACTTAGCCATTATTTATCTTCCTTTCTATCCATTTTAAATCCGTCATTCAAACCACGAACCATTGTTTGAAGATTTTTCACGCTGGTGGTGATTTGACCAAGCTTACTTATCGCAAGCTCGGTCTTACCAGCTGAAAGTGCGGTTTGAGCAGATGTTGTATGATTAACTACTTCATTGACTAACCAGTTCAAGATTTCTTTATCAGTGTTGCCTGCTCGCAACGCTCTCAACATTTCATCGTTATACATTCATATCTCCGTTCGTTATTGAACCAGCACTAGCTGGGTCAAGCCCCTCAGTATTAGGAACTGCCTCATCACCGATGTTCTTCAAGATTTTCGTTTCATTACTGTTATCCACCGTTGCTGGGTCTTGTTTATACTCTGGAACTTGTTGTTCCATACTGCCACCAGTAGTGTCATACGGATTATTTTGTGCCTCGGCTTGGGTCATATCACCATTCAAATAGTTTAGATAATCCTCAGTTGTTGGTGCTGTTTGTCCACTCTCAGCCATTTGCTGATTTTCAGCTTGGAACTGAGCTACATCTTCTGGTGTCATATAAGCGTTGAGCATATTGCTAATTCGTTCATTTGGATATTGGCTAACCACATCTTGTTCAAGCTGTAATTCCTTGGCGTGGTTTTGAGCTTGTAATTGTGCTGTGTCCAATGCTTGCTGATTGACTGGCATTGTTATCATACTCTTAATCTCAGCTCGTGTGAACAGATTGCCAAAGGCGATTGAAAGCATTTTTGGCACAAACACTTCTTGATTGATGTATTGATTATTCACACCGATGTTGAGTAGCTGGCTCGCCATTAAGGCTTTCTGCTGGCGTTCTTGTTCAATCTCAGATTTCAAGCGAACATTTAGCACAGCATCTAACGCTAACTTCTCAACTGGCACAGTTTCGAGTTCACCATCAAGCTGAACCTTAATCGTTTTTTCGCTGTTATATTTTACCAATAACAGATTCACTACTCGAATAATTTCCGCAAAGCCGATTTCCAAGTTGTGAATCAAAGCGTTATGTCCAGAAGCCACTGCTCCTTGGTTCGCTGAAACTTCCTTGGCACTGGCTCGGTCGCCAATCATCATTGCCATATCAATCTGTGAGTAAGCATTCATTGCCTCTTTAATGCGTTGTTCTCGTTCTTGAATACGGCTATCAAGGAATGATGGGTCATATTGTTTGTTCAAAAAACCAACTGTGCCGTCCATTCCAGACACACCAACACCAGAAATGTTCGCACTGGTGGTCAGTAGTGCCAAGTCGTATTCCGAACCGTATGGAGTCATTGTTCCAGCAATACTTTCATTATGTTTCTTCAAGCTCATAATCGAACAAAGCTCATCGAAGTCGTCCATATACATATCCAGTGGTGTAATTGGGTATGGATAATTTGGCACAATCTTGTATGGAATTTCAATGATTGGTGATTTAATCCGTTTAAGCATTTCAGTTGGAATTACTTCATAAGCCGTTTCGGTTTCAATCTTAGTTGCCACTTCGAGGTCTTTCTCAACCTTATCAATGATAAACTTACGGTTCACTACGGTAAATCTATCACCAGTAGTTAAGTCCCAAACATAGCTAATCTCAACATCTTCACCTTGATATTTTTGTTTAGCTTTACCCTCTGGCGTGAAAGCGTTCGAAGTATATTTCTCACCAGTATAACAGCTACTGATAATCTGGTTCATACTGCGAACTTCTTGCTCATTAAACATACTGCTCTTGATATTCGGATTATTCATCAAGTCTTGAATGTTTTTAGCTTGAAGTTGAGCGTCATTGATTGTCTTCATAAAGCCACGCTTAAACTCGACCTCTTTCTCAAGGTCTTGCCAAGAAATCATTTTATGAAAACCAATGTAGCGTGGTGATGTTCGGCGATAACGAATTGGGTCAAGAATAATATTGCCCAGCGAAATCAACTCGACTTCAATATCCTTGGTTTGTTTATTAAAGGTTGGGTAGTAATATGTCGCACCATACAACATCAACTCTCGCACCGAAGTATCTCGGAGCTTATCCAAGCCATACATATAATAAATCTGTTCATCAGCTAATGCTAACATCTGTTCCAGATTTGTATCCAACACTTGGGTTTTATCTAGGATTTGCATTTCAAATTGTCCAATCCCACCAGAAAGCTGGTTGACATTAGTTTCAACCGTTTTAAAGACAATATCGTTTTTACCGTCTGGGATTAACTCACCAGCACACTTGATACTGTCAATCGTTTCTTGTGAAACACCCCTTTGGAGTGCTTGTTTGACATCGAACTTTTGAGCCAAATCTCGATAAGTATTTCGACTAGGAATATGATTATATGCTGATTGATTACGGCTCGCTTGCTTAATCCGTGGAAGCAAAGCACGCTTACTTTCTTCAATCCATTGAAGCACATAACCATATTCCGCATTTGGGTCTATATAAGTCATTACTTAATCCTTTTTTTATTTTAATATTTGTGCACAGACATTAAAACTGTCCTACTTCTATTATACTATGTATAAAAGATTATTACCACCGTAGGTGGGGTCTGAAAGACATACTATTTTTAAGGATTAAATGCTATTTATTGGAGATTAAATATATTACTTTTCAATATTCTTAAACAGATTATCTGGCAAGGTTAATGCCCAATTTACCAGCCCCATTACAAGGTCATCGTGATATGGTGTGCCATCTGGCTTATTACCACAAGCTTGAGCTTTCCGACTACCGCCTTTTCCAACATAATTAAAGTGGAGCAACTCTTGGAGCGTTTCTTCATCTTTCGGCATATATTTCCCCAAATTCATTAGGCTCTTCAAGCGTTCAATTCCCTTGGCTTTACTTGACACAGTCATCTTCGTGCCGACTGCCTTATATGGATTATTGCGGTTATAGCGTTTAGGGTCGAAATAGAAATTACTATAACCACGATTACGAAGTAGCGTTATCAATAGCTCCCCTCGGTTATTCTCAACATTTATCCGTGCGGTATTATAATACTTTCCCAAAGCGTAAGCCAGCTCCGCTATATCCTCTGGCTCATTCTTCGATACATATACAGCTTGGTCTTCGAGGGTGATTTTATCCAGCACTCGCACCGAAGTATTGTCGGCTTCTTCCCCACCAAACGCTGGGTCAATCACCATTTCATACTTGCGACCAAGGATTGGCTTATTATAAATCGCAATATCCCATTCGCTACCATTAACAATCTTCCCCTCTGGGGTGTAAGTCGCATAACCGATTGGCTCAATCTTTTCTTTCTTCATTTCTTCGAGTAGCAACGATGTCGAGAAAACTGGGCTATCGCTGGAAACAAATGGCTCTTGCCAGTTGCTTGGGAACTCTTGTCGCATTGCCGAAAGGTCATTCCCTTTTTTCGTAATCAAATGATTACGATACCACGCTAACTTAGGTAAGCGAAGATGTTCTGGAATTTCCCATTTATCCATTTCTTTCAATATCTCTTGCTCATACTTAGTCAGTGTTTTAGCGAAGTCTTTGGAGGGTTTGCTAATATACTCTTCCATTAAGAACCAAGGTAGGAACAAAAACTCCATTTCTGGATTATTTTGTGCCTCAACAACACGGTCATAAAACTCGTTAATACCGTTCGCTGTTGAAACATAAACCAACATCGACAGCCCATTGTTCGGCACCGAAGAAACCGCACCTTTCTCAATTACTCCCACATTCTTATAAAACGCTACCTCATCGAGTATGATTGCTTGGGCTGTTCCACCACGACCACTCTCACCACTCATCGCCGTGTGATAACGCACTGTATTATTTCTCTTCTGTCCCTTAAAGCCGATACAACGAATTTTGCGTTCGCTCTTATTAAACTGAAAATCCCCAAAGAAAGTTGGGTGGAGCATTTCAATCATTGGCAACATCTTATCACTGGTGATTTCTTCCACAATACTACCAAGGTGGAGAAAGTGTTTCATATTGAGTGAGGCATACTCTTTATTATTAAACTTAATCAAGATATACAACTCCAAGGCTAAAAGCACGGTCGTATATCCCATTTGCCGTGCTTTCAAAATCACCAAAGTGATTGGTCTAGGTTTCGGAGCAAAGATATATTTCAACAACAGATTAGCAAAGATTGTCTGGGCTTTGTTCAGTCGTAGTGGCACAATCTTACCATTCTTATCATAAATACTTAAACACCTTTCACAAAAGTAGCCAAAATCACTTAACGCTCGGAGCGTCTCTTCCTTGGTGAGCGGTGGTCGCCGAATTGTATTCTTAACCAGCTTTGCCATAATGCTTAATCTTTCTGTTCATTATTGTTTAACTGTTTAGCACGACGTTCTCTTAATTCTGCTTCGCCGTGCTTCGCTCGACGCTCTCGAAGCTCTTTAAGTGTCATCTTCTTATTAGCTTCAGCTTTCTTTGGAGTGGTTGTAATCTTTTGTCGTGCTTTTCTAGCTTGCTCTTTCTTTTCTTTTTCAACATCAGCTTGAACAAGTTTGTCGACATAGCTATTAACCTCTTTAAAGAACGCATAGTTAACCAATCGCAATGAACGAGTGAACATCTGTTCAACCATTTGAGCTTGTTGCTCTCTGGTGAGATTTTGACTAAGTGGTGACCCCAGTGCTTGCTCAATCGACACCAGATAAGGTTCAATTGCTTTATCTGTTAATTCTTTTAGTTTATTAAGTGTAAATTCTTGTTTCATATAACTCCTTTCTTACTCAATTGGTTCAGCTTGCTCAAAGAGATATTCCACCTCCTTAGGTTTCGTAGCTAGGATTGTTTCAATATCTTGGGTCATAATAATGTGCTTACCAATTTCTGGAAAGATAAACACCTTATCTGAACCAGCGTTAGGTCGTTGTAAGAAGTCGAGAACCTTACATTTTTCAGCAAGCTCTTGAAGCTTTTGATTTTGGCGTAGCTCGTAAATCCGTTTATGTTCCCAATACAAACGATAAAAGCTTGGTGGTGTTGCTTCTGGGAATTCACGTTTTTGATATTCTTCCAATAGTAGTTGAACTTTCCGTTCTAGATAATATTTAGCATTGCCACAATTACAAGTGATTGCGATTATTTTTGTATCCATAATTAGTTCCTTTCTTGTTGTTAATTAGAGCTATGAGTTGAAGATTTCATCCCACATATCTTTATCGTCATCAGCTTGTTGGTTGAGTGCTAACTCAGCTTTCGCCAGTGCTTCTTTCATAGCTTGGAAAGTCTTAATCTGGGTATTGACCAAAGCCACATAATGACCAATTTTCATATTGGGGTCTTGGAGCAAGTTATCAATTAACTTCTCAGTATGTTGAAGTGATTTAGCAACCGCAATCACAGCTTGGTCAGCGAGGGAAATCGAGTTAGCTCGCATTCTGGCTTGGAGCATTAGTAGCACGCTATCAATTCGCTCACGATACTTGGCATTCGCCTCGACTTCTCTGAGCTGTTCAACTGTGGGGACAAATCCAAAGGCTTGTTTAAAACACTGCTCAGGTTGTAAATCACCAGAAAGCACCAGCTCAGCATAGGTCTGGATTTGGTCGTCAGTCGGCATATTTGTTTTCGCAAGTTGGTTCTTCATATATATATTATAACATTTTTGCGTAAATTAAAAAACCTTGGTGGCTCAAATGAACAGACCAAGGCGATGTAATTATATTATATACGCCTAAACAAGAAATATCAACTACCCTTTATAATTTTATTTTATACAGTCCAGAAAATCTACTACAAGGTAAATTTTATTTCACACCAACTATAATTTATACGCTAGGGCTCTTTTTTATTTTGTATCAGCCGTAATTTCTACTAAGGGGCAATTTTTATTACTCCTTTGTTTTTTATTTTATACCACCTATAAAATATAGTGAGACATAATACCCCCCCATTCACTCCAAAAAAGTCGTTCAGCGTAGCTGAAAGAATATGATATATGGTCTGGGGTCTCTGCCCCGTCGCATTTTTTAAAATGCCTTTAAAGCATTCTATTTATGCTTAAAGTTATCCACAGCTTTTTCCACATCCCCTTTTTTTTCTTGCTTTTTCTTTATTTTTTATTAAAAAAGTATTAAAAAAGTATTGATTTTTTTATTATGATATGCTATAATGGTATTACAATCAGATGATGAAGATTGTAAAAACACATTAAGCATATTAAAAAATCATTACCATAAAGCTTTTTGATATTAAGCGGGCGGGCTAAAAATTTGTATAGTAGTAGCTAAACGCCTTGATAAAATACGCTTAAAATTAAAAAAAGTATTAAAAAAGTATTGATTTTTTAAAATAAGTATGCTATAATGGTATTACAATCAAAAAGCAACGATTGTAAAAAATATTAAAGTAAAGTAAAGGTAAAGGTAAAGGTAAAGGTAAAGGTATAAAATGAATAAAAACGAAAAAAAAGCATTACAAGCACAGCTTGAAGATATTAAAGAATATGGTGTTATAAATACGGGTTATTATTGGGAAGTATTTGAAAAAACTAGGATACCCGCTATTATTTGGATTGCTTGAAGATGCTATAAACGACGGTTTGATTAGCAAAAATTTAAAAAATGGGGATTTGATGAATTACGCCCTAGATTTATATATTGAACAGATGGACCCTAAAAAAGAATATGATTTAAAACATTTTTCAGAATTTAACGATTGTTTTATGAACTACAGCACTTATACGGTAGTGCTTGAAGAATTAGAAAAAAATAATTAAATTAAACGGGGCGGATAAAAACGCCCCGCCATAAGGAGATAAATAAGATGAATTACTTTAACTTTTATTATAACAGTTGAAACAATCAACACCACGACAACATTTTTACCAGTGAAAATGAAAATGAAAATTTTAAAAAATTTATAAACTTCTTAAAAGATAATTGTGATTTTGAATGGGCGGATTATGGATTAAGTGAAAAAATAGTTTTTACTATACCAAAAAAACTTCAAGGTAAAAAGTTTTTTGGTAAAAAGCTAAAAGAATATGTAGTTTTTTCGCCAGACAATCAAGGTAGCTGGGGCGATTTCGATGTAAATAGCACGGTTTATACCGCTGATTGGAATGAAGCAGTTGAAAATGCTTACCACCATATAGAACAACTGATTGATTTAGAAAACGCTGAATGGGAATAAAAAAAGGGGGGCGACAAAAAAACGCCCCTTACCATATAAAAAATATAATTAACAGATAAGTAAAGGATTAAACACAATGAATAAGAAAACTACTTCGTCAAAAACACTAGCTAACCGTAAAAAAATGGCGGAAGAAAAAAAACCAAATGCTAAACTTAAGCAACAAATTAAAGAGCTTAAAAAAGAAATTTTAAAGAATAAAGTTCAAGCAGTAGCAGATTGGATTAAGGGGTTGATTTAAAAACCCCTTATGATAAAAAATATAATTAACAGATAAGTAAAGGATAAATAGATATGAATGAAGAATTATTAACAGATAAAAACATTTTAACTTATGAATATTTTACAGATAAATTATTAGATTATAAACCCGAAGAAGCATTTGTATTTTACAACCACGACAACGGTTATAGTATTAAAAGAGTATATTTTGATAACTTATATAAAAATACCGAAGAGATTGGCGATGAAAGAATTATAGCTGTTGATATAGATAAAGAAAATATTAAAAATAAAGCACGCAAGTATTTTAAAGATTTATATAAAGAAGCTGGATTAGAATATCGATTAGAAGCTGGATTAGAAGAATATATTAGAAGAATGGAATGGTAAAATTAAGGGGCGGGATAAATAACCGCCCTTACCCTTATACTTTTACATCATTATACTAGTAGCTAGATACATTGAACCTTTACTATTAAACCTTTACTATTGAAAATCGTTGCGAAATTCTTATAAGCTAGCTACTAGTGTTATGGTGTAAAGGGTTTTGATTGATTTTGCTTTGAACTACTTGAACAACACCACCGCCACCGCCGTGAGCGGCGTTTTTTTATATCACTATCACCACCATTGCTAGAAAAAATAAAAAAAATAAAAAAATCCGAAACCGAAAAGGCAAGCTAGCAGACGTCGTAAAATGCATATTGTGCGACATATAATATATATATTTAAAAGGTATAAAGTATC
>ERZ772952.111-NODE-111-length-17670-cov-4.69657_pt1 | contig 17670 bp, 14 predicted proteins | sample MGYA00580686_ERZ772952 | MGnify/ENA primary metagenome ERZ772952 (study PRJEB29015, sample SAMEA2738074) | human oral metagenome | biome: human oral; feature: human-associated habitat; material: saliva | place: China | collected 2213 ... | reverse complement strand
GGGCAGCGATACGGTGCCACGCAACGAAAACCATCTGGTGGTTCGGTCAATGCGCACCGTCTTCGAAAAGGCCGGGCTGGAGGAGCTTCCTGCCCTTAGACTGACGGCGCACAACCGTATTCCGCACTCGCGCGGCATGGGATCATCCGCCTCCGCTATTGTTGCGGGCGTTGCGGCGGCCTCAGCGCTACTGCCGGAGTATGCTCGGTTAAGCCGCGACCAGATTTTCCAGATCGCCTCGGATGTAGAGGGGCACCCCGATAATGTTGCCCCGTCAGTGTACGGTTCGCTGTCAATATCCTGGGGTGAGCTGGGGGACTGGCACTCACTGATCGTGCCGGTGCATCCCACCATTGTGCCTGTGGTTGCGGTGCCTGATTATGAGGTCTCCACCAAACTTGCGCGCTCGCTGATTCCCGCTGAGATTCCGCATGGGCAGGCGGCGGCCAACTCTGGCCGGGCAGCACTGCTGATTCAGTCGCTTGCGCAGGCGCCGGAGCATCTCATGGACGCGACTGTGGACTACCTGCACCAGGGGTACCGTGTGCCTGCGATGCAGCCGAGCGCGGCTTTGGTGGCGTATCTGCGTGAGCAGCAACTTCCTGCTGTCATCTCGGGTGCTGGGCCCACCGTTCTCACGTTTGCGCGCGGCGCCAAGGAGGCCAGCCGGGTGTGTGAATTCGTTGAGAAGTTCACGGCGGAGCATCCCGGAAATATTTTTGAAAATCGTCATCTGTCATGGCGCGTCATGCCGCTTGAAATCGATGGCGAAGGTGTTATAGTTACACAGTAGGCACATACAGCCGAGTCACCGATTGGCGTGTCTAAAGCTTCCGGGATCTGTTTCAGTAGCGGCCTTGACCGCGTCGGAAGTGTCAAAAAATCACCGGTGGTTTCTCCACCAAAACTCCGTGTTCTTCGTGGGTGCCGCTTGTGGTTTTTAGACGTAAAAATGGCGCCGTTCAGGGTTGTCGCTTCTTATCGTAGGGTTCTTTCTTTACGGCAAATGCGGTAGCTTAGCGAACGAATGCTCCAAGAACTTTGAAAGGATTCCCCCGTAAAAGTACGCGTCGAACTCTACCCGAGTTCGGCGGGGGCCGCGCTCAATAGTGAGAAACCCGATCCTTAAGTTTCTGTAGGGATTTTCTGGGTGTTTTAAAACAAATATAAGGAAATATTTAGTGGCAAAAAATATTGTCGTGACTGAAGACGAAAACGCGTCGGGCACACTCGTAACGAGCTCGAAGCTTGGCGAGCTGAAAGTCGCTCAGCTACGCACCCTAGCCCAGCAGTTGGGCATTAAAGGGTACCTGCGTCTGAAGAAGGCGGATCTGGTTGAGGCTGTGGCGTCTCACCAGCGCGGAGGCGTGGTGGCTGAACGCGATGAGGCCGACGCTGAGAAAAAGAGCGAAAAGACCGAAAAAACTCCTTCCTCTAATGCTGAAAAGTCCGAAAAGAGTGAGGGTGAGAAGGCCCCCGCAAAGCGAACCCGCACCACGCGTACCCGTAAAACGCAGGAGGCTAAGAAAGCCGAAAAGACCGCTAAGGCGGATGCGGACCTTCCTCCTCTGGACGTAAAGGCAGAGCTGGCTTCCGAGAAAATTCGTGAGCGCCGCGAACAGCGTGAACTCCCCGAGAACTCCGCCGATTTGAAGGCCGAAACCGCAGACGGGGCAACCAGCCTGGATTCCATTACCGCCGCCTTGGATATGACGTTCGGCACCGACCCGGAGAAACCGGTGAAACGCACCCGCACCCGTGAACGCACCAATAACCGCCGTAAGAGTGAAGAGGCTGAAAGCACCGAGCAGAACGAGCGCACCTACCGCCGCACCAATAAGCGTGAACGGTACGAGAAAAACGAGCGGTATGAGAAGAATAATGACCGCCAGGCCAAGGCCGAACGTTCTAACTCCAACGACGATGAGCGCCGTAACCGCCGCAATAAGCGCACTAATGAGCAGCGGGAGCGCCGCAATAACCGCGGGTTCGATAATAAAGTCAGCGAAAACGATGTGCTGGCACCGATCTCCGGCATCCTCGAAATCCTCGATAATTATGCATTTGTGCGCACCTCAGGCTATTTGCCGGGCCCGGATGATGTGTACGTGTCGCTGGCTCAGGTGAAGCATTTCCGCCTGCGTAAAGGCGACCATATTCTGGGTGCTATCCGGGTGCCGCGTGAAGGGGAGCAGAACTCCCGCCAGCGGTTCAACGCACTGGTTCAGATTGAGGCGATTAACGGTCAGAGCGTTGAAGACTCGACGCGCCGCCGTGAATTCTCAAAACTCACCCCGCTGTACCCCAAGGAGCGTTTGCGCCTTGAGACCGATAAGAAGAAGCTGGGCCCGCGCGTAGTGGACCTGGTGTCCCCGATCGGTAAGGGCCAGCGCGGCCTGATTGTTTCACCCCCGAAGGCGGGTAAGACTCTTATGCTCCAGTCGATCGCGAATGCGATCACGGAGAATAACCCCGAAGTGTACCTCATGATGGTGCTGGTGGATGAGCGCCCCGAAGAGGTGACCGATATGCAGCGCACGGTTAAGGGTGAGGTGATCGCCTCAACCTTCGACCGTCCCGCTGAGGACCACACCACGGTCGCGGAGCTCGCTATTGAGCGCGCGAAGCGTATGGTTGAGCTCGGCTACGACGTGGTGGTGCTGCTGGATTCGATGACCCGTTTGGGGCGTGCCTACAACCTGGCGGCGCCCGCATCCGGCCGTATCCTCTCCGGCGGTGTGGATTCTGCCGCGCTGTATCCTCCGAAGAAGTTCTTCGGTGCGGCCCGCAACATTGAAGAGGGCGGTTCGCTGACTATTCTGGCGACGGCTCTGGTGGAAACCGGCTCGAAGATGGACGAGGTGATCTTTGAGGAGTTCAAGGGCACCGGCAATATGGAGCTGCGCCTGTCGCGCCAGCTGGCGGATAAGCGTATCTTCCCCGCAGTCGATGTGACCGCCTCCGGTACCCGCCGTGAGGAGAACCTGCTCAGCGGCGAAGAGGTGAAGATCATGTGGGGTCTGCGCCGCGTGCTGGCTGGTATGGAGCCGGAGCAGGCGCTGAGCGTGCTGACGAACCAGCTGCGAAAGACTGAAACGAACGCCGAGTTCTTAATGACCGTGCAGAAGAACGGCCTTAGGATGAGCCCCAACTAGTCGCGGTGCTTCTATCGCCCGCCCCGTGCGTTTAATAGCGCAGCAGGGGCGGGCGATATTCGGCGTTTAGCGCCGGTAGCGTGGTGCGTTCTGCGGTTCGCACGGCATAATTGGCTTTGAGGATGCGCACCGGGTGGGTGCGTTTATGAATTGTAAGAGAGTAATAGACAATGTTTGAATCTATCCAGGTGCTACTGGATGAGCACGCTGATTTGCAGGCGCAGCTGGCGGATCCTGCGGTGCAGGCAAACCAGGGTAAGGCGCGCCGTGTGGGCCGTCGATACGCCGAGCTGACCGGTATCGTGAGTGCTTATAACAAATACAAGGGTTTCAGCGATGACCTTGAGGCGGCCCGTGAGATGGCGGCCGAAGACCCCGAGTTTGCCGCCGAAGTACCCGTTTTAGAGGCTGAACTTGAAGCGGCGGGGGAGAAACTGCGCCGCCTGCTCATCCCGCGTGACCCGGATGATGGCCGTAACGTGATTCTTGAGGTAAAAGCTGGCGCGGGCGGCGACGAGGCGGCGCTGTTTGCGGGCGACCTGCTGCGCATGTACATGCGGTACGCCGAGCACAAAGGCTGGAAAACCGAGATTATTTCCTCCACCAGCACCGATGTGGGCGGCTATAAGGATGCGCAGATCGCGATTAAAGGCACCTCCAATGAGCCCGCCGAAGGCGTGTGGGCGCACCTGAAATATGAGGGCGGTGTACACCGTGTGCAGCGCGTTCCGGCAACCGAATCGCAGGGACGTATTCACACCTCCGCGGCGGGTGTGCTGGTTTTCCCTGAGGTGGATGAGCCCGAAGAGATTGAGATTAGCCAGAACGACTTGAAGATTGACGTGTACCGTTCCTCCGGTCCTGGCGGTCAGTCCGTGAACACGACTGACTCTGCTGTGCGCATCACCCACCTTCCAACGGGTATTGTGGTGGCGATGCAGAACGAAAAGTCGCAGCTGCAGAACCGTGAAGCCGCGATGCGTGTGCTGCGTGCGAGGCTGCTGGCGCATCAGCAGGAGCAGATTGAGGCGGAGAACGCTGCGCATCGTGCCTCTCAGGTGCGCACTATGGACCGGTCGGAACGTATCCGCACCTATAACTTCCCCGAGAACCGTATCGCTGATCACCGTACCGGCTACAAAGCGTATAACTTGGATGCGGTACTGGGCGGAGACCTTGAACCGGTGGTGCAGTCCGCTATTGAAATGGATGAGGCGCACCGCCTATCCCAGGTGGGTCAAGAGCAGAAATAACCGGTGCCACGGCGATGCTGGCAGGTGGATGCGATGACGCGGAACATGGACATGACCGATACGACAGGAACATCCCTTACCCCAACGCAATGTGAAGGGGTGAGCCTTGCACAGGCGCTGCGCCAAGGCGCCGCCACGCTGCGGCAGGCCGGGGTGCCGAGCCCGGTGGCTGATGCTGAGCTTTTAGCGGCGCATCTGCTGGGTACCGATGCCGAAGGTAACCGGCGCGGTACCGCCCGTGAGGGGTACACGCGCGGCGCGGTGCAGCAGCGGGCGCTTCTGGGGGACGCTCTCACCGCGCAGGATATGCAACGGTATGAGTCGCTTATCGCCCGCCGTGCCCGCCGCATACCCCTGCAGCATATTACGGGTGTGGCGGCGTTTCACCGTATCCAGGTGCGGGTTGGTCCGGGAGTGTTCGTGCCCCGGCCCGAGACGGAGCTGCTGGTGGAAGAGGCACTTAACGCACTCCGAGCGTACCCCCAGCGGCGCCTGCGGGTTGTTGATTTGTGTGCCGGTTCGGGCGCGATTGCAGCTGCAATAAAAAATGCCCTGCCGAATGATGCCCTGGTGACGGCAGTGGAGCTTTCGGAACATGCCGAGCCCTGGGCCCGCATTAACTGCGAAACATACGGTGTGAACTTCGTACACGGTGATGCGCTCAGCGCCCTTGAGGGATTGGGCGGATACTTCGATGCAGTCGTGTCGAACCCGCCGTATATCCCGCAGGGGCGGGTGCCCGCAGAACCCGAGGCCGCCCAGCACGACCCGGATATGGCGCTCTATGGGGGGTCAGCGGATGGGATGCGGATACCGGCTGCGGTTGCTGCCAGGGCCGCGTACCTTGTGAAACCGGGTGGGTTTTTTATTATGGAACATGATGAAACCCAGCAGGAGGCGGTGGCCGAGGTGTTCAACGAGCTGGGGTTTGTGAGAGTGCGGTGTGTGCACGATTTAACCGGCAGGCCCCGCCATACGTGCGGTTACAGGCCAACCGTGTAGGCGGTAAGAAGGCCCGCAGCATTTTGTGGCCTTGGGCTGAACCAACGCAACCTAAAAACATGAGAGAATAGGGCACGTGAAAGCTAAGCTGTACCCCGTATCGAGTGAGACTGAGGTTTCGGAGGCCATTACGGCCGCCCGTGAAGCCTTGAACTCGCACGAGACTATCGTTATTCCCACCGACACCGTTTACGGCATCGCCTGCGACGCCTTTTCGCATGAGGGCGTGGCGAAGCTGCTCTCCGATAAGGGTCGTTCACGCACTATGCCGCCGCCGGTCATGATTTTTGATCAGGCGTCGCTGTCCGGTGTGGCGGATGAGATTCCTGATGAGGTGTACGAGCTGGGTCGTAAATTCTGGCCGGGTGCACTCACCGTTATCTTGTACTCTTACCCGTCACTTAACTGGGATTTGGGGGATACCCAGGGCACGGTGGCCGTGCGTGTACCCAATGATGAGTTCGCGTTGAAGCTTCTGACGGAGCACGGCCCGCTGGCTGTTTCTTCGGCGAATAAAACGGGGCAGCAGGCGGCGGTGAACGCGCAGCAGGCAGCCGATCAGCTGGGTGAGAACGTGAGCCTGATCGTGGATGCTGGTGACCGGCCAGCACCTGCTGGCAGCACAAAAGAGTCCACGGCCGCCTCGGACAGTAAATCTCAAGCACCGGATACCGATGCGCCAGGCTCAGAAGACACAGAGACCGCAGATTCGGGGGCGGAGAGTGCCTCCACCGCTGAAACCACCAAGGATACCCCCTCCGAAACGGCGGAAGGTACCGGAAGTGATGACGCACCGGCACAGGCTCTGCCTTCAACAATCCTGGACTGCACCTGCACCCCGTTTGTGGTGGTGCGTGAGGGCGCTATCTCCGTGGAAGCGCTGCGTGAGGTGGTTCCCTCAATCGTGACCCGCGCCGAGCTGGATGAGCGTAACGAGCTAAAAGCGAAGGAACGTGCCGCTGAGGGTGAGACTCATGCCGCCGCTGGGCAGGAAGATTTAGACGAAGCATACGAGCAGTGGGATAAAGAACATTCGCAGGGTTCGGAGTCCGCTCGCCGTGCTGGCGCACCAGCTGAGGGGTCTATCGCCTCGGCGCTCATGGGTGCGGTAGGGGTGCTGGGGGAGGTGTCTGCCTCAGCGGGTATCGATCAGCAGCGTACCCGACAGTACCGCAATAACACCCCGAAACCTGTTAAGCGGGATGAGGCGCAGGCTCAGCCGTTCTCCGCTCAGCAGGCCCGTGCTCTCGTTTTCGGTGAGCAGACGGAGAGCGCTTCCACAGATTAGCGGGGCGAGCTTTCTTTCCCTATAGGCCCCACAAGTACGAGTGCGCAGTCTCCCGCCACACAACAGCCGCACAACAGCGAAGATAGGCCCCACAAGTACGAGTGCGCAGTTTCTGCGGTGTATGGCCGGTTTATCCCGGACCTCGCAGAAACTGCGCACTGTGTGCTTAAACGAGCTGTGTGTTCGTGCTAGCGGAATCGTTTGTCTTTTTTCTTACCCAGTGCCGTGTGGGCGTTGCGCAGCACCTCGCGCACGCGCGGCTCGGGCACCAGGTTATTGGCACGCGCCCACGAGTCGTCAAGCTCCTGACCGAACCACATGAGCTCCACTTTACGCACCGACCCCTGAAACTTATCGTTCAGCAGTTCCGAGACGGTGTAGCCAGCTTTAATAGCGCCACGGCACAACCACTCCGGTAGGTGTTTGGGGGCGCGGCGGCCCGCATCGGTCATGATTGAGTTAACCGTAGCTCCCTCCCAGGGCTGTAAGACAATAGGCGGCAGCTGACCCGGGAAACGGCCCAGTTTGACGGTAAATTCAGCTAGGGCGTATGAGCTGGAGACGGGCGATTTGCGGTTTCCTGCCCCCGCCACCGAGGCGAACGGGGAGGAAGCCATCTTTGCGAACAGCTCGGTGGTGCGGCGCCCGCGCCCCTGTACGCTGGTGGCGCGTAGGATACACAGCTCAACCGCGTGATCGGGGGCTACATAGGCGGGAGCGTGGGAAGGCGCGGCGGGGTAGGGGGAATTTGCTGAACCGGGTGCCCGCCCCTGTGCCGCCGTTTCTTCTATTAAGTCGTATAGGTCAAGCAGGCACTCTTCACCGAGCGCTTTCGAGAACGAATAAGCACTGAATGGTTCGGTGTATTCGGTCGCATCCAGCACAGGTTTAGCGCCCTGCACGGCAGCGGAGCTGAGGTGAATCATGCGGCGCACCCCAGTGCGCTGGGCGGCGATAGCAATGACGGCCGGTAAGAGGGCGTTCGCGCCCACAAGCGCTGGCAGGTCCTGCATATTGGGGGCTGCCAGCCCAGCGGCGTTGACGATCACGTGCGCCCCCGCGAATGCGTCGGCGAGAGAGTCGATAATACCTTCGAGACGGCGTGCCTCGTCAATGATGATTTCGGGGTCGGTTGCTCGGGTCGCCAAACGCGGCGCTTCGATGGGGTCTGCGCTGATACCTTCGGCGTTGAGTCGGGCTACGATGGAGGAGCCGACGAAGCCGCTGGCGCCGATTACTTTCCACTGGGGGTCGGACACGTCATTCACCTTTCTTATCCCCGAACCTTTACGGGGCTCACTCCAACTTTCGCACATATGCACGGGTTTTGGAAACGAAACGCGCCTGTATATTCAGGCGGCTAAATATGGGGTGCGACATATTTACCGTGAGTGCCTTTTCTGGGGGTAAAATAGAGAGTCTGAATTCTAGTATTCTTTCGGTGAATCACGGTATTTTCTTTGAGCAATGTGGGAGGGAGCTGTTCGTGAACGCAGAGGATGCACGTACTATTGTGGCGCCCAATAATGCTCAACACTCCGATACGCTGTACCGCACGGTGGCGGTGGTTGTGACCTATAACCGTAAAGACCTGCTGCCGTTGACATTAGCCGGTATCGCCGGGGGAGAGGCCCAGCCAGCTGCGGTGGTTGTTGTCGATAACGCCTCCACTGACGGCACCGCGCAGTACCTTGCGGATCTTCACTACCCGCTCCCGCTGGATGTCATAACCCTGCCCCGCAATATGGGCGGAGCTGGCGGGTTCGCAGCTGGAATTGACCGGGCACTTGCGCAGTATGACCCGGATCTGGTGTGGGTCATGGACGATGATACTGAACCCACCGAAAACACCCTCTATGAGGCGGTAAAAGCCTGGGAGGGGTACTCGCCGGTACGGGCTTTACGCCCCGCTCTTGTCGCGTCCAAAGTTGTGTGGGACGACGGGCGGGATCACCCCATGAATACGATGCGCACTATGTTTGCGGCAGGCGCTGAGCGTCACGCTCGTGCCCAGTCGGTGGGTGCTCGGCCTATCCGCAGCGCCTCGTTCGTGTCAATCCTGATGGACGCACAGGTGATGCGTCAGAACGGCGGGCTGCCGCTGACGGAGTTTTTCATCTGGAATGACGATTTTGAGTTTTCTACACGTCTGGCACACCACCGTGACGCTATCGCGGTACCGTCCTCGGTGGCGGTGCACCACACGAAAACCTTCGGTACCACTGACGCTAAACCCGGGCCGCGGTTTTACAATGATGTGCGCAATAAGCTGTGGGTTTTTACCCGGTGCCGCACTCTCAGCCCCTTGGAAAAGCTCCTCTACGGCGTATCCAGTGCCCGCCTGTGGGTTTCCACCGTGGTGCGTACCGATGAGAAAAGAACCTATTTCGGGTACTTTGTGAATGGCATAAGGGACGCAGTACGCCCGCCCCGACCTAATGCCGAGGTCATGGCGGGGGTGTATCCCCTGCACTTCCCGGGGCGTTACGGTTCGTCACAGGCACCTGTCATTGTGCCGGATACGGATAAAACCCCCGATTTTTCGGTGCTCATGAGCGTGTACGCTGAGGAAAACCCCGAGTACCTGGACGCTGCGTTGGCTTCGAATGCGCGTGAACAGTCGCTTCGGCCAACTGAGCTGGTGCTGGTGCTGGATGGGCCGCTCACCCCAGAACTTAATACCGTGATTGAACGGTGGGTTGCTGAAGGGCAGGCGGGCCGGTGTGCACCTATTCGTACGGTGCCGCTGCCGCAGAACGCTGGCCTTGCTGCCGCTCTCAACGAGGGGCTGGCAGCGTGCACCCACGAGCTGGTGGCTCGCGCAGATTCTGACGATATTTCGGAGCCCTCCCGGTTTGAGAGGCTTATCCCAGCACTGGCCGCTAGCGATTGTGCGGTACTTGGTTCGGCCATGCACGAGGTGGATGCGCAGAACACGGTGTGTGAAGCGAAGCGCTCCACCGTTCTGGGCGCGGAACGGGTTCAGGCAGCGATGCCGTCCCGGAACCCGTTGTACCACCCCACCGTGGCGTTCCGAAAAACCCCGGTGCAGCAGGTGGGCGGTTACGAATATGTGCCCGGGGCCGAGGACTGGTGGCTGTGGTCCCGGTTGGCTGCCGCTGGGTACAAGCTGGATAACCTTTCTGAGGCTCTGGTGCGGTACCGGGTGGGTGCGGGAGCCTACACCCGGCGCGGGGGTCTTGTAGCATGGAAACAGGATTGGGCGATTCAGCGTCGTCTGTACACTGGGCACGCCATCACCAAGGTGGGGTGGGTGAAAAATATGGGGGTGCGCACCGTTTACCGGTTTATCCCCGAGTCCGTGCGCCGCACCGCTTTTAGGGCTCTTGTAGGTGCTAAAAGCATAAACCAACCACATACATCTCAGCGGCTCTTTAGCATCCGCTCACAGTTTCGAAAGGGGACTTAGTGACCTCTGAACCCACTAAGCGGTCTGAGACACAGACTGATATTCCAACATATTATGAACGTAAGCTCTCCTGGATGCTGGGGCGGATGTTCTTAGATTCCATCGCGTGGGCTTTAGCCCTCGTGGTGGCGTTCATGTTGCGTTACAGTGTGCTGCTGAATCAGCGTAGCGTGCTTGATGTGATTGACGCTCAAGCTCTGGCAATAAACATTGCGTTGGCGGCTGTCTTACAAGTGGGCTTTGGCCTGTGGTATAAGGTGTACCGTCGGGACCATGAGTACGGTTCATTTGAAGAGATCCTTCTAGCGGGCGCCGCCGTGGTGGCCACCGGGCTGGGGCTATTTGCCTGGAGCTACCTTGATGAGCTGCTGCACTGGCCGCATCTGCCGCATTCTGTGCCGCTGATCAGCATGGCGTTTGCCCTCATGCTGATGGCCGGTATGCGCATGGCTAAACGCACCTATGTTGAGTGGCGTCTGAAGAAACGGCAGGACGGCGAACCTGTCATTATTTATGGTGCTGGTTTGGCGGGGCGTTTGGTGATTCAGTCGATGATACAAGACCGCCGTTCGAAGGTTTTCCCGGTAGCTATTATTGACGACAACCCGCGCCTATTAGGGGCGAAGGTGCACGGTATTCCGGTGCGCGGCAATATTGATAATCTGGATCAGCTTATTGATGAGCTGCATCCGAAGAAAGTGATTGTTGCGATCTCAAAGTACCCTAAAGACACCTTCGACGTGCTGTGGGAGCGGATGCGTGAGAGGGGCATCGAAGCCCGTCGCATTGCGAGCACCACCCAGCGCCTAGTGGGCGACGATACGGTGTATGAGACGGACGATAGCGAAATCATGCAGCTGGTGCGCGGCGAGATTAACTATGAGGTGGACGACCAGCTGCTTAGCTCGTATATTACGGGGAAACGCGTGCTGGTCACCGGAGCCGGTGGTTCTATCGGTTCGGAATTGTGCCGCCAGATTCACCGTTTTAACCCGCAGCTGCTCATGATGCTTGACCGGGATGAGACCCTGCTGATGGACACTAAGCTGTCGATCACCGGCGAGTCGAGCCTGGATGATGAGCGCATTATTCTGGCTGATATCCGTGAGGGTGAGAACCTGCGCAAAATCTTTATGGAACGCAAACCCGATATTGTGTTCCACGCAGCGGCCCTGAAACACGTCTCAGCATTAGAGGCGTACCCCGAGGAGGCGTGGAAGACTAATACCCTGGGCACTCTTAACGTGCTGCGTGCCGCGGAAGCTTCGGGTGTCGGGACTCTAGTGAATGTCTCAACAGATAAGGCGGCTGACCCGACCACGGCCTTGGGGCAGTCGAAACGTGCGGCAGAGTGTCTGACCGCCTGGTTCGGGCACCAGACCGGACGGAAGTACGTTTCGGTGCGCTTCGGCAACGTGTTTGGTTCCCGCGGCTCCATTAAGCCGCTATTTACCCGCCAGATTGAGAGCGGCGGGCCTATTACGCTCACCCATAAGGATGCCACCCGCTACTTTATGCTGATCCCGGACGCTTGCCTGCTGGTGATGCTCGCCGGTAAAATCGGCCGGCCGGGGGACGTGATGGTACTCGATATGGGCGACCCCGTGCATATTTATGATGTTGCACGGGAGATGCGTAAGGCATATGGCCGTTACGATGTGGAGATTGTACTCACCGGCCTACGTAAGGGCGAGAAACTAGGTGAGGTGCTGTTTGGGCACGGGGAGCACTATGAACGTAGCGCCGAGAACCGGTACATTTCGCACTCGACTGCCCCCGCCCTAGACCCGGATACGCTGGACTACGATACGTGGCTGCGTGACTATGAGGAGCACCGCGGCTATGAGCGGCACGGCTTGGAGCGAGCACCTGATCTGGGTACAGCCCAACGTATTACACGTTAGGTGCGGTTACGAACAGAAGTAAAGGACACCCCGTATGCTACCGATAATCACTGTGGCCCTGACCGCTACCATCTTAGGCGGTGTGCTCCCGTTCCTGGTGCGTCCGCTATTGCACACACTGAATATGGTGGATTTACCGAATGAGCGTTCCTCTCACACCACCCCCACCTACCGGGGGATGGGATTGGCGACCGCCTTGGCGGTGTGCGCAAGTTTTGGGGTGGCAACTGCTGCGGGGTGGACGGTGAATACCGGTATTTCGGTGACCCTATTGGCGGGTATGGCTGCCGCGCTGCTGCTGGGCTGGATTGAGGATGTAAGCGGCATTGGAATCGTTATACGGGCCGGGGTGCAGTTGCTGATTGGTGCGGGGGTTGCCGGGGTTTTGTCGGTGCTTATGAATGCGCCGATATTCTGGGCAGTACCGGCAGCTATTTTCGTGGCCGCGTACATTAACGTGGCGAATTTTATGGACGGTATTAACGGTATTTCCGGCTGCCACGGTTTGGCGGCTGGATTGTGCTACTCCTTCACGGGATACCTGACGGAACTGCCGTGGCTGACCCTGGGCGGTCTGGCAATCGCTGGTGCGTTCGCGGCGTTTTTGCCGTGGAACGTACGCAGCGGTCGTAATGTTTTCTTAGGTGATGCCGGTTCGTACCTGCTGGGGGCGGGGCTGTCGATACTTGCGGTGGGCACCTGGTTTGCGAATGTGAATCCGCTGGTGGCTTTGGCCCCGCTGCTGGTGTACTTGGCTGATTCGGGTACCACCTTATTGCGTCGTATGGCTGCGGGGGAGCAGTGGTATAAGCCGCATCGGACGCATGTGTACCAGCGTTTGACTGATGTGGGCTTCACACATTTAGGGTCTGCAACGGTGGTGACTGGACTAACAGTGCTGGTGTGGGCTCTCATACTTAACGCCCTTAACTTTTGGAGTAGCGACCTTCCTATTTTGGGTGTGGCGTTGCTCGCATTTGCGGTGTTAGTTGTGCTGCTATATCTGTCTCTGCCCACACTTATTGCGTGTCAGAAGACCGCAGCGCCGTCAGAGAATAACACTGCGGCCCCTGAAGGCGGCACAGGGGGTAGTTTGGGGAGCTCACAGGCGTCCTTCCGCGGAGGTCAAAACCCTCATGATTCGGGAGAAGTTCAATGATTCTGCAGAGGGTTAAAAACCTGCTGTGGTATCCGCCATCAGAACGAAAAGGGCGGCCTCTGGGCTCCTATTCGCGTACCTTCCCGTGGAAGACTCTTTACTACCGGGTGAGTGTCTGCTCCGTCCCGCCATTATTGCTGGGTGTAACAGGCGCGTTAATTGTACGCGGACCCTCTGGCTTGGCGGGATTTATGCTCGGGTTTCTGATAATCTATATATGTTTCACCTTAGGCGTATTAACGGTGTTGGGAGCCACCCGATTAAGGGTTGGAATACCCCAGGCCCTAGTATGTGCCTACGTGGTGAAAGCAAGCTTGATGGGGGTGGTGCTCCTGACGGTGCCTATCCCCGAAAATATAAAACACGGGTGGACACTCGCCGGAGCCATTATTGGGGCTGTACTCTGGCTGAGTATTGAGGCCATCACCATTAACAACATACGGATTCTATACTTTGACTCCGAACCATAAAAGCACACATTTTTGGTTTGGAGAAAAACGACAGGAAGATTTTTGGCCGAACCTGAGAAGAAATGGTGGCGTGGAGACAGGGAACTCCGAACCACCGGGGAACTGGTATCTGGCGGGGGCCTCTCCGGCGCCGTCATGACCATTCTTTATCTACTCATCGGCGCCGCCGTCTGGGGGCTTATCGGCTTTGGGCTCGATAGCCTTCTAGGCACCTCCTGGATCGTGTGGGTCGGCGTACTGGTAGGGGTCTGCGGAGGCTTATACCTTGTATATATCCACATGAGTCAGGAAAAATAACTAGGGTCGCAAGACCCCGCGCACACCAATCCCCCATAGTTAGTTGAGTAAATGCTCGCCCGGCGGGCAGCCAACTAGCAGCAAGAAAGGACTTGCTTTGATCGAGAACGGGTCTGTACTCGCGGAAGGCTACGTGCCGCCGACCCCGGATGAAATGCACCTTCCCGACCTATTCGCTATTGGGTCTTTTGGCGTGGGCAAGCAGATGCTTCTGGTGCTTCTCTCCGTCGTCATTATCGCGGGCTTTTTCCTGTGGGCCGGACGCAAACGCGCCATGGTTCCTTCCAGGACACAGTTCGTAGCTGAGTCGGGGTACCTTTTTGCCCGTAATTCACTGGCCAAGGAACTTATTGGTGCGCATCACTTCAAGCCCTTCATCCCTCTGCTGTTTGCGTCGTTCTATTTCGTGCTGGTGAACAACCTGTACGGTTCAATTCCGCTACTGCAGCTGCCTTCGTTCTCACACCCCGGCAGTGCCTACGCATTGGCCGCTATTGCCTACCTGAGCTGGGTAGGTGTCGGTATTAAGCGCAAAGGCTTGGGCGGCTTCTTTAAAGATTTGACGATGCCTTCGGGGGTTCCTGTTTGGGTGTACCCGATTCTAATCCCCATTGAGCTGCTCTCCAATATGGTGATTCGCCCCGTGACGCACTCCCTGCGTCTTTTCGCCACCATGTTCGGCGGGCACATGGCAATGATGGTTGCCGCATCTTTGGCGCAGTACATGATTGACTCAATGGGCGGGGTAGGCTATGCAGCTGCTATCGCCCCCGGGGCACTCGGTATGTTCCTCTACTTCCTGGAGCTCATGATCCAGGTTATTCAGGCCTACGTGTTCGCGCTGCTACTGGCCGTGTACATGCAGGGCTCGGTCTCCGAAGGCCACTAAATAAGGTTTTCGTTCCCAAGCTTTTGGGTAACGAATAAAGCAACCCGTTGCAAGCGGGCTTAGCACACTACAAAAGACTCTGTTCGGCGGAGGAAGGGTTCCTTCCCGGGCACTGTTGAAAGGAAAAATAATGGAAATTACCGGTTCGATCACCGCAGTTGGCTACGGTCTGGCAGCAATCGGCGGCGGTATCGGCGTGGGTCTGATCTTCGCGGCTTATATGACCAGCGTGGCACGTCAGCCTGAGTCTCGCAAAGCCCTGCAGCCGATGCTGTTCATGGGTTTCGCACTGGTTGAGGCGCTGGCCGTGCTGGGCCTGGTGCTTGCGTTCATTAAGTAACCGGCCCCGATACGTCCCAACGACCAACCCATAGAACAGGATTCCTTCCATGACTTATCTGGCAAATGATGGGGGTGCGGAGCACGCCGCGTCTAACCCCCTGATCCCCGCGACCGGGGAAGTCATCATGACCGCCATCGGATTCCTGATCCTCCTCTTCATTGTCATCAAGTACATCGCCCCGGCATTCGAGAAGATCTACCAGGATCGTAAGGAAGCCATTGAAGGCGGCCTCGCCAAAGCTAAGAAGGTTCAGGCAGAGGCGGCAGCGGCTCGCGAAGAGTACAGCCAGCAGCTCGATAGTGCTCGGCTGGAGGCACAGCAGATTCGTGAGGAAGCCCGCGCTGAAGGCGAAGCAATTATCGCTAAAGCCCGTGAGCGTGCGACCGCCGAGGCCCAGCGTATCACTGAGAATGCGCAGAAAACCATCGAGGCTGAGCGCGCGGCAGCGGCTGTTTCACTTCGTAGCGAGGTGGGCAGCCTGGCAACCGCTCTGGCCGGGAAGATTGTGGGCGAAGCTCTCACCGATGATGCACGATCGGCCCGCGTGGTAGATCGTTTTCTTGCTGACCTTGAAACCGAGCAGCAGAACGCAGGTGCAACTCGGTAATGGCAGGAGTATCTACTGAATCACTGAGCAAGGTGGAGGCGGCCCTCGACGCTAACGCGTCGCTCAACCCGCTGCATCTAGCGAGCGAGCTTTTCGCAGTGGTCGATGTTATTGACCGCGATGGTGGTCTGCGCCGTGGGCTGACTGATACCTCCCGTGTGGAGGCTGCGCGTCAGAACATTGCCAGCACCGTATTCGGCAGCAAAGTTTCGTCCCAGACCTTATCTGTACTGACCGTCGCTGTCTCTCAGCGCTGGTCTGCAGAACGAGATCTGGCGGACGCGCTTGAGAAGTGTGCCGTACTCGCCGCCATTGTGTCTACCCAGTCACATGGTGGTGTTGAGGCACTCGATACCCTCATTAATGAACTTCTCACGTTCGTCCGAAACGTTGATGGCACCGCCCAAGCACAGACGGCACTGTCTAACAATCTGGCAAGCAAAGAAGCAAAGCAGAAACTCGCGGTAGCGTTGGGCGGCCCCGCCCGCAGCGCTGAAGGCGTGCTTCTGCTGGAACGGATCGGTAGCGAAACTCGCGGCATGCACGCTGCGCGTCTGGCCGACGAGTTCGTAGAAATCATCGTCAAGCGACAAAACCGCTACATTGCGAAGGTAACCTCAGCTGTAGCTCTTTCGCAGGCGCAGCTGAACCGCCTGGGGCACGCCCTCAGCAGGGTGTATAACCGCAAGTTAAAGCTGGACATTTCGGTGGATCCGACGGTTCTGGGCGGTCTGCGCGTTCAGGTTGGTGACGAGGTAATTGACGGTACTGTTATCGCTCGCCTCGACGAACTGGAACGTAACCTTGGCTAGGCCACCCCTAACCAGCGATTCGTCGCAACGGTGATTTAGAAGATACCCCGGGCGATGGGTGGACACCCCGATTTTTCGCCCCGGACAACAAGTTTCGGTTAGCCCCTGAGGGGCCAGCCACAAGAAGGAGAGCAGGGACACAAGATGGCCGATTTGACCATCAATGCCGACGACGTCCGTAATGCGCTGAATGAGTTCGCGGCGTCTTACGAACCCGGCAATGCAGAACGTGTTGAGATAGGCCGTGTGGTAGCGGCCTCCGATGGTATTGCGCGTGTTGAGGGTCTTCCCTCAGTCATGGCGAATGAGCTGCTTCGTTTTGAAGACGGAACCCTCGGTCTTGCACAGAACCTAGATACCCGCGATATTGGTGTGATCATCCTGGGTGATTTTACCGGTATTGAGGAAGGCCAGCAGGTACACCGTACTGGTGAGGTGCTGTCGGTACCCGTTGGTGACAAGTACTTGGGCCGCGTCGTTGACCCCCTCGGTAACCCCATTGATGATCTGGGGCCTATTGAGGCTGAAGGCCGCCGCGCACTGGAGCTGCAAGCACCCGGTGTGACGCAGCGTAAGTCGGTGCATGAGCCGCTGCAGACCGGCCTGAAAGCTATTGACGCGATGATCCCGATTGGCCGTGGCCAGCGTCAGCTGATTATCGGTGACCGTCAGACCGGTAAAACCGCGATTGCGGTCGATACCATTCTGAACCAGAAGACGAACTGGGAGAGCGGTGACCCCTCCAAGCAGGTACGCTGCGTGTACGTTGCGGTCGGGCAGAAAGCCTCGACCATTGCGGCGGTGCGTCATACCTTGGAGACTAAGGGCGCACTGGAGTACACCACCATTGTTGCTGCTCCTGCATCGGATGCCGCAGGCTTTAAATACTTGGCACCGTACACTGGTTCAGCGATTGGCCAGCACTGGATGTACGGCGGCAAGCATGTGCTGATTATCTTTGATGACCTTTCAAAGCAGGCAGAAGCATACCGCGCCGTGTCGCTGTTGCTGCGCCGCCCGCCGGGACGTGAAGCATACCCCGGTGACGTCTTCTACCTGCA
>ERZ772952.110-NODE-110-length-17719-cov-5.73041_pt1 | contig 17719 bp, 13 predicted proteins | sample MGYA00580686_ERZ772952 | MGnify/ENA primary metagenome ERZ772952 (study PRJEB29015, sample SAMEA2738074) | human oral metagenome | biome: human oral; feature: human-associated habitat; material: saliva | place: China | collected 2213 ... | reverse complement strand
GCGGCGCATACGTGGGCAAGCCTTCGGCTGCTGACACCCCGGCTCGCGCAATCGCGAACTAAACCCGCTGCGCCTGCGCGCATGGTTGCAAAATGTCCCCTCCTAGGGCAATAAAAAGAGCCTTTATTTGAATAAAGCATTAAAATGCCGCTTTATTCGAATAAAGGCTCTTTTTCACGCACGTTTAGAATGGGGTGCATGAGCGAAACAACCCTGTATAATCCTCAAACTCGCTGCCCCTGCACAAGCGGCGAGGTATACGGTGCCTGCTGCGGGCGGTACCTGGGCGAGTTTGCCGCATCCGGAACCCTGGGCGCGCCCACACCGCTGGCCCTGATGCGCTCGCGGTTCACCGCCTTCGCCCTGCACGATGCGCCCTACCTGCTGGCGAGCTGGCACTCGCACACGCGCCCCGCCGAGCTGGATACAGATAAAACATTGCGCTGGTACCGGCTGGATATTCTGGGCTCTTCGGGCGGTCCCTTCGATGCGGCGGGCACGGTCGAGTTCGTGGCGTACTACCGCTCGGTTCCCGGCACGCCCGCCGAAGAACGCGTGAAAGGCACCATGCACGAAAAATCCCGCTTCGAGAAAGTACACGGCACCTGGTACTACCTAGACGGCGAGGTCAGCTAAGCGTATCACCATCGTGCGGCATGGCAAAAACATTCCTTTTATGGTATGTTTTTGCCATGATGTCAGTCGCGGAATATGCCCAGCACGCCGGGGTGAGTCCCCGAAGCGTGCGTGCACGCCTTGAACGAGGGTCTTTGCGCGGACAAAAAATCGCCGGGCGGTGGATGGTTTCAGATAACCCGCACGAGCATTACTCCGCACATGGGCGCAAAATCTCGATGGCATCCTTCAATCAGCTTGCCGCCTATCTTGACGGTAACAGTGCATCCCTTACCCCCGATGCACGCCGCCGTGCCAAAGAACGTGCACATAACATCTCCGAACGTGGGGTAGAAGCTCTTAGGCAGTATGCAGTGCGTGCAGATGCGAAACCTCAATTCTATGCCATGCCTTCTGCTGACCTGCATGACCTGATGGGCGAACGCGCATTAGTGCTTACGGGCGTCAGTCACGAATATTCGGAAATTTACGGGGCTACCGTAGACGCATATGTAACTCCCCGCGACCTCGAATCCCTGAAATTTATCTACGCACTACGTGAAGTTCATGCTCAGGATGCCAACGTCATTCTTCGCGTAATCAAAGAGTTACCTAAGATTCGCCCCTTGCATGTTGCAGTTGATCTCCTAATTTCCAAAGACCCGAGAAGCGAGCGGGAAGCGGAACGCCTAGTGAAAGGACTCATAAGCCGTGCCTGATCAGAAAACGGTGAAAATCCCAGCCCAGGGCGCAGAGCTTGAATCCTGACTACATTGTGAGCTTCCTCGATGAAAGTCTCAAAAACTAGTCCTGCGTTTGCTATGTTTATGCCATGAGTGACGTTATCTCGCAGGAATCTTTCGACGAGCTCGCCCTCTATTTCAATGGGGGAGGGCACCTGCTTACCCCGGACGCGCGCCATAGCGCCGCCGAACGCGCCCGCATCCTCTGTGCTCACGGGCTCGATGCGCTCCGGCAGTATACGCACCGCACCGGGATGACTGTGCACTACTACGTGGCACCCTACGATACGAGCGACCTGCTGCGAACGGGCGCGGATGCGCTCGCGCTCACGGGAGTTCGGCACGAGTTTTCGGGGATGAAAACCTCTCTGATAGACGCCTACATTCTGCCCTACGACCTCACAAAATTTGCCCCGAGTTGGGGTTTGGAGCCTGCCCCTTCCGAGCGGGCGAATGTGATTCTGCGCGAGGTTTCTGCTCTTCCGCGGGTGCTGCGCCTGCATGTGGCGGCAGATGCGCTGCACGCCTATGAGGCTGGCGCCGCTGGCGAGAGTGCCCGAAAAGCAGCCCAGCGCATCCTGGGCGAGCTGTGCAGTTCTTGAAAGCTGCTGTCAGTTTTTGGCGTGCACCATCGGGTAAATAGGGGGATTTACCGCGGAAATAATGGTTACCCCGCGAACCTGCTTCGGCTCTGAGAAAAGTTTTGGACATTATTATGGGGATCTATTGCATACTTCCCTGGTGGTTTGATACAGTTGAGGAGCTAGCCAGAGTCGCAATAAGTTTATTACAGGGACGAGAACTTATTGTGGGTGTTCTATTGAGGATGCAAAGAATGGATAGCATCGAGAGCTTCCGAAAGCTGATATTGGGCTCCTATTGTGTGATAGGAACAGTTTTACACTCTCACATATCCTAAGTTTCCATTTGATGTCGTACCACTTTGTGATGTGGTGGCCGTAGTATAGCGCCATTAATGCACAGAGCAAGTGTATTGTGGCGTGGTAGCTAGGTGATAGGCATCATCGTAGAGAAAATATACTTTGCTGACAAATATAGAGAGCTTAACTTTTTCTAGCGAACTCATTCTTCAAGTCTTTTAAAGATTAAGTGGCAATTATTTTCTGCTGCAATTTTTAATAGCGGAATGTTTTGGGGAACTGCTGGCTAGGTCTCTATTCTCGACCACCCAAAATGGTCATTAAAAACTCTATAAGTTTCCTTTTGAGGGGGTTACACCCCTGCAATAAAGGAGGTGGGTTCCAAGCTGTCACCTTTGGAACGTTGTCATCTTGGAACCCAGCCAAAGTTTGATGGAAAACATCAAACTATTGATTAACCACAATCATTCCTGAGGCTATTCAGGAATTCATAAGGAGGATAACCATGGCTAAGGATACCATGTTCATGGAAGAACTGACCGACCAGGAGCTGGAGCAGGTTAACGGCGGCTGTTACAGCAGCTGTGGATACTACGGTGGCAGCTATGGCGGTAGCTACGGTGGCAGCTACTGCGGCAGCAGCAGTTACTACGGTGGTAGCTACAGCGGCGGCGGCTACTACTACGCTGCTGTTGGGTACGGCTACTCCTGCTAATAACAAAACATAGACAAGGGGAATACTGAGTGCTAATCAGGGAACTTCTTCCTGAGCTGGATGATGAACAGTTCCAGCAACTGGTGTCGGATGTGTCAGACGTTTCTTTACTCGACCGGTTAGGCGCCACCTCAGATTCCCCACCTGTTGGGCGGCCGTCAGCTCCAGTGCCTTCAGCACTGGGGCCGACGGCCGAACCTGCTATGTTTTACACGCTTTTTGCGTGGCTTTTTGAGAGTGAATATAAGCGCGTAGTACAGGCTGTTCGTGCCTCACACTATGTTGATAAAGAACACTTCCCAAACATTGTTGGTGGGCTCCTTGATGAGTTCACGGTGCGCTTGGCGAATTTCTATATTCGGCCGTTGGTCGCCCATATTAAGAAAGTTTCCTCTGAAGGGCTGCTGCAAGGGGGCACCCCGGAAGAGCGGTACATAGACTACTGCCGCCGCTGGCCTAAAGATTTCATGGATGGTTTCTATGCTGACTATCCTCTTCTGCGGCGGGTCCACAGCATTATTGTGCACCAATTCCACGCTATAGTGGCGGAGCTTTTTGAACGCATCCAGGCCCAAGAAAGCGGCATTCGTGAGCTTTTAGGGGCGCAAAATGCTGAGCCCCTCACCCTTGAGTCCCTCACCATGGCGGGTGACTACCATAACGGTGGACGCACCGGCTGCCTGCTGGTGTTTAGTCAGGGGACGGTGGCTTATAAACCACGTAGCGTTGATGGTGAACGGGCGTTCTACAGGATCGTTCAGAAACTTGCGGAACAGGGCGCCCCCCGCATGCGTGCCGCCCGGGTCGTTCAGGGTGAAGACTACGGGTTCATGGAGTTTATTGAGAGAGAAGACGTAGACTTCACGGCCGAAAAATTCTTAGAGTCTTCGGGGCAGCTGTCAGCTCTTTTCTACGCTCTGCTGGGCAAAGACATGCACGAGGAGAACCTCATCCCAACGAGCGAGGGCGCTGTCCCTATTGACCTCGAAACAATACTGCACTGCTCACACCTTCTGAACGATGGTAAAGCAGACATGCCCGACAACAGCGCTCTGTTACATAAAGAACGCGGTATTTGTACCAGCGCTTTACTGCCCACCCGGCTGGTACGTAAAGACCCCTCAAAAGGGTATGTTGATATTGGCTTTATCCGGGGTGAGCAGGGGGCAAACCCCTTCAAAGGTACGGTAGTTGAGCAACCTTTCCGCGATGATGCTATTGTCCGGTCTGTCCGGTATTCTGACCTCGGCGGCCCCCAACAGGGTGATGAGCCGGATGTTCACACCCTTGAGAAACGGCGCGCCACGGAGGTCGCCCGTGCCCGCGGGTTTGCGTGCGGGTTTGAGCAAATGTACCGGTGGGTGTGTGAGCACCGTGACGCTATGCAAGAGCTGGTACGCAGCGAATGTGCTGCGCTGACTCTTCGGGCCGTGCTGCAGCCTACCATGCAATACGAGCAGCTGGTACGGATGCTCGGCAGCCCCGAGGCGTTATCCTCTAAGAGTGTTTTTGCGACGGTGGCGCTACGTACCGCAGCTTTTGACGACGATCGTTCCCTGGAGCTGGTCTTAGCAGAAGTAGAGTCCCTGTGGCAGCTCGACATCCCGTTCTTTAAACATCGGGCCGATCGTACCGCGATCATGACACCCGATGGGCAAGAGGTGGGCTTGGGCATTAAAACCAGCGCTCTTGAGGAGACTCTTAACCACATTTCCCACATGGGCGAAGACGACCTTGACGAGCAGCTGAACCAGATCTGGTCTGCTTTTATCTCCCCGTACCCCGCGAATACTCTAGCGGATGAACCGGCAGACATCCGACAGGGCCGTGGGGGAGAGCGGGAAGAGCGTGAACTCAGCACCATGATCGCCGACCGGCTGGCGGCTACGGTTCATTCAGGCACCGCCCCGGAGGATCCGTGGACGTGGGTTAGCCCTGTCCCGAGCAGTCAGCAGCATCATCATGGTATTTGGAATACTGATGTTTTGCAGACGGATCTCTACGGCGGCTCAGTGGGTATTGCGTTGGCGTTAGCGCAAGCGGCACACGTGCTGGGGCACCAAGAATATGCTGAGACTGCTCACCGCGTATTCGACCCGCTAGCTGAGACTATTCTTTCAGAGGAAAAGCCGCTTAAGCTGCCTGAGTATATACGCGACATGGCTTTTGCCGGTGAACCCGGTATCGCTTTCACTCTTGCCGGTGCCGCCCGCTACCTTGGTGACACGCGGCTAAAAGATGCCGCTCTTGAGCTAGGGAACCAGGTGGCTGCACGTATAGCGAAGGCGGAGCACCCAACCCCCGGCTATCTGAGCGGCCATGTGGGCGCGGCAACTCTTCTGCTGGGGCATGAGCTGGCCACTGACCGTCAGGCGCTGCTGGCCGTGTTAGACCGGCACGCCCAGGACATTATTGCTGGCCGTATTGATGATGCCTGGTGGGTACAGAGCGGGTTTGCCACCGGCATGAGCTCGTCAATTTTCGCCCTCAGCCGGTGGAGCCAAGACATGCCCTCACCAGAGCGTGCCCGGCAGGCAGCCGCCTCTTTGCTGAACCGCTTGGATGAGCTTGATAACGGGGAATACTGGCAGATGCGGGTACCTATTGGGGAGAGCGCCCACGACGGCACCTGGTGCCACGGTAGCGCGGGTGTCGCCTTAGCCTTAACGGCTGTTCACCGTTGGCTCCCTGAACTTTCTAACCGCGCGAGCCTTGACCGTGCAGTCCGGCGTTCCCTGCAGGAGGGAACCAAGCGTAACTTCACCTCTTGCCACGGTGCCCTGGGAACCCTTGACGTCCTTGAATGGGTGGTCTCACACGTTCCCGATGTGTCCAATGCAGAGGCCGTCCATAATGCCGTCAAGAACGGTTATAACGTTTCCCTGCTGCGCGAAACGCTGAACGATAAATCTGTTCGTTACTCTCTGACGCCTTCTCTGATGGTGGGCACCTCCGGGGTGCTGTCGTGGTTGACTCGCCGAGCAGGGGATACCCACCTATATACCCCCATAGTTCCTGACTCGGCCGAGGCTCACTAATGGGCAGTGCTCGGGGTTATTTTGGTGTAACGGATAACACCTCTCATTGAGGGTGGAATACTCTGATTTTCCCAGAAAATCTATTGCACCTACCCCGGGGATTTGTTATAGTTGAGTAGCTAACCAGAAACGCAATAGATTTATTACAGGGACGAAAATTTATTGCGGGTATTCTATTGAAGATGCAAAGAATAGGTAGCGTTGAGAGCTTCCGAAAACTGATATTGGGCCCCTAAATTTGATAGGGAAAGTTTTACACTCTCAAGCATCCTAAAGTTTCCACATGACGTAGCGCTACTCTACTGTGTAGTGGCCATGTTGTTGCGCCAAAATAGTGCAGACAGCATGTACAACGCAGTGTGTGGCGTGATCTGAAATTGGACTTTGCCTTACTGACGAACACATTTACAGATCTTTAGAATACCTATTTCCGCTGCACATTTCTTTAGCGATGGAATGTTGTCAGAGGTGACTGGTTAGTTTATACCTTAAAACCCCACTGAGGAATTAAAACTTTACAAGTTTCCTTTTTGTTTGGGTTACCTAAAACCCAGATGAAAAGGAGGTGGGTTCCAATGTGGCGCCTTGGAACGTTGTCATTGCGGAACCCAGCTAGAGTTTGATGGTAAAACATCAAACTGACACCGATAATACTATTCCTGAAATTGGTTCAGGAATACATAAGGAGGATAACCATGCCCAAGGATATCACGCTTCTGGAAGAGATCTCCGATCAGGAACTCGGTCAGGTTAACGGTGGCGGCTCCCACGGTGGCGGCTACTACAGCTCCGTTGGTGGCGGCAGCTACGGTGGCGGCTACTGCGGTGGCGGCTGCGGCGGCTACGGCTACGGCTTTGGCTTCTGGGGCGGCAGCTTCTCCTAAATCCAGAGGATAAGTAAATACGATAGATAAGGAGAATTCAGGTGTTAATCAGGGAACTTCTTCCTGAACTGGATGAGGAACAATTCCAACGCCTAGCATCTTACGTATCTAGCACTTCGTTACTAGAACGGATAGGCACCACCGCATCCGAAGCGCCTGACTCCGATTTTATTGTACGGTTGTCGGCTCCGGTGTCTTCGGCACTGGGGCCGACTGCTGAACCCTCCATGTTCCACGCGCTCATCGCCCAACTGGCGGAGAATGAACGTGGAAACGTCGAACACGCCATCACCTCATCGGGTTACGCTGTAACGTCGCAGATCCCCCGTTTAACCAACCAATTCTTGGATAACCTAACGGCGCGTTTAAACAATTTCTACCTCAGACCACTGGTTGCCCACATCAAAAAGGCCTCTGCGCAGGGGCTATTGCAGGCAGACACACCGGAAGGGCGCTACGAAGACTACTGCCGCCGCTGGCACGAAGAACTAAGCGATGACTTCCACGCAAGCTACCCGCTTCTGAACCGTATCCACCAGGTGACGGTGCAGCAATTTCACGCGATGATCGCCGAGATTTTTGAGCGTGTCCGCACCCACGAAAACGATATCCGTGAGCTTTTGAATACCACGGATGCTGCACCACTTCAGCTTGAATCTTTTGGGCTGCCCCGAACTCGTTACGGCGGCGGGCGTGCTGGCTGCCTCCTTAAGTTCACGCAGGGCACAGTGGTCTACAAATCACGCAACGTTGAGGGCGAGCGAGCATTCTGGCAGATCGTTCAAGACCTTACTCAGCAGGGGGCACCCGCTATGCGTGCTGCCCGGGTAATCCAGGGTGAGGGCTACGGCTTCATGGAGTTTATTAAAGCTGAGGAGGTAGATTTCTCAGGCGAAGACTTCTTAGAAGCCTCCGGCCGGCTAGCGGGTTTGCTCTACGCATTGCAGGGCAAAGATATGCACGCCAAGAACCTGATCCCCCTGGCCACCGGACCCGTGCCGATTGACCTTGAGACGGTGCTTCACCCCATATACATCCTCGCCGACGATACCCCTCAACCGCCTGAAGGCAGCGCCCACCTGCGAAAACTCCGTGGGATTTCCAATAGCGCGTTTCTACCCACCCGTATTACGCGCCGCGACGCCTCCCTGGGGTACCGTGACGTCGGCTTCCTCCACGGGGAGCAAGGGAATGACCCGTTTAATGAGGTCATTGTTGAGCGTCCCTTCCGGGACGATGCTGCCGCCCGGATGAACCGCGAACCGGCCCCAGCCCCGGAGGAGAACCAAGAAGCGGCAAGCATGGTGGCGCTCGTTGGTGACGAATCCAGCGCTGAGGTGCTGGAAGAGCGGCGTCTCTATGAAGCTGCCCGTGCCCGTGCCTTCGCCCGAGGGTTTACTCAGATGCACCAATGGATCTGTGAGCACCGCGAGGCGATGCTTGAGGCGGTTCGCGCGAACTTTACCGGGCTGATGCTTCGCGCCCTGCTGCAATCAACCAGGTTTTACACCCAAATTCTTAAGATGCTCAGCAGCCCTGAGGCGTTGGCATCCCAAGAAGTGTTCGCCACGGTAGGGCTGCGCGCCGCCACCCTAAGCCACAACCGCCCCCTGGATATGGTTGCGGCTGAAGCGGAAGCTCTCTGGCGGTTCGATGTACCCTTCTTCATGCACCGGACGGATGGCTCTGACATCGTATCGTTTGAGGGTAAACCGGTGGGGCTCAGCATTAAAGGCAGCGCCCTGGAAGAAACCCTGCGGCATATTGCCGCCCTTGACGAGAATGACCTAGAGGAGCAGCTCCAACAGATCTGGGCCGCCTTCATCTCACCCTACCCGGCGAACACCCTGGCCAATAGCCCGGCAGAATTACTCTCCGCCGGGGAAGACGAACAGCACGAACGGGAGCTTTGCGCCGCGATTGCAGACCAGCTGACGGGCACTCTGCGTCTAGGCGGCAGTGAGCAAGACTCCCGGACGTGGCTCGCACCTAACCCCGGGCTCTGGCAGCAGCATATTGGTGCATGGCAAACCACGGTTCTTGGGATAGACCTGTACACCGGGTCGGTCGGGCCTGCGATGGCCCTAGCCCAGGCGGCACACACGCTAGGAAACGCGGAGTACGCTAAGGCTGCGCACCGTGTGTTAGACCCGATAGCGCAGGATGTCTTCGATAAGAGGCTCTTTAGGATCCCCCCGGAGACCTGCGACGGTGTCTCAGGCGGTGAGGCGGGTATCGCGCTCTCACTTGCCAGCGCCGCAGAGTACTTGGACGACCCCCGGCTGAAAGAAGCCGCCATTATGCTTGGCGACCGGGTTGCCGCCCGTATGGAGCAGGTGGAGCATCCGATGCCGGGGTACCTGGACAACCAGGTAGGCGCCGCCACACTACTTCTGGGGTATAACCTCGCCACCAACCGCGCCGCCCTGCTGGAGGTGCTCGAAAAGCACGCCCTGGATATTGTCGCTGGCCGGGTTGAGGAGAACTGGTGGAATGTGAGCGGGTTCGCCTACGGTGTGAGCGGGTCAATTTTTGCTCTGGCCCGCTGGGGGCAGGAGATGCTCACACCTGGGCGCGCTCAACATGCCGTGAAGATTCTCCTGCAGCGGCTGAATAGCTTCAGGTATGCGGAAGGCTGGCGGGCCCAGCTCTCCGAACGCAGCGGCACTGGTGATGCGCACACCGGCGGCACATGGTGCTCTGGCTCTGCGGGTATCGCCCTTGCACTCGCAGCCGTACACGTGTGGATGCCGGAGTTCTCCCCGCGTACTGAGCTCGACCGGGCGGTGCAGTACGCGTTCCGTACCGGAACTAGGAGTAACTTGACGTTGTGCCACGGGGATTTAGGAACCCTGGAGGTGCTCAACTGGATTATTGCTCGCGTTCCCGATGTGCCCGGTGCCGAGGATATCCGGGCAGCCGTCAAAAACGGGTACGGCCCCTCAGTTATTCGCGCGACACTTGACGATAAGTCTTCACGGTACTCACTGACCCCGTCACTGCTGGTGGGCACCTCCGGGGTACTGTCGTGGCTGGCTCACCGTTTAGGGGGAGGGCGTTTATACACCCCCGTCATTCCTGACGTGAGTGAGGACCGGTAAAATATGGGGTTTCCAGCGGTTCTCCAAGCGGCTGCTACTGAGTGCGGGCTAGGTGTCGGCGCGTCCGTATTGCAGCATTACGGGCGGTATCAGACGATATCTGATCTGCGCCTCATCGCCGAACCCGGGCGTGAAGGCCTGAGTATGCTCCAAGTGCGCAACCTTCTCATGGCAGAAGGCATGGACGTTGGGGCGTATAAAGCTAACTCGCTGGAACAGCTGCGCGATATCGGCAAGCCAGCTATTCTGCACTGGAATAACTCCCACTATGTGGTGCTGGTACGCATCCGTAAAGACCGCGTACATATTATGGACCCCGCAACGGGGATGAAAGTTATCCCCCTTCAGGAAGCTGAAGGCTCTTTCTCCGGTAGCGTGTTGGTTCCCACCCCCCGGAAAGACTTTAAAAAGAAATCCCGAAAAGTCTTCCAAGACTGGCAGCTGAACACGTTCTTCACGAAAAAGATGTTCGCCCAGTACGCGGTTTTCGTGGTGCTGCTAGTGATTACCTACAGCGTCACGTTCGCCGTGCCGGTGGTGATCCAAAGCGTGGTGGACGCCCAACTCAGAGGCCATGAAGACGCCATCCTCGTCGCAACTATCGGCGTGGTTGTTGGCGTGGCGGGCTACTACCTGGTGTCCATCGCCCGTGCCGCGGCTTTGGCTAGTATCGTCTCGTCCATCGGGTACCAGCTGCTGGGCGGGATGTTCAAAAGGCTGCTGAAGCTGCCGCTGACCTACTTCGCGCTCCGCTCCCCGGGCGATATTCTGTACCGTCTTTCCAGCGTCAATACGCTGCGGAACTTTCTGTCCACGAACCTGACTGAGCTCGTGATTAATATCGGTACGATGATCGTGATTCTCGTCTTCATCGCCCAGCAGTCACGCGAAATCCTCATTATCACCTTCGTGGTACTCGCCGTGCTGATGCTGATCTGGTTCGTGACGGCACGCCCCACCTCCCAGGCGCTCGACGCCGAATATGCGCACGCCTCAGAAGCTCAGGTGGTCGAACTTGATGCTATTAACACTGTGGCATCCATGAAAATGACTGGTTCGGCAAGCTCCACATATGAGACGTGGCGTGAGGCGTACAAACAGTCGCTTGCCTCAATGCGCCGCCGCATGGTGCTGCAGCAGGGTGTGCTTGGTTCCGCAGCTTCCGTGGTGCAGCTGGGCGGGCCGCTGATTCTGCTGCTGGCTTCGCTTCCTCTGGTGAATCAGGGTGTGCTCACGCTCGGGCAGGCTATTGCCACCGAGGGTATTTCTGCCATGCTGTTCTCCTCTATTTCATCGACGATGTTCGGCATTATGAACATTATTGCCGTGGACCGGGCGGTGGCGCGTATCGTTGATATTCAGCGTTACGACCCTGAGCAGGATGGCGGCACCATCACTAAGCTTGCCAGCAGCGATATTGAGCTTGAGAACGTGAACTTTACCTACCCCGGCGGAACGCAGCCCGTGCTTTCTGAGGTGTCTATTACGGTGCCAGAGGGGCATGACATAGCCCTTGTGGGCTCATCCGGGTCGGGCAAGAGCACGCTGGCTATGCTGCTATGTTCGCTGTACAGCCCGGTGTCCGGCACTATTCGGATGGGCGGGATCAATGTGCAGGATTATTCCTTGGATGCGCTTCGCTCCCACATTGGGTATGTTCCGCAGCAGCTGCAGACAAGGGGCGGCACCCTGTACGAGAATCTCACGGCGGGGCTTGATGATGGCCGAACCCGCGAGGAGATCGAAGCGGATGTGCTGAGCATGGGTATTCTGGATTTTGTGAAGGGTCTGCCCATGGGGTTTGACACGATCATGTCTAGCGATGGCGAGAACTTCTCAGGCGGGCAGCGTCAGCGTATCGCTATTGTGACGGCGCTGCTGCGGCGCCCGCGCATCCTGGTGCTGGATGAGGCAACGAGCGCGTTAGATACCACCACTGAGCGTCAGGTGACGGAGCTGATTGCACGGTATAAGTGCACGAAGGTTGTGGTGGCGCACCGTCTCTCCACTATTCGCAACGCCCAGCGGATTATTGTTTTGGAGGGCGGGCGCATTATCCAGAGCGGAAGCCATGATGAGCTGATCCGGGTCCCTGGCCGCTACCGGGATCTGTACTACCTGGAGGACCCTGAAAGCATCGCACAAGAGATCCGCACCCATGAGGCACCGCAGACTCAAGGGAAGCCGCAGGCCCAGGAACCCCAGGACGAGCAGCGGGAATACGAAGAAAGCCTGTATGACCATATGGCGTGGGTGGGGGTTGAATCTGCCCCGCGGTTTAGGTGCAGGACCTCATTCTGGAGCAGCGGCTCCAGGTACCGGGAGGCTACTGCGGCCAGGATGCATAAGGCCGCCGATAACTCCCGGTGGCTAGGGTAGGTGCCTGCCCCGCCTGGGTGGGCGAATGTTTTGCGATACGAAAGCAGAACAGTAGCATTAGTCGAAACTTCTGAAAAGTTTCAGGTATCCCCTCGTTGATGTAATGGCTTGTTGAGGGGAAACATGATATGTATATTGGTAGACTGGTACAGATGAGGAGGTGAAAACAATGGACGTTATGGATGTAGCTAATTTTTTTGTTGATACCACTAACCGAAGCAACATTGATGAAGGCGAAGGCATGACTAACATGAAGCTCAACAAGCTTCTATTTTTTGCCCAAGCAGCTAGCTTCCAACGGTTTGGAAAACCCCTATTCGATGCTCCTCTTGAGGCATGGGATTACGGTCCAGTAGTCAGCAAGGTATATCACAGTTTTAAAAAATATCAACGTAACATTATTGATAGTGTCACGCAGCCTTTTCACTGGCAGTCGGTGGAACCTGAAACCCTAAAACTGCTATGCGATGTGTATCGTGCCTATGCCTGGGATTATTCTGCGATTGGCCTTATGCGCATGACCCATCAGCCTGATACCCCGTGGACAAATGCCTACCAAAAGAGTCAGAATAAAGTTATAACTCATAAATCTATTGTGGACTGGGTAGCCCGGTCACCACTCCAGCTTGATGAACCCCTATTGTCAGATACTGTGATTATTACGGCCGAGCTTACTGATAAGGGGAACCCCATACTACCTGTAGGGTGGGAGGATGACTAGTGTTCAAGCCTGGCAGGTGCGGAAAGTCTGGTTTAGTTTTCGGGAAGACCCGAACAAGGGGAAATACCGCCCAGTTGTTGTCAAAGAAGTGGCAGAAGATAACTGTGTTGTTATTTATGTAACTAGCAAGGTGCATAAGTCTAACTATTCAGACTTTTTGTTATTGCAGGATTGGCAACAGGAAGGGTTGACATGTGCTTCCGCAGTTCGTATAAGAAAGACACTTAGAATACCGGTTGATGCGTTGGGTGAATATCTTGGGGAACTATCCCCTCGAGACAGGCTTGAGATTCAAATGAAATACTCTTTCTAGCATCGATCCACCATAGCTTTAATGTTCATTACTCCCGCACTAGTGAAAAATATCATGTAATTCATGAGGGTTATTCATGAAGGACGTACTCCTCATGAATAACCCTCATATTTTTGTGGTAATTTCTGTCTGAGTGATAGGAAACGCCCTGACGCTTACGCTGACGGCATTCCTTCGGCTTTAAATTGTGTGTCGGTGTATGCGGCATACCTGACACTAGTGCGTGAAACCGTTAATAATTCCCATGCCGAAGTAGATGACGAACACCGCCGACACCACGTACATAAGCCAGTGCACCTCGCGCCCGCGGCCCTGCACCAGGCGGATAAAGGCGTAGGAGACGAACCCTGCACCAATACCGTTAGCGATCGAGTACGACAGCGGCATGAAAATAATGGTCATAAACGCCGGGATGCCCAGACCCCAGTCCTGCCAGTCGATATGCACGGCCTGGCGCACCATCAGGAACCCAACAACCACCAGGGCGGGGGCGACCGCCTCAAAGGGAACAATCGTCACCAGCGGCGAGGCGATAATCGCCACCAGGAACAGCACACCGGTGACAATATTCGCCAGACCCGTGCGGGCACCCTCACCAATACCGGTTGCCGACTCCACAAAAATCTGGTTCGCAGAGCCGGATGCGCCGCCGCCGACCACGGAACCGACCGCATCCACGAGCAGCACCTCGTTAATGTTCTCGACCTTGCCGTCCTTATCGATGGTGCCCGCTTCGGTTGCTAAGCCCACCGAAACACCCATGGCGTCAAAGAAGACCGAGAGCAGAATAGCGAACACCAGCAGGGATGCGCCCAGCACGCCGATAGCGCCGAACGCGCCGAATCGTGCAGACCCGATAAGCGAGAAATCGGGGGCTGAGAAGGAAAAGTTATTGAGCGCGGGAACGTTGAGCGACCAGCCGGTCGGGTTCCCTTTGCTGCTGCCGATATGGAAAACAGCCTCTAGGATGATCGCCAGTACGGTAGATGCCACCACGCCAATGAGGATAGCGCCGCGCACATTGCGAATAAACAGGGCGATGGTGAGGAAAAGACCGAAAATAAACACGAGAGTAGGCCAGCCAAGTAGGTGACCACCCACCCCAAGCGAGACGGGAACGGTGGTTCCTGCGGCATCCGGCATGCGGCGGATAATCCCGGAATCAACCAGCCCGATAAAGGCGATAAAGAAGCCGATTCCCGCCACGATCGCGGTTTTGAGGCTCTCGGGGACCGCCTCGAATACGGCGGTGCGGAAGCCGGTGAGCACCAGCACGGTCATAATAAGACCGGCGATAATCACCAAGCCCATAATATCTGCCCACGTCAGCCCGGGGGTGGTTGCGATCGTGGACGCCAGCAGCGCGTTCACACCCAGGCCCGCCGCCATCGCGAAAGGCTGCTTAGCAATAACGCCCATCAGGATAGTCATCACGCCGGCGACGAGCGCGGTAACTGCGGCGACCTGCGGCACGCCAAGCGTATTTCCCGCCGAGTCTGCGCCGGTGCCGATCACCAGGGGGTTGAGGACGACGATGTAACTCATAGCGAAGAACGCGGCGAGACCGCCACGAATCTCGGCTGAAATAGATGAGCCTCGTTCAGTGATTTTGAAGTAACGGTCCAGTGCGCTGCCCGATGCGTTGGGCTTGTGTGCCTGGGGAGCCGCGGTGTTCTCAGAAGACATTTCGTTGAATCCGTAGATACTCTCGTGGGATGTGGGCGCGGGTTTGCGCCGCAATAAGAAAAGCGCCGAACCCCGGCGGGATTCAGCGCTGGTGTTACCACCCTATTCTAGGTGTTTTGTTTTTCTCCCGCATCCACCTGCCGAAAAGCCGCCGGGGTGCCTAAGCCCCCGTAACGGACTTTCCGGCAGATGGAATGCTGGGAAGCTGCCTTTACCCGTGGGTGAAACCGTTAATGAGTCCGGTGCTGAAGAACACCAGGAAAACAGCCGATACCACGTACATGAGCCAGTGCACCTCGCGCCCGCGACCCTGCACCAGGCGGATGAAGACGTAGGAGATGAACCCTGCACCAATACCGTCGGCAATGGAGTAGGCGAACGGCATGAAAATAATGGTCATAAACGCCGGGATACCCAGGCCCCAATCCTGCCAGTCGATGTGCACGGCCTGGCGGATCATGAGGAACCCCACGAAAACCATGGCGGGGGCGACCGCCTCGAAGGGGACGATGGTCACCAGGGGAGAGAGGAAGACCGCGCCCACAAAGAGCGCGCCGGTGACCACGTTCGCCAGGCCCGTGCGGGCGCCAGCACCAATACCGGTTGCCGATTCCACAAAAATCTGGTTGGCCGAGCTGGAGGTGCCACCGCCCGCAACTGAGCCGAGCGCATCCACCAGCAGCACACGGTCGATGTTCTCGATTTTGCCGTCTTTATCAATGGTGCCAGCTTCGGTGGCTAGGCCCACGGTGGTGCCCATTGCGTCGAAGAACGCCGAGATGAGGATGGTGAAGACCAGCATCGTGGCGGCCATACCGCCGATGGTACCGAACGCCCCGAACATATCTGCTGAGAACAGCAGCGAAACATCGGGTAGGGCGCTGCCGCCGCCCCATGCGGGTACGTTCAGTGACCAGCCGGTCGGGTTGTCTTTGCTGCTGCCAATGTGGAAAACGGCTTCTAGGATTATTGACAGCACGGTGGAGGCAAGCACACCGTATAGGATGGCCCCGCGTACTTTCCGAATAAATAGGGCAATGGTGAGGAACAGCCCGACAAGGAACACCACGGTGGGCCAGCCAAGCAGGTGCCCGCCCACACCGAAGGTGACGGGGACGGTGGTGTGCGCGGCGTCTACGGTGCGGCGGATAATACCTGCGTTGACCAGCCCGATAAAGGCAATAAAGAAGCCGATACCCACCACAATTGCGGTTTTGAGGCTCTCGGGGACCGCCTCAAAGACGGCGGTGCGGAAGCCGGTCAGCACGAGGGCAGTCATGAGCACACCTGCCCACACGACCAGCCCCATAATTTGCGGCCAGGTGAGATTGGGGGTGCTGAGGATAGTGGTTGCCAGCAGTGCGTTCACGCCCAGCCCTGCCGCCATCGCGAAAGGCTGTTTCGCATAGATGCCCATGGCGATCGTCATGATTCCGGCGATGAGCGCGGTGACAGCGGCCACCTGCGGCACGCCGAGCGCGTGGCCGTTGGCGTCTTTCACGAGGCCGATAATGAGTGGGTTTAGCACCACGATATAGCTCATGGCGAAGAAGGTCGCTAAGCCGCCGCGAATCTCGGCGGAGATAGTTGAGCCTCGTTCTGTAATTTTGAAGTAACGGTCCAGTGCGCCGCCCGATGCGTTGGGCTTGTGTGCCTGGGGAGCCGCGGTGTTCTCAGAAGACATTTCGTTGAATCCGTAGATACTCTCGTAGGGTGCGTGCCCACCGGTCGGGGGCGCGCATAAGAAAAGCGTCAGCCGTGCGGGGCGTGACGCTCTTGTTACCTCATTATTCTAGGGGGTAGCAGCGCGTGTGCGCTAGTTGCTTGATGAGGGGCGGTAGTACAGCCTGTGAGTGGGCGCGCGGTGGAGGTTTTGGGCTTTACCGCAGTGGGGGAGTGAGGGTGAGGCGGGGCCCGGGCTGGCTGGTAAGATGAGGAATACCTTAATTTCCGTATTGGTAGGGCTACTACCGAGAATTTGAGAGGTGAATTGTGAGCGAGTATCCTCCCGCGGAGTCTTTGCCTGTGCGCCAGCGTGCCGTGGTTGCTACTGAACGCCCAGCCCGTTATGTGAAACAGCTAGGTTCGCATATGGGCCGTAAGATTGATACCGCCGAACTGCCGGGCGGTCTGCGGCTGACGTTTAACCGTGATGGTATTTTTCGCGGCTATGGCGATCTGCTGATTGATGAAGCTAATAACGCCCTCATTATGGAGGTGCGTGCTGAGGATGAGGAGAAGGCCACCAATATTGCGGGTGTGCTGGACCGCCACCTGGTGCGCTTTGGTGAACGTGACGAGCTGGTGGTTGAGTTCCGAAGGGTGTAGGCAGACGTTTTATATACTGCGGCACCTCCGTGGGAAAATGAGGGCGGATACCCCAGATATTTTCCCTAGTGCACTTCGCATTCGCTATCTTCTTTGCGGTGCTCTACTGTGTGGTGGCTGAATATTGGCCCAAGATTAAGCTCTGGCAGGGTGTGGCTTTCGGCATTGTGCTTGATATTCTCTTCCACGTCATCATTATGCCCGCAATGGGAGTTGTGCCCGCCCCGTGGAACCAGCCTTTTGGGGAGCACTTCTCTGAGTTCTTTGGGCACATTCTCTGGTTGTGGTCGATTGAGCTGGTCCGCCGCGATCTGC
>ERZ772952.108-NODE-108-length-17839-cov-9.9404_pt1 | contig 17839 bp, 12 predicted proteins | sample MGYA00580686_ERZ772952 | MGnify/ENA primary metagenome ERZ772952 (study PRJEB29015, sample SAMEA2738074) | human oral metagenome | biome: human oral; feature: human-associated habitat; material: saliva | place: China | collected 2213 ... | reverse complement strand
GCGCGTGGGAACTCTCGCAAGCCTTCCCTGAAGCAGAATTGAGAATCGTCCAAGCAGGCCACTCTTCTTTTGATCCTTCGCTTTCCGAGGCTTTAGTGAAAGCAGTGGAGGATATTAGAAGCAAGTTATAAAGGTTAATAAATGACAATGCCGTCTGAAAAAGTTTCAGACGGCATTTTTTAGTTAGAGTAAATGTAATTTAAATATATTTAAGAAATTATATTGCAGTTGAATATTTGCAAGTATATGATTGGTGGTAAGTCACAGTAATAATATTGTATGTCATGAAATTTACTTTTATTGCACATGTTCGTCAAACGGATAAGTGTCCTCAATCTGTTCAAACCCATTTAATAGAAACGTCAGAACTTGCAAAAATATTTGCTCGAAAACTAAATTTAGAACCAGTGGGTGAGTTGCTCGGCCTCATGCATGATTTCGGTAAATATTCCCGAAAATTCCAGAAATATATCCACGATGAAACCAGTTTGTTTAATCCTGATTTGGATGATGAAGAAAGTACCCCTAACGGCAGTAAAGTGGATCATTCCACCGCTGGTGCGCAATGGGTTTACCGCGAATTGAGAAAATCTGATAAATCTAATAAACATGGAGATGAAATTAAAGATAAGGGCATCGGTGAACTGTGTGGACAGATATTAGGTTTGTGTATTGCCTCACACCACGGTGAAGGTTTGATTGACTGTTTGGATGGAGAAGGTAATCCGAAATGGATTGAGCGGTTTAATAAAACTGATGAACTGACGCATTTGGCGGAATGCGAGCAAAATGCCGATGAAGTCGTTCAACAGAAAGCACGTGAATTGGCAGGAGAAAACCTAATTCGCAGCCTGCGGAATGCGGTGAAGTTGATTCTTTCCGACTCAACAGTCAATGACAAAATCAAAGAGTTTTATCTCGGCTGCCTAACCCGCTTTCTATTTAGTTGCCTGATTGATGCCGACCGTATCAACAGCTCGGATTTTGAACGGGAAGCGCAGAAAAAAGTCCGTCGCTTGAGCGAAAAACCAGATTGGCAATCGGCGATTGATAAATTGGAAACGCATTTGGCGGGTTTCGGAAACCGTTATCCTGCTGATAAAATCCGCCGCCAAATATCTGATGATTGTCTAAAAAGGGCAAAAGATTCCCAAGATAGGGAAGGAGACCCTCAAGGCATTTATACACTCACAGTGCCGACCGGCGGCGGCAAAACATTGGCCAGTCTGCGCTATGCCCTCCATCATGCGCAAAAGCACAATCTCGACCGTATTATCTACATCATTCCCTATACTTCCATCATTGATCAAAATGCGGAAGAAGTTCGTAAAATTTATTGTTTAGATTTGAAAGAAGATGACAATGGTGAATTTCATTCATGTAGAGAATGTTCAGAATGTGAGAAGTGGGTGCTCGAACACCATTCCAATTTAGAACCTGAAAAACAAAGCTGGCAGGACAAACTGCTGTCCGAAAACTGGGACAAGCCTATTGTGTTTACTACCATGGTGCAGTTTTTGGACGCATGGTTTGGCGGCGGCACACGCGGCGCGCGGCACATCCATCCGATGACCAATGCGGTGCTGATTTTTGACGAAATTCAAACCCTGCCTGTGAAATGCGTACATTTGTTTTGCAACGTATTGAACTGGCTGACGACATTTGGCAAAAGCACGGCGATTTTGTGTACGGCGACGCAGCCTTTGCTCGGCGAATCAGGCTTGCAGAATTTCCCAAAAGATAAAAGGGAAAGCATTGCCGCGCGCGGTTTGTTAAGGTTACCTGCACATGCCGAAATCATGGGAACTGATGAGCAAAGAGAAGAGCTTTATAAAAAGTTATCCCGCGTGGAAATTCGATTTAACGAAAAAGTGGGAGGCTGGAATGTAGAAGAAGCAGGCGCGTTCTTGCTGGAACAGTTTCAGACGACTCCAAGCTGCCTATTTATCGTCAATACCAAAAAATGGGCGCAGGAGCTTTATCAATATTCCCAAAGGCAGAATGTGCCGCCCGAGGCCTTGTTTCATTTAAGCACCAACCAATGCGCAGCACACCGCAAAGAGATTTTTGATACCATCAAAGCTCGTCTGAAAAACAAAGAACCTGTTATCTGCATCAGCACCCAGTTAATTGAAGCCGGTGTGGATATTTCCATGGCTTGCGTGATTCGTGCCTTAGGTGGGCTGGATAGCATTGCTCAAGCAGCGGGGCGTTGTAACCGCCACGGCGAGAAGGAAGGCAAGGGGCAGGTTTGGGTGTTGAATTTGCAGGAACAGGATTTTACGCGGATATTGCCCGATATTCAGGCAGGCAAGAACCATGCCGAACGTGTGTTTCGCGATTTTGCTGGACAGGATATTTTGCAGCCTGCCGCGATGGAACGTTATTTTGAATACTATTTTTACCAGCGCAGCGATGAAATGGTTTATCAAATAGGAACAAAGGGGGAAGATAATTTATTGAATTTATTAAGTGATAATTGTCGCAACAAAGGCGCATCAGATAAAAAAAGCGGTATGTTAAAAAATCATCTTTTAAGAAAAAATGATTTTTATCCTTTATTAATGCAGTCATTCAAAAGTGCGGGACGGGCTTTCCAAGCCATTGACGCGCCGACCCGCGCCGTGATTGTGCCGTATGGCGAAGGCAGGGATTTGATTGCTTCGCTTTGTGGCGAATGGGACCCGAAAGAAATGTACCGCACGCTGGCTAAAGCGCAGCGCTACAGTGTGAATGTGTTTCCGAATGTGTGGAAACAACTGCAAGAAAATCAAGCCTTGCAAGAGGTGCAGGCAGGTTTGGGCATTTATTATTTGAAAGACGGGCATTACACCGATGAATACGGCTTGTCGGTGGATGAAACCGGCATCATGCCTACATACACTTTTTAGATAAAGGAGCAATATGAACAGCACAATCACTTTCCGCGTATGGGGGCGGCAAGCGTTGTTTACCGATCCCGTTACCAAAATTGGCGGCGAAAAATTCAGCTATCAAGTGCCGACTTACGAAGCGGTAAAAGGCATTTTGAAAAGTATTTATTGGAAACCCACTTTGATTTGGCACATCGATAAAATCCGTGTCATGAAGCCGATTCGTACGCAAAGTAAATCCATCAAACCAAGGCAATGGGAATCACCAAAAGGTATCGATCATACGCTTGCGATTTACACCTTTCTGCAAGATGTGGAATATCAAGTACAAGCACATTTTACTTGGAACGAATACTGGCAAGAACTCAAAGACGACCGCAATCTCGGCAAACATATGGCGATTGCGAAACGGATGCTGGAGCACGGCGGACGACAGGATATTTTCTTGGGCACACGCGATTGTCAGGGCTATGTGGAGCCGTGCGAATTTGGCAGCCCAAGTCGAGATGGAAAAGCAGGCTTTTTCGATGGATACGGCAACTTGGATTTCGGTCTGATGTTCCACAGCTTCGGCTATCCTGAAGAAACTGGAAAGCCCGAATTGGTCAGCCGTTTTTGGATGGCGAATATGCAAGACGGTGTAATTGAGTTTCCAAGCATCGACGATACAGAAGGTCGTCTGAAAACCCGATTTATCCGTAAAATGCAGCCTGAAAAACCGTTTAAGCGCGGCGAAAATGTCAAGCCTGTGGAAGACGAAGCCAAGGAGCTGGAATTATGAGCTGGATGCAGAAATTGTATCAGACATATAACGAAGTTGAAAAAAGTGCTGATTTATTAGACTTAGATAAAGAAACTCTTGCGCCACTATGGCATAGTCCGCAAACCGCACATATCAAAATTGTTTTGAGTGCTGATGGTGATTTTATTTCCGCTGAAGTATTACCAGACAAAACAATAGTGATGCTGCCTGTAACGGAAGATTCTGAAGGGCGTACAAGCGGCTATAGACCCCATGCATTATGTGACAGTATCCAATATGTTGCAAAGGATTTGGGCCATATAGGCAAAGAAAAAATTCAAATCGAGACAACAGATAAGAAAGGAAATAAAAAACTTAAAGAAAAGACTATAGAGTGCGCAACCTTTGACTTATATATAAAGCAATTGGATGCGTGGTGTATGGATATGGAGACGAAAAATCCTAAAGTTCTTGCCATACAGAAATATGTACACAAAGGAACGGTTTTAGCGGATTTGATTAAAGCAAAAGTGGTGCCGATAGACAGCAGTGGAAAACTTTTGGAATCTTGGAGTAAGAAAGACGGCGATATACAAGATAAACCTAAATTATTGGATGTGTTGGGACAAAATCCCGAAATTCGCAAAGCTTTAGTTATTTGGTCGGTGCAAACACATGATTTGGTTTCTGAAACTTGGAAAGATAAAGAGGTTCAACAAAGTTGGAGCAAACATTATCAAGATACTCTGATCAGTCGATTTTGTTCAGTAACTGGTAAAGAACAGAAAATCCGCGAGAGTCACCCTGCTAAGTTAACTTATTCAGGTGATAAAGCAAAACTTATTTCTTCTAATGACAAAACAGGTTTTACTTATTTAGGTCGTTTTGAAGAGGCTAATCAAGCAGTTGCCATATCTGCCGAAGTTTCACATAAGGCGCATGCTGCATTACGCTGGTTAATCGAACGTCAAGGTATCCGCAATGATAATCAAGTAACTGTTGTATGGGCAACCAGATTTGCGAATGCTGATGAGGATAAAGTCTTGTCTTTACCGTATCGGGCTGAAACAGATATTTATGCTGCATTATTTGCCGAGGATAATATTAATGAAGCTGCTGATTTTGGTTTTGATGCGGCAAAGATCATGAAGAAAAGGTTGTACGGATATAGAGCAAAATTGCAAGACAATGATCAGATATCCTTACTTGTTTTAGATGGAACAAGTCCAGGGAAGGGGCGTGCTGCATTAACTTACTATCAAGAGTGCTTACCTAAAGATTATTTTGCTAACCTAGATGCCTGGATAGACGACTTTTCTTGGTATCAACGTTATAAGCCTAAAGAAGGTAAACCTTGGTTATTTGTAGCCCCATCTATAGAGCGTATTGCAGATACGATTCTTAGCAAATCTGAATTGGAGGATAAGAGTAAGAAAGCCAAAAAACAACTCTACGCCCGTTTGCTTCCCGTAATTGCCGGCGGAAAAAATGTGCCGATTCCTTATGATTTGGTGCAAAAAAGTTTTCAGACTGCTTGCAATCCCAACGGCAGCGAATATTGGGAGTGGCAACGAAATATCGGCGTTGCCTGCGCTTTATACAAAGGTTGGTATGTCCGTCATCACGATTTAGATTTATCAGAAAGGAAAACTTACTTTATGAGTTTAGAAAAAACAAATCAGTCGCGCGACTATTTATATGGGCGCTTGCTTGCACAAGCAGAAAGTTTGGAGTGGTATGCCTTATATTTGCAAAATGGCAAAAAAGCACCTACTCGAGCAACCAATGCAGAGCGCTATTTTCAACAATTTGCACAGCGCCCTTATAGCACATGGCTAAATATTGAAAGTGTCAAACTTGTGCCATATAAAAACTATTTGACCAGCTTGGAAAAAGATTTTTATAAACAAGCTATTGGAGAAATTATGGATCTATTCGAAAACGATGACTTTATGTGCGATGATAAATTAAGCGGTGAATTTCTGCTTGGATATCATTGCCAAAAAATGGAAATCAACCGACAAATTGCTGAGCGTAAAGCTGCCAAGGCCAAGCAAAAGAAAACCGAAACCGCTAAATAACCTAACATTGAAAGGAAAACAACATGAGCTTAACCAAAAAAATCGATTTCGCCTTAATTATCGGTGTACAAAATGCCAATCCCAACGGAGATCCTTTAAATGGCAACCGCCCGCGTGCTGATTTTTTTAATATCGGTGAGATAACAGATGTTTGCTTAAAGAGAAAAATTCGTGATCGCTTGCAAGAAAATGGGGAAGTTATTTTCGTACAATCAGATGAAAAGAAAACTGACGGGATGACGAGCTTAAAAAATCGTGCTGAATCAGAAGAGTTTGGTTTAGGTAAGAGTGCTTTTGAATTTAAAAAAGGTGATAAAGATAAGAATAAGAAAAAGGATCAAACGAAAAGTGCAGCATGTGCAAAATGGTTTGATGTGCGAACCTTTGGGCAGGTATTTGCGTTTGGGAAAGGTCAGAATGAAGATGGTGTCTCTATTCCTATCCGAGGGCCGGTTACTATTCAATCTGCTTTTAGTGTTCAACCAATACGCATCATTGATAATCAAATTGTGAAAAGTGTTGATAGCGATGATACTGAAGGAAAAAAAGCAAGAATGGGTATGAAATACCGTATAGATAAAGGTATTTACGTCGCCTTCGGCGCCATGTCGCCACAACTTGCCGAGCGCACCGGCTTTTCAGACGACGATGCCGAAAAAATCAAAGCCGTTCTCACCAAACTCTTTGAAGGCGACGCATCATCTGCCCGCCCCGAAGGCAGCATGCAGGTGCTGAAACTTATCTGGTGGGAACATAACAGCAAAGCAGGGCAATATTCTTCCGCTAAAGTGCATGGTAAGTTAAAAGAAATTATTGAAGAAAAAATAAAAAATAAATCCATTGATGGATTGATTGGGGACATAACCGAAGAAAAACTTACCGTTACGGGAAATGGAGCGTCATTGAAACCCGAAATCCTTGATGGTTTTTAACTTCTAAAAACGTTCAAAAAGATGACCGCACTTTTAACCGAAACCCAAGGGGAAAATCAGGATACGCACCTGATTCCCCTTTCCGCCCTGCAACACTACGCCTTCTGTCCACGTCAATGCGCGTTGATTCACAACGAGCAGGCGTGGGCGGAGAATTATTTGACCGCTCAGGGCAAGGCGCTGCATGAGCGGGTGGATTCGGGGGAGCCGGAAACGCGCAAGGGCGTGCGCTTTGAGCGGACGGTGCATGTGTCTGCGGAGAAACTGGGCATCAGCGGCGTGTTGGATTTGGTGGAAGTGGATACGAAAACAGGCCGTCTGAAACCCGTGGAATACAAACGCGGCAAGCCCAAACCCGACCCGATGGACGAAATCCAGCTTTGCGCCCAAGGTTTGTGCTTGGAAGAAATGACCGGGCAAACCGTCTCTGAGGGCGCGCTGTGGTATATGCAAACCCGCCACCGCGTCCCTGTCGTGTTTTCAGACGACCTGCGCGCCCAAACCCTCGCCACCATCGCCGCCGTGCGCGAACTCTTGGGCAGTGGACTAACCCCGCCGCCCAACTACGGCAAACGCTGCAAAGCCTGCTCGCTGGTGGAGATTTGCCAGCCGGAGTTGCTGGGGAAACGGGATAGGAGTGTGGGGTATGTGGCGGGGTTGTTTGGGGAAGATTAAAAAATAAATAATAGATGTGTAAGTACTTTTATGATGGGATAAACAATAAATGAGTCGAAAAAGCATTTTAGAACTGAACGCTAATGAAGCAAGGCAATTCTTTTTGAAACATGAAAGCTATTGCAACATTGATTTACCTAAATATTTTTCATTCTCTGAATTATTAGAGAAAATATCTAATGAATATTCAGGGAAATCGTTGGGAGATTTTTCAGACAAAAAGAAAATGACGAATTTAGATGATGTGAATTATCTTTTATATGCCAATAAAGATGGGAAATTATCATGGAGACCATTGCAGATCATAAATCCTCTAGTATATGTGGCATTAATACATAAAATTACTGAACAGAAAAATTGGAAAAAAATACAGGCAAGATTTAAGAATTTTAGTAAAAATGAAAAAATAAAATGTTTAAGCATACCTGTTCAATCGGAAAATAAACAATCTGACAAAGCTCAGCAAATTTCAAATTGGTGGGAACAAGTAGAACAGCAGTCTATTTTGCTCTCATTGGAGTATGACTACGTTTTTGATACAGATGTAGCAGATTGTTATGGTTCAATTTATACACACTCTATTGCCTGGGCTGTTGATGGAAGAAAAAAAGCTAAAAATAATCGAAAAAATAATTTGCTTGGCAATTTTATAGATGCAACCATACAAAATGCCCAGTATGGGCAGACTAATGGTATTCCACAAGGCTCGGTGTTGATGGACTTTATAGCTGAGATTGTCTTAGGTTATATAGATTTGATTCTCACAATAGCGCTAAAAAAATGTAAAGTTAAGCAGTATCAGATTTTACGTTATCGTGATGATTATCGAATTTTTGTTTGCAATTCTAATGATGGTGAGATGCTTCTGAAATTGCTTTCCGAAATTATGATGCCTTTTGGATTCAAGTTGAATTCGAGCAAAACCAAAGGAAGTCAAGATGTTATTACTCAATCGATAAAAAAGGACAAACTGGCTTGGTTAGCTATTCCTCAAAATAATAGAATCAGTTTACAAAAGCAACTTCTACTTATTAGACAGCATAGTATTAATCATGCTAATTCTGGTAGTTTAAATACCGCATTAAATAAATTTGATAAACAGATAGAGAGAATTAGAAATAAAAAAGGAAAGGTGCATAATATAGAGCAGCTTATTAGTATTGCAACAGATATTGCATACCATAATCCGAAAGTAATACCAGTGTGTTGCGCAATCATTAGTAAACTACTTTCAGAATTGGACGATAGCAAGCAAATATCTTTATTGGTTCATAGAAAATTAAGTAGAATGCCTAATTCAGGATTTGCACAGATTTGGTTGCAAAGAATGTTGAAAGATAATTTAAGTGAATTTAAGTTTTCTGAAAAAATATGTGAATTACAGAATAGCCAGATAAGTTTATGGAATTATAGCTGGGCAAAGGGTAGAAATATGCTAAATATATTAAATAACACATCTATTTTCCTACAAGCAGAATTTGATAAATTAGATAATATTATTCCTAATAATGAAATTGACCTTTTTGATTATTAGAAAATAAATAATTTTCAGCTAATCCTCTAACCAAAACGGAATCTAACCACAAGGAGCTTCCCCATGCGCAAACTGCAAAACACGCTCTATATCACCACCCAAGGCAGCTATCTGCATAAGGAGCGGGAGACGCTGGTGGTGGAGCAGGAGCGTAAGAAGGTGGCGCAGTTGCCGGTGCATTCCATCGGGCATATTTTCTGTTTTGGGAATGTGCTGGTGTCGCCGTTTTTATTGGGATTTTGCGGCGAAAATAATGTGAATTTAGCGTTTTTTACCGAAAACGGACATTTCTTGGGGCGGCTTCAGGGGCGGCAGAGCGGCAATGTGCTGCTGCGTCGGGCGCAGTATCGGGTGTCGGAGCAAAATCCCGTGCCGATTGCGCGCAATATCATTGCGGCGAAGATTCAGGCGAGTAAGCGGGTGCTTCAGCGGCAGATTCGCAATTACGGCGAGAATGCGGCGATTCAAAGTGCGGTCGATTCTTTGAACATTTCGCTGCGGCAGTTGAAGGGCGCGGCGGAGCTGGACGTGGTACGCGGTATTGAAGGCGATGCAGCGGCGCGTTATTTCGGCGTGTTTGGGCGGCTTTTGAGCGAAAAAAGCAGCTTTTCTTTTGACGGACGCAACCGCCGTCCGCCCAGAGACGGGGTGAACGCGCTATTGTCGTTTGTTTACAGCATCTTGGGCAAGGACATCAGCGGCGCGCTGCAAGGCGTGGGACTAGATCCGCAGGTGGGTTTTCTGCACGCAGACAGACCGGGGCGCGACAGTTTGGCGCAGGATATTTTGGAAGAATTCCGCGCGTGGTGGGCAGACAGGCTGGTGTTGTCGCTGATTAACCGCGGGCAAATCAAACCGCAGGATTTTGTTACAGAGGCAAGTGGCGCGGTGAGCTTGAAAGCCGATGCGCGTAAGCTCTTGTTCCAAGCCTTGCAGGCGAAAAAGCAGGAGAAAATCGTGCATCCGTTTTTGGGTGAAGAAGTGGAAATCGGGCTACTGCCGTATATTCAGGCCATGCTGTTGGCGCGGCACTTGCGCGGGGATTTGGCGGAATATCCGCCGTTTTTGATGAGATAGGTTTGCAGGTCGTCTGAAAACGGGTTGGATGTTTTCAGACGACCTCTAAAGCAGCCTGCACATGGGAATACAAAATGCTGATGCTGATTACTTACGATATTTCGCTGGAAGACGCGGAAGGACAGGCAAGGCTGCGGCGCGTGGCGAAATTGTGTCTGGACTACGGCGTGCGCGTGCAATATTCAGTGTTCGAATGCGACATCGCGCCCGACCAGTGGGTTGTTTTAAAAGACAAACTCTTGAAAACCTACAACCCTGAAACCGACAGCCTGCGTTTTTATCATCTGGGCAGCAAGTGGCGGCGCAAAGTAGAACACCACGGCGCGAAACCGGCGGTGGATGTGTTTAAGGATACGTTGATTGTGTGAATCGCCAACCTGCGGTTCTCATGAAAATGCGGCAGGGTTGGCGAATTGGGATTGTTCTTTAACAATCAGGATATTGCGAATGCGGGTGTGGCAGGAAAGGCTGTGTTATACTCGCGTTCACGCTTTTCTTAGGAGCTTAGCGAAATCGGGACTGCAAAACCTGATGGAGCAAGGCTTTTGAGAGAGGCTCCAGCCGCCTTCGGGCGGCTGTGTGTTGAAACCGGGCAAATGACAGGCGGAACGGAGCAAGACAGCCGCCCAGCCGCCTTCGGGCGGCTGTGTGTTGAAACGGCTTCTGGTGCGTACATATCCATTAAATGCCCACCAGCCGCCTTCGGGCGGCTGTGTGTTGAAACTTCAAGATTTGTCAAATCTTCGGTTATGTAAGCCCCAGCCGCCTTCGGGCGGCTGTGTGTTGAAACTTGTGATTCCTCTAAAGAACAACCGCAAAAGACACCAGCCGCCTTCGGGCGGCTGTGTGTTGAAACATATAGTAAAGCTGGCAAAAGTTATACCCACCTATCCAGCCGCCTTCGGGCGGCTGTGTGTTGAAACAGGGCAATACTGGTTTTCCCAAGAAAAGAAGAAAACCAGCCGCCTTCGGGCGGCTGTGTGTTGAAACAAAATCCCTCTATTTAATAAATTTTAAAGACCTATCCAGCCGCCTTCGGGCGGCTGTGTGTTGAAACTTTACGGTCAAGTATATATCGGCGGTCAGAATGACCCAGCCGCCTTCGGGCGGCTGTGTGTTGAAACATCGTGTTATGCGCGAATTTATGACAAGGCCAAAGCCAGCCGCCTTCGGGCGGCTGTGTGTTGAAACGCAAAATGCTGGCGTTTCTGTCGGGCAACAGCTTCCAGCCGCCTTCGGGCGGCTGTGTGTTGAAACCACATATCGGGAAAGCACCGCCCCAAAAATGACCCAGCCGCCTTCGGGCGGCTGTGTGTTGAAACTTCCCCAAACGTCGAATTTATCGAACTGGACAAACCCAGCCGCCTTCGGGCGGCTGTGTGTTGAAACAACAATTTCAGAATCAGACATTCCTAATTGCAACATCCCAGCCGCCTTCGGGCGGCTGTGTGTTGAAACAATCAAAAAGGTTTCCGCCCGTCCCTGCCCCCTAACCAGCCGCCTTCGGGCGGCTGTGTGTTGAAACAAGGAACAGAAAAGCGAATCAGACCGACTGTATAACCAGCCGCCTTCGGGCGGCTGTGTGTTGAAACAAGATATGCATGTTTGGCTAAAATGGCCTGAAAACCAGCCGCCTTCGGGCGGCTGTGTGTTGAAACAAGAAACACGCTTGTGGTAGGTGGGCAGGAAGGGCCAGCCGCCTTCGGGCGGCTGTGTGTTGAAACTCAGCCCCGACAAACCAGTCTTTACCCTGTTTACGAGCCAGCCGCCTTCGGGCGGCTGTGTGTTGAAACCTATTTGTTTCGGCTCCCATAGACTTGTCATGTCCCAGCCGCCTTCGGGCGGCTGTGTGTTGAAACAAGAAACACGCTTGTGGTAGGTGGGCAGGAAGGGTTCCAGCCGCCTTCGGGCGGCTGTGTGTTGAAACAGGAATGCCATCAAGATATAAAGGGCGGTTTTTCCAGCCGCCTTCGGGCGGCTGTGTGTTGAAACTACAAAGACAATCCAAGTTACAACAACCTGCGCAACCAGCCGCCTTCGGGCGGCTGTGTGTTGAAACCAAAATGCCGGGTATCGCGGCTTGTACAACATGAACCCAGCCGCCTTCGGGCGGCTGTGTGTTGAAACAACGAATTATCGAAGAAGTATGGTACGAATTTGGACCCAGCCGCCTTCGGGCGGCTGTGTGTTGAAACCTATTTGTGATGAAAACTATTTTATCGATAGTGCCAGCCGCCTTCGGGCGGCTGTGTGTTGAAACATGATGTCAGCCGTAATATCAACTACCTCTGTATTCCCAGCCGCCTTCGGGCGGCTGTGTGTTGAAACCAACAAATTCAAGCCCGTAACTACACAAGCGCAACCAGCCGCCTTCGGGCGGCTGTGTGTTGAAACATTTGTAAGTGCTGGTTCTCGCCTGTGGCGAGAGACCAGCCGCCTTCGGGCGGCTGTGTGTTGAAACAAAATTTGAAAAACAAAGCGAAGTACGCCCTGGCAACCAGCCGCCTTCGGGCGGCTGTGTGTTGAAACATTTGTAAGTGCTGGTTCTCGCCTGTGGCGAGAGACCAGCCGCCTTCGGGCGGCTGTGTGTTGAAACCTGCTCCCCTGCCACGTGGCGAACGTCGCCGAAGCCAGCCGCCTTCGGGCGGCTGTGTGTTGAAACTCGCATATCGGGAATGCGCCACCCCAAAACTGGCCCAGCCGCCTTCGGGCGGCTGTGTGTTGAAACCCTGAAGAGGCTCTACAAATTGTTATGATTGCTCCAGCCGCCTTCGGGCGGCTGTGTGTTGAAACCCGAAGACAAAGGCTATCGCCTGATTCGCACCACCCCAGCCGCCTTCGGGCGGCTGTGTGTTGAAACCTTAATTGCTGCTTTGCTACCCTCAAATTCTGACTCCAGCCGCCTTCGGGCGGCTGTGTGTTGAAACTGCTTTGACTATGGCCGAAGGTATTGGTGACGTGCCAGCCGCCTTCGGGCGGCTGTGTGTTGAAACTCCTCTCCAGATGTTGTCCCAATAGCTTTACAAACCCAGCCGCCTTCGGGCGGCTGTGTGTTGAAACTGCTTTGACTATGGCCGAAGGTATTGGTGACGTGTCCAGCCGCCTTCGGGCGGCTGTGTGTTGAAACGGCCATAGTCAAAGCAGAAGCGGTTGCCAGAGTTCCAGCCGCCTTCGGGCGGCTGTGTGTTGAAACAATTATTAATGCTAATGGTATTCTTAGCCTATTTCCAGCCGCCTTCGGGCGGCTGTGTGTTGAAACAATCTTTTATCAGTGCGAAAACCCCAAGTTACATCACCAGCCGCCTTCGGGCGGCTGTGTGTTGAAACAATCTTGCTCACTCAACACCCCCAAGTCCTCTTTTCCAGCCGCCTTCGGGCGGCTGTGTGTTGAAACAAAAAGGGAAGATAGGCATTTGACGGAAGAGATGCCAGCCGCCTTCGGGCGGCTGTGTGTTGAAACATCTCAATAGAAGTACAAATGCCACTAAAGCGTACCCAGCCGCCTTCGGGCGGCTGTGTGTTGAAACATTTCTGGATTGCCTATCATGAATTACTTGATTTCCCAGCCGCCTTCGGGCGGCTGTGTGTTGAAACTATTGAATTGGATTTAATGGACGAGTACGGAATGGCCAGCCGCCTTCGGGCGGCTGTGTGTTGAAACACACGAAAGTCAAAACGCCTAAAAGCAGGGTTTTCCAGCCGCCTTCGGGCGGCTGTGTGTTGAAACTAGGATGTTGGGTCAGTAAAAAAATATCAATACCCCAGCCGCCTTCGGGCGGCTGTGTGTTGAAACTACACACTGAAGGAACAGCCATGTATAACCTGTTCCAGCCGCCTTCGGGCGGCTGTGTGTTGAAACAAGAGCCAAATATTTCAGAAGCGGTGAAGTGGTCCAGCCGCCTTCGGGCGGCTGTGTGTTGAAACTCGCAAATCGGAAAAGCACCGCCCCAAAACTGACCCCAGCCGCCTTCGGGCGGCTGTGTGTTGAAACGCCTCAGCACCGGGCTTTAAACGCAGACCGGCACCAGCCGCCTTCGGGCGGCTGTGTGTTGAAACTTGCCAAAAGGTTAGCTCTTGGCAACAAATCACGCCCAGCCGCCTTCGGGCGGCTGTGTGTTGAAACTATTTAGGAATTGAATTTTTTGGTGTCAATAGGGACCAGCCGCCTTCGGGCGGCTGTGTGTTGAAACAGTTAGGCATTGAAACCGTTATGAGAATGCCTAGAGCCAGCCGCCTTCGGGCGGCTGTGTGTTGAAACAATCCTTACAAAGATAAAAAAGTCGAAGTATCAAACCAGCCGCCTTCGGGCGGCTGTGTGTTGAAACTGTTGGCGGCTTTTAGATTTTGCCTTAACAGTTTGCCAGCCGCCTTCGGGCGGCTGTGTGTTGAAACAAGAAAGCCAAAGTTGAAAAGAAAACAATAATCGCCCAGCCGCCTTCGGGCGGCTGTGTGTTGAAACCGTACCGCTACCGCCAAAACGCCTCGTCGGTAAAACCAGCCGCCTTCGGGCGGCTGTGTGTTGAAACCGTGTACTCGACAACTTTTACCAACAACCGCTCACGCCCAGCCGCCTTCGGGCGGCTGTGTGTTGAAACCTGTACGAACTAAAGAGGGATGGGAGCAGGGTGCCAGCCGCCTTCGGGCGGCTGTGTGTTGAAACTATTGCATCCGAAAACTAGTAGTTTAAAGAAAGGCCAGCCGCCTTCGGGCGGCTGTGTGTTGAAACAACTCAAACCTAGAAACACTTGAAGGGTGTCCGATCCAGCCGCCTTCGGGCGGCTGTGTGTTGAAACTCGCATATTAAATAAACCCGTTTTTCAAGATTTGCCAGCCGCCTTCGGGCGGCTGTGTGTTGAAACTCAAGTAAGATTAGGCATTGACCATTCCAAATCTCCAGCCGCCTTCGGGCGGCTGTGTGTTGAAACGTTTAAAGGAGATGTAAGAAGCCCTATTAGTTTCCGCCAGCCGCCTTCGGGCGGCTGTGTGTTGAAACAACGAGTTACTGGAAGGCTGAATCATGTGCCAACCAGCCGCCTTCGGGCGGCTGTGTGTTGAAACTACTCAAGCCGTCTGCCTGCTTACGTTCAAGGCCCAGCCGCCTTCGGGCGGCTGTGTGTTGAAACCACGTCATAGGTATCAGCCCCGCCCAACTTATCCCAGCCGCCTTCGGGCGGCTGTGTGTTGAAACGTAAATTGGTTGAGCGTAACGCGCCTGAAATCCCCCAGCCGCCTTCGGGCGGCTGTGTGTTGAAACGGCATCGTCCAACATTTGCTGAGTAGCAGCCGGATCCAGCCGCCTTCAGGCGGCTGTGTGTTGAAACTGCAAAACTTCGAAAGGGATAACGATGTCTTTTGTCAGCCGCCTTCAGGCGGCTGTGTGTTGAAACAACGAAGCAGAATTTAAAGGCACAGCGGTGTTGGCCTGGGCTATGTGTTGAAACTCCAGCAACTACGAATTCTATGCCGACCTATCCCGTCAGCAGCCTTCGGGAGGCTGTGTGTTCAAATATCGTCCAAGCAGGCCGCTCTTCTTTTGATCCTTCGCTTTCCGAGGCTTTAGTGAAAGCGGTGGGGGATATTAGAAGCAAGTTATAAAGGTTAATCAATAATAATGCCGTCTGAAAAAGTTTCAGACGGCATTTTTTCTATTTACATATTAAATTTAATATCATATTATCATTCTGTATCAATTTGAATTTTTTAGAATTTCAATATGAAACCCCTAATTTACTACGCCCATTCCGCGCAAGACAAACTCGGTAATCTCTTACCTTACGACCACAGGCAAACCTTGCAAAGCCATTCTGTGAATGTTGGCGAAATGGCGGCGGAGTTTGCGCGAGTATTTCGGTGCGTAGGAACAGGCCTGCCAGACGGGAAAGTTGCATGACTTAGGGAAATATTCGGAAGCCTTTAATCAACGATTGCATGGCGGCCCATCAGTCGATCATGCTACCGTTGTAGTCAAAATTGCAAAAATGCTTGCTTTAGAGTGGAGGTCAAAGTATAACCTATTGTTATCTCACTTAGGCTAGATAACTTTATTAATGAATTAAAAGGCAAAAATAATGGAAATTAAACAAACCAATTCAACCATCAAATCTCGTGCGGCGGTGGCATTCTCACCAAATCAACCCTTACAAATTGTGGAAATCGACGTAGAAATGCCACGCAAAGGCGAAGTGTTAATTCGTAACACTCACACGGGTGTGTGTCATACTGATGCATTTACGTTATCAGGAAACGATCCTGAAGGTGTGTTCCCTGTGGTGCTTGGACACGAAGGTGCGGGTGTGGTTGTTGCTGTAGGCGAAGGTGTGTCAAGCGTAAAACCAGGTGATCACGTTATTCCTCTTTATACCGCTGAATGTGGCGAATGTGAGTTTTGCCGTTCAGGTAAAACCAACTTATGCGTCTCAGTGCGTGATACGCAAGGTAAAGGTTTAATGCCGGACGGCACGACGCGTTTTTCTTATCAAGGTCAGCCGATCTATCACTATATGGGCTGTTCGACTTTCAGTGAATACTCAGTTGTTGCAGAAGTATCACTGGCGAAAATCAACCCAGAAGCGAACCACGAACAAGTGTGTTTACTCGGCTGTGGCGTTACCACAGGTATTGGTGCGGTACATAACACAGCAAAAGTGCAAGAAGGCGACTCTGTTGCCGTGTTTGGCTTGGGAGCGATTGGTTTGGCTGTGGTGCAAGGTGCGCGTCAAGCCAAAGCGGGCCGCATTATCGCCATTGATACCAATCCCGCAAAATTCGAGTTGGCAAAACATTTTGGTGCAACTGACTGTTTGAACCCGAACGATTACGATAAACCGATCAAAGACGTGTTGTTAGACATCAATAAATGGGGTATTGACCATACCTTTGAATGTATCGGCAACGTAAACGTAATGCGTCAGGCATTAGAAAGTGCACACCGTGGTTGGGGACAATCCATTATCATCGGCGTAGCAGGTGTAGGACAAGAAATTTCAACTCGTCCGTTCCAGTTGGTAACAGGTCGTGTTTGGAAAGGCACGGCTTTTGGTGGCGTGAAAGGCCGCTCTGAACTTCCGAAAATGGTGGAAGATTCAATGAAAGGCGACATCGAGTTAGAACCATTTGTGACTCACACAATGACACTTGATCAAATCAATGAAGCCTTTGAGTTAATGCATGAAGGTAAATCGATCCGCGCTGTTATTCATTACTAAGGTACGCGATGAAACTGATTGAACAACATCAAATTTTTGGTGGTTCGCAACAAGTTTGGGCACACCATGCCCAAACGCTTCAATGCGAAATGAAATTTGCCGTCTATTTGCCGGATAATCAGGAGAATCGACCGCTTGGTGTGATTTATTGGCTTTCCGGCTTAACGTGTACGGAACAAAATTTCATTACCAAATCAGGCTTTCAGCGTTATGCGGCAGAACATCAAGTGATTGTGGTTGCGCCTGATACCAGCCCTCGCGGAGAGCAAGTGCCGAACGATACAGCTTACGATTTAGGGCAAGGTGCGGGCTTTTACCTTAATGCGACCGAGCAGCCTTGGGCGACGAATTATCAAATGTATGATTATATTTTGAATGAGTTGCCTGGCCTGATTGAGGAAAAATTTCCTACCAATGGTAAACGTTCCATTATGGGACATTCAATGGGCGGACACGGTGCATTGGTATTAGCATTGCGAAACCAAGAACGTTATCAAAGTGTTTCTGCCTTTTCGCCCATTTTGTCGCCAAGTCTCGTACCTTGGGGGGAGAAAGCCTTTTCTGCTTATTTGGGAAAAGATCGTGAAAAATGGCAGCAATATGATGCTGGCTCGCTCATTCAACAAGGCTATAAAGTACAAGGCATGCGCATTGATCAGGGCTTGGAAGATGAGTTTTTGCCAACACAATTGCGTACCGAAGATTTTATCGAAACCTGTC
>ERZ772952.102-NODE-102-length-18301-cov-14.3342_pt1 | contig 18301 bp, 14 predicted proteins | sample MGYA00580686_ERZ772952 | MGnify/ENA primary metagenome ERZ772952 (study PRJEB29015, sample SAMEA2738074) | human oral metagenome | biome: human oral; feature: human-associated habitat; material: saliva | place: China | collected 2213 ... | reverse complement strand
GTCTGCTGATTGCGGCGCTGATTGTGCCGCGTGCGGCGCGTCTGATGAAGCAGACTACGGCGGTGCTCATGGAGTTCACCCCGGACGGCCTGGACCTGGACGCGATGCGTGAGCACATCTTGAGTGTTGACGGCGTTGTGGAGGTGCACGATGTGCACGCCTCGACGGTGGCTACCGGTCTGCCGGTGGTGACCGCGCATGTGGTGGTTGCCGATTCGTGCTTCCATGACGGGTCTGCGGTGACGATTCTGGACCGTATCCGTTCGTGCGTGGCGAGCCATTTTGAGGTGTCGGTGGAGCACTCGACCTTCCAGCTGGAGACCGCCGAGCTGGGCGGTCGCGAGCCGGATTCGGTTCGCCACCCGTAAGCCACCTGAAAACCTTGCGTGTGCGATGTCTGCGGACCGGAATAGCGGGGGAGTACCGACCGTTATATTTGGTGGCTTCAACACGCAAAAGATACACTCTTTAGGGAGCAAAAGGCGCTCCTCACCCGCACATTTTGACAGGTTCGCTTTGACAGGCACGCTTTGACAGGCACGCTTTGACAAGCGCACTGGCAGGCTCTTGAGCTTGGTCGCCGCGGTAACCTGCAACGATAAGCGCCTCAGCCGGGCTGAAACGAATAGCGGGCGGGCGCATCCTAGAATTTTTGACGAGAACAACCACGATTAGCAGCAGATACGGAACACTATGCATTCACCTATTGCCACTTACCTGACCGAGACCCTCGAGTCGGTCGCTTCTGATACCTCCGGTGAGTTGGCAAACTACATTCCGGAACTTGCCGCCGTGGACCCGGACAAGCTTGCCGCGTCTATCGCCATGGTTGATGGTGAGCAGTACGCCGCCGGTGACTCCGATGTGGAGTTCACGATCCAGTCGATTTCTAAGCCGTTCGTGTACGCCCTGGCGCTCGCGGACCGCGGCTATGATGATGTGCTTGCGAAGGTGGGTGTGGAGCCTTCCGGTGAGCCGTTCAACGAGCTGTCCCTGGAGGATGGCTCCGGTAAGCCGCTGAACCCGATGATTAATGCGGGTGCGATTACCACCCATTCGCTGGTGGGTCCTCCCGGTGCGACTCAGGGTGAGCGCATGGAGCGCGTCATTTCTGGTCTGTCTGCGTTTGCGGGCCGTCGCCTGTCGGTGAATGAGCGCGTGTACGAGTCTGAGCTGGAGCACGCGCACCGCAACTACGCGATTGCGCACATGCTGCGCGGCCACGGCATCCTGACCGGTGACCCGACCGTGGCGGTGCAGGGTTACACCCGCCAGTGCTCGCTGATGGTGACGGTCAAGGATTTGGCGTTGATGGCGGCAACTTTGGCGAACTATGGTGTGCATCCGGTGACGGGTGAGCAGGTGGTTCCTAAGACGGTGGTGCGTCAGGTGCTGAGCGTCATGTTCACGTGCGGTATGTATAACGCGGCGGGCGACTGGGCGACCCAGGTGGGTGTTCCGGCGAAGAGCGGCGTGGGTGGCGGCATTATTGGTGCGGTGCCCGGTCAGCTGGGTGTGGCGACGTTCTCGCCGCGTCTGGACGGTCACGGTAACAGTGTGCGCGGTGTGGAGCTGTTCGAGCAGTTCTCTGATGACATGGGCATGCACGTGATGAACGTTCCGACGGTGGCTCGTTCGGCGTTGCGCGCGAACTACCAGATCGGTTCGGGGGATGAGTCTATGCGCCTGATTCAGTTGCAGGGCCGCATCCGTTTTGCGGGTGTGGAGCGTGTGATCCGTGAGATTGTGGAATCCCCGATGGAGGGTTCGAAGGTCGCCCTGGATGTGACGCGCGTGTACGCGGTGGATGAGGTCGCTCAGAGCATGCTCCTGGAGCTGATGCGTCGCCTGCGGAATGACGGGTACAAGGTGTATCTGATTGATAATGACGAGACGATTACGAACACGGATGCGCTGCGCAGTATGGGCGTGAAGGTTTTGACGAACCCGTCGGCGGTGACTTCTGCCGAGTCGGATGCTGAGCGTGTGGCTGAGGCTGACGCTGAAGAGGCTGCGGAGGCGGCGGCACTGGAGGCACTGAACGCGCTGGATTCCGTTCAGGCGGAGCAGCCGGAAGCTTCGGAGTCCGAGTAGGTTTCTCTCCGCGTACCTGGTCGTATCTGCGTACTTGGTTGTACGATTGTGTGAACTTATATATTGAGGCCCCTTTCCCGGGCGCGTTGTGAACGCGTTCTGGGGGAGGGGCCTTGCTGTACCTAGAATTGCGCCTGCGCTGTAGTTGGAGTACCTGGCGTGCGGGGATTGCCTGGGCTACTTGGAATACTCGGTTTACCTGGGCTACCCGGTTTACCTGGCGTGCGGGTAGCTTAGTGCGCTGAGCATGGTCTTCGGCGAGCTTCGGCGAGCTTCGGCGAGCGAGTGGAACGAATGCGCGTAAAGGTTCTTTTATCGCGGCGTTATTAATCATTACGTAATATTTTGAATTTTTCGATATCTAACGGTGATCTCATCATACACTCATAATATGAACACTGTTCCACACTCAGAAACACCTATTGCTCCTCGTCAATCCGCTATTACTGACCCCACCGCTGACCGGGCGGTGGTGGGTGCTTCTGCCCGCGCCTCCATAGGGCGACGGGAACTTTTGCGGCATGTTGGTACCTTTGGTCTGGGCGCGGTGGGCTTCGGCGTGCTGGGTCTTGGCATGACCGGTTGCACCCCGTCCGCGGCGGAAGGTACCCACGGAGCGTCGGCTGGCGGGTCTGCCTCAGGTAGTGCCTCGGCGACTGCTTCGGCAAGCTCGGCGGCTACCCCCTCCGCATCCCCGACCGCCGCGGCGTCTAAGACCGCGACTGCGGCCTCGTCGAACCCGGTTCCCGCGGCGCATGCCTGGACCGGTCCGCAGACTGGTCTACCCGGTGAGGGCAAGTATATTGCGTGGACGGTTGATGACGGCGCCGACCCGGAGGTGGTGCGCGCTTACGCGGAGTTTGCTCGCCGTACCGGCACGCGCCTCACTTTCTTTATTAATGGTCAGTACCCGGCGTTTAAGCAGCATCGTGACCTGTTGTTGCCGCTGGTGAAGAGCGGCCAGTTGCAGATTGCGAACCATACGTATAGTCATGCGGCGTTGACGAGCCTGACGGATGAGCAGATTGTGCGTGAGCTGACCCGTAATGATGAGGAGATTATGCGGCTTTTTGGGGTGTCTTCGAAGCCGTATTTCCGCCCGCCGTACGGGTATTATGATGAGCGTGTGTTGGCGGCTGCGGCGTCGTGTGGTTTTACGCGCCCGGTGCTGTGGTACGGGTCGTTGGCGGATTCGTCTAATATTTCTTCGGCTGAGGTGTATGCCTATGCGGAGAAGTACGCTTTGGCTCAGCATATTGTGATTGGGCATTTGAATTATCGGGGTGTGGTGTCTGAGCTGGACCGTATTCGGGCGTTGTTGGATCGGCGCGGTTTGACGACGGTGACGATTCGTGACTATTACGGGTAGTGCGGGGGAGTCCTGGCGGGGGTTCCGGTGGGTATACTGGGAGGCATGATGAAGCTTCCTCAGAACCCTATCCTTCGGCAGGTGCACCGTTTCCGTGAGTCGCTGCTGCTTCTGCTGTATTACTCGCTGTCTTTTCTGGGTGTGCGGTGGGTGCGCTCGGGGCATCCGCGTGTGGCGGCGGTGTGGTCTGTGGGTTTGTGGCTGAATTTGGTGGTGCGCGGTATGGGCCAGCTGGTGCGTATGCTGGTGCCGGTCCTGCAGGATGCGGAGGCGCGCCGTGCTCGCGCTGAGCGTGCCCGCGCCTACCAGCCGCGCTAACCTCACCGGCTGGGCTAACACATTAGGCTGATACGACGAAGCCCCCTTGTACTAGAAATAGTACGAGGGGGCTTCGCTATATCTGGGGGCACCCACCAGGGGATTTATTCGTCTTCGTGGGAAAACTCGTTGACAATCTCGGGGGTCTGCATCGCAAACTCATCAGGTTCCGCAGTCTCGGGCGAGAAATCCAGATAGTAGTTACCCTCAGAGGTGCGGGTGATGGTGACGTAGGTTCGACCGTAATCGAGCAGTTCGCGGATGCCGACCTTGGTGCTTTCGTCGAGGCCCATGCGCTTACGAATATAAGAGCCAAGCTCGGAGTTCGGGATAGTCGACATGTCTTTACCGCAGCGGTCGGAACCACTGGCAACGCGCATGATGAGGTCTTCACCGTCATCGCAGTGCACCACAATGGGGGTGTTCTTCACAGGGAAGAAGTTGGACCGCCCAATGTTCGCGGGAACCGCGAAGTAGGCTTCATCCTTATTGGCTCGAATATCTCGCAGGCCCCAGTTAATACCGGAACCGCAGTTGTACGAAGAGCCCTTACCCGCGTGACTGTAGAGGTACAGCTTGATGGAGGAGAAGTCCTTCAACCTTTCCTCGCGTTCCGTTTCAGGTTCGGGGAGCGGAGGAACCGGAGGTAGAGACTTATTCGCCAGGACGTCCGCGGGCGCTTCAGGGAAGGTGAAGAGAGAATCAACCGCAGGGTCGGTGCAGCTCAGCGAAGCACCGAATAGCGTATCGATATAGTTCTCCGCGTACTCCACCGACACCGGTACAAGAATGTTCTCCTGCTGGCATTCCGAAGCGTCGCGACCGATATTCAGGCCGTCCGTTGACAGGTTAGCCGAGCCAGCGTAAGCAATATCGAAGGTGCCGTTCTGTGCCCAAGCGTAGAGCTTGGTATGAACCAGGGGAGAGATGCGAGGATCCGGGTAACGAATATCCAGGTACCCGTGACTAGCTTTGACCCATCCCTTGAGGATTTCATGGGTCGTAATGCTTACCGCACCATCTCGTGCCATACCAACCAGAAGATGAACCTTAGGCGTGGTAGAGGTGGGGGTAAACTTACTCATCTCACCCCAATGACCGGCTTCCTTGGAACGCCGCCCGGGAGTGAAATCAGCCTGATATAGCGCACTGAGAATGGTAGTTCGCGAGATATACCCGGTAACCGCCCACAGCTCATGCCCGGTGCAATCGTCCTGAGGATACGGCGATTGGAGAACAAGCTCAGCGAGGTTGTCACCCATGAGTGACGAGTAAAATTCCATGGGAATACGTCCTTCTTTTACCTAGAAAAGAGCGCCTTCTTTCTCCTCAAATTCACGAATGCGCTTATCTACATCAATATTCGGTTCAATACCGTCGTAGTCGTTCTCCATAAGTGTATTGAAGAGAGCTTCGAATATGACCTGCGCACCGTCCGGGGGAACCGCCATACCAATCTGGCGACGGACGTTCTCCTTGTTGCCGATGAACTTGTACCAGTCAGGGAATGTCTGCAAGCGCGCTCGCTCGCGGTTGGTAAGGGCGCGGGGCTCTTCCCAATGGTAGATATGCGTTCCGCCGCCGCCGGAACCGGTGACAGTATATGCGGGCTTATTGGGATCCAGCCGCTTATAAATCTGGCTGAGCTTAGCACCACGTACGTTGAGGCGCAGTTCCTCAGGCATATCGGTAGCGTTGAAAGCATTCTCGCCGGGCTTGATGTAAGCGAGGCGTTGCTTCACCACCTCAGACTGGCGAGTGAGCTCATTGTTGGTTGCCCACTCGGGGATAGGAGGCTCGGTAAGCGCCTGCTTAGCGGTGCGCATCATCGAAGGTTCGGGAGTGGTGGGTTTCGGAACCTTGAATTCTTTGCCGCTGGCAATAAGGTCATTATGTAGGCCTACGATAATGATTCGGTGTCGAGCCTGGGGGAGACCGTACTCCTCAAAACGGTATTTATGAGCGACAACGGTGTACCCCGCACGCTGCATTTCTCGTAGGATGTAGGGAAATGCGGTACCTGCATTAGCACCAGAAAGACCACCCACGTTTTCTGCCACAAACCATTCAGGTTTATGGCTCTTGAGCACGTGGATTCCATAGGTATAGAGAGGACCGTATTTACCCTCTAGGCCTTTCTGCTTTCCTACGAGGCTGAAGTCATTGCAGGGAAAACCGAACGCAAAGCCATCAATCGGAGGCAGAACGTCGGTATCAAGCTCGCGGACATCACCGACGTACACGGTCTCTTCAGATGCACCGGGGATGTTTTCGCGGTAGGTATCTGCAGTCGTGGGGTCGTAGTCATTAGCCCAGGCGTGCTTAATTTTGATACCCGGAACCTTATCGGCAGCGTTGTGTGCGCCCAGGGCAATGCCGCCGGGCCCACAGAAGAGCTCTCCCATCCTGTAGGTTTTGGGTGATGTGTGCTTCTCAGCCATAAGGTTCTCCGCGAGTCATAGTGTTGTGTCATGTGCCGGTTGAATACATAGATTTACCGTCTATGTATTCAGGTTTAAACCCTCTAAGAATAGCAGCCCGGGGCACAACAATGTGAATCTAGTAGTTTTATAGTGCATCGTGATGACGAAAAGCTGTGCTGACGTGTGAGAACGAGTGATAAACTCACAGAGGAAGCTAACCATTGGCTCCCGTAAACACTCACATCTCTATTTTTCAACGAGGAGAAAAATGGCCGAGGAAATTTCCCAGCCGGAACAGCAGATTTATGATACTGCTGCGCGGGAACTCATCTCGTACGAAGACGCTTGCTGCCAGGTAATTGACGGTATGGTTGCCGAATCTTTTCCTGAGGATGTAATCATTCCCATCTATGAGAAGGCACTTCGTAGCATTCAGGAGCGCGAAGCCGCAAACGCCAAGGGCGAGTTCGATGAGGTTGCTACGTCCAAGGAAGACTACCACCACTGGTACGATGCTTCGAAGCCCGATACTGCCGCATGGAGCCATCTGCGCAGGAAGCTTACCGAGAAGATTGGTGAGGTCGGCACGTCGACTATTCATGAGGAATCCGGCAAGGTTGTCGGTCTTCTTGCTGATCCCGCGATGAAGAATCTGACCCATAAGGGTCTTGTCGTTGGCTACGTGCAGTCCGGTAAGACCGCGAATTTCTCGGCAGTTATTACCAAAGCGGTTGATGAGGGCTACCGTTTTATCATTGTTTTGGCGGGTATGTACAACAACCTGCGTCGCCAAACTCAGGAACGTTTGAACAGTGACGTCGTTCCAACTATTCGAGCTGCAAAGAAATCTGTTTATACTCTGACCAGCATCGAGGGTGATATCTCTTCGGACGCCGACAATCTTCTCAATGCTCTGCGCACTAACGGTGGCGTTGGTTTTGCCGTGGTAAAGAAACACTCTGGTCGTTTGAAGAACTTGCTGAAGCAGATGGAAGCCGCAAACCGTGAGGGTCTGCTGGATGACGCTCCCGTACTCATCATTGATGATGAGTCGGATCAGGCAACGCCTAATACCGCGAAGGAAGACCAGAAGTGCTCCGGTATCAACCTGTGTATTCGTAAGATTTGGGATCAGGTGCAGCAGGGCTCCTACGTGGCGTACACCGCTACCCCCTTCGCGAATGTTCTGATGGACCCCAACGATGACGAACGCTATACCGAGTATGTAGGCTCTGATGGCCTCGAAGATTCTGAAGAGGAAACTATCGAGCATTATCCGGGTCTATATCCCTCCGACTTTATCTACGCTTTGGAACGGCCGGAGGGGTACATCGGTGCATCCCGTATCTTTGGTACCCCTCTGTGGGCCACCGAAGATGAGGACGGCGTACTTGATGACGGCGCAAATGTTGATGCCTTGCGTGATATCGAAGATTGGGAAGCTGATATTCTGCGTCCTCCGACTCCGAAGGAGGAACGCGCCGGTAAGAGGTACGAGCCGGAGATGGTTCCCAGCCTCAAAGATGCAGTGCACTGGTTTATGATTGCCACTGCTCTTCGCCGTCTTCGTACGGGAAAGAAGCAGCACAGCTCGATGCTGATTCACTTCTCGTACAGGGTACAGACTCACTTCGAGGCTACGGATGTCATTGAAGAGTATATTGACGAGCTGAAGAAGGCATACGATACGCCCGAAATTAACGAGGCGATGCAGGACCTGTACGAGCGCGAGGTTGGTCGTATGCAGGCTATCCATCCCAACAAGTCATACCTCTCATGGGATGAGCTGAAGCTTGCTGTAGGCCAGACTATCCGCGAGACTAAGTGCATTGTGGAGAATGGTTCCTCAGAAGAACGACTGGAATACGACGACGCAGCGCCGGCTACCTATGTAGTCATTGGTGGTAATACCCTTGCCCGTGGTTTGACCCTTGAGGGCTTGATTAGCTCGTACTACCTCAGGACGAGCAAGACTTACGATGCTCTTCTGCAGATGGGCCGCTGGTTTGGTTTCCGTCCCGGCTATGATGACCTGATTCGTCTGTGGACCACCAGGGATCTTCAGGATGACTATCGCCACCTTGCCGGTGTCGAGGACGAGATTCGCGAAGAAATCCGGGCTGTGGGTAGCACTCCCAAGAGTATCGGTGTGAAAATTCGTACTCACCCCGGCTCGTTGCAGGTGACTGCCCGGAACAAGATGTATCACGCTACGACCGTCAGTGTTGATTACAGTAGAAAGCTCCATCAGCTGACTCGTTTCGAGGAGAAGAACGCCGAAATCCTGAACCACAATATTCAGGTGTTTGAATCGCTCATCAATTCTGTCTCTGGTACCCGTGAGGTACTGCGCGATAAGAACAACGGTAGCTATCTCTTCACCGGTGTGCCTGTGGATGTCGTGCTGTCCTACCTCAAGGACTTCAAGGCCCACTCCTCGCATTACGAAGCTGGCTCAGACAAGCTGGTTGAGTGGATTGAAAAGTACGCTGACCAGAACTGGAACGTTGTCGTCTACTCCGGCACCCAGAAGGATATGCCGCAGCAGAACTTTGCTGGTCTGGATATTCGTATGGCAACCCGTAGCGCGTACGTTAACTCCGAATCTGGCATCGCTAATCTGGGCGCTCTTGCTGTCGGCGATACCCCCATCGTTGATTTCAAGATTCTTGCTGAGTCTGGAAAGTTTGCGGATACCGAGTCATTGCAGGCTGCCAAGAGCCGCACAGCACAGCTGGACTTGCGTTACCTCGAGGGTAATATTCCGCTCCTGGTAATTTACGTCGTCAACCCCCATTCCCAGGCTAAGAAGGGCATCCGCCGTCGTGATCTTGACGCTGCGGCACCGGTCGTCTTGCACGCAGTGGTTCTTCCTCAGGTGGGGGGCTCCAACTACGGTAACTTCATTTCAGTTGTTCCTAAAACGATTGAGATTACGGAGTTTGATGAGGAAGAGCTGGATGAGAACAGCCCCATCCTGGCTGCTGCTGAAAGCGACGACGAGGGCGATTACAAGGAGTAACCTCAGGTAGCTTCTTGAAGACCCAAAAGTGGGTATAGGTTTCGGGGTGGCATTTCACCAGATAATGCCACCCCGGAGCTTTATACCCCTCTCATAACACACACCGTACGACTCAATAGCGCCCGCAACTTCTACAGGGCAAGGAGATAGTATCGTGAGCCTTAACTGGTTCCCCCTTCCTAAAAACACTGGTTCGATATCTGCTCGAGGTGCCTCACGTACCCTGGGTCGACCCAATCTGAGCCTGCTTGCTCTGGTCACCCGAGAGATGGCTCAGAACTCGTGGGATGCACGCCTCGAAGGGCACATGCCGGAGTTCGGTTGCCTGGTTCGGCACGCCAATCAGGGTGTACTGAATACTCTGCGGAACGAGGTGTTCGCAGCTGGTTTTGAGATTCACAGCAAGTACACCGGTCTAGACCAGACTTTTAACCGCGGCGACGTCTACTTCTTGGAGTTCTGGGACCGCGGCACTGTCGGTCTTGATGGCCCGGACCGCCCCGACGAAGCTGTTGAGGAAGGGGAGAGCCAGAACTTTGTTAACCTCACGATGAACCTTGGTAGCGATAACAAGGGTCAAGGTAACGGTGGCTCATACGGTTTCGGTAAAACGGCTGCTTTCAATATGAGCGAGTCTCAGTCCGTTATTTACTGGTCTGCCTTTAAGACCAAAACTGGCGAGATTGATTACCGACTTATTGCTGTTGCCCTCGGCAAAGAATATACGTATGGCGGTCGAAACTACACCGGTCGCCATTGGTGGGGATATGAGGGGCCGACAGTTAAGGGAACGGGTAACATTCTCCCGTTGACGGGAGAACCTGCTCGTCGACTGGGCGAGGCTATTTTCTCTCGTCACTTTAAGGACGGAGAAACTGGCACTTCAATTCTTATCGTTGATGCAAAGCCCGCAGAGCTTATGGAAGTATCAGACGATGAAGATAAGACTCCGGATGACCCGGGTCGAATTATTGACCGTTCCCACAAAAAAATTCAAAATATCGTGATGTACCATCTTTGGCCCAAATTGGATGTTGAAGATGGAAATAGGTCTATGGATATCAGGATTAATAATAACCCTGTCTTAATTCAGGAACTTAAGAATAACCCTGAATATAAGGGAATTGAGCAGCTGTGCATGGCTCTTATCGATGTCCGGAAAATGGCTGAGCTTCAAATAGTTAATTCTGACGCTGAGTCATTTGAAGGGGGTTTCCAGTATAAGAGCTTTGTTTTTAGACGACTGAAGGATTCCTATAATATTGGATACCTAAGGATTGCTCGAGGCAGGCACGATAATAACACTGAAGGGTTAATCTATCCACAAAACGCTGTGTGCTTGATGCGTAATGAGGCTGAATTAGTCGTCCAGTACCGAGAAGTGAATGGCCTGGATGACTCGAAGGCCACCTGGTATGGCGTTTTTAAGCCTGACGTTGAAACGGATGTTGCATTCCGAGAGGCTGAGCCTCCGGCCCATGACGAATGGAATCCGAGCTCTCTCGAAAATGCTGAACATAAGAAAATTGTTGTTTATGCTGCTTCGAATATCACGAAGAGCCTGAAAAGTATTTTTGAGACGAAAGATATCAAGCGTGATAGTGGATCGCTGGGTTCTTTGTCGAAGATTTCTCAGAAGCTTGCTCGGTTTAACCCCATCATGTCTGTGGGAGGAGGTGCTAATATCGCGCCGGTGGACGAGGAAGAATGTGTAAAAGATAAGAAGCGGCCTGGCGGCGTTGTTCGGCGCGCCTCTGTATCGATTGAGTCTGTGGTGATGGCTGGTGTTCATCCTCAGAACCCTGATTACGTGCGGTATCTCATTAGCTTCTCCTGCAGCAGTGCTTGGAAGGCCGGTCAGCGTGTAGGTATCAATGTCTCTATTGCAACCAGCGAGGAGAAGACTTTGAAGTACACGGACTCTCACGACCTTGAGCCTTCTTGGAGCGAAGGCTGGGGCCCTGACGCCAACGACACCCAAAAGGCGGGCCATGTTTATGTGCAGTGGGACGGCCCTGAAGATTCCGAGGAAAACCAGGGCTCCGTGGTCATCACGCTGCGTAAGGGTAAGACCTATATTTTTGAGGTGGAGGGCTAATAGCTATGGCAGGTAAGCGTGTAAAGGCATATCCTCATCTCACCCTTTTCCCACATGAGGTGGAATGGGGCGAATGGGATATTCGTACTCAGAACGGCGAAATTGTTGACCCGGAGAAGTTGCCCTCCAACTGGGATTACGACACTGATCTGGAACTCTCCATCTCCGTCAAAGTACGGCTTGAAGGAATCCGTCGAGTACTGGGCAATGAGGAGTCTCTGCCTCGACTGATTTGTGAGGTTCAGTGTCGACCGACCCACTGGAGCGTCATTGAAGAGAGTCGAGATGTTCAGCTCGATTCGGAATCATTTGTCGCGGTTGTTAGCGCCAAGGTTCCTGGACGTAAGGTTGCGGGAGAGCTGAAACTTCGAGTAGCTCTAGTGGCGGGTGCCCTAAATATCGATGGGTATAACACCGATGAAACTGCCTATATTGCTGTGCAAGAGGACAGCCTGTCTTTGAGTGCTAAGGGCGCTGGTATGCCGTTCTCACAGCTTGATTTCTCTCGAGTTCCTGGGTGGGATAAAAATGCTCCCTGGGTTATTCGATGCAAGGCAGATAACGCAGAAGCTCCGTATTCAAGGTGTATTAGAATATTTGTCAACACTAAACACCCGGCTTGTAATGCTTTGGTGCGAGGGGATGAAAAGGACTATGAAATTCTCGAGCCGGCACTTGCTCGGGATTTCCTCTCGAATTTAGTGAGAGAAATATATTTCTCCCACCTGGAAAATTCCTCAATGTATACATTTCCTAAGGAAGAAACAGAGGATAATTGTAAAGAATTTGAGGTTGTGGCACAAAGAGTTATTTATGAGAGTCTTTCAATGACCATTCCAGAACTTATTGACGCGTTAAAAAGGGATTGGAATTCCGTGCAGAGCAAGATTGACGGTGCTACCGGATACATGCAGAAGGGATGGAAGTAGATATGGTTCAGCAGAATGTAGAGCCTGCTCAGCAGGATACTAGCCCTGAGAATACTCAGGTGCCTGCAGAGCGGGAAGAACTGTATTTTTACTACCGATTGGAAGAACCAGTTAGCGAAGTACTTCTGGAGAAGTGGCAAAATTCTGGAGTTCCTATTCGCAATGTTGATTGCGGAAAAATCGATACCAATCTAGAAACTTTGAATATCGGTGGTAATGAGGTTCCGACTATTATCCTTGATAAATTACGTAGAATCATGGATTCTGAGCTCGAGAATCTGAAAGAAATCCCTCAAGATAGCGATGAATGGAAGTATGCCTACTCTCATCATATTGGTAAAGCGCTCTACGAAAATCTACATATGATTCGAGGGGAAGTCGAGTCTATTGAGGTATGGCAGTTTATCGGTCTATGCGTTCTTCCTACTGCGGCTTTTGCACGTTTTGCCCCGTCAAATAAGGACCGACATATCGGCAACCTGCGCCGCCACGTGCTACGTCGAACCTGGCTGACTTATGACCTCCTGGGTGAGGTTATGGATGAGGGAGGCTACCTCACGGAAGATGACCTCAACCAGATTCTTGACCGAACCTCTATCTCGACGAACCGTGATTTGGCGTTGGCTCTCGCTCGAACCCTAAACTCTGTGGGCGCACCCAGCGATTATGGTTTGGGTAGGGGAGCATCTGCTCGTAAGATTAAACGTAAAATTGCGGAAGAGCTCACGGTTCGTATGGGCGTTGAGATGGTGCAGCACAAATCGTACGATGATATGTGTGCACTCCTTGAGGGCATCAAGAAAGAGGTTATCGAGGACTTCAAGCTGCAGGAGGGTATTACCGAAGAACAGGATGAAGATACCTGGGATTCTGATTCCGAAGCTGCAGAAGACTATGAGTCAGAAGATATAGAAATCGAAGAGTCGGAAGACGTAGAGGTTGAAGAGCTGGAAGACTCAGAAGACTTGGACATCGAGGCTGACGAGTACGACGAAAGCCACTACGAGTATTTCTCTGATGAGGAATCTGAAAAGGAAGAAGAATCTGCAGATCTCAAGGTTGCTGAGGACATCGAACCCGCGGAACCTGAAGCTGAAGAATCTGATGCTGAGGAGTTTGAGGCTCAGGAACCTGCGGAACCTCAACCGTTCTTCGTGCCGGTTAACGAATTCCGCGAATCAAACCTCTTCAGCCCAACGCAGTATGGGTACTACGTTGACGAGGAACCCGAGGAACGTCCGTTACGTCTTCGAACTCCGCAGAGCAAGCTCAAGGCTAAGCTGGAAAAGGAAAGCCCTGAGATAACCGCAGATGAAGAAGCTAATGGGCAGTCTTCTGAAGCTAAGACTCACAGGAGCAAGCTCACGCCTCCCAAATCTAAGATGGGACAGTTCTGGGATAACATGCCCTGGAAGCGATAAAAAGTAAGAAGCCCCCTTGCCTCGGTTCAACAAAGAACCAGCACAAGGGGGCTTCGCTATATCTGTGGAGCAGAAGCCTAATGCTTCTTCTTCGGCTCACACGCCACGCCGTCACCGTCTTTATCTAGACCAGGGCGGTAACCCGGCTCGCCACGATGCAACGGTGCCGCACCCGCAGCAATAGCCGCATCACAATTCTTGTAATAAACACTCGACTGCGCCGGAGCCTGCTGTGCAGGAGCCTCAGCCGCCGGAGCCGGTGCCTGCTGGACGGGTGCCTCCGTAGCTACCGGAGCCTGCTGAACAGGTGCCTGCTGCGCGGGAGCCTCAGAAACCGGAGCAGCCGGCGCCGCCACAGAAGGCGCCTCAGCTGCCGGTGCCTGGGACGGTGCCTGCGCGGGAGCCTCAGTCGTCGGAACAGGCGACGGGGTTACCGTCGGGGTAGGAGACTCCGAAGGAGACGCACTCGGCGTCGAAGAAGCAGTAGGGGAAGCCGAAACAGAGGGGCTAGCCGAAGCAGAGGTCGACGATGACGCAGACGGCGTAGACTTCGGAGCACGAACAGACGAAGAGCAACCAGTCAGAAGCAGAGCACCCGCAAGAACACCAGCGGTCGCGGCGTGAATTTTCAACACAATATTCCTTTAAAAGTGAGTGGACAAGCGTGTTCACCGTAGAACACACACTCCAGTGTAAAGGAAAACCGCCCCACCCGCAGACAATATCGAGCCGCCCACAAAGAGTCCAACAAGGAAAGATACAATGTGCGGGCACAGCAAAGCCCCCTCGCACCGGTTCAACCAAGAACCAGGATAGGGGGGGCTTTCGCTCAATCTAGGGGACGCCAGCCAGGGCGCTAGGGGAGTAGCACCCCAGCCGAGCCTCCCTCGGCAGCTACTAGGAGCAGTTGCCGTTCACATCGCAGGACGCGCCAGCAGTAGCCGAGCCCGCCTCCGTAGCATTGTTACCTGCCGCGTCACCAGTCGCGCCCGCCAGCGGGTTCAAAAACTCCACACGGTGAGTCTCCTCCCACACCTGACGCAGCGCCTGCACCAGCATCTTCGCAGGCTGCGCACCACTGACCGCCCACTTCGACTCAATCAAGAAGAACGGCACACCATTAATGCCCAGCTGACGCGCCAACTGCTCATCGGCACGCACATCCGCCGCGTAACGGTCGCTCTTCAGAACCGCCTCAACCTCAGCAGTATCCAGACCAATCTCAGAAGCAATATCCAGAATTGACTCGTGATCCTGCACCGAACGGCCCTGCGTAAAGTACGCCAGCTTAAACGCCTCCTGCGCCGCCGACGCCAAACCCTGTTCCGCCGCATAGTGAATCACACGGTGCGCATCAAACGTGTTACCGTACCGTGCCTGACGCCAATTGAAATCCAAACCCACCTCGCGGGCACGCTCCGCCAACGACTCCTGGCTCGCAATCGCCTGCTCCAACGACATCTGATACTTACCGGCAATCATCTCAGGTAGCGAACCGGCAGGATGCTCCGTAGCCGACGGGTCCAGCTCAAAACTATGCCACACCACCTCAACCTCGTCACGGTGCTCAAACTCGGCGAGCGCCTGCTCCAGGTTACGCTTGCCCACGTAGCAGAAGGGGCACACAATATCGGACCAAATATCAATACGCATGTTATCTATTCCTCTCATACTCGGATGCGGCACGTTGCCGCCTGTATGCTCACCTAACGCCCCGGCTGCCGTGTTTATTCCCGGCTATTCCCAGCGTTATTCCCCAGCGGGTGTTCCCCAGGGTTTATTCCTGCCGGGTACGGCAAAGCCCCCTCGCGCCGGTTCGTACAGAATCTTCTGTACAGGAATATCCGTACAGGAACCGGGTCAAGGGGGCTTAGCACACGCGAAATACGCGACCCTATCGGCGGGCAGCCGCCGGTGCGGTCGTGGCAGTAGCCGCGGGTGCGGCGGTCGCACGAGCAGGCGGAGCCGTAGTGGTTGCCGCCGCAGGGGCGGTCGTAGCCTGCTGGCTTGCCGCTACCTCATCCTCATAGCGGGTAGTCGGCGCCTGAGTCGGAGCCTCAGTAGTCGGCTCCGGGGTAGGGGTAGGCGCCTCCGTAGTTGCCTCGGGGGAGGGGGTGTTCTCCTCCGGGGTGGGGGTCGGCGAAGGAGCCGCCGCCTTAATCTCTTCCTCGGATGCGTCACCGTAGTAGTCACGAACCGTCACCGCAGTCAGGCCGCGGTCATCAATCAGGCCCTTCACCTTATCCAGGATCGGGATGATCGTCTCGTAGTTCAGGTGGCCCAGCACAATCTGCTGCGGCAGCATGTAGCGGATGCAGCGCATGTAAATCACGCGGTCGCTCGTCTTCGCCTCGTCACCGGTAGTGCCGTTCCACATGACCGGGCGGGTAAAACCAATCTCACCGGCAGCCTTCAGAACCGCATCGTTATAGCGGCCGTACGGCGGGCGGAAGTAGGGCTTCGACGAGACACCGAACATGCTCATAATCTCGTCCTCGTTACGCTGCAGCTCTTCCTTCACACCCTCAGCATCCAGGGTGGTCAGGTCGGCGTGGTTGTACGTGTGGTTCGCAACCTGAATCTGACCGCTCTGAACCAGCGGACGCAGCAACGACACATGCTCCTTAAAACCGGTGTAAGAAGCGTTAATGAAGAAGGTCAGACGAGTATTCGTACGCTTCGAGAACTCCGCGTAGCCGCGAATCGCCTCCGGGCTTGCGCCGTCATCAACAGTCCACGCAACATACTTGCCGTCACCAATGAGAGAGTTACCGATGCCGGGCCATTCGCGCGGCTTATCAACCGGGTTGCCAGCAGCGGCAACCGTCGGCGAATTCGTGGGTGCGGGGCGAGTAGCAACAGTAGTCTCGCCGCCAGCCTGATACGGAGTGAAATTACCGCTGGTGCCGTCGTAGTCATTCGACTTCTTCGAGCAGGCGGCAATCAGCGGAAGCATAGCAGTGCCGAGCACAAAAAGTCGGCGGTTAGGCTGTGAGTGGGTCATACTCTCCAGGATAACGCCCCCACCTGCAAGGAACGAATCTGAACAGCGAATACACCCTAAATAATGTGCACATCACACCCCGCGCTCAGCACCACAGTATTAATAGGTATAAAAACTAGGTATAAGAACACAAAATCCTAAAGCCGCAAGCCGGTAACGCTCCGCTAAACTAGTGGGATGGAGAATTTGGGCACTCACGAACTGCGCAACCTTGTGAACGATGCTGCCGACGAGGCAGTCAACATCGGCTACCGCGTTGCAGACCGGCTACACAGGTGGCGCGAAAAGCGCGCCATCGCCGCCGGTCGCGAGCCTATCCTCGTGCCCACCGAAGGCTACGGACGCGCCGCCTCCGAAGGAAACCCCGGCTGGGTCCGCATCATCGCCCGCGCACTCTACAAGACGGTCAACCTCGAACGCTTGCTGCAGGTCGTAGAAGGCACCCAAGACACCGCCAACCCCATGCGAGGCTGGCGCTCCTTCACCGCAACCGCAATGTCCGATGCGCCCGTCACCATCGTCATCGACGGCACCAAATATGAGGCGTACACCGACCGCGGCGGCGTGCTCGACGTCAAACTCAGCATCGACCTGGAACCCGGCATCCACGAAGTCATCATGTACGTGCCCGGCTCCCGCGCCGTAGCAACCAGTGTCTACATCGTTCCCGAAAGCCAGAAGCTCGGCGTCATCATGGACGTCGACGACACCGTCATGGTCACCATGCTGCCGCGCCCCCTCGTCGCCGCCTGGAACTCCTTCATCCTCGACGAGCACGCACGCATCCCCACCCCCGGTATGGCGGTCATGACCGACCGTATCCGCCGCAGCCACCCGGATGCGCCGTTCATGTACCTGTCCACCGGCGCCTGGAACATCACCCCGACCCTGCGCCGCTTCCTCAGCCGCAACGGCTACCCGCGCGGCACGTTCCTGCTCACCGACTGGGGCCCCACCCCCGACCGCTGGTTCCGCTCCGGCACCAACCACAAGGTCGAGTCCCTACGCCGCCTCGCCGAGGAATTCCCGCAGATGAAGTGGATCCTCGTCGGCGACGACGGGCAGCGCGACCCGTACATCTACAACGGCTTCGCGGTACGCTACCCGGACAACGTGGCGGCAATCGTCATCCGCAACCTGACCGTGGGGGAGACCATGCTCGCCTCCGGCCGCGTATGGAGCGACTACCGTGCTGAGCAGATGATGCGCTCGCCGCTGTGGATTGAAGCCACTGACGGCGTAACACTGAGTAAAAAACTGCGTGAGCTGGGCCTGATCGATTTCTAGGCGGCTGCCGCGCCGGTACTTCTTGCCGGTTGCTAAAACCAGCGCCGATACCCAGTAAACCCACCGCAAATACCGTGAAATACCGGTATATGCGGTGGGTTTTGGTGTTTCAGCGGAATTAACCAACTTAAACCCACGACACACCGGCTACCGAAAAAGAGTTAAAAATCTTTTCTACAGCCTTAATCACACAGCTTAAACCCGCTCGAAGGGGGTTAACCCCCGCCTTTAAGAAAGTCCGTTCTGCTTTAAAACCGCGCCGTTCCGCGCAAGGACGGGCAAGAGTTAAGATCTCTTTAAAATCAAGCCCGAATCTGCCGGGTTTTATGCCCCCGA
>ERZ772952.101-NODE-101-length-18314-cov-16.4101_pt1 | contig 18314 bp, 10 predicted proteins | sample MGYA00580686_ERZ772952 | MGnify/ENA primary metagenome ERZ772952 (study PRJEB29015, sample SAMEA2738074) | human oral metagenome | biome: human oral; feature: human-associated habitat; material: saliva | place: China | collected 2213 ... | reverse complement strand
CGAACCGCGCGGGAACCGGTTGCGAAAACCAGCACGTCGTAGGGGTACTCGTTGCCCTCGGTGTCAGTGACGACGCGGCGGGTGCGGTCAAGCTTCTCTGCGTGGCAGTTGTTGACCAGGTTGATGTTCTCTGCATTCCACAGTTCGGGATCGCCGAGGGTCAGGTCCTTCTCGGTGTCCTTGAAAATCTGCTCGATAGCAACGCGGTCGTAGGGGATGTAGGGCTCGTCGTTGAGGACGGTGATGGTGTCCGCAGCGCGACCGGTAGCTTCAGCGCCTTCGTGGTACGCGCGTACAAAACGCCACGCAGCGGGGCCTGCGCCGACAACGAGAATGTTGCGGGGGGTGTGCGACATGGATTTTCCTTCCTAGTTGTAATGCAGGTAGTTCATGGCGCTTATCTACCCTCAGCGTGCGACTGGACCGTGCCCGGCGTTGGAACTCCTAGTTTCCGTACCGTTGGGCTCGTATCTGATGCGTACCGAGTAGTTGAAGCGCCCGCTTCTTTAGAATGCATCTGAAAATTACGAAACATTTTTGTGTGGGATTATGTTGTTTTTTCAGGCAGTCAAAAGGCGTTTTAAACTACGACTTTTATCGTACACGCTAGCGCGGGGTTGAAGTATCGAAAATCCGCATTTTTTGGGAAAATTTTCCAAAAAAATCCGCGGAATACCGGGCTAGAATAGGGTATTCTTACCTTATCTAGACTTAATTTAGGTAAGGCTAATCTATGAAATTTGAGGGTGTCTTTTTAGGGTAAAAATAACCTTTAGCACCCTCCGCGCGCCCCATTTCCAAATGTGGGTTTCATAAGGTAAACTCCAAACAAAGAACACACGAATCGCTATTGTGTCCTGCACCCCGCGCGGCGCAGACCACCACTTCGAAAGGAAACCCCCATGGCTGAGAACTGGGTACGCATCTGCGCCGAATCTGACCTCGAAGAAAACTGGGGTGAAGTCGCCCTGGTCGACGGCTACCAGTACGCCATCTACAAGACCAAGCACGGCATCTTCGCCAGCGACCACCTCGACCCGCACAGCCAGGCACTGGTCCTCGCACGCGGCATCGTCGGTGAGAAGAACGGCAACCCCACCATCACCTCCCCCCTCTACAAGGAGGTCTACGACCTGACCACCGGCGAGTGCCTCTCTGACCCCTCCTACTCCATCAAGGTCTACCCCGTAGAGGTCCGCGACGGCGACGTCTACCTCAAGACCGCCTAAACGTTCAGCCACCTACGGCTACTCAAACACAGCAACACAAAAAACCTCGGGACCATGACGTCCCGAGGTTTTTTGTATTAACACTTTCAGCCTTACGAGCGCATCTACACGCACCGCAAACCTGAGTTGTTAGGCGGCATCCAGCTGCGCAATAGCCGCATCCATGCGGTCAATAAAGCACTCCGCCACCACGGCAGCAGAAGCGCCACCCTGCGCGTTCACCAGCGGCGCGGCAACCTTCACCGGCACACCGGTCGACTCAGCATCACGGCGCATCTTACCGGCAAAGAAACCCTCCGCCAGCAGGTAGGTTGCAGCAAACTTAGGCTGATGTTCGGCAACGACCTCGTGGAACTTCGGATCAATCGCGGCAATGAAGCCGTGATGCACCGGAACGTGCAACTCCTCAGCCAGCAGCTCAGCCGCACGGCTCATGTCCGCGCGACCATCAGCGCGGGAAGAACCCGCCGCACCCTGAACCACGGGGCCGTCGCCGGGAGTCCAGCCAGCTTCCTCCAAGCGGGCGCGGGTCAGCGCGGCAAGGCGCGCATCCGGGCCCAGAGACTCACCGATGCTGATGCGCTCAATGCCGCTATTGCGTGCGGCACGGCGCAAATCCACCTGAGTGTGGAAGCCGGTCGACAGCAGAATCGGCACAATCACGCAGGGCTCATCCTTGGGCAGGGAGGCTGCGGCATCATCAACGCTGGGAGATTCCACATCCACATATGCGGCGTGGACACGGTACTCCACACCGTCATTACGCTGAGCGAGCAGGAACTTAATCTGCTCACGAATCAGCGTGATAGCCTCGCGACCGGCGACCGAGTCGGTGCCGTGCGAGGTTGCGATTACATTCAGAATAGTCATATTTCCATTGTATGAAAGGAACACCCCGCTTCCCCACTCATAAACGAGTGACGAAGCGGGGTGTTGCGCGAAGGCTAAATCTTAGCTCTTGCGGCGGCGTGCCACAACCAGTGCGGTACCTGCAGCCAGGGTGATAGCACCAGCTGCTGCGGCGAACATAGCGCCGGATGCGCCGGTCTGAGCCAGCTTCGAGGAGGAGCTACCGGAGGTGGAGCTTGAAGAGCCACCTGCAGAAGAACCGCCACCGAGGGAGGAACCACCGTTAGAGGAACCACCATTGGAACCGCTCACACCCAAGTTGTCGGATGCGCCGGAACCAGCGTCAGAGCCGCCATTCGAGCCGTCCTTGTGGCCGGCAGTGTTCTGGTCGGCGGTGCTGCTCTCAGAAGCGGAAGCGCTCGCGGAAGCAGAGGCGCTCGAAGATGCCGATTCGCTCGCCGATGCGCTCACCGAAGCGCTGCTGGAGCTGCTTGCGGAGCTCGACGCGCTCGCAGAAACACTCGAAGAAGCAGACGCGCTAGCGGACGCCGATGCGGACGCCGATGCGGACACGGTCGCCGAGGGGGTCACGGCGGGAACGCTCGGAACCGCGGTCGGGGATGCGCTCACCGATGCGCTCGGGGTTACAGACGCGCTCGGGGCGACAGAAGGTGCCACGGACGCGGTCGGCAGAGACGGCGAGGTGGGCTCCTCCGAAGGCACTGCGGTGGGTTCTGCGGTCACGCTGGGCTCAGCAGTTGCTGAGGGTGCCACGGTCGGAGCAACAGTCGGCTCAGCGGTCACGGTAGGCTCAGCGGTTGCAGAAGGCTCAGCAGTCGGTTCTGCGGTCGCAGTGGGCTCAGCCGTTACCGAAGGCTCCGCGGTAGGCTCAGCGCTTGCAGAAGGCGTCATGGTGGGTTCTGCAGTTGCAGAGGGTGCCACGGTAGGCTCAGCGGTGGGAGCAACGGTCGGCTCAGCAGACTTAGTGGGCTCCGCGGTGGGGGCAACAGTCGGCTCAGCGGTAGGTGCCACGGTCGGAGCAACGGTCGGCTCAGCAGACTTGGTCGGCTCGGGTGCCTTAGTCGGCTCAGGAGCCGGTGCCGGTGCCGAGTTCGCTGCCAGACGGTTCAGCCACAGCTGATCCTCGTAGGTGTTCGGGTTCTCGAAGCTGGTCGGGTAGATAATATCGCCGTTGGGCAGTTCGAGAGCGTTGTAGCCGCCGCTCTTGTCGGTCTTACGCATCGAGGAGAGCACCACCTCGTTCACCTTGTTCAGGGTGTCATCCATGAACACCAGGCGGGAGCCGGATGCGTCCACCACGACCACGTTACCCGCGCGGGTCAGGAACATGGTGGCAACCTCGGTCTTCTCGAAGCCCTCAAGGGTTGAGGACTCGCGGACCACGCTGAAAGCACCGTTCTCGTACTTGAGGACCTGGACCTTACCGCCGGACCAGTTGTTCCAACGGTAAATGTAGCCCTTGGGGCTGACCAGGGTCGAGGACAGGGTGGTGGTGTAGCCCTCGGGCGAGGAGTTCGGCACCAGGGACACGCCGTTGCTGCTCAGGTGCAGCAGGTGGCCCTTCTGGACCACTTTTTCGCCAGACGCATCGTAGATGGAGGTCGACGGCGCGTACACGAAGCTGCCGTCGGGCAGCGGCGCGAGGGTCACGGTGTTGTTGGAGAACGAATCGCCGTAGTACTCATCGAGCGAGTAGGCGTTCACAACCTGCGGGTCGATGGAGTCGGGCTTCGGCAGAGCCTGCGAGGTTGCCTTGCCAGATGCGTCAATAATGGTCAGCTTGCCGCCGCCCTGACCGTCAATGCTGAGGATGCCCCAGGTGTTGTTGGCGGGGTTGTAGCCGATTGCCTTGACGGTGTTGGCGCCGAGCTCCGCGTCAGAGTAGATACCGGAGGAGACGAGCTTACCCTCAGCGGTCACGGTGTACAGCTCGGGCTTGTTGGTCTCGCTGCCGATGACGAGCATGCGGTTGCCGTCAGCGTCCACAGCGAAAACGCCCTTGATTGCCTTCAGAACACCGGTGTCGGTCATCTTCAGGTTGGAGCTGTTCAGCACGGTGTAGGTGGTGTCGCCACTGAAGCTCGGGGGTGCCACGTGCACGATGTGGTTCTGGCCCAGACGTGCGGTGTTCTGGGGCTGGTTCACGCCCGCACCGGTGTTGTAGGACTCGGCGGCGCTGTAGGCGCTCTTGGGGGCGTTAGCTGCGCTACCGGTGTAGGAGATGCTCAGCGGGTCGAGGCTGGCGCCTTCGTTGTAGAAGTCGGAGAAGGCGTGGTTACCGTCGGCGGTCAGGTTCGCGGAGATGCCGCTGATGCTGACCACGCCGTCCTTCTCGCTCTGCTTGGCGGTGCCGGTGCTCAGGGTAGCCATCTTGACCTCCATGGGGCCCTCGAACTTGCCGCTGGCGTAGTTCTTGGTGCGCACGGTCATGTAGAGGGAGCCGGTGCCGTCAGCGAGGTTCAGTTCCACGCGGGGGTTGGAGAAGGTGAGGTTCAGGGCGCAACCGGTTTCGGGGTCCTGACCTTCGGCGCAGTGGCCGGTGAACCAGAGGCGGCCGGCAGCCTGCAGGGTGACCTGCTTGCCGTCTTCAGAGACGGTGGTGGAGGTCGGGGTGAAGGTGAACTGCTTTGCGGTTGCGTCCCAGGCTGCACCGTCGGTCATTTCGCGGGGCATACCGTTATAGGACAGGAAGGAGGCGCGCACGCCCCAACCGAAGGACGCGCCAGCGGTTGCCTGGTCGCCTGCTGCGACGTTCTGTGCGGCAACGTTCTGGGCAACAATATTAATGTTCTCGGCGAGAACGGGTGCCAGGGGCAGGGCGACAGCGCCAGCAACGGCGAGGGCGCAGGCTCCCTTGGAGAGGCGGGTGCTAGATGTGAAAATCTTCATTGGTGTGTATCCATACTATCGACATTGTTAGGACAGGCTTACTATATCGACAGTATGAGTATTTCTCAACATCAGATTCCAAGAAACCGTTTTATGACAGAACGCCCCACCGCACACTGACAGGAATACAACTACCCCACGCCAGCACGCCGCCCAAGCACCAGGGAACAAGCACCGGGGGCCGCCACTCCCCCGGCCTCTAGGCAACTAATCCTTCTTCGAGGTGTGCGCACGTGACACGCCCAGGGCACCAAGAATCAGGCCGCCACCCAAAATTACCAAAATCGGCAGAAGAGGCGAGCTCTTACTCGTATTGCGGGTAATCTGCGCCTCCATTGCCTTCACGCCATCCGGCGACCCGTGCTCAGTACGAACCTGAGAGGAAGAACCATTCAGAATCGCGGCACGGCGAGACTGCGCCGCCGAGTCAATACCCGAAGGCAGATTAGAGTCGGGGGTCGGCACCTGAACAGGCTGCGCCTCCTCAGTGCGGTACCCCAGAGCCGAGGAAGACTCGGTAACAGAACCACCCGAGGGGCGCGGAACAGAAATCGTGGCGTCCTTAGTGCCCGGAGCCATGGCGGTATCAGCCTGAATACCGCGGGTCTTAGACCTAGATCCTGCGGCGGGTGTGCTCGCGCCAGATGCACCTGCAGAATCAGTGGTAATCGTAGGATTCGCAGAAGGTTCCGCAGCCGATTCACTCTCGTTCTTAGAGGAAGAATCAGACGACGAGCCACCATTCTCGGCAGAAGCCTGAGTCACCGTAAAACGAACCGTATTCAGCTGAAGGTTGCCGTCATTGGCGGCGTCAAATGCTGCCACCAGGTACGTCTTGCCGACCTGCAAGGACGCGCCGGGCACGCCAATCACCGCCTCGAAAGCACCGGCAGAAATGGATTCTGGACCAACGTGTACAATGGCGAGCGCATCACCCACAGTGTTGCCGTTGGAGTCGATTTCCATGACGATCAGGTCGTAACCCTTCTCGTTCTGAGGGAAGTTCGTGGCACGGACCGTGACGGGCTTTGTGTCATCCTGAGAGTTACCCTGCGAGTCCTGAATGGACATGTGCGCCTTACCCTCGCGCTGGTTTATCGGGTCATGCACGCTGGTGTCTTCGGAGACAGAGTATCGACCAGAATCTTTGTTCTTCCGGTTGTCTACGGTACGGCGAACCGTGTCACCGCCCGCATCGGTGGATGAGGTGGCGGTAGTTGAGATGGCGGTGGGCGAAGGCAGGTTTACAGTTTCAGGGGTTGATTGAGGAGTCGCCTCGGCAGTTTCTGCTTCTTCGCGCTCAATGTCGACCGGCGGTTCGGTGGGCTTTGCCTTACCGTTGCGCGGGTCAGCGGCCTCAACCAGGCGGTTGTCCCGCTCGGTCACGAAGAATTCGTAGGAGACGCCGTGCACGGTATCTTCCAGAACAATGACGTACACGACGTTAGAGTCCGTTGCCGGGCTCATCAGCAGGCGGAACTCCCCCTCCTTGGTCCCCTCAGTTAGGGTCGGGCTTTCCAGCACGGAGCCACCGTACTCACCGGAAGGGGTGTAGAAGTTCACGTCAGCCAGAACACTGGAGGCCTCCAGATTTTCAGGGAAGCCCGTCCAACGTAGAAGGTAGCCGCCATCCCTAAGCTGCGCCTTCATGGTGATTGTGGAGGCTGCGCTCTGCGCCTTCTGGTTGTCTTCAGCCTGGTCCGCGTTCAATGCGGAGGGTTTTAGCATGGCAGAGTGCGTCGTGACGGGGGCTTCCGCTGCGACGGAGGGTACAACAAGCCCACACTGAAGCCCCGCAACCAAAATGGTTGCGGTGACAATACGGTGCTTCGCTGAATAAATACTCATGCAATGCGTCTTTTCGTGGTGGAATTGTGCGCACTACTGCTCGTTCTTCACGTGCCGTGGGGAGCCCTTCGGGAGCGTCATGCGCCCGGACTCGTCGTACCACGCTCCGCTTCGTATTTCAGGTGGCGAAGACCTGACAATAGCTCGCATCTATTTATCGGTTATGTCAACCCTATCACGACCTTAAGGTTTATTCATGCGAGGGTAGAGTTTTTTTGAACACCCTGAACATACGAATTACCCCCGCTATCTGCGTCTACAGATAGCGGGGGCGAACATTCCTCATGAAACAAAGAACATAATATACAGAGCCGTCAAAAAAGCACTGATGAGGAGAATTAGCCGCCGAGGACTCCCCTGCGGTGAGCCATCCATGCGGCACCAACCACCAGCATCAAGCCAGCACCTCCAAGAACCCAGAAAGCTACACCGTGCTGCGCGACCTCTTCACCAGCAGGAGATGCTGCGGAAGCTACAGCCTTCACGCCATCCTGACGATCAGCATTCGCGTTGGAGTGCACCTGGGTGACGTTCGAGTTCACCGTCGCGGAACGAGTATTAGACTCGGAGTGAACCACGGGAGTGAAACCCTTATTGCCACTACCAGAAGCTGCCGACGCCGCTTTTTCTTCATCCGTCAGAGCATCCATGTTCGCAGCAACAGCGATCGACGCCGGGTCAGACCCCGAGCTGTACGCCGAAATCTGGTTAGTGCGGGTCGGTTCAAAAGCCGAACGCGGACTTATCGTACGTGCCTGAGCCAAAGCCAGAAGGGCCTGACGCTGACGCTCCGCCTTCGCTTCCTTTGCCTTGGACATGGCGCTCACCGCATCCAGGGTGGAGCGGGGCGCACTCGTGGCAGACTGGCCTGAGCCCGACTGGGTTGCATCAGAGCGGGTCGAGACGGCGCTAGCAGCGGAGGAGCTACCCTGAGTAGCGCCGGTCGACTCTGCCGCGTTAGTGCTGGGCGTGAGCGATGCGTTGGCATCCTGGCTGGGCATCCCATCCTTCGTCGAGGAGGTTGCGCTACCGGTCGCCTCGCCGCTGACTTTGAATCGCACCGAGACAACTTCTTCCGCGTACTCAGTATCGTCCGCACGGACCAGGTAAGCGGTGTACACCGAGCCGGTCTTCAATAGAGAACCGGGCATACCAATCTCTTCCTTGAACCCGCCATTGACGATGCGATTAGAGCTGATGTGCGTAATGGACAGCGCATCGCCCTTGTGGTTGCCACTCATATCGGTTTCAACCACAATCAGGTCGTAGCCAGCCGCGTTTGCGGGCAGGCGCTCTGCACTGATGGTCACCGGCTTGGTTTCCTTATCAGAGCGCACCTCAGCATACGCAACCTTCAGTTCCGAAACGCTCAGGGTCTGAGTATCACGAGAAGAGCTCGATCCACCCGGGACCTGTTCCAGCTTCTGAGTGTGAGTTTCAAGATCCGGGTGTTCAGAAGAATTCGAGTGTTCAGAAGAATCAGAGGGAATCTCCACCTTGACCCTATCCTTGCTACCCTTCTGATCTGCAGCCTGCTGGTTCTTCTGCTCCTCTTCACGGAGCTTCTCCAGCGCCTTCAGCTCATCAATGGTCGGCACATGGTGGGCACTCTCCTTCTTATCCACCTTATCCACCATAACCTCGTCAGAGTCATCTTCAACGGGAATAGTGTGCGGTGCGAGGGAGCCTCCAGAAATCATGAATTCGCCGTAACCCGCGTCGGAGGTCATCAAATCCATGGCACTAATGGAGTAGTAGCCTTCCTGGAGCATCTGCGGCAGCTCGAAGGTGACGAGCATCGAGCCGTCATCAGCGCGCTCGACCTGCAGGGCAGACGGCTCGTAGGTGTCAGATCCGAGCAGCATGCCAGAGGCGCTGTAGTACTGCAACACCAAGTAGACCTTGGATGCGTCACCCACATAGCCACCTTCGTAAAGGGGTGCAAGCTTCAGGGTCGCTTTGCCATCCTTAATGGACTGCACGCGAATCTCGATGGTATCGACCTCAATTTCAAGGTCTTCATAAGGGCAACTCGAATCAAATTCGTTATTAACTAGAGCCGCCAGACAATCATTCACATTAATTGCTTCAGCCTCTACTGCGGAGGCGCCAGGAAGCACAAAAGCACTTGCGCCTAGAGCGGCAGCAAGCGAAAGAGCATGAATGCGTTTCGGAAGTCGAGTGATAGTCATGTGTGCCATTTCAATCGATATAGACGCAAAGCGTGGACTAGGGAAGGCTCACCACAAGCCGGTGTTTCTATCCAGGTATTTGCGCACCAGTATGTCGGTTACATCCCAGCCTAACATAGATATTGCACTAATTGTTGCATTGCATTCATGTGCTAAAACTTCATGGTGCAACAATTGCCGAAATAAAAGGGAATTAAATACTTTACCGAGATATAAATAACGCAAAATTCGAATGCCATAAATATTCCCAAGAGTGCACCAAAAAATATTTTTTACACCGCCCCAGGCGCAACAGGCCAAAGCGCAACAGACCACCACACAACAGGGTCGACATCCGGGTACACAGACAACCAGGCATGCAGGCAACCAGGCGCGCAAAAGGCACCCCACCGAACACGCACCCCATCAGCACGCACCCGGCAGAGCGCCTCCCACTCAACGACTCCCCTACAGAGAGCCACACGTCTCACGCGCGAAGATCCAGAATCCGGAGCTATTCAAGCAGGGCTACTCAGCTCCCAGCTCCTCAGCATCCTCAATGCGACGACGATACACATTAACCGCCACAGCAGTACCCACAAAGGCAACCGAACCCAGAAGAGCAATACTCAGCGGCAAGGTACCCTCCGGCAGAGGGCCGTTATCCTGGGCGCTCGCCTCCAGCTTCGAACCGGAAGAATCACCGCGCGACTTCGAGCTACGCGTATAGAAGCTACCCGAACCCGTAGCACCCGCATTCTCCTGCGGCGAAGAAACAGTCACCGTCTCCCCCTCAAGAGGCTGGTAACCCAACAGGTTCACCACGGTACGACCGGGCAGCATCACCGCATAACCAGACATCACCAGCGTCGAAGGAACCACCGCAGTCTCAGCCACAGAACTACGAGCCTGCGCGGTAATCGCACGCGCAGACTGCTGCGCCTGCATAATATAGCCCAGAGCGCCATCCGCCGACGGAATCTTAGCGACAGAATCAGTCACCAAACCCTGAGCGTCTGCAGAGGCATCTGAAGAGCCCACAGGGCTCACATACCCCGAAGGAGCCGAAGGGCTCACCCGCTGATTCGCCTCAGAAATCACCGGGGCCAGCGGGCGAACAACAGTATTCGTATGCCTCGGAGCCGGATCAACAGGAACAGCACGCTGAATCACGCTCACACCAAAAGTGCTGGTCGCCATGAGCTTCAGCTCCTCAGTGGAGTCACCACCCACCACAACCACACGGTAGCGCTTACCCGCATTCAAAGAAGTGCCGGGAACCTTCAAATCAGCAGAGAAAGAAGCATCAGCCACCTGCTGAGGGCTCACATGCGTGGTCGCCAGCGGCGAACCCACGGCACCACCATCGGCAGGCATTTCAAAGACCATCACGTCATAACCCAAGCCGCTCTCCGCCACGTTCTTAGCGCGCACGCTAATCGGCTGCACCTCATCCGAACCGCGCAGTTCTGCGGTAGAAATTTCCAGGGTCGCCTCGCGGGTCTCCGCGGGAGCCTGATCAGAGCGGGAGTGCACCAGCAGGCGGTCCTCGGTCACCTCAGCAGGCGCCGCATCATCAGCAGAAGAGCTCGCCGAGGCAGAAGCACTGGCAGACGCGCTCGCGGATGCACTCGCCGACGCATTCGCCGAGGCGCTAGCAGATGCACTCGCGGAAGGACGTGCCGAAGCGCTCTGCGAAGCAGACGGCGCCTCAGAAGGTGCCGGGGCAATCGTCGGGCGCGGGCTATCCTTCGCGGCACTCGGGGATGCGCTGGGGCTCAGGGACACCTCGGGGGCGGGGTTCGCCTCCACGCGGTTAGCGCGGGGAACACCGGGGGTGTCGGGGAAGAAAATGTTCTGGCGGCTAGCCATAATCTCATCGGCTGTTACACCATGCTCAGGCATAAACTCAACGGAGACAGTCTCGCCGTTGCTTAGATTCTCAATTTCGACCATGTACGGCTGCTCAACATTGAGGCGCTGGTGAATGCTCAGCTCCATGTTGCCTTCTTCATTCTTTGAGGCAGTCAGCTGAGCATCAGGTACGGTCATAGTGGCGACAATGCCATCCTCAACGGAGATGGCAGACAGGCGAACCTTCACCTGATCCAGGGAAGTTACACCGCTGACCTGCAGGAGAGTGTAGTCGCTAGTCTGGGCCAGCAGATCCAAGGTGATGCTGTGCTGAACGACGTCGGCGGCAACAGTAATGGGAAGTTCAGGCTTCGGAGACAGCTGAGTCTGCGCATAAGCGGCAGATGCGAAGGTAGCGGGGGCCAGAGTTGCAGGCGCGACGGAGCCGCCCAAACCGAGGGCGGCAGACGCTACTAGCGCCGCGCCGCGGCAGGAACGCTGCGTGGAAAACATGGTCACCTATTTTCGTGAGTGAGTGTGATGAAGCGTTGTGTGACTCCTGCGCCCAAAGGTCGGAAGTAGGCGCAGAATAACGGTTCTCTGATATCGGTGACCGGGAGGCGCTTCACAGCGACTCCTACCCCGGGTGAACGGGGTGGTAAGAGTGATAGTACCGTCTATGACAGCACTCTAAATTATAGGTATAACCTTAGAAAAAGTTAAAGATGTAGGGATGCCCGAATCTTGCATTTCGGACATCCCTACATCTATGTGCATGTTTTGCCTAGTGGGGCAATAATTGACCTGTTTTAGCGGCGAGAACTGAGCTGCATCTCACTACGGCGACGACGGCTCAAACGCATACCGGCAAGCAGTGACAGCGATCCAGCGGCACTAATGACCAGCATATTGGAGGCGCCGGTAGCCGCCAACTGCTCACGCTTCTGCTGGGCACCAGCGGCAACCTTCTGATCGGCAGATGCCTTTGCTTCAACCTTCTGGCCGCTACCCTTCTGGGCCTCAGTCTTCTGTGCAGAAGTATTCTGAACGGGAGCACCCTGGTCAGTAGCCGGAGCGTCATTCTTCTGCTCGGTGCCAGAAGCCTGATCAGCCACTGACTCAGTAGGCACCGAAGCATCAGCTGCAGGAGCCTCAGCAGAAGGAGCCTCAACAGCAGGCGCATCCTGCTCAGGGGTTGCAGGCACGTTATCCACACTATCGCGCTCGACAGTGAAGCCGCCGTTGACCATGCGCACGGTGCCCTGCTCATCCTCCGCCACAGCACTCACACGGTAGGTAGTGCCGGGCTTGAGCTCCGAGCCGGGAATCTGCACCTGGGCAGTAAAAGCACCGGAGGCGTCAATCTCAGAGACATCAGCCGAGGCAATTACGCCACCGCGTGCCACACCGTATTCGTCGACAGCACTAACCATCAGGTGTACCGAGCTGACGCCAGTGAAACCCTCGCCGCGCACGATCAGAGCCTTCTCGGAGTCGTTTTCGGGAACTACGGTTTCTTCTACGTGCAGGCGGGCGGTCATCACGGGGTTAGAGGTGTTGTTCTGTTCTTCGGTGGTGTCGTGGACGCGGTCAAAGACGGTGTTGCGCGGCAGGTCGTAGTGGCGGCGCGGGTCATCCTCGGGCAGTACGCGATCGAACTGCTCGACGGGGCTCACGGCAACCGCCTGCTCAGACTGGGCATTCGAGGCAGCCTGACCAGACTCAACCTGTGCAGACTCAGCCTGGGCGCTCTGCTCGGACTGTACATCCTCTTCAGACTGCTTCTTCTCAGACTGTGCCTGCTCCGCCATTGCGCGCTCAGCGGTAGCAACCGGAGCGGAGCCATTCTGTGCATTCCAACCATTCATGAAGGGAACCTCAACTTCCTGGGCGGTATAACCATTAGCCGCAGAGGGCGCGATTTCAACGCTGAGCACATAGCGCAGATCTTCGTGAACAGCCTGCACTTCTTCCAACCTGGACCCGGGCACCTCAATGCCATCCAAGAGGGTGCCGTTCATAACGTCGGCACGTGCGGGAGAGGCAGCGAGCAGGATGCGGTTACCCTGACTATCCAGAGCATAGGCATAGGTCATCACCTCGAAAGCCTGCGCCTCACCCAGACCGGTGACCTTGTAGACGACAAGGTTCTTTTCCTGCGGGATTTCCAACTGACCCGAAAGAATCTGAGCGTTGAGCGGCTCATTCTGAGTGTCTGCAGGCAGCAGCTCCAAGGGTGCAGAGGAGTTGTAGGAGGGATCCTCCGTTGCGTAGCCCTTGCCGGGGTCAACCACTGCGGTCGCGACGACGTACTGCTGGTTGGGGTCGAGGGTGCCTGCGGGCAGGGTCAGCTGGGTGCTGAAGCGACCACCCTCCACGTCGAGTTCGGGTACGAGGGTCATCGCTACGGCGGAGCCGCGAGCCAACGCGTAGAGGGGGTACTGGCGGTATTCGCTCACGTAGACCGCCACGCCGTAACGCTCAACAGGGCCGCCGGTGAAGCCTTCACCACTGACGGTGATGCTCTGGGAGCGTGCGGGGTTAATGACAACGCCCTGCTCTACGTACACCTGCGGGGAATTCTGGGTAGCAACGTTTTCGATGGGGGTTACATCTTCCTCGGAGGGAGGATTATCAGACTCCACCGTGGTCGCTGAAGCCACCCCTCCAGTATTCTGCACCTGCACATCTGCGTGCGCAGCACCGGTGACGGACAGGACGGAAGCAGCAATAGCGGCTGTTGCACGAGTTTTTGAGTGAGCGGGTTCGGGCATGGAACACACCTTTTCTGTGAGTGTGAACGATACCCTCCGGAGGGTGCCACGGATCGAAGGTGGACAGGTGCCTCTTCGGGATTGAACGCTATAACGTACGGACTAGTCATAACGTTCATGTAATGGTGGAAGTTACCGCGAAGGGAATCGCTCTATTTATCGGTAATTCCACACTAACAATACTTTTGCGTATATTGCGGTAAATCCGCTTTACCTTCCAAGTGTTTTCCTGTGCAATAACCCACACAGAATATTTTTTACTCTTCGGAACAACATCAAGAGCATTCAAACTGCATGGACTAGGTAAAATTTCTCAACTCTCCCTTGAGGCTCAAGGTTTTATTGCATGCATATGCAGTTTTAATGGATTTGAGATAAAAATATTCTGCACATTCATGCATTTAATTTATTTCTTTTAAGTGAAAAAATAGCAGGTCACACCGCTTTTCCATGCCCATTCACTAAAAGCGTGCATACCAATAAACACCCAATAAATAACCTCGGCAGAACAGCTCAGCAAAACTGTCGGCACGCAAAAGTGCCGCCAATACTCTTTCTAGAGCATTGGCGGCACTCGTGTCACTCACCTTGCGGTGAGCATCAGATTTTCAGAGCCTAACCTATAGAGGCTGAGCTATTAGAGGCTACGGCGGCGCAGGAGCATCAGTGCAGCACCAGCAATCAGAGCTGCGGCACCAACACCTGCGATACCTGCAACGCCCTCAGCACCGGTGTTAGCCAGCTGCGGCTTCGAGGAAGCCGAAGAAGAGGTCGAAGTCGAACCCTTGGTGCCGGAGACACCTACAGTGTGACCCTTGGAGTTAGAGGAGGTAGCAGCGGATGCGTTGCCAACCTTAGCCTTGGGTGCCTGAGAAGAAGGCATACGGGTCTCGGTTACGACAACCGAACCGTCTTCGCGCATTTCAGCGGTAAAGACGCTGGTGGTGCCGTCGCCATTATCGCGAACGGTGGTGTTGTCACCCTCGGTAGCTGCCGGCAGGGTCGGTGCGGGGTTGTTCGCATCGCTCACGGTAGCGGTGGTGACTGCCACCTGGTGTACCAGGCCGTTGGGGTCGCTGGTTGCCACCATTGCGTAGGCGTAACCGGGCTGCAGCAGCTCGGCAAGAACGCTAACCTTGACGCGGAAGGTGCCGTTCACGATTTCAGAAGCGGGAATATCGTGGGTTGCCAGAGCCTCACCGGTGATGTTGCCGTTTGCATCCAGACGGTAGATTGCAATCTGGACACCGTTAGCGACGGACTCGTGGGTGAAGCCGGAGCCGTTGAAGGTCAGAACGTTGTACTGGTCGTTCGGATCCAGGGAAGCATCCTCGGCGGTGAGGGTTGCATTCTCGGGTGCCGCGGGTGCCTCAGGAGCGGGGGTCTCGGTCTGCTCGGGTGCCGGAGTCTCAGCCTTGGGTGCTTCCGGAGCAGGAGTTTCTTCCTTGGGGGTCTCAGTCTTGGGAGCCTCGGGTGCCGGGGTTACAGGAGCGGGAGTCTCGTCAGCCTTGGGAGTCTCGGGTGCCGGAGTTACGGGAGCGGGAGTCTCTTCGTTCTTGGGAGCCTCGGGGGAGGTAGACTCGGTGACCTTGAAGGAGGAGATAGCCACGAGCTTCTCGTTGGGCTGACCCTGCGGGTTGCTGACAGCAGCCAGTGCGTAGGATGCGCCAGCAGGCAGCTTGCTTGCTTCAACGGTAATGGAAGCCTTGAAGGTACCGTCCTGAATCTGCTCTGCGGGTACCACAACGGTAGCGAGAGCCTCACCGGTGATCTGGTTGTCTGCGTCCAGTGCGTAGATGCTGACCTGTACGCCGGGGCCGACCTTCTCGCCGTAGAAGCCGGTGCCAACAACGCTCACGGTGTTCAGCTGTGCATTGCCGGGGAAGTGAGCATTCTCAATAACGATGGAGGGGTCAGCCTGCTTTGCCTCGGGAGCCGGGGTGGAGGGGGTGGTCGGCTCGGGGGTTGCAGGAGCGGTGGGGGCAGGAGTCTCAGCCTTGGGAGCCTCGGTTGCCTCAGCCTTAGGAGCTTCGGTCTTCGGAGCCTCGGTAGCCTCAGCCTTAGGTGCTTCAGCCTTGGGAGTCTCTGCCTTAGGTGCTTCAGTTGCCTCTGCCTTAGGAGCTTCGGTCTTCGGTGCCTCAGCCTTAGGAGCCTCGGTTGCCTCAGCCTTAGGTGCTTCAGTTGCCTCTGCCTTAGGAGCTTCGGTCTTCGGAGCCTCAGCCTTGGGGGTCTCGGTTGCGTTGCCGCCAGGCAGGGAAGAAGCCTGGGCGGTTGCCTTCTGATCAACAACCTGCTGCTGCTGATCGGCGGGTGCTTCTGCCGCAAAGGTTGCCGGGATTGCTGCCACGGAACCGGCAGTAAAGGCTGCCGCAGCTGCGATCTTGTAAACGCGACGGGTAGTCTTCGACATTTTTCCTCGATCTCTGAATTATCGGTGGTGAACCTACACGGTGCGCCTCCGTCTTTGAAGGGCGCGCAGATTCACATGCGGGTGTGACTGCTAAAAGGCTAACACCCGACCCTGAGTCTTCTATCCTCTTAATGCCCACTTTAAGCAACTGTAATGAAATCGTTATAAAACCACCCCTCAAGCTGAGAGTTAATACAGACCAATTGTGGTGTTTTGCGGTCATATGTCGACATATGAGCACCGGCAACCCTACATTTTGATTGCGTTTGAAGAAAATATGATACTTTCCGTGGATAATTTCACCCCAACCATTTCACTATGGTGAACCTTAAAGTCTCACGTACCACTTTATAGTTTCATCAAGTGCTCCTTGACATCTCTCCCCTACCTATTCCCGCCCCGCACGGCACCCCAACCAAAGCTCCACACAAGCCACAGATTTACCGGGCGCGCACACAAAAAGCCTCGCCCCGCATCCCAAGAATCTGGAATGCGGGCGAGGCACGCATAATAACCCCCGCATCAGCGAGCGCAAGAGCGCAAAGCTTAGCTCTCCTTGCGAATCACCTTGAATTGGCTGGGCTGAGCCACCGGGCGAATCGTAATGCGGTCAAGGTTCACGTGGTGCGGAACGTTCAGAGCAAAAGTCACGGTCTGCGCCACATCCTCGGCGGTCAAAGGCTTCTCAACGCCCGCGTAGACACGCTCGGCAGCCTCTTTGGAACCCAGGCGGTTCAGGGAGAACTCCTCGGTGTGCACCATGCCCGGGCAAATCTCAATCACGCGCACATTATGCTCCGCCTCTTCCAGGCGCAGCGCCTCGGTCAGACCGCGAGCGCCAAACTTCGCCGCGTTGTATCCGGCGCCGCCCTCGTAGCCATGTTCCGCTGCGGTGGAGGTCAGGTTCAGGATCGTACCGTGACCATTCATCCGCAGCGCCTCCGCGAAGGCGCGCACCATGTGCAGAATGCCGAGCACATTCATCTGGTACATCTTCAGGTAGTCAACCGTCTTGCCGTCGGCGACCTTATCCACGCCAATAGCGCCGCCGGCAATATTGACCAGGGCGTCAATGGTGCCCTGCTCTTCCAGAATCTGCTCGGCAACGAAGCGCACGGAATGCTCGTCGGTCACGTCACAGGTCACCGGGTGGGCGCCCGTCTCCGCATAGAGGGTGTAGAGTCGGTCGGTGCGGCGTGCCAGAGCGTAGACGGTCCAGCCGCTTGCCACCAGCTGGTGCACAGTGGCACGACCAATACCGCTGGATGCACCGGTCACCACGGCAACTTTGCCGTCGCCAGTATGAGGCAGAAAAGGAGATGCAGGAATGTGGGTGTTCTCAGTCATACTTTAATCCTAGTAGAGTGATGCCCGCGGGTGCTCTGTTCGAGCAGACTCGCGGGCATATATTTTGAAATTTTCGATAGTGCGATAGTGAGAAGTGAGATAGGTGCCGGTACCACAACCACCCGGCGCTCCGTCAGGCCGCTACTTGCGGCGGCGAGGCAGACCCCAACGGCTCCTACCACCGTCACGGAATCCGAGGCGGTGCTCAAAATACACGGGCGAACTACTACCGGTCTTGATCGTATCCGGAGGGACCGTACCCTCACGCGCCGACATCAAATAAAGAATCGCGGCGCCCGGCATGAACACAATCAGAGGCAGGACGAAACGCATGCGCGCCTCACCGTAACCGCTACACACCGTCAAATGCCAGATGCACAACGCAACCAGCACCAGGTGCAGTATCAGCAGAACAGTTTCAGACGTGCCCAAACCGAAAATACTCAGAGAACTCATGGCAACTCCTCAAAGGTCGTGTACTTTCAGTCTACGCCGCCGCCGCGCCGCTGAGAAGGATTCACCAACTGTTGATACTGTCACTATTGATGCCGCGGATTTTCACGCCTACACTGCAGGTGACCGAGGGCAATATTTTAGGGGCTCTCCCCCACTGCCGTTTTCCACTGAATCGCCGATTACTCCTCATCAAGGAACCTTCACATGACAGCAACACCGCGCCAGCGCATCACCGCACTACACGAGCGGCGCCAAGCGCTCCAGCAGCGGGCGCGCAGCATCCGTGCCGCCACCGGAACCCCCTACAGTTCTGAGGTGCACCTACTACTCGGGCAGAGCTACCTCGACCCCGCCAGCTGGCAGGAACTCACCGCCTCCAGCGGGGTACGCGCCGCCGCACGCAGGGCGCAGTTCGCGCGCCGGTACCGGCACCTCCTGGCGCGTCTAGAAGCCGCCATCGAGCAGT